>Ga0209212_1001658_pt1 | contig 34996 bp, 30 predicted proteins | sample RifGroC2_FD_183996 | JGI IMG/M metagenome (GOLD analysis project Ga0209212, IMG submission 183996) | Groundwater microbial communities from Rifle, Colorado, USA - Groundwater C2 (SPAdes) (version 2) | ecosystem: Environmental > Aquatic > Deep subsurface > Groundwater | place: Rifle, Colorado...
AGATCAAAAATGATAAAATCCAACTAAATTAAGAAATTTAAATTAAGAAATGAAATTTTGAGGTAATGCCATGAAATCCATTTGTGCGTCGGCTGTATCCGGCCGAACGATATATTTGATCTGCCTCTTCTTGTTCGCGGCGTTTTGCGCTTCGGGCTGTTCCGGTTCTTCAGGCGGGGGCGGCGCGGCCGAAACCGCGGTACTTAAAGAGATAACCGCTGATAAATATGAAGATACGCTCGAAATTTCCGCCAGATATGACTTTTCGCGCATATCGGTCCGCGCGCTTTATTCGAGCGGAGAAGCGCGGCCGGTAGCCCCGAAATGGTTTTCAGGCGGCATGGAAATAAACTCGACTGCTTTTTACGCGCCGGCGGCCGAGGCGAAAGTGCCTCTGATCGCGCAATACAGCGAAGGACTTTCTTCTAAAACGCTCGAGGTCGTCTTGAATGCGGTAAAAGCTCATACGGCGGCGTATTTTTCTGTGTCTTCCGATATGCCCGGCCCTACCGCCGAAGTATTTTTAAATTACGATTGTTATCGGCTCGCCGACGACGGAGGCGCTGATCGTTAAAAAACTTTCATTTGCCGTCACGCCCGAAGTGAATGGCGGCTCTATAAATGGCGCGGCAGTCTCCGACGGCGTTAACGCATGGCGGCCTTCCGCGATCGCAGGCCGGGCGGTCGAATTCAATTTTTCAAGTCCCGGGCTTCGCATCGCCGCGAACAGCGTCGCCGAAATCACGCTGGCTCTCAATTTGAATAAATTTCCAGATGCCTCTGGCGGCGCGGTGGCCCCGCGCGTGGTGTTATCGGCCGAACCGGGCGGCGTTGAAATTTACGGGGAATTTTTCGGGGCGAAAGTGATGGAAAATATCTCGGGGCTTCCGCTGCGATCGAATCCCATGGCCGTCCAGGCGCAGCCGGCAGCTCAGGAGCGCATCGAAGAACTTAAGGCCGGCGAAAATTATTCGGCCGCCGCAGTAAACTTCGATCCGGGCGCGCCTGTCGTGCTGGGATTGGAAAAAATTGACGCCAGCCTTGAAACGCTCGCTTTTATAGTGTCGAACGCTTCAGGCTCCGCGGGGGCATACTCGCTGAAGACCGGCGTTCGGCCGATGATGCCGGCGGCTTATAATGAGCCTTCCGGCGTTTTGTTTCCGGCAGCTGGATTTCCGCCCGGACCGGCGCCTGAAAATCTGAACGCCCCTCCCTTGTTTGCGTTTTCGGACATGAAACCGGCGGACGGCCAGACGGCGGCTGACGGCAGGATGCGTGAAATGGAAGCGGATCTTATTAAAAGGCTTCCGGCGCCGGTTTATTCCGCGCCCGGAACGCCATCGACAAGGGCGGCTTCCGGATATAAAACCGGCGATCTTGAAAATTTTCAGGTCGTCAACGTCAAAACCTTCCAATGGCAATCGGTTACGGCGGAAGTCACCGCCGTCGGCAATCGCTGCTATGTGTTCGAGGAGGCCGGGATGCCTGAAAGGTACCGCAGGCTTACGAAAGAGCGCGCGGAGGAGGTCGCTTCACGCTTCGATAACGACATATATTCCAAAGTAACCGGCGTTTTCGGCGGCGCGCCGGACCCGGGCATCGACGGCGATCCGAAGATTTTCATACTCTTCACCCGCGTCGTGAACGAGGGCACCGCGCTCGGCTATTTCAGCGCCATGAACCAGTATAAGCGCTATAACCAACAGGGCGTCGAGCAGTTCCGCTACTCGAACGAAAAAGAGATGATATTTTCGGCCGTCCGCGACAGCGAATCTGAATTTACCGACGAAGAAGGTTTTTTCACGCTTTTGTTCAACGTCATATCGCACGAGTTCCAGCACATGATAAACTGGCACCAGCATTCGCTTAATAACGGCTACGAGGAAACCTGGGTCAACGAAGGGCTTTCGATGCTCGCCGAAGATATCGCCGGATACGGTTATCAGAAGAATTTTTACGCCAGAAGGGTCGCGGAATTCTTCGGTGACGCCGGATCTTATTCGCTCGATAATTTTAAATATCTCAACCGCGGAAGTTACGGTTACAGTTATTTGTTTTTCAGATACCTGTATGAGCGCGGAGCGGTGCCTGAAAATATGGTCAAATCGGTTAAAAGCGGAAAAGCGAACGTGGAGGCGGAAATTATAAGGGCCGGCATCGCGCCCGATTTCAATAAGGCGTTCGAAGACTTTCTAATAACCTTATATTTCGCCTCCGAAGGCCTTAAATTTGACGATCGTTATTCTTACAGGGAACTCAATTTGAAGGGGGCTTTCAATTTCGCCGGCGCGCTGAGCGTAAACATTAACGGCATCGTCGATTCGGCGAAGATCTCTGTCCCGGCCCTTTTCTCATCGCGGCAGATCAACGGCTGCGGATTTAATATCTTAAGATACAACCCGGCCGCCGGAGGAGACGCTGTAAATTTCTATCTTATGAACACGGGAACCGGCGGTTTGAAAATAACGCCGGTCAGATATAGAAAATAAAATTCAGGCATAAAAAATAATAAAGTTGTAAGGAGAGAACATGGCAAAAAAACAAAAGGCTATTATCGTAAATACCGGGTGGGCCGACGGCAAGCTTATCGATAACATTGATTCGCTCAACAAACATCTGCTCGACGGCTGGTATGTCGTCAGCAACAACCCCATGGGTTCGGGCGACACCACATGGGCCTATTCGCTCGTGGTCGTCGAAAAACGCGAGGGCGGAGACAAGTAAGTGCATAGTGCATAGCGTACAGTGTATAGTGAAATGTGAAAAAAAGAAAAAATCATGAGCTAATGATTTGACACACGGTTCTTTTTTCAGTATAATTATGTGAACTGAAAATAAATAAGGCTGAACAAACGATAATTTTTAAATATAAATAAAAAAGATAAGGGGTATCGCATGAAAAAAGTATTGGGTATCGTTTTAGCTCTGGCTATTGCGGCTTCATCAGGTTTGGCAACGGGTTCGGCGTCCGAAAAAAAAGCCGCGGATACTAAAAAAACCTATCTTGTTTATGATATCAGAAATATCGGCGCGAAAGAACTCTCCCGTTTTAAAAATGACGGAAAAGTCATTAACTGGTGCCAGATCGACGGCAAGCTCATAGTGACCTGTGCCGAGAACGACAGACCAAAACCTCCTTTCACTGTTAAAATGGTCAAAAACATCAACGCGTCCGAAAAACTGAGCGAGCCTTTCCTTGCGATCCGCCGCGGCAAAGACACGCCGCTTGCGCAATATGCCGATCAGATAACCGTGCTTTATGAAAGCGGCCCTTACACAATATTTCAGGCGCCGCCCTTTATTGTCAACGAATTAAGCAAACTTGAAAACAATCATTTCAAACTCGATAAATTCGACGGTAACTTTCCGCTGCGCGTCGATTCAAAATTCATAGACCTCCCGGCCATAAAAAAATCCGAAACGCCCGTTAAAGTAGATGTCGACGCCGAACGCCTCGCCGGCTATATACAGAAGCTCGAAGGTTTTAAAACCCGCTACAGTTATACCGAAGGTTATACGAAATCCGCCGAATGGGCCGCCGAAGAATTCAAAAAAATGGGCCTCGAAGTGAAATTCCACGAATACAGCGACGGCGGAAAAAAACAGATCAATGTCGTCGCGCAGAGATCGTTCGAAAAAAGCGATAAAATCTATATAGTATGCGGCCATCTTGATTCGACATCTCCGAAATCCCAGACCGACGCGCCCGGCGCGGACGATAACGCCAGCGGTTCCGCAGGAGTTCTCGAGGCTGCGAATGCCCTTTCAAAAACGGCTCACGCCAATAAATTCAGGTTTGTACTGTTCGCCGGCGAAGAAGTCGGTCTCAAAGGCAGCAACGCCTACGTTAAAGAACTGAAGACATCCGGCGAACTCGCTAAAACCATCGGCGTCGTCAATTTCGACATGATAGGCTTTGATAAAACTCCGCCGCTTTCGACGCTTTTTGAAACTTATGAAACCTGCAAGGGCTTTATAGCGAATTTTATTTCGGTCGCGAACGCACAGACGGACGAATCGAAAAAACTCAAAGTTACCATTTCATACAGGCCCTGGGGCAGCGACCACATCCCCTTCTTAAAGGCGCAGGTGCCCTGTTTCCTTTTCATCGAAGACGAATTCGAGGCTAACCCGAATTACCACCAGGTTACCGATAAGTTTGCCGATATAAACATCGCGCTTTCGGCCGAGTTCGTGAGAGTAACGGCGGTCACGCTTTTAAACCTGGTTTCGGCAGAATAGAAAAAAAAAGTGTATAGTTAATAGTGCATAGTGCACGGTAAATAACGTCAATAGCATGTATCAGCCCGCTTTCCGGCGGGCTTTTACTATTAAGCGGTTTGATAAATCAATATAAACCCTTAAATTTAAACGTATTGATTTATTTAAATATCAAAAATCCTTAACTATTCTCTAAAAAAATCAGCCTTTCCGCTTCAAATCAAAACAATCAAAATATTTTTGATTTTATAGTTGACATTATCTATTATTTTTTGTAGAATTAAAATATCGAAAATATTTTCGACAAAAGTTGAGTACGTTAAAAAGGCGGTTGATCTATTATGCAGGGCACCACCATTTCATCTCGTCAAAAAGCCATTCTTGATTTTATCATTTCCGAATTGAAAAATCGCGGCAGCTCGCCGAGCATTCACGAAATAAGCGAGCATATCGGCGTCACTTCCACATCGACGGTCCATTATCACCTGGCCGAACTCGAAAAAAAAGGCCAGATCTTCAGAGAATCCAAAAAATCCCGCTCCATAAGGCCGGCTAAATGGAAATTCAAAACCGCCGCTCCCGAAGACGCGGCCGACGTCGTCGAAGTTCCCGTTATCGGCGAGATCGCCGCCGGAAGCCCCATATTCGCTTACGAATATTATCACGAAACCATTAAGATCGCCCGCTCGCTCATATCCAACAGCGAGGCGTTCATTTTAAAGGTAAAGGGCGAAAGCATGATCGAAGATCTTATCGACGACGGCGACATGGTTCTGGTTAAAAAGCAGAATTATGCGTCCAACGGCGATATCATCGTCGCGCTCGTCGACGAAGATAAAGCCACGCTTAAAAGATTTTATCTCGAGAACGGCAGGTTTAAACTTCAGCCCGCCAACAAAAAACTGGCGCCCTTTTATGTCGATCATCTCACCATTCTCGGCCGCGTCATATCGGTAATACGCCCGATGGAACGCAAGGCCGCAATTCTGGCGGATTAAAGAACCGAAAATATTAAGACCGAAGCTTAACCCGGCTTATTTAAATTAAAGCGCGGGTTGAGCCGTTTTCGTCTGAAAAGAAAAATGCAGACGCCTTCATTATGCGCTCATTATAAAATTTTATATTTATTAATTTTGGCTTTTCTTTTATTTTTTCGTGTCGATATAATTCGTAAATCGGCTGAAAATTTTTTGAAAATTTTTCAGTTTATACCGCTATATTAAGACTTATTCGCGCTTTGCGGCATTGTCAGCCCGGCGCGAATACTCGCGGCGCCGCGACATTATAAAATTTTATTAAAGAAAAGAGTGAACGCTTTATAATATGGAAAATCGCCGTTCAGATTTAAAGCCAGGATCAATTAAAGCCGCTAAAGCCGCAGCGCTGATAATCTTGTTTGCGTGCGCGATTTTATCGCCATCCGGCGCCGCGCGGGCGGACGCGAAAAAAAATTCGAAGGCCGGCAATAGTTTTTTTGCCAAGCTCTGGAATTTTTCAGCGAAGCCGGAGCGCGATGGAAAAGAAGCGTATCCGAAATCTCCCGCGTCGCATGTGCCTTTGAACTCGAAGTACAAGACATACAGGGTGGTCATCGATCCGGGACACGGCGGAAAATCCGAAAAGGCCGGTCTTGACGAAGGCGATCACTGGGACATAAAGGCGAATAGATTTCTGACCAGATATAACTACGGCGCTTATCACGGCGACGAAGCGGAGCATAAGATCGTTCTGGATATATGCCGCATGACCGGTGAAATTTTAAAAAGCGCCAACACCGACGCCGGCTGGCGTGAATTTTCGAAACTGCTGGCGGCATACGGCGTGAAAAGACCTAATGAATACAGGCGCGTTAATTTCGACACCGCGATGACGCGCGAAAAGTCGTTCGAATCGCCTGGATATACAGCTGAAGCTAATGTTAATAGGCATTTTCGACTTTTCGACTCGCCGGAAAGTTTTGACGCGGATAAAAAGCCTTCGCCGGCGATTCATCCCGGGCGCATGAGCAAGATCAACGCCCTTATGCCGGAACTGGTCCTGTGCGTGCACGTCAACTCGTCGACGAATTCACGGGCCCGCGGCCAGGCTTCGGTCATGATACCCGGCTACCACGTCTTCGATTTCGTGAAAACAGTGAAGACGCGCCTCGGCGTTAAAAGCGCGCTGAGTTATTTCTGGCTGCTGGCGTGGTTTTATCCCGATAATCCCGTCCTTGGAAACCTTTCGCGTCTCATAAACGACTGCGAAACATATTTTACCGGTAAGCGTTCCGACAACAAGTCCCGGATCGGAAAGCGCTGGCAGATGGTTAAATGGCGCTACTGCAGGGACGACGAATACGATAATCTGTTGAATTATAAAGACAGCGACTCATACTGGAAGCGCGAGCGCTCGGATTACGAGTCGATGCGACGCGACGGCGGCATAGCAGGCGCAGGCGGAGATAATTTTTATGCATCGGAAGAGCTCATTAAATTTATAAGATTCGGCCTGTGGCAGGATTACATAAACGATAGCGCGAAAGGCGTAACCGAACTTTCCGGGCTTAAATCGCCAGGCGAATATCTCGGGCCCCACGGCGCGCCGTTCATTTCAGACTGGGCGCTGCCGCAGATGGTTAACGCGGTCACCGCCTATATCGAGCTGGGCTATATCGAAAACGCCGCCGACAGGTTTTTCCTCACGTCGAAAAAGAGCGTTATAGCAAGATCGCTTGCAGTGGCGGCTTATTCACTGGTCGAAGGGTTTGAACCGAAAAAACTGCCGCTGAGCAAAGAAGACCTTATAAAAAATACGCCGTCGCTTAAAGCGATGGCCGCCGCGGCCGTCCCGCGGACCCCGGAAAAGGCCGTGGAACAGCGGAAAAGAATAGTAAAACTGGTGGATCATTTAAAAAAAGAATTGAAAGGAGGCGGGAAGCTAGAGTCGAAACAACCCTTGAACAAGGACGCCGGCGAAGAGGAAGCATATTTCCGGACGCCGCTGGTCCTTCCGTTAGCTCAAAGGATAAACTTTGAAAAGTACGGAGATTATTTTAAAAGCGTGTTAAAGCAGAAATAATGACGCACGCTCAATGACAAATATATACGGGTAGGTTTTAACCGGCTTCATGTATGCAGAATTCGAAACAAACGCTGCTGGTCATTCTATTATGCATATTCGCTCTTTTTAACAACGGCTGCCTCACAAAAGAAGCGGACGAAAGCGCTCCGCTAAACGCCGCGTTCACTAATCTGACCGGCGACACGGTGCTTCTTTACATCGACGGAAAGATAGAGACTCAGATCTTTGCCCAGACCGCTTACTGGGTCGGTCTCGAGGCCGGCCATCACAAATATTCGGTGCTGCATAAGACCACGCGCGAAGAACTTATGTCGGGAGAGTTTATGCCCGGCGATAAAATAAATATAATGCCTAAGATATAAAAAAATTTATTTAGTATCAATTTTGTGGTATAATGTAAAAATTGTAATGGAAAATAAAGAGGTAAACAGAATGAACTTTAAAAAAACGATTTCGTATATAATGGCCGCGGTGATAATACTTTCACTGTCCGCGGCAAGTTATGGCGAAATATCAGTGACCAACCGCGCGGCGATCGATCAGCTTCGCCTTAAATTTAAAGACGAAGCGGCGAAAGTTCCCAACGCCCTCCCTGAGGCCGTGCAGTCGTACGTCGTTAAAAGCGAAAAGCGCGGTCAAATTCAGGCGCCCCGCTTAAAGGCGAAGCGTGCGCCTAAATATCAGTCATCGGAAACCCGCCTGCAGCAAACAGCCCCCGCGCCAGTCCAGGCCCCGTCGGCGGCCCCCGCGCAGCCTGAGGCTTCGGTCCCGCCGGCGCCTTTGCAGGCGGCCCTCCCGCAAGCGGTTCAGGCCGCGCCCGCGGCACCCGTGACGGTTTCGTCTATACCATCGGTCCGGCCGGTTCAGGCATTGAACGCGACTCGGCCAGCCGCGAGTCCGGCGGCGCAGTCGCCTGCCGCCCCCGAAAACAGGCCGGCCTTCATAGACAATACAGACGAATGTTTCGATGTAGTTGTCGATCCCGGGCACGGCGGCCGCTACGAAGCCGCCCGCAATTATTCGGGCGACCACTGGGACCCGTTCTCCAAAACTTTTCTTCTGCCGTATAACTTCGGTGCAAGCTCCAGCGGCATGTACGAACATGAGTGGACGCTTAATACCGCGAAAAAAATCGAAGAAATATTGAATTTAACTCATACCGACGCGGGTTTCGCCGAATTCTGCAAAATACTGCGCAGACATTCGGACCTGTCGTCGTCGAAGATAAAAAAAGTGCGCGTGAACACCCACCTTACCAGGCGCTATAGCTGGGAGGACGATCCCGGGAAAAACACGGCCAACGTCAATAAAAAATACAGGCTGTTCGACAGCCCCGATTCGTTTTCGTCGGGCAAGAGCGGTCCGTCCGAAAAAATGTACCCTGGCCGCATTTCTTTCATTAACCAGCTTTCGCCGGACCTGGTGGTATGCCTCCACAACAATTCCAGCCCGAACCGCAATGTGAGAGGATTTTCATCGGTCATAGTTCCGCATTTCGATTTTTTCTCAACGATAAACGGCATCGTGACCAACGGCATAGCCAACGTCGCGCCGAACAAGGTCAGGGTGAACGAGCCGAAATATCAGAAGGTAGCCAACTTCATCACATCCGTCATAACCAGGCCGGACAAGATAGACGTAAAAACCATGATCTCCGACACCGCGACCTATTTTACAGGGTTCCGCGCTTTCACGCAGAAATTCATAGGGCTTCGCTATCTGATGGTGACCTGGCGTTACAACACTTCGTCGCTTTTTACATCGTTCATGTTGTTTTTCATGCGCGAAAACTCCATATATGAAAATTACAGACGTTCCGGCGGGCCGGAAGGCTACGGCGGCGACAATTTTTATTCGTCCGAGGAAATAATCCGCTATATCCGCGCCGCGCTCTGGGAAGATCTCAGATCGTCCAACGGATATTACGCCGCGAAGACCAGCGCCGAAGAATATGCGGGCTCGCACGCCTCGCCCTTCGTTTCAGACTGGGCCATACCTCTGCACGTTAACGCCATAACGGCGTACGTCGAACTCGGATATTTATCCAACGCCCGCGACCGCAAGCTTTTAAAAGAAAAACAGGCCGTCGTGGCCGAGTCGGTCGCCGTCGGAATTTATTCGCTGCTGGCCGGCCTCAAGCCGAAAAAAACTGAAGGCATTGAATCTCCGCGCGGCGCCGCGATAGATTTCGCCAAGTACGGAAGGGATAAAAACTCCAGCGGATATTTCAACATATCCTGCAGACCGCTAAGTTTTTAAGGGTTTATAAAAATATATAACAGGGGGGTTCTTTATGGTTTACATGGTGATATTGATAGGCATAATAATCTATTATCTGCTGATTTATTATCTAATGATAAAGCCCAATCAGAAAGCGTTGGAGAACTCTAATAAAAAACTTAAGCTGCTATATGAACTCAGCATGAAATTTCATGAAACCATTACCCTTGAAAATTCTCTTGAAAAGATATTAAATCAGGTCATCGAGATCGTCAACGCCGATGTCGCGTCCCTTTTTCTTCTTGACGAGAAGAAGGAGACATTCTACTGTCCAGTGGCCGTCGGGCCGACCGCGGTCGAGGTGGTCAAGATCAGGGTTCCTTACGGCGAAGGCGTCGTATCCAGGGTTGAAGCCGCGAAGACGCCGCTTCTGATAAACGATATTTCGAAAGAAAAGGTCCATTTCAAAGAAGTGGACGATAAATTGAATTATTCCACCAAAACCATGATCTGCGTTCCGCTTTTCGTCAAAGACAAATTCCTGGGCGCGTTTCAGGTCATAAACAAAAAAGACGGAAAAATGTTCACTTCCGACGACAGCGAACTTCTCGGCGCGATCGCCAGTTTGACGTCCCTTGCGATCAAAAGCGCCTGCGAGTTCAGAAGCCTGAGCAAATAACAGGCGGGATCGGAAAATAGCGCATCCTCTAAAATGAAAACCACGCCCGCGCGGCGTGGTTTTCGCTATAAAAGCCTTTTCGGCACATGTTTATTCCGCTTTTTATTATTTTACTGCTTATGGCCGCCGTTTTTTTCATATTCGTCGATAATCTTTTCCAGGTTAGATTTCAGCAGTTTAAGCTCGTCTATCTTTTCTCCGGCTATGCAGTCTAGAAGGGCCCTGTTTCTCATGACGGCCTCGTCGATTTCCACGCTCACCAGGCGCGGGAAAAAGTGCTTGTTCAATACCCGCTGAAGCCAGTCGCGTACCGGGTCGAAAAAGACGCCGACTATAAAGGCGTTGAGCAGATTGACGGCGAACGAACTCGAATCGAGCCAGTTCTGTGTCAGCTGTTCCGCCGCCACGGCGATCGAGAGCACCGTCAGCGCGACTAGTATCATTAAAATTGAATATAGCGCGCCTTTTTTTACGGCGAACTCGATGTGGAGGAATTTATGCTTCACGATGGCGTATGCCGTCAGAAAGCAGAATAAAATAACGCCGTATTCGAGCGTCGAGACCTCGCTGAGCATACCCGCCATCTTCTTGAGGATGTCGAATATTCCGAACAGCGAGCAGATAAGGGTGCCGAGGAATATATGCCTGACCTTTAATTTATAATCTGGGGTCTGATGCGTAAGTTGAGAAAAATAAAGAAGGGCTATCGAATATATAATGCTGAAAATAATGCAGGCTGCGTAAAAGATGAAATAACGCCCGCCCGAAGAGACATAGCCGGTCGAGGTAAGCACCGGTTCCCCGACCACGGCGCCGTCGAGTGCCAGTTTGAAAACCGCGGCCGCCAGGGCGTAAAAAGATGAAAGTTTCAAAGCAGCGTAAGGAACGGGGCCGCCGTTCTCCGATATGAACTCCATGATAAAATGAGGCAGAAGCGCCGTCAGCATAGCCGTGGAACATACGCAGACGGCGGCGGCAGCGGCGGCGCCCGGCGCGTCGTCGAGCACGTACATCAGAAAAACCCCGAAGTTATAGAAGCATAGCGCGAGGCAGATGGAGGCGAACAGGCGGTTTATTCCGGCCCGTTTGTTCTGGGCGAAAACGAAAACGCCGAGCGCCGCCACGAAAAAGCATGAAATAAGGGGCAGGGCCGATAATAAATATTTTAAATGCATAATGCCGTTTTTGTGTTATATAAGGTTCTTGTTGATATACTGCTTCAGATCGTTTTTCAGGACGGCTTCGCCGATGAAATCAAACCTGGCCCTGTAGTCTCTGAGAGAGTCCAGATCGATCTCGGAATAAACGGTTTCCTCGTCTTCGCCGCATTCAGCGAGGATGTCGCCTGAAGGCGCGACTATCATCGAGTGACCGCCGAGATCGACAAGATCGTCATTGCCGCAGGAGTTCGACGCCGCGACGAAGCACTGGTTCTCGATGGCGCGGGCCACCAGCAGCGCCCGCCAGTGATTAATGCGGGACTTCGGGAACTGCGAAGAGACGCTCATTATTTCGGCGCCGTTGAACGCCGCAATTCTGAACAGCTCGGGAAAGCGGAGGTCGAAGCAGACGAAGGGCGCCAGGATGAAATTTTCGAGCTGGATGTTGAAAACTTTAAATCCGGGTTTGGAATAGGCGTGTTCGTTATTTTTGGTGAATAGCTGTATCTTGTTGTAGGTTCCGCATACCGACCCCGATGAGTTGACGACGTAAACGCGGTTATATATGCGCTTGTCCGCCGTTGAATCGTAGTAGTCGATGTGCGGATGAGAACCGGCGACTATGGCTGCGCCGTTTTTTTGGGCGAGTTTGGATATTTCGTCTATTATTTCGGCGGTTTTAAGTATGTAAGGCGATTTGAGGACATCGGGATAAAGGCCGACCACCCACATTTCCGGCATTACCACGAGCTTAGCGTCTTCGGCCAGGGCTTTTTCGAGCATGCTGTAGCCTTTTTCGAAGTTCAGTTCGGGCTCGCTTATGCGCGTCCGGAATTGTACGACGGCTGCTTTTATCTTCATCTGAGATCGCACCGCTCCTTTATGTATATGCACAGATCGGCGTATTCGCCTTCGGTAAGCCTCGAAAGAAATTCGTTTATGCGCTCCGGTTTAAGGCTTTTTTTGGTCAGCTCGAACTCGAAGGCGAACAGATCGCGTTTTTCCCTGAAAACTTTCAGCCAGTGAGTGGCCGCGAGATGGTACTTGTCTTCGCAGAGGTTTATAAGGCCCATGGTGAATATCGAAAGATAATGATTGGCAATTTTTTTGAAATTATAATCGACGAGTTTCACGGCCTGGTCGTACTCGCTAATGAAAAGATGTATCTTCGCCGCGTACGCGCGCTCTTCCGGAGTTTTAGGCTCAATTTTAAGCGCACGTTCCCAGTAGTATTCGGCCCTGTAATTTTTCTTCAGCCTGAAGCATATGTCGCCGAGGTACATCAGAGTGAATATGTCGTCGCTGTAATGCCTGTATATCGAAGTGAAAACGGCGAGCGATTTTTTATAATCTTCTTTGTAGTAGAGGCATACGGCCTCTATTTTTCTTAATTCGGCGTTCTTTTCGCGCTCGGGTATCTCTTTAAGTTCGAGCAGTGTGTTGATGAAATCGCCGGCTTCGAAGAACATCCTTATGACTTCGAGCCGCAGCGCGACGTCGCCGCCGCTATCCCTGAGGTATTCTTTAAACGATTCAATGGCCAGGGCTTTTTCTTTGAAATTAAGATAGACGCCGCCGAGCAGTTTCATCACGCGCGGCACCCTGACACCGCGGGCGGTGAGCGTGATGAGCGCCTTTCTGGCCGCGGCGAAATCGTTCGCGGCATAGTGGAATTCGGCGTCCATGATAGCGAGGATATCATCCTGCGGGAATTTTTTCAGGGCGTAATTGAGCATCTCGCGGTATTTGGCGCGGTTGCCGGTTTCCCTGTAAATGTTGCACAGTTCCAATACCGTAGGATAATATGCCGGGACGTTGTTGATGATCTCGACGAAGTCGCGCTCGAGGTCCATTAGCTTGTTCTGCAGCCACTTCTGGTTGTTTACGCTCAAAAAATAGCTGTCAAGCTTGTACTCTTCGGTCTTCTGCAGCGCGGCTTCTTCGCGTTCGTTCCGGGGATGGGTGAGGGCCTGTCCGTTTTCATTCATAACAATCACCGCGGATTATTATAACAGAAAAAAAATCATTTTTCAATTCTTATTCTTAATATTTAATTTATCTTTCAAATAAAAAAATCTTGCATATTAGGCTTTAAACATGATAAAATAATAAATTGTCAAAGCGCCGCGCGCCGGCGCTCTTTATTAATTGAAAGCGAAGGGATCAATGGATTTTCACGGAGGATTGAAACTCCCTCTCAATCACGAGCTTACCATAGACAAGCCGCTTACCCTGGCCAGGCCGCCGAAGAAAGTCTGCGTGCTTTTAAGCCAGCATTCCGGTTCTCCCGCCGTCGCGGCAGTGGAGCCGGGCGCCCGCGTTCGCCTATTCGACGTCATCGGCGCTTCGATCGGCGCGGTGTCCTGCGACGTACATGCTCCGGTCTCGGGCGTCGTTGAATCCATAGGCGATTTTGTGCATCCTTATTATAAATACTGCCAGGGTATAACGATCGCCGCCGATCCGCCTTCCGAAGCCGACCAGACGCTGGGTTTCAACGAGGCCGAGCGTTTTTCGATCGAAGAAATATGCGATGCCGCCCGAAAATGCTCGGTCATAGACACCGTTTCCAATAACAGGCCTCTGCACGTTAAAATTTCAGGGCTTAAGCCGGAGGCGGTCAATTATCTGATAGTGAGTTTCGTCCAGAACGAGCCTTATATCCATAACATGGAAACTATTTCCCACATTTACCTCGACGAAATAATGTCGTCCATTTCATATTTAAGTGCCGCGCTTATGCCTGCGTTCGTTTTTCTCGCCGTGCCCTATCACATGATAAAGCTTATAACGGCCATAGACAATAAACTCGCTCAGAACAGGGCGTCTTATAAAAACTTCAAGATCGTCAGGGTCACCGATAAATATCCTCAGGCGAACGAACTGCTTCTGGCTTCGAGCATATTGAAGACCAGGGTCACTCAATCAGCTCTGGCGAACACGCACAAATGCCTTATACTCGACGCTTCGACGATGTTCCACCTCTATGAGGCGCTTAAGTTCGGAAAGCCTCAAATTGAATGCCATCTTACCGTTTCCGGCTACGGAATAACGAAGCCGGCCAACATAAAAGCGAGAATAGGCGCTTTTATTTCAGATATAATAGAACAGTGCGGCGGGTTTTGCGGCAACGTCAATTCGGTCGTCGTCGACGGCCTCATGTCAGGATATTCCCAGTTCACCCTCGACGCGCCGCTTATAAAGCCGAACCGCTCCATAACCGTTATACCGACGGAAAGGCTTTCATCGTCGGGCGAGGAGCGCTGCATGAGGTGCAAAAAATGCGTCGACAGCTGCCCCATGGGGCTCGATCCGGCGCGTCTGAATTTCATCAGCCGCAGCGGGGCGCATGAAAAAGCGGAGGGCGCCGGAATTTATTCGTGCATCGAATGCGGCGTCTGTTCTTACATATGCCCGTCGCGGATCAACATAACCCATTCGATAATACTTTCGAAAAAAATGATAATGGAAACTAACGTCAGAAGGCGGAATAACGATGAATCAATTTGACCTGGCGGTTTCGATACATCCGTACATACATTCGCCGCTTTCGAAGGGCGCCATCTTTTTGAACCGTCTTCTTGCCCTCTCCCCGCTTGCGCTTCTTGCCGTTTATCACTACGGCGTCATGGCGCTGGCCGCCATTCTGACCGCGGCTTTTTTTATGCTGCTTCCCAGTTATGCGGCGTTGAAGCTCAGGGGCCGCCGCCTCGCCGATATCGAACATGAAAATTATTATTACGCCCTGCTTTTCGCGCTGACGCTTCCAGCCGGAGCCTCATATTATATGATCGCCGCCGGTGCGCTCGCGCTCAACCTGCTGGTGTTTTTTCCGCGCGGGTCCGACGCGCTGCGGATAATCAATCCGATAGCCGTTGTTTCGTGTTTCCTGGCGCTGACTTTCAATGAAAAGCTCTATTTTTTTAACGGTCCGCGGGCCTTCATGTCGGGAGCGTGGTTCAATCCATTTCCTTCCGGCAATAATTCGTGCGGATTTCTGTTTAATATTCACAACGGCGAGTTTTCGGCCGTCCGCGAAAGCGCAGGCGGCGTAGCGGGGCTGCTTTCCGGCTGGCATCCGGGCCACTATGGGGAATTGTCCGTCACGCTTATCGCGGCCGCGTTCATATTTCTGCTTTTGAAAAAATGCGTCGACGGCGCGCCGTTCATAGGCGCCGTGGTGGGCCTTTCTGCCGCGGCAGCCCTGCTTTACTGCGGCCGTGGTTTCAACGCGGTCATGGCTGAAATCATAAGCCATGCGTTCGCGAGCATGTTTTTATTTTATTCGTGTTTCGTTCTGACCGACTATTACAGCTCCCCGCAGAGATATTCGGCGCGCGTCCTTTTCGGCGCGCTCTTCGGCGCGCTTTTCGTTATTTTGTGCCATTATTCCGACGGGCGCGACTGCTCGGCGTTTTCCCTCGCCATTTCGTCATCGTTCGTGCCCTTGCTCGACGATATTTTCAGTTCGGGAGGGCGCCGTGAATAAGCTCTTTTTTTCATTGCTGATATCCGCCCTGGGCCTTTTTTTTGCGTTCGTCCTACTGAATTTTTCGCCCGCGCTCTCCGGCGGCGTTTTCAACCCGGGATTTTTCGTGAGCGACGAGAGGATAAAAACGGCCTTTCTTGACCGGACCATCAGCCTCGACGATATCCCAGCCGGATTTTACGCATGGCAGGCCGGAACGCCTGCGGAAACGCTTTTAAAGGGCAACTCTCAGATAATGGACGAGACGAGTTCGGAGGCGGTTTACAGAAATTTCAAATTTAAATCTCCCGGCGGCGCCTGGATCAAATTTCTAGTTACGGCCGATTCGGCGATAGTTTTTACGTCCAGCGGCCTTATTTCGTCCGGCAGTTCAAGTAATTTAGACGTGCTTGAAACCATTTCGAATAAAATAAAGACAACCATAAACGAATCGAAGAAGGTAAAGATTTCGGCCGGCGCGGATCCTTCGTCGGACAATATCGCCGCCGCGATATATAACGCCGTGAAAGATAAAATGAGCGTCGGCGCCGCCAAAAAATTCACGGATGAGATGAGCGGTCAGCCGCTTTCCGATCCTTCAAAAGTGGCCCTGGTGGAAAAAGCCGTCGTCAGAGAGATTCACATAGCCGGAAAAAAGCGCGGAATTTATTTTGAAACTTATATTCCAGGCTCGTTCGACAGGGTCAGGGCGGCCTTCGTCATCAAAAATTCGGGACACATAGCCCGCATCTTCATATTGAGCGAAAAAAAGACTCAGTTCACGGGAGGCGGAGTCAGGGACGATAACTTCCTCGGCTATTTCAACGGCCTTCTGATCGGCGACGTCATGACCGACAACCCCAACATATTCAAGGAAAGCGGAGCGGAACGGGTTCATTTTACAAATAAATACCGGCTGATAGAACTTATGTCCGATGTTTTTCCTCTGATAAAAAATTACATACACGGAGCGGGCAGTGAAAAACTATAATTTTTTAAAAATGTGCGTTATCGGCGTTATTCCGATGCTTATGGCTGTGGACTGCATGTCATCGGCGGCGCTGTATTCGCTCTTATATCTGGCGGCGGCTACCGTTACCGCCTCATGCCTTTTCTTCCTGAGAAACGTCACCAACAGGGCTAAATATGCGCTCGCGGTCATGCTGAGCTTCGCCGTCAATTTTTGGCTGAGCTCGAATTTTTTCGCCGGCAGGTACTGCACCGGGGTTAACTCTCAGCTCTTTATCTACGTGAGTTCGCTCTCTATAACCGGAATTTATTTCGACTACGAATTCAAGCATTTCGACGGGCTGTTCGACCTGGTCAAATATTATCTCATAGTCGCCTCTTCCAGCGCGGCCATGTTTTTCGTGTACGGAGCCATGATATACATTTTCAGCGACAGGCTGGGCAATAAGATCACGTTTTTTTCCTATCCCTGCTCGGCCATGATAACCGCCGCCGTCTGCGCGCTTTTAATAAGCAGGGTATTGAAAAAAACGGTTTGATAAATCACGGGTGTTTATGTTATAATAAATCCGCGTTAAAAATGGCGGAGCGTTAAGGAATAATTGTAATGTTCAGCGAATATTTTTTGTTTTTCAACATATTATTGTTCTCCGGCTTCGGCCTCGAGATAATTTTCGGCCAGAAAAGAAGCCGGTTCAAGCCGTATTTCAACGTATGCTTGGTTAATTCTGTCACGCTGGTCGCTAATTCGCTCCTATTCTTCGCGCTTAAAGACTTTTTTTTTGCCAAGCATCATATCGGCGTCCAGTATGTGTTTTTGATCATGCCCGCCGCGGCGATGTTTTTCAACGAATTTTTATTCAAACTCGTCAGGCATTCGGATTTCAATATATTTGATTCGCTTAATTTTGTCGGGGCGGTGTTTCCCATGTTCATCTACGCCGGCGCGAAGGACGCGGCCGAAGCTTTTCGCCTCTCTTCGGGCGCGGCTCTGGGTTTTTTATTGTTTTCGCTCCTGTTTTTTCATATTAAAAGACACGCGGGCGTAAACTGCGAATCCGGCGACGATTTTACGGCGTTTTGCTATGAGATCATAATGTTCGGTTTGCTTTCAGCTTCATTTTCAATATTTTTCAAGGTGGTGTAAGTGAGTTCGTTAAAAAAATTCAAGGTCACGATCCCGTATTTCGACAGCGGCACTAAAAAAGAGCATACGGTCGACTTTTTAATCGACGCGAAAGATCCCGCGGGCGCGGTGAGTTCGGCGCGGGAGAAATTCGACGCGTATGAAAAATCATCACATGCTTCATGGGTTAGAATTATCAGGGAAGACGGAATAAGGGTCGAAGAGAAATAGGCCTGTAAATTAAAAAATATGAATATACCAGTTTTATTATATTTAGCCGGATTTATATTGAGCGCCGTCGCCGGGGTCGAGTACTTTTATTCGGCCCGTTCTTCCTCGGGGCCCGCGGGTCAGGGCAAAAGCGGCGTCCCGGCTGACGACCGGGTGCTCAAGATCTTTCAGCTGCTCAAGTCGACGGACTGCCGGAAGTGCGGTTTTGCGAGCTGCTATGAATTCGCCGAAGCCGCCTGTGACACGCCCGAACTCGTAACCCTTTGCGTTCACTCGTCCCGGACGATAATCAAGAACGCGGACCGTATATGGGGCTATTCGCCCGTTTTCGATAATAACCTGTCGGCCAGGCTTTTGTGCACCGCGGGTGCCGCCAACTGCTCCGAGAAATACCGTTATTACGGCACTAAAAGCTGCGCGGGGGTCAAACTTCTGTGGGAGGGCAACCGCGAGTGCATTTATGGATGCGTCGGGCTGCACGACTGCGTCAAGGTCTGTCCGGTCGGAGCGATCGAGATCGTCGATAATTTCCTGCCGCGCATCAGCGAGGAAAAATGCGTCGGCTGCGGCAAATGCGCCCAGGTATGCCCGTTCGACGTTATAAAGATAATGGACAGGAACTATAAAACTTTCATCCGCTGCCGGACGAAGGATCCAGGCGCCATGGTGCACAAGATATGCTCCAGCGGCTGCATAAGCTGCATGGTCTGCGTGAAGGCCTGCCCGTATCACGCAATCGAGCTGAGCGCGAAAGTGCCGCGCATCGATAGCGCTAAGTGCGTCAACTGCGGTATCTGCGCCGCCAAATGCCCGCTGGGAATAATCGCTTCGAAGGGCGTCAACGAAAAAATAGTTTCGATCATAGGTGAAAAGTGCAATATGTGCGGCATCTGCGCCCAGATATGCCCGTCGTCGGCCATCACGGGCGACGGGAAAACGCCGTATAAGGTCGTCACCGAAAAATGCATAGGATGCGGCATCTGTATCGGAAGATGTCCGCGGGAAGCAATTATTGAAAAAATGTCCGAATAATTGGTCACGGAGTTTTTATGAATGCTGATAAAGTCCCGGCCCGCCATTTCGAAAGGATCGCAGGCGGCGATAACGTCCGCTGCCTCCTGTGCTCCCATCGCTGCGTCATAGCCCCCGGCAAAAAAGGTTTCTGCCGCTCCCGAGCCAACGAAGGAGGCTCTCTGTACGCGCTTAATTACGGCAGGGCCTGTGCCGTCAATATCGACCCGATCGAAAAAAAGCCGCTGCATCATTTTCTTCCGTCTACTCCGATCGTTTCGATCGGCACCAATTTCTGCAATTTTTCGTGTAAATTCTGTCAGAATTACGAGATATCACAGTACGAAACGCCCACGGTCGAAATAAGCGCCGCCAAACTGCTGGAGCTTATCAGAGGAGAAAGCGGCTGCGCGTCGCTCGCCTACACTTACAATGAGCCGGTCATCTGGTACGAATTCGTCATGGACACGGCGAAAACGATCAGGGAAAATTCCTATAAAACGGTGCTTGTGACCAACGGTGACATTTCGAAGGAGGCTTTCGTCGAACTCGCGCCCCACATAGACGCCATGAATATAGATCTCAAGGCGTTCGACAAAAAGTTTTATTCCGAGATGTGCTCCGGATCGCTTGAAAGCGTCTGCGCGACCATAGAGACCGCTTATAAACGCGGTATAGTAGTAGAACTTACGAATCTGCTGATACCCGGCCTGAACGATTCGGACAGGATGATAAACGACCTGGTGGATTTCGCTGCTTCGGTTTCGTCCGATATCCCGCTTCACTTTTCAAGATACCATCCGGCATATAAGATGGATATCCCGGCTACGCCCGCGGCGAGCCTCCACAAAGCGTTCGCCATAGCGTCGAAAAAGATGAAGTTCGTATATCTGGGCAATATCGCCGACGGCGAAAAGAATTCGACCTTCTGCCCCGGCTGCGCAAAGATGATTATTAAAAGAATAAATTATTTTTGCGATCCGGCCGGCATAGGAGGCGGAGGCGTGTGCAGATACTGCGGCGAAAAAATATATGGCAACTTTTATAACTGCGGTGATTGACTATTTATGAAAAAAATGATAAAATTTTTCTAAAAATAATTCGGAGATATATATAATGAAACAGAATAAGAATTTTAATTTTCAATCGATCTCGTCCGCCAACGAAAAAATGCTCATTATTTTTTCGTGGATAATTGTGGTTATCATCGTCGTTCTGGTAGGTCTTTATTACGGACAGCAGGTGCGCGAGCAGGAAGTTAGCGCCGCGCGCGTGCAGAGTACGGCCGCGCCCCAGGACGTCGAGGTTTCTTCCGATTCCGACAGCAAGGTCGAAGAAGGCGAGATGAGCGCGAGATCGGCGTCGAGCGTTCTTACAGACAGCATGGCGCTCAATAAGAACGAGGTTTTCTGCGTGCAGATTGGCTCGCACGAGGGCCCCGATTTTTATAACTCGTCCAGGGCCGACGCTATAATTTCAGAGTTTTCGTCCAGGGGAACTTATTCAAAAAAAATAATCGTCAATCCTGAAAAAGACCAGCACATAGTCCAGCTTGGCATCTTCAAAAATTACGAGGACGCTAAAACGTTTCTCAATTCGGTAAAATTAAAAAATTATCCCGCCGAGATCGCGATAGTCGCGGATCCGAACGCCAGGATCGGCGGTTCTCAGGCTGCCGTTCCCGCCGCGGACACGAAAAAAGAAGTCGTGGTTTCCACGCCCGATTCGAAGATCGTCGGTGAATTAAAAACTCCCGCCGCTGAAAAGGTCCCCACCGCGCAGGTAAAGCCGGCCGCCGTGAAGGCGCCTGAAATAAAAATTCCCGAAAAAGTAGAACCAGCCGCGTCGGCTCCGGCCAAAACCTCGCCTGCCGCCGCCGAAGAACCGGCAAAATCCAATTTTAAAATTGTGACGGCCAAAGCCGAAGAAAAAAAGCCGGCGCCTGCCGCGGTAAAACCGCCTGAACCTTCCGGAGAAGAACCGGCCGCCGAAGAGATCGTCGCTGAAGAAATAAAGCCGGCGGAACCGAAGAAGGAACCCAAACCCAAATCGCCCCCGAAAGAAGTGAAAACTCCCGCTAAAGCGGCTCCCGTCGAAGAAACCGAAGACGAGATAACCGCGGGCGAAGACGAATTCGAAATAGTGGCTGACGACGAAGAGGCCACGCAGGACGGCGGGAAAGGCCCGTATTACATACAGATCGGCACCTATAAAAGCAACAGTAACGCCGACAGCCTGAAGGCGAAGCTGAAGAAGATGGGCGTAGCGAACGTGGCCATCGTTCCGGGAAAGGTCGCCTCCGGCGATTCCGTCTACAGAGTCAGGATAACGGGATACGCGTCGAAGGCCGCCGCCGGAAAAGCTTTCAGCGGCATCAAAGGCGCGTTCCCCGAAGTGAAGCCTTACATTTCAAAATAATGCGTTATATCTAAATTTTTATAAAATCGAAAGGAGGAAATATGCTTTTAACGTTCTTTGAGAGGTTTTTCTGATCCGTGAAGACGCGTTAAGAAATTTTTCATTTCTTTGTTAAAGCATATAAAGTTATGGCAAAAGCTATAAACCAGAGCCAGGAAAACAAAGTGTCCTACCTTTTTCTAGCCCCTTTCCTAACCGTATTTTTGGTTTTCTTAGCCTATCCTATCGTTTACTCGTTCTTTCTGAGTTTTCAGGAATCCGGAACGGGTTACTCGCTTAATTCTCTCGAATGGGTGGGGCTGAAAAATTACTTCAATCTCTTCACCGACATCGAGTTTTTGTGGGCGGTCCTGATGACCTTTTACTACGCGCTTCTGATAATGCCGCTCGGTATCCTCTCGTCTTTGGTTTTAGCGATACTGCTGAACAATAAAATATCGTTCAAGAACGTTTTCCGCTCGGCCTACTTTCTGCCTAATATCCTCGATATGCTCGTCATCGGCATCATCTGGACGCTGATATACAGCAAAGACGGCGTGGTAGATAAATTCATAAAAATTATTTTTGATTTTTTCACATTCGATTTTCTCGGAAACATCACCAACAGTTTTTTCCTTTCGGTCTTCACGCTATTCACCCAGGGCGTGTTCTACGGCCTGATCCTGTTTTTCATATATAAAATTTATTCAAACTTCCCGATGAGCCGCTACGTGAAAAACGAAAAAATGGCGCATATCCTCGACATTCTCGTTTACGGCGTCACTTTCGTGCTTATATTCGGAAGCGGCGGACTTCTGGGCGGAGCCTCCAAGGTCCTCGGAAGCGCCGTCAATAACGGCGTTCTCGGTACACCCGCCACATGCATGCCGGCGGTCGTTTTCGCTCTGGTCGTAAAAGGCGCCGGGTTCGGCATGATATTGTTTCTCGCCGCCATACAGAACATTTCCGAATCAGTTTATGAAGCCGCCGATATCGACGGCTGCAACGAGGTACAGAAGTTTTTCTACATCACGCTTCCTCTGGTGAAGCCGATCATTTTCTTCATGGCCGTTACCGGCATCATAGGCGCGCTTAACGCTTTCACCGAAATTTACGCCATGACCAAGGGCGGCCCGATCATGACCGTGTTCGGCAAATCACTGGGCGCCACCAAACTCACCGGCTATTATCTTTTCACCAAGTGGGAGCAGAGCGAGTTCGGCTACGCCGCGGCGATGTCCTACGCTCTGCTGGTTCTGACGATCATTATCTCTAAAATCCAGGAAAAAGTATTAAGCCCGGAAGATTAAGCCGGCCGTTGAATTTTTGGAGGAAGCAAAATGTCGAATAATAATGAAAAAATAAAAAAACAGCCAGACGCGGTCCTGGTCCCGGTTCCAGCTCAGGACGGAGCCGCCGTGATCAAACACGAAGACCCCGTACTGAAGGCGAAGATGCACGCGCTTAAATACAACCGTATTATAACGCGCGCCATCCTTTATTTCATGCTTACCATGGGCGCGCTCGTGGTTCTTTTTCCGCTCGTTTGGATGATACTCACCGCTATGAAACAGCCGGGCACGGCATTCAAGTTTGCATTCATACCCGAATCTCTTTCCTATGAAGGCTTTTCAAAACTATACACTCTCGAGAATTTTAAAAAAGTTTTCGCCGAGTTCAACTTCATGAAATACTTTTTCAACAGTATCATAGTGGCCTCGCTTGCGGCCGTTTTCGCTACGACCTTCGCCTGCATGGCGGGTTACGTGTTCGCCAAGAAGAATTTCATCTATAAAGACCTTATTTTTTACATGCTGGTCGCGACCATGATGATCCCCGGAATGATGTATCTCGTGCCGCAGTTCGTCATAACCGTCAAACTCGGATGGTTCGATACTTACCAGGGCCTCATCATTCCGCACCTGGCCAATATCTTCGGCGTGTTCATGATGCGTCAGTTCATGAGGAGCATTCCCGATTCGCTTATAGAAGCGGCGAAGCTCGACGGCGCCTCCGAGTGGCAGGTTTTCACCATCATTATAGTGCCCATGGCAATGCCGATCATAGTGACGCTGTTCCTGCTCACTTTCCTGTTCCACTGGTCGAACTTCATCTGGCAGCTGGTCATTACCAAGCCCGGCTCGGCGATACTCACCATCCCCGTCGGCCTCGCCTATTTTTCGGGACCGCACGGCTCCGAGTGGGAGCTCATGATGGCGGCCTCGTGTTTTTCGATCATACCCATGGCGATACTATTTCTCGTCGCTCAGAACTTCTTCATCGAAGGCATGACCAAGGGCGCCGTCAAAGAATAGTTAACGATAACGTCATAGTTCATGGTCGCCGTTTCGTTTTTTAGAATTTTTTTATATAAGGTGGTTGGGAGTTTTATGATTAGAAATAGCAATATATTGACGCTCGCGGTCGGGCTGCTGCTTTTTTTCTTTCTGTTCGGCTCGTTCTTCTGCTCGAAGCCGGGCGGGCTGGGAGATAAAGATATACTGGTATGGGTTTCGTACGGTCCCGACGAATACAAACTATTCGAAAAGATAGCGAAAAACTGGTCCGAACTCAAAGGTAACGATTATAAAGTGCATGTGGCGCTTATTCCCTGGATGGGCCAGGAATCGAAATACCGCACCGCGCTCATCGCAGGAGCGCCGCCCGATATAGGCCGCGTCGACACGCCTTTCGTCCCCGAGCTCGCTCACAACAACGTGCTTACCGACATAAAGCAATACCTGACGGCCGAAGAGACTGAAAAGAAAATGAATACCGGCGAGATTCTTCTCGAATACGTAAAGGCCGCCATCGATTCGTGCGTTATCAAAGACAAGAACGGCGTCGAGCACGTGTACGGCTTTCCCGATCAGACCAACGGCGCGTGCCTGTTCTACAATAAAGACTCATTCAAGGCGGCCGGGCTCGATCCCGAAAAACCGCCGAAAACCTGGGACGAATTCATCGAATACGCTAAAAAACTCACGAAGCCCGACGAAGGCCTCTATGGATTCGGCATGGATAATTCTCTGTGGTGGAGCTTTCCATTTTTCAACACCTTCGGCACGAAGTTTTTGTCCGACGACGGCGCGAAATGCCTTCTCGATTCGAAGGAAGGCGTAGCGGCCCTGCAGATGAAAGTTGACATCTATAAAAAATACGCGGTTGAAGGCGGCGCCTGGAAATCGGGCGGCCAGAACACCGAAACCGGTTTCATAAACGGCCGTTACGCTATGATCCTGATGGGGCCGTGGAACCTTTCGCGCTTTAAAGCGGCGAGGGTAAATTTCGGCGTGGCGCTCGTTCCCGAAGGGCCGGCCGGCACTTCTACGAACGTCGGCGGAACGAACATGGTCATTTTTAGAAACGAAAGAAGGCCGGCCGCCAAGCTTCGCGCCTGCTACGATTTTCTGCGCTACGTCACATCGCCCGACGTCCAGGCGGAGTGGGCCTCGACGCTGCGTCAGATACCGGTCAATCTAAAGGCTTACGACAAGTTCAGGATCGACGACAAGGAAGAAGAACAGAAGCTGAAAATCTTCATGGAACAGATGAAGACAGCTCAGGCGCGTCCGAAGGTTTTAAAATACGCCCAGCTCGAAACCATCATCAATCCCGAGATGGAATCGGCCCTTTCCGGCAATATCACCGTCGAAAAAGCCCTCGGGAACGCCGTTGAAAGGATCAACCGCGAGGTTCTGGCGCACTGAACCGGATATAATAAATAAGGTAAAAACGGCCGACTGAAAAGCGCGGCGTAATATTATAAAATATGAATATACTCAGTATCGATCCCGGCAAATGCAAGTTCGGCGCGGCCGTCGTTAACGACGCCGGGCGCATTCTTTGCCGCCGGATCGAAAGGGTCCGCGCGAGCGGAGACGGCGGCCGCGCCGGCGTGTTCGATCTCATTTACGCGCCGCTCGCTGAAATTATCGATGAAACCGCGGACGCATACGGCATAGAGCTCATCACGCTTGGCGACAGCACCGCTTCCAGAGAGTATATGAGCGCCATCGTCATGATCCTCAGAAAAAATGAGCGGTTCAGCCGCGTCGTGCTGGAGATCGTCGACGAATCGCATACGACGGAAGCCGCGCGGGCGCTTTTTCACAAGCATAACCCGCCGTTTTTTTTATTAAGATGGCTGCCTTATTCGATGATCCCGGTTTTCCGCGAAGTCGACGATTTCGCCGCGGTAGCCATAGCGCTTAAATATCTTAAAAATAAGGACATTTAAAATAGAGTGAATATCAGAAAGCGAAAGTGAAAAAGCAATGGATGTAAAGAGCATATACAGGCCCGTGCTCACCAGCAGCACGAAGCCCGGAAAGAACATGAGGAAGGCCGATTACATTTACCTCGACAGCAACGCCTCCACGCCGCTTATTATAGAGGCAAAACAGGCCATGGAAGAATATTATTTCGATAATTTCTCCAACTCGTCGTCGGCGCACGCGTCGGGACGGCGGGTGAAAGACGCTATAGAAGAGGCCCGTGCCGTTATAGCCGGCTGCCTTAACGCCGCAAGCGAGGAGATCGTATTCACGTCAGGCGCCTCAGAATCGCTTAACCTGGCTATTTTCGGATATCACCACCTCGACCGCGACAGGGCGCGAGGCAAAACGCTCGCGGTCGGCGCGATAGAACATCACGCATCGCTTTACCCCGCGCTCGAGACGGCAAAATACGGCGCCAGCGTGATTGAAGTAAAGCCAGAATTCGACGGCGCGGTTTCCGCTGCCCGGCTCGAAGAGGCGGCATCTAAGGCCTGCGCTCTCGATTTCGCGTCTTTTATGCTTGTAAATAACGAAACAGGCGTCATACAGCCGGTGGCCGAACTCGTAAACGTCGCGAAAAAATACGGCGCCTGTTTTTTATGCGACGCCGTCGCGGCCGCGGGAAAGGTGCCGATCGACGTTCGGGCGCTGGGCGTCGACATGCTTGCGCTTTCCGCCCATAAATTCTACGGCCCGAAAGGCTGCGGTATACTCTTCGTCAGGCGCGGCACCCGCCTCGCCCCGAGAACGCTCGGCGGAAGCCATGAATTCGGCCTTCGCGCGGGAACGCTTAACACTCCAGCGATAATCGCTACGGCTGCGGCGCTCAAAAAAGCCGGCGAAGATTTCGCGGAGCGCGAAAAACACTGCCTGCTTCTTAAAAATTACCTGTTCAAAAAATTTGAAATATTCGCGAAAAATAATATAGATATCCGTTATAACTCTCCGGCGGAAAAAACGGTATCGTCGACCGTGAGCGTCAGTTTTAAAAACGTTGAGGCCGAAAGGATCGTCGAATATCTTTCAGGCAAAGGAATAATGGTTTCCGCCGGCTCCGCCTGTTCGTCCAAAAGCGGCGCGAAGGCTTCGCACGTAATAGAAGCCATGGGAGTCCCTTTCGAATACGCCATGGGAGCCGTGCGCATATCTTTCGGCATCTATAACGAAATATGCGACATCGACATTCTAACCTCGGCGCTCGTTTCGATGCTGAAAAAATAAAGTCGCGCCCGGCCGCTTTTTATAACGAAGTGAAGAGCTGGTGATTATGGAAACTAACGCTATAAATAAAATAGAGGCTTTTTTCAGGCGCGCTTTTTTCAACGCGCTTCTGGCCGGGACTATAACGCCGGTACTTTCGGCCGCAGCTTTCGTTTCAGGCGTTTCCATGTTCGTTGAAATCGACGGCGGAGTCTGGGTTTTTCTGATCTGCGCGGTCATATTCAAATTCGCTTATATTCTCGGCCGCGCCGCCTTTTATAAAATAGACCGGAAAGAATGCTACCGCGAACTCGACAAAGCGCTCGATCTGAAAGAGCGTTCGGTCACCTGCTACGAAACTTTTCAATGTAAGACCGGCGGCGAAGGCGGTTCCCGAGCCGCGGTACTTTCGCTCGTCAGAGAAGATTTCATAAAAAATTACCAGCCCAAATCTTATATTTTCAGCGACGACAAAGAATTCGACCTCGTTTTTACACCTTATCGCGCCGCGTTCAGCAGGCGTCACTATTACATATTAAGCGTTATAATCATTTTTTCTCTGCTGAATATTTATCTGGACTATAATGCCGCGGCCGTAAGGGCGGATGCCGGAAACGTCGCAACTGAAAAGAAGGAGGTCCCGAAGGCCGCGGCTAAAGTGCTGGATGCGCTTATCGAATCCGGCGGCGACAAGTTAAAGGCTGCCGATGCCGTGGCCGAGCTCAAGCAAGCTCGTGAAAAGCTCAAAGAGCCGCAGACCGCGAAGGAGCTGGCTAAAAACCTCAAAGAGGCGGCCGAAAAGTTAAAGCGGATACAGCAGGGTGAAAATAAAAAAGGCGCGCTGGCGGAGCTCGCGAAGATAAACGAGGCCGCGGACGAGATGGTCTCCGGCAGGGCCGGCGAAGGCCTGAACGAAGACGATAAAAAAATGGTCGAAGAAAAGGTCCGTGAATTCAAAAAACTAGTGGACGACTATTTGAAGAGCTCTAACGACAAGGATTTCGCGAAGATCGAAAAGGAGATCGCGGAGCTGACGTCGCTGCTCGAAGCGAAAAAAGAAGCGCTGAAAAAGGCGGCCGCCGATAAAAAGGCAGGCGGGCAGAAGGACGGCCAGGGTCAGGCCGGCAAAAAAGAGATGAGCGCGGAAGAAAAATCGGCGATGAAGCATATGGACCGCATGAGCGGAAAAGAGCTTCTTGAAAAACTGAAAAACGATAAACAGCTTCAGGAAATGTACGCCGCGCTGAGCGCTATGAGCGCCGAGGCGGAATCAGGCCAGAAAGGTTCTCAGCCGAACGATAAGGGCGCCGGCGGCGAAGGCGGAGAAGGGGACGGGAAAAAAGACGGCGAGGGTAAAAACGGCGGCAAAGAAGGTAAAGACGGCAAGGGCGGCGACGGAAAAATATCCGCGGAATCGCTCGGCATAAATATACCGAAGCCCGGAAAGGGCTCGTCGAACCTCAAGGCCGAATCCGGCGACGCGCCGCTGATGGCGCCGCAGGACCGTCAGAAAGCCGGCCAGGCCGAAAAAAAAGCGGGTCAGTGGAAGGCGTTCTTCGAAGCGGAGCGCTTCGGGGTGGACGCGAAGAAAAGCAAGGTGGAAGGCCTTCATGACGCTAAGGCGCCCTCGATGAGCATCGAAGGCAAAAGCCTGCCGGAGCCCGGAACGGCCGACGCCGGCATCGGAGAGCTCGTCAGGATCGAAAAAGCCGGCGCCGATTCGCTCGTTTCCGGCGACGACGTGCCCGACGAATTAAAAAAGCCGGTGGCGGATTATTTTAAAAAACTCAACAACGATTTCGACCAGAAGAAGCCCTGATAAAATAACCGGGGGACAATATAGATAAAGTAAAACAAGATATGATAATAAATTTAAATAATACATGGCAATAAATTTTACGGAGGTAGATATGCAGGAGCGGAGCGCGTTCAGCGCGGCGCAGGCGGACGCCGGGGCGGAAGAACTTAAAAAGGAGATAGCGGTTTTTTCGGATAATTTTCAGCGTGTGAAAACCGAGATATCCAAAAGAATTGCCGGCTATTCGGGCGTTATAGACATGGTTCTGTTCACCCTTTTTTCCGGAGGTCACGCCCTGCTGGAGGGTGTTCCGGGCATAGGCAAGACCCAGCTCGTAAAAACGGTTGCGGACGTGTTTTCACTTAAATTCAAGCGCGTGCAGTTCACGCCCGACCTCATGCCGTCGGACGTTCTCGGAAGCCACACGCTCATCGAGGATGGCAACGGGAACAAGCATCTTAAGTTCAACGAAGGGCCGGTATTTTGCAACATTTTGCTCGCCGACGAGATCAACCGCGCGACGCCTAAAACGCAGTCGGCGCTGCTCGAATGCATGGCGGAAGGCACCGTCAGCATCGCCAATACGAAATTTACGCTCAGCCCGCCGTTTTTCGTCCTGGCGACCGAGAATCCGCTGGAGATGGAAGGCACTTTTCCGCTGCCCGAAGCGCAGCTCGACAGGTTCATGATGAAGATAAACCTTAGCTATCCTACCTTCGAACAGCTCGATTCGATAGTCGAGCGCTACGCATCGGCCGTTGAACCCACGGTCGAATGCGTCATCGCGCCTGAGACGGTCATCAAGATGCAGCGCCTGGTAAGGCAGGTCATAGTGGCCGATGACGTCAAGAATTACGCCATAAATATAATAAAGAAGACCCATCCGGACTATAAAGACGCGCCGGCCGACGTTAAAAAATACGTCAAATTCGGTTCGTCGCCGCGCGGCCTGCTTTCGCTCATGCTGACCTCGAAGGCGCGCGCCCTTATTAAAGGCCGGATTAACGTGGCTTTCGAAGACCTGCGGGCGGTCGCGGACAATGTGCTCAATCACAGGATAATTTTGAATTTCGAAGGCCTCGCCGACGGGATCAGCCCGTCATCCATAGTTTCACAGGTGGTCAGCTGATGTATTTCTTCGAAGGGCCGGGTTTTATTCAATCGCTCGATTCGCTCAAACTCGTCATGAAAAATCAGGCGCGCGGCATACGCTTCGGTGAAAGCCGCTCAAAATTCTTCGGAAGCGGGCTCGAGGTTTCGCATTTGAAAAACTACTCGACCGGCGAGGACGTTAAATTCATCGACTGGAACGCTTCGTTCCGCCTGAACAGGACGTTCATAAAAGTATTCAGCGAAACGCGCGAAAATAACGTGTATATACTTATCGATTCTTCCGCGTCAATGGATTTCGGCGAGCCCGAAACCAAACGCGACCTTGCGGTCAAGCTTGCCTACTGCATAGCTTACCTAGCATCGGCCGGCTCAAATAAAATATACGCGGCGAATTTCTGCGACTCGGTCAAAAACGCAGTGGAAATAACTAAGACCAATATCAACGCCAGGTTCAAGGAGATCATCGGCCGCGCCGCTTCCGGCGCCTTGCAAAACAGGCCTACGCGGCTTTCGGCTGCGCTGAATTCATTCATGGCGAATTTTAAAAGGCGCGGCCTGCTATTCGTCATTTCAGATTTTTTCGACGGCGGTCTGTCGATCGCCGATTCGGTGGCGAAATTAGCCATAGCGCAGAATTTCTGCCTTATCCAGACGCTTTCGGGCGATGATATGAGTATATCGGACACCGGAGAATTCAAATACGAAGACTCGGAAACCCTCGAAACCGTAGAAATATCGCTGACGCCGGAGGCCGCCGCGGAATATAGTTCCCGCGTTTCCGCCTTCTGCGCCGCCTTGATGGCCAAAGCCCTCAAGTACGGAGGCTCTTATAAAATGGCCCGGGCGGGCGGCGGCCATATGCAGATACTGAAGGAAATATTGCTAAAAACCGGTTTTAGCGGAAGCGGTCAAAGATGATAGAATTCCAGATGATCTCCAACGCCGTTTTTTTCGGCGCGGTGCCGGTGCTTGCCGCTTTATATATGCTCAAACTCAACCGGCGCAACAAAAAAATACCGAGCGTATATTTTATTAAAGACCTCGTTTCCGACAACAAGGGGTCCTCTTTATTCAAAAGGCTCACTTCGAATATGCTTTTGTTCCTCGAGATCCTTTTTTTGATCATACTCGCCCTGGCTCTTATGAATCCGGGTAGAGCAGGCCAGTCGCTTCTTCGTAAAAAAATGATATTGCTCGTCGATAATTCAATCACGATGTCCTCTATTGAGGCGGGCGGCGTTCTCAGGCTGTCGCAGGCAATAAAATCGGCTGAGGCGGCCGTTTACGATAATCCAAATTCGTCGGTGAGCGTTATCGAATTTTCGGCGGCCCCGAAACTTATCGCCAATTCGGAGATCAGCCGCTCCGAAGCCGTGGCGCGCATCCGAACTATCGCTCCCACGCACCTTACTCCCGATTATAAAACGGCGGTCGCACTCGCCGAAGGCCTTTGCGGCGAAGATGAGGCTCCCGAGATCCATATTTTTTCAGACTTTTGCTCGTGGCGCGGCTCCGGCGCCGGCGTTTCGAAAAAAACCTCGGTAGTTTTCCATAAGGCCGGCGAGGCGGAACGCAATATCGGCGTATGCACGCTCGAAGTTTCGCAAGACGTCGAAGGCGGCGGCTCGGCCGGATACAACATATTTTTCACCGTTAAAAATTACTGCGACTATGAAGTTTCGATACCCGCGTCGGTCTTTATCGACGCAACGCGCGTCTCGTCTTCCGTATTGACCATAGCGGGCGGCGGCGCCGAGTCGAAAATATTGAAAAAATACGGCTCGATGCCGGAGGAAGTATCGGTGGAAATCATCGCCAGTGATGTTCTTGACGTTGACGATAAAAGGGTCTGGTCTTCGTCGGGCCATAAGAACTTCAGGGCGCTCGTGCTCAGCGGCAGCCCATACTTTTATAAGGCCGCGCTGGAAGCGGCAGGCGCCGACACGGTCGACGCGAGCGAGGCGAATATTCCAAAAGCCTTATACAGACAGCGCGAGTATGATCTGGCGGTCATCGACGACACCGGCGAGGCCGCGCTGCTCGATAAATACAAGTGCCGGAGTTTTATCGTGTTCGATCCGCCCGAAGGTTTTTTCGGAGCGTTCTCGTCGGGCCCCGAGCTGGGCGTGACCGTCAGAACGCCCGAATTTCCTTACGCATATATGCGCGCGGTCGATCTGAACGACATTTACATACATCAGATGCAAAAAGCCGCGCTGAACCACAACTTCGGTCAGATTGTCTATTCGTCCTCGGCCGCGCCGCTTTTCGCCGTCGTCAATTCGCAGGTTTTCGATATTTTCGCGGTTTTTTTCGATCCGCGCGCCTCCAACTTTCCGCTTAAAATTTCCTTCCCGATATTTTTCAGTAATATTATCAACATAATTAAGTCAAAAAAGATCACCGGTGACATTTTTTTTGCCGGCGGCCTTAATTACTTCGGTCCCGCGCGCCTTAAGCCAGCCGAATCCGTAACGAAACTGCGTTTTTTGCGAGTTTCCGGCGGTCCCGGCCCAACCGGCGCCCTTCCGTCGGCCGCGCCTTCTGTCTATCTTGATCTGCCGGCCGGAGCTGCGGCCGGGCCTATAGAGGCGCCGCAATTCTTACTCACGGGGCTTTACAGGGCCTTTGACGCCTCGGCCGCCAAGGCCGCCGATCCTTTATTCGATTTTTTCGTTAACCCTCCGCCGGTGCGGACTCTTTCGGTAAAGCCCGTCCGGGTGAGTTTTCAGGCGATGTCCGGCGGTAAGGCCGCTCCCGCGTCATTCGAAAGTTCTCACGTTTCATACGCCGCGCCGCTGATCCTTCTGGCGGTGCTCATTCTGCTTCTCGACTGGGTTTATCAGAACCATCGCACTTTTTACAAAAAGGAGGCGGGGCTTTGATGCCGGGCGGACTCTTTTTTTATCTTTCGCTGGTTATGGCGGTATATGTCGTTTATGCAATATTCGACGGGTCGGCTGCGCTGCGTTTCAGCTCGCCGTTTAAAAAATACGCCGTGCTCACCCTGCGCGCGCTTGTGTTGATAATACTGATACTGGCTTTTTTGGATCTCAAGATCACGCTCGACTACTACGGCACGAATTATATCGTCATGATCGACAATTCCTGGTCGATGAAAGACAATATGGCGAAGGCCGTCCGGGAGTCTTCCGCGATGCTCGAAAAACTCCTCGCCGCCAAAAATACGACCGCGCAATACATTTCATTCGGGTCAAGGGCTGCGGTCGAAAAAATCAATTTAAGTTCTAAAAATATCTATATGAGGGCCCCGCGCGCCGTCACCGGAACGGGCGCAACGAACCTCGAAACTGCTCTTGAATTCGGCACGGCGCTCGCCTCTGACGACTCGAACAACAAAATTATTCTTTTTACCGACGGCGGCCAGACCGAGGGCGACTGCGGCAGGGCCATAGGCCGCCTGAAGGGCGCCGGCATCGAGGTCTACCCGTTCCGCTTCGAGCAGACGCTCGGTTATGACGTCATTCTCACGTCCGTAAAGGTCCCGGCTTCAAGCGTTATCGACCGGAAATTCGAGGGGCGCGTGAGCCTGGAATTAAAGAACTGCGATTACCTTGACGGTTCGCAGCTGAGGATATACCGCGACAATTCGCTTATTTTAAATAAGGCGGTCGGCCTGAGCAGAGGCTTTAACACCTTCAAGTTCGAGGACGCGGTAGATAAGGTCGGATACGCCCGCTATACCGCGTTCGTTGAAAATCCGGCCGACAAAAATTCTCATAACAACACGATGTACGCCTTCTGCGACGTCGCAGGAACGCCGCGCATCCTGCTGGTGTCGGACGTTGACAAAGGCGCGCGCGCGGCCTCGCTCTTCGAATTGACCGGCTATGACGTAGTACGCGTCGATCCGGCCGAACTGAGCTCCAGCATGGAAGAGCTTCTGCGCTACAAACTTATAGTTTTAAACGACGTGCCGTTCGGCGATCTGAGGCTGAAGGCGGTAAAGGCGCTTAAAAGCTTCGTTACCGATTTCGGCGGCGGCCTCATCATGGCCGGCGGTGATAGATCGTTCGGAAACGGCGGATATATGCTCACTCCGCTCGAAGACCTCGCGCCGGTGACCATGGACATAAAAGACAAATCCAAGGTCGTCTCGTGCGCGATAATCTTTATAGTCGATAAATCCGGCTCCATGGCCGGAATGTCTTTCGATTTCGATAACGACCGCATGATGAAGATTGATATGGCGAAAGAAGCGGTGATATCCGCCATCGAGCTTCTGCTTCCAAAGGACCGGGCGGGCGTCATGGCCTTCGACCACGATTACAAATGGGTGTCGCTGCCGGTCAGCGCCGCCGACAAGGAAGATATTATCGAAAAGACCGCGCAGCTCGTCGCCGACGGCGGAACCTCCATGTACGGCGCGCTCGAGGAATCGTTCAAAGAAGTTAAAAAAGAGAAGGTGACCACCCGCCACCTGGTCGCGCTCACCGACGGAATTACATCGCCCGGCGATTTTGACGCTCTGGTGGCGAAGTTCAAGGACGCGAAGGTCACGCTTTCGTGCGTCGGCCTCGGACGCGACGCCGACGTGCCCTTCCTGAGCCGCCTCGCCGAAAAGGGCGGCGGGCGCTTTTATTTCTGCGAGGAAGCCACGTCGCTGCCGTCGGTATTCGTCCAGGAAACGCTGAAAAGCACCAGAAACCTTATAGTGGAAGAAACTTTCACGCCGGAAACCGCCGCCCTGAACCCCCTGTTCAAATCGATCACGGCCGGAGCTCTCTCGCGGATGCCGCAGCTTAAAGGTTACGTGGCCTCGACCGTAAAGCCGAACGCCTCGCTGTACCTTAAAGCGAAGAACGGCGATCCTCTGCTGGCAACCATCCAGTGCGGGCTCGGCAAGACCGCGGGATTCATGTTCGACCTTTACGGCCGCTGGAGCGTAGATTTTCTAAAATGGCCCGAATTCGGGCTGCTTCTCGAAAACACCGTTAAATACCTTTTAAGGCCGGACTTTTCTTCCAATATCGTCTGGACCGCCTCGCGCGAGGGCGATACGCTCGATCTGAGCGTGAAGACCATCGACGCGGGCGGAA
>Ga0209212_1001667_pt1 | contig 34868 bp, 28 predicted proteins | sample RifGroC2_FD_183996 | JGI IMG/M metagenome (GOLD analysis project Ga0209212, IMG submission 183996) | Groundwater microbial communities from Rifle, Colorado, USA - Groundwater C2 (SPAdes) (version 2) | ecosystem: Environmental > Aquatic > Deep subsurface > Groundwater | place: Rifle, Colorado...
GCAGCAGGAATTTTTCATATTTATGCGCCCAGCGAGCGCCGGTCGCGAACGAGGAGAAGAACATGGCGAATGCTATGGGCAGCGCCGCGTCAAGATAAACCCCGAGAAAGACGGGATTTCCAAAAAACGAAAAAACCCTTTTGCGGTCGGTGTTGCCGATGACCTCGCCGACGCCGAAGAGCGGATCGTAATTATGGTTGGTGCCGGCGACCCTGTAATATTGAAGTATGCCGTACATAGACGCGATGGCGGCCGCCGTTATGAGTATGTCTGAGATCGTGTAGAACTGCCACGGCTTTCTTAAAGCATCGGTGGTCACTATATAAAACACCAGATACGAGGCCAGGATCATCGAATAGTGGAATGTCATGAATTTAGAGGAGGACCACAGGATCGATAGGGCGGCAAAGGCGGTGAAGGCGTAAAAATGCCACGGCACGCGCCTGAGTGCGTCATAGAAAGAGCCGGTGGCAAGTTTTCTGAAAAGAAAGATCGCAAACATCGAGATCAGAAACAGCCTGAGCGTGGTTTCTTTGACCAGCAGAAAATTTTCCTTCGTATCGCGCGAATAGGCGAACGGAAGTATTAAAAATATGGCTATAAGCAGCCAGAAGTTGATCTCGGATATTATGCGCCTTGGATACAGAACGACGGCGGCCGTGACTATAAGGCCCGCGCCGATTATAAGGGCGTAAAAAAGGGAGAGCGAGGCGTCGGCCGGAAGCCTGTTGCCTGCGAACATCGTGACCATCGCCGGAAGCTGGATCGGTATGATCGAATCCGGTATCAGGGTAAGCACTATGATCAGAAGCCCGACGTAAAAAATGACCGCCGTGCAGAATCTATTCAGATAATTTTCATAGTTTAAAAAGTCCACTTCACATCTTCCTTTTTATATTTGTAGTTTTATTCCCGGCAAGGGGATAGATCAAATTACAATTTACACAGTTGATAATTTTTGCAAAAAGATATTAACATGATTTTCACAAAAAGTAAATATCTAAATTTGTAATTCCGAATTTGAATTTATGCAGCCCGGAAAAAATAAAATGACGAAAAGAAAAAAACAATTTGACAAGACGGTAAAATAATGTTAATATATCGGAACTATAATCTTCGGCTTCGACCAGGGTTATTTTTATTGTCAATATTCATTGAAAAATCCAACATTTATAGTAAAGGAGTTTGGTTTAATGAACATCAGGTTTAAGGTCATGTTCATTTTCGTATTGGTTCTATTTGCACTGTGGAGTATCTATCCTATGCACAAAAAGATCAATCTCGGCCTCGACTTAAGAGGCGGAATCGATCTTATCTACGAGGTAGATACAGACGAACTGTTTAAAAACATGCTCGGCAACAAGGTCGAACAGCTTAAGCAGTCCCTCGAGAAAAACAACGTGGTCGGCGCTACGTTCAAAAGCGAAGACAACGGTAACGCCTTCACCATAACGATCGCTGAAACCTCGGCCGAAAATATGAAACGCGCCGATATTTCACTCGAAGTGGCCGCTCCCACGATACTGGCCAAAAGCGGAAACAGCTGGCGCCTTACCATCGATAGAGAAAAGTCGAAACAGTCCGTGAGCGACGCCGCAGCCAAAGCGGTCGAGATCATCAGAAACCGTATCGACCAGTTCGGCGTTAAAGAGCCTCTTATTTCCACGATGGGCGAAAGCCGCATCAGAATACAGCTCCCCGGCGAAAAAGACATCCAGAAAGCCATCGATGTCATCGGTTCGACCGCGCAGCTGCAGTTCCGTCACATGAAAAGAATCGCGTCCTCGCTTAACGACAAGATAGACGAGGCCACCGAAGAGATCATGCCCGGAACTAAAGAAGACCCCAGGGCCGATTCGGTCCCCCTTTACGTTCTCGATAAAACCGTCCTGCTGACGGGCGATTACGTAGTAGATGCGCGCCCTTCTTTCGACGAATCGCAGAGAATATGCGTATCTATGGAATTCAACGCCGAAGGCGCTAAAAAATTCGCCGACATAACCGGCAAATACCTGCACCAGAACATAGCCATCGTCCTCGACGGCAAAGTTCAGACCGCCCCGACCGTTCAGTCGGTAATTCCCAACGGCCGCGCCCAGATAACCGGCAGCTTCAGCGACGAAATAGCCCAGAAATATTCGATCGTTTTAAGAGCCGGCTCGCTTCCCGCGCCCGTCAGAAAAGCCAGCGCAACCCTCGTCGGGCCGTCGCTCGGCAGCGACTCGATACATAAAGGCGTCGTTTCCTCTTTATTCGGAGCGGGCCTTGTATTCGTATTCATGATAATATACTACAAATTCTGCGGATTGATCGCGTCATTCGCGCTCACCCTTAATATACTGTTCCTGTTCGCCATAATGGCGCTTTTAAACAGCACGCTTACCCTGCCAGGCATCGCCGGTATCGCCCTTACCCTCGGCGTCGCAGTTGACGCGAACGTTCTTATATACGAACGCATCAAAGAAGAACTGCGCGCGGGCAAAACCGTACGCGCCGCCATCGAGTCCGGATTCGACAGGGCCTTCACAGCCATCTGGGATTCGAACTTAACGACCCTGATATCGGCCCTCGCTCTTTATTATTATGGCACCGGCCCGATCAAAGGCTTCGCGATAACTCTTTCGTCCGGTATCATCATATCGATGTTCACGGCGATATTCGTCGTTAAAGTAACGCTCGATCTACTGCTCGCTGGCAGAAAAGCTAAAACCATCAGTATCTAATTTTTTTAAAAGGGTGATAGTAAGTGAAAAAATTTGATTTTTTATCGCAGAGATATGTCGGATATACGATCTCAGCCGCATTATTCGTTCTGACTATTGTGCTTTATTTTACCCCCGCTTTCTCGTTAAAGTACGGCGTCGATTTCAAGGGCGGCACCGAACTCCACTTTAAATTCAATAAACCGGTCGCCGACGACAAGATTCGTCAGATACTTAAAGACGACTGCGGCCTCAGCGGCGTCGTGCAGTCTACTTATACCGGCGATATGCCGGGCGGCGAAACCGTTCTTTTAAGGGGCGAATCGAGAGAAAAAATAATTAAAACCGACTTCCTCGCCAACGAAGCTTATAAAGACAAAACTACAGGCCTCGAAGTAAAATCGCTTAAAGACATGCGCGAAAAATTCGAAGCCGGCCTGGCTAAACTCGACAAAGATCTCAAGATCGAAGATACGCTCCGCGAAACCTCGGTAGGCCCTGCGGTCGGCTCCGAGCTCAGAACCCAGGCTATTTTCGCGGTTATGGTAGCGCTCATAGGCATTCTGCTTTACATAACCTACACTTTCGAGTTCAAATTCGCCATTCCCGCCATTTTAGCGTTGTTCCACGACGTTATAATAGTGCTCGGCGTTATAATGCTCGCCAGAATCGAGTTCGATATGTCGCAGCTCGCGGTTTTACTGACCGTCGTCGGTTATTCGATCAACGACACGATCATCATTTGCGACCGTATCCGCGAAAACTTCAAAATAATGAGAAAGACCAGTTATTACGATATGGTCAACGAAAGCCTCGCTCAGGTGTTTTCGAGAACCGTTATCACGGTTTTGACCACGCTGCTCCCGCTTATCTCGATATTCTTCTTCGGCGGCGAAGTGCTGTCGGGATTCGCGCTTACAATGATGTGCGGCATGATAGTCGGCTGCTACTCTTCGATATTCGTAGTATCGCCCATTATCGTGATCTGGAAAACCTACGAGGAAAAGGCGGTGGCGTAATAAATGAGTTCTTCATCGAAATCAAAGAAACCCGCGTTCGCGAATACGGCGGCTAAAAAGCCCCAGCCCCAGCAGGCAAAGGCGCCATCGAAACCCCAGCCGAAGGGCGTTCCTTTTAAACCGGCCGTTAAAGTTCAGCCTGCTCCGGCGGCTAACAAGGCTAAAGCTCCGGTTAAAAACCAGCCGGCGCCCCAGAAAAACGCTCAGCATTCTAACAGGCCTCAGCCGAAACCGGTGCAGCCGAAACAGCCCGTGAAACCTCAGGCGAAAGGCGTTGCGTTTAAAGCGGTTCAGCATTCGAACCGTCCGCAGCCGAAGCCGGCTCAGCAGCCCGTAAAGGCTCAGCAGCCGAAACAGCCTGTGAAAACAGTTGTTATGGCCAATAAAAACGCTTTCCAGCCGAAGCCTCAGCAGGTGAAAGCCCCCGCGAAACCCCAGTCGAAAGGCGTCCCTTTCAAAGCGGTTCAGCATTCGAACCGTCCTCAGCCGAAACCCGCGCAGCCTCAGCAGCACGCGAAACCTCAGCCGAAGGGCGTTCCGTTCAAGGCCGTTGCTCAGCAGAACCGTCCGCAGCCGAAGCCGGCTCAGCAGCCCGTAAAAGCTCAGCCGCCGAAACAGCCTGTGAAACCGGCCGTTATGCCGAATAAAAACGTGTTCCAGCCTAAGCCTCAGCAGCACGCGAAACCCCAGCCGAAGGGCGTTCCGTTCAAAGCCGTAGCGCAGCCGAACAGGCCCCAGCAGCCCGTGAAAGCTCAGCAGCCTCAGCCGAGGCCCCAGCCGCAGAAAGAAAACATAAAAAACATACAGAACCAGCCGAAAGCTAAAACGGCTACAGTCCCTGGAAAGGCCACGATGACACCCGATAAGAACAAAACACCCCAGAAGGTCCAGGCGCCGGTTAAACCTCAGGCGCCCCAGCAGGCTAAAACTCAGCCGGCACAGTCCGCCGAGTTCAGCCGCGAAACCCTCGCGATCCTTTTCAAAGCGGCCAAAAAAGCCAGCGAACATGCTTACGCGCCCTATTCGCGCTTCAAGGTCGGCGCGGTCCTTTTACTCGAGGACGGCCGCGGCGAAGCCAGCCAGATATCAGCCTATACCGGCTGTAACGTCGAAAACGCATCTTACGGCCTGACCTGTTGCGCCGAAAGAATAGCCATATATAAAGCCGTTTCCGATGGGAATAAAAAATTCAAAGCCATGATACTATACGCTTCGGCTAAAAAACCCGTGTCCCCCTGCGGCGCTTGCCGTCAGGTACTCGCTGAATTCGCGTCTGCCGATATGAAGATATATTCCATAGGCCAGTTCAAAGACGAAGATGTCTCCAGAACGTCTTACGCTATATATACGGTGGCCGAACTTCTTCCGCACGGTTTCAAAGCTTCGGATTTTATCGAGAAAAAATAATAAAAAGAAAGCAGGTAATAAATGAGAAGCGAGATCTTACAATACAGAAAAAACGACGGCACGCTTTACCTTTCCCTGAATCCCGAATTGAAAGTGGTAAAGAATGAAGACGTCGCAGACGGCGTCGCGGTCGACCTTGCCTTCGGCAACGAAATAGTCGGCATCGAAATACTCGGAGTAGAAGAATGGCCCGCGAAAGTGAAAGAAGCGCTTTTAAAATACTTCGAAGGAACTTCGATACACGATTAATTGACTTACCGCTAATTTAATAATAAAAAAAGGCAAGCTTCCGTGATGTTACGGCTTGCCTTTTTCTTTTATTTAATATGCCTGGTACGCTCGCCGCAAATCTGCGAGCCAGCTGGATTGATTTATATGACAATGTTAAAAAAGTTATTCCGCCATATTTCAGATATGCAGTTCGAAAGACGCCGCCCGGCCTTTATCGCATTATTCCTTGCGGCCGCGGTCGCCTTTTTTACTGTCTTTGCGGCGCCGTCCGCCGGCGCTGAAACGAACAGCGGCGTCGGCGCGAAAAAAGTGTTTTCCTCTAAAAAGCCGGCCGGCGATGAGGGAATATTTGACGAAATATCCCGTTATGTCGATTCTCTTACCATTCAGATAAAAAACCTCGGCGGATTCATTAATTTTCTTTCGGTTGAATCCGCGTCCGAATCAGCAGCTGTCCACAGGGGAAATATCGAAAAATTCAAATCAGTGTCGGCGAAATGTGCTCGTCAGAAAAACGAATTCGAGCTTCTGTACCGCGATTTCGTTTCGCTCAGAGTTAAAGATAACATCATAAAAACCGAGCAGAGCGTGAAAAACGACAATGTGATCGAGTTCGATTTCAAGAACGCGAATCTCGTCGATATTTCATATGAGATAACCCTTCTCGAAAGCGTACTGCACGCCAAAAACCTTGAACTCAAATCGCTGAACGCCGAGATCGACTCGTTTTCGACGGTCCAGGACGAACTGGTCAATTCCATCGCGAAAGCAGGCGCCGTCCCGGTGTCGGGCGGGGAATCTCTCGAAATTATAATCAACGCCATGACCTACGGCCGCAAATCCGTCGCGGGTTACGAGGTGGCGATAGCCGTTAAGGCGGCCGATGCCTATTGCCAGTCCAATCAATCGAGGTATCTCGAACTAAAATTATACTGCCTCGGCCAGCAGAAAAAGGTCATAAATTATGAAATATCGGCCACCCGGACGGAACTCGAGCAAAAGCGCCGCATGAACCTTTTCATAAAAGACAACTCGCTTCTTTTCGCCGTAAATAAAAGACAGTCCGGCCTCACTACCGAAGAGCTGGAACTCAGCCGCGTCGATCTTGCCGATAACAAGCCGCGCCTTGACGAATCGCTGAAAAAGATCAACTTGCTGATGGAAGAGATAAAAAAGGAAAAAGGCGCATCCGATAATAAGGCCGACTCCTGGAAACTCAAGTTTCTGAATATGAGCCTTCAGTTCGAGCAGGAAATGCTCAAGCATAAATCGAACTTTTCCTCCGAAACCGACGAACTATCGAAATTTCTGGTGAAACTCGCGAATTACTCCGCCAAAGCGGCCGAAGAGGAAACCGATAACATACAGAAACTTTTTTTATTCACCAGCGGCGCCGGCCTCTACGACAAGAAAATAATGCTCAGGGACGAGATCGACGAGTATAAAAAGCAGCGGGAGGAAGCGCAGTCCCTCAGAAATCTCATAAAAAGCGGCCGCATAAAAATAGAGAATCAGATAAAGGTTTTAAACGGCGATCTGGCCGTAAAAGACAGGGAATCCGCCGAGGTGCTTCTGCTGATGCGCAAAGATGCCGCGCCGGGCAGGGAGCACGATGTTAAGGCCCTTAAAGAGTCGATTGACGGCCTTATCAAGATAATTAAAACCCGCCTCACCGGAAACGAACAGCATATTCAGAGCGCGCTCAAATATGAGCAATGGCTTCAAGAAAAGGTCAAAACTATCGATAATTCGGTAAAAGTTCTTTCGTCGCTGGTCAATCAGCTCGAGGAGCGGCTGGATCTGAAAACTTTATCGGAGGCCTATAACGCGTTCTACAATATCATCAGATCGGCTTATTATAAAATCGAAAGCGCCCCGTCGCTTATAATTTCGTCGCTGGCGTCGAAAAAAGGCTGGATAGACCTTCTGATCTGGCTTAAAAACCTGTCGCTTGTAATAGCGGGCGCTCTACTGGCGTACGCTTTTATAACGTCGCTTTTCTTCAGGGGCGTTTCGAGCGGCGCCGGATTTAAATCGGCGGCCGGACAGATTTTGCCGTATCTCTTGCTCGCCGCGGCTGTTAAAATATACTCCGCGCTTTTTATGATCAACACCGCCATGGTCAATGTTTTAACTTTATCGGCTTACTCTTTCGCGGCTTTCAAGGCGCTGATCATATCGCTTCACAATATGCAGGTGGCGAACACGCTCGATTCCGATATATTTTTCAGGTTTTCGCTGTTCATCAAGTACCTGTTCTTCGCCACGCTCGCGCTCATTGTAGTCGATAACGCATCCGAATCGGCGCACGTGTCGATTCTCGCCAAATTCGCGTATAAATCCGTGAGCCTGCTGCTGATGTTCATTCTGGCGAAAAAATATGCGCATCTGATGCTTTCATATCTGTACATATCCAGGCGCCGGCTCAAAATAAGAAAATACGGTTCCTCGTTCATGCACCTGGCCTCGCTTTATAACCATCTGCTGCACAAGTATCATTCTCTAATATCCGTAATACTTCTCATCACCGCAGTGGTTTATTTCGCCGGATATTACCAGCATTCGTTTTATATTTTAAATTCTTCGTTTTTGACTCTCATTTTATATTCCATACTCTTTCTCGCGCCTAAATTCGCCATGATGACCTTTGAATGGCTTTTTTCGGAAGAAAGCGCGCTGCTCGACATCAACTCTTATCTGTACTTCAAAAAGCGTGCTGTAGTCTATATCAGAATATTTTACAGGTTATTTTTTATAGTTATTTTCGCGTTTTTTACGCTGAAGATATGGGGCATCAGGGTCCATTCTCTGATCGATCTGGCTACCGCGGAACCGGTCGTCTTTATCGGCAAAAAGGTCGTGATGCTGACCGCCATCATAGCGACGGGATTTTTATGCTGGCATCTGGCGGAAAAATTCATAGACGATCTGTTTAAAAGCGCTCTGTCGCACCAGACCTCCGACAATATAAAAAAGCGCGGGGCCACGATCGCGCCGATGCTTAAAAGCACCGTTAAGTATCTGATATGGTTTCTCGGCATTTATCTTATACTTAAAGAAATCGGCGTCGACGTTACTCCGATCGTCGCGGGCGCAGGTATTTTCGCGCTCGCTATCGGTTTCGGCGCGCAGAATCTCGTTAAAGATATCGTCGCCGGCTTTTTCATTATTTTCGAAGACCAGTATAACGTAGGAGATTACGTCACCATAGAGGGAATTTCCGGCACCATCGAAGAAATATCCATCCGTATAACTAAAATACGCGACCTGACCGGCATTCTTCACATCATCCCGAACGGCGCGATCACCCGAACGTCTAATTTTTCAAAGGACTTTTCCGTTTCGAGGTTCGAGGTTTCGGTGGCGTATGAAAGCGATTTCGACCACGCGATAGAGGTGCTCGAAAAAACATCTTCGGAGCTTTGCATGGACTGGAGCCTTTTTATCATCGAGCCGACGCAGGTGCTCGGGATCGTATCGCTGGGAGAATCCGAAGTCGTTATCAGGACGCAGACCAAACTCACTGTAGGAAAAAAAGTCGATTTCGAATGCGAGTTAAGAAAACGGATATTAAAAGAATTCAGGGAAAATAATATTGAAATACCTTATAAACGCCTTGTAGTGCTGTCTGATAAAGAAGACGTCGGCTCCGAGCGCATCTGAAGTTTGCCGGAAAAATAATTGTGGTACGAAATGTGCTTTGAAAAAAGAAAAAGAAAAATAATTTTCTTTTTAACATTTTTTGGGCTATAATAGGCTATAATATATATAGAGACACATTACAACCGCGCTTGAAATTTTATAATGTCATTTGACGATGAATCAGTATCTGCAATTTTAAGATTTTTATTATAAAACACGCCGGCGGAGGGTGAAAATTATGAAAGATGAAAAACGTTCGAATAAATGGCGCAAGGGCCAGTCGATGGTCGAATTCGCGCTGGTGCTGCCGATAATGCTGCTGCTGTTCGTAGGAATAATGCAGATGGGATTTCTTTTGAACGATTATATCGCGCTGAACCGCGCGGTGTCGGAAGCGTGCCGTTTCGGTTCGACGCTCGTCGGATATTCCTCCGCCGAAATAATGATTGTCGGCAAACTCCTCGACAGCCTTGGTGAAAATATCAAAAAAGACAATTTAAGGATCGTTTCGTTCACAAATCAAAAACACGGTCCTTTTTATAAAAACGCCTCGGGCGAAATTACCGATGGCGGCGGCCAGGCGAAGACGTCGTTCGCCGAGCCTCTTTTTTTCAAATACGATAACAGTTCTCCCAATAACTTCACCGACGATTCCACGAGCTCACCCAATAAATTTAACTGCTCCTATGTATCGGTAAGGGTCGAATACGATCACAAGGTCGTAATTCCGTTCGCCGATCTTATAAGCTCGGCAACGGTCCTTATTAAAACTTCGAGCACCTGGCCGGTCAGCGCTTTTTATCCGAACCTGCTGCCCGCGGGGCAGTTCAAGCTGTCCGGAGCTCTTCCCATTGCAGTCAATCAGAACCAGTGCGTTTACACCGGAACCCCGGTTACCATAAAGGGAGACTGGCTGCTTGCCGGCGGATTCGGCTGGCTCGATCTGTCGGTTTACTACGCTAGCGGCGATAATCCTAACGCCGGGCCGAACGAACTGGCCGCATGGATAAACGACCCATACGCCGGCACGATCGCTATCACGCCGCCGCAGAATATTTATTCGATGACCGGCCAGAAGAACGCGTCGGGCGTGCGCGACGCACTCGCCGGCCTGCTCGGCAAAAACGTTATGATACCGATTTATGATACTACGGGTTCTCAGGGAAATAACGGCTATTATCACATTATCGGCTTCGCCGTTTTCAGGCTGAACGGCGTGCAGGATTATCCCGATCTGACGGCTACTTATTTAAAAACGATACTCTAAGTCAACTGATAGATCTCAAGGCGCAAAGGGGCTGGCTGTTATGAAAAAAAATGACAAATCAGGTTTTAGGCATATAAAAAAATTGAACAATATCGGTTCCGTTCTGGTGCTGGTGGCTTTCGGCATGGTCGCCTTCTGCGGCATCGCGGCCGTGGTCATCGACATATCCAGGGTGTACATGGAGTCAGCGCGCATCGAAGAGTCGGTCGAAGCAGCCTCCATGGCGGCCGGCCGCGAACTCGCATCGCACAGGCTTACCGCCGCCCCGCTTACTTCCACTCAGGAAGTGGCCGTCAAGGACGCCGCCATCAACTTTGCCCTGCAGAACGGTCTCGCGATAACATCCGACGAGGTCGTCATCGCCGGAAACAGGGTCTATATAGACGGAACGCGCAAGGTCGATTATTCTTTCGCAAGGATCCTCGGTTACGACAGCACCGAAGTGCAGGCGCGCCGCGTCGTCGAGATAGACCGCGACGGAAAGCCGAAGGTCGTAAAACAGGCGCAGTATCACGTGATGCCCTGGGGCATACCGCACCGCGAACTTACCGAGCCTTACGATACCAGCACCAAACAGATCACGATGACCCCCGACGATACATACGGCGAGGCCGAAAAATTCACGCCCGGCCAGGAATATGTCCTTAAACTCGGCAGTGGCGTCGCTTCCGGCGATCCGGCCGTGCCGATGGGAGCGCAGGTGCTGATACCCATGGGTTCCGAAAACGGGGTCAACGATCAGTGGTCGATCGGCTTTAAACGTGCCTACGGCCTTGTTCTGTGGCTGCTTACTTCAGAAGCGCGCGGCGGCGCGGGCATCGAGAACGTGAAGTGGCTTTTGAATTACCGCGGCGGTTCGTTCATGTTCCCTTACAATCCAGCGCTCCTCACGCGCCTTGGCGCACTCAAGCTATCGGGTGGCGGGCTTTTCGGCTCGCACGGAATGTTAACCACGCTGATGGATCCCGATACCGGCCGCCAGCTTTTCCCATACGTTAAATACTGGATAGTCGATGACCCGACGGCTATAATCGGTCAGACGGCCGCCGTGATCAACCTTACCACGGCTCCGCGCATAGGCGTTTATTCATCGGGCGAGGACGCCGTCGTCAGGACCCTTATCGACGCCGGAATTCCCTACGACAATTTTTACGATAATGAGATCCTCGCCGATATCCTTACCACTCCCGTTACCGATCCCGATATTCCTTATACATGGCTTCATCTGCACCATGAAGATTTTTACGGCGGCAGCACCAGTCAGACGCCGGTTCCGATGATCTCCATACGCGATGCGTCCGGAAACGATCAGACCGGTCCGCACAGCGCCATTTTATATGTGCGCGGCTGGAACTGGACAAATTATGAAGACGGCAATAAATTCATAAGGATTTTTTTCGGCGATCAGCTGATGACTCCTACTCTTACGGGCACTTACAGCGGATGCTCGGTCGGCCTCGACGCCGGCGGCCCTTACGTTAACGCAAATGACAGCGGCAATTTTGAAATTACTTTCACCATACCGGCGCGCGCCAACGGTAATTATTATGTGTACGGACGCGTCGGCGGCGGCGAGGGCGACGAATCTTCGAACTACACGACATATCAGATAACCGGCTCGGCGATCGCACCCGCCATAACGGCCGTTAATCACGCCGATCTTTCCAATGACGTCGCTACCGGCAGCCAGATAAGGGTTTCCGGCTCCGGTTTCGGCGCGAACCAGCCCGGTATTATAATAAAATTCGACGGGATGGGTCAGAATGTTACCAAAACCGCCACTTTTCCCGATTGTGAAGTGGCGAGTTCGTTAATAAAGGCCGATTCCGGCGGACGGTTCGAGATCACCTTCTACACGCCGGACGTGCCCGACGGGACGCATGAAGTGTATGCCCAGGTTGACAGTTCGCTTTCAAATTATGTCGCTTTTACCGTCAATAATTACCGCACGCCGGTGATCGCGCTTTCCGATTATGTCGGAATTCCCGCTAGCGGCCCTAAAGGCTCGATGCTGTTCGTTGATGGAAGCGGTTTCGTTCCCGATTATACCGGCATAACCGTTAAATTCAATTCCGTAACGATGAACGTCGAAGATACGCTTCGCTATGAAGATGACTGGGTTTTCGGCGGCACCATTACCTCTGATGGCGACGGAAAATTTCAGGTCAAATTCAACGTTCCGGACACCATGGCCGATGGCACTTATGAAGTAAAGGCGTTCGCCGGTTTTAATTCTTCGACCGAGGTTGCCGTATATACCGTTAAAAACCAGAACACTTCCGAAATAGATATTTACGACCTTACAGGCGATATGCGCTCGGGTTTTGCCGGGACCGAAATAATATGCCGCGGAGTTTATTTCACTCCCGCCACCGGCAATATCAAAGTTCATTTCGATACCGTCGAACTCACCTTGAGCGACACCACTACTTATTTCAACGATTACGTTTTTCCGCCCGATTATAAGGTGCTTAAAACCGATTTTGACGGAAAATTCGAGGTCAAGTTCAACGCGCCCGGCCTTCCCGACGGCGTTTATAACGTGGCCGCGTTTCTGAACGATCAGACGGCGTCTAACGTCGTCACATACCGTATCGGCGCTCCCGTGCTGACGCCCGCACTTGCGGTTACCGACAGCGCGACGCCCTATAACGAAGGGCCTTCCAACGAGACCGTAAGGATCGACGGCGCGGGATTTCCGGCCGGCGCTTCCGATATTAAAATTTATCTCGGCGCCGAGGAGATGACTCTCGCTCTGCCCGCAGGATATTTTGGCGGCGCGGCCATCACTGACGACAAAAAAATAACGGCCGACCCGAACGGCGAATTCAGCGTCGTATTCGTCGTGCCTTTGAAAACACCCATGCCTTATAGTATAAGGGCCTCAAACGGCGTCAGCGTAACTCCGAATTATCCCTACTCGGTCCTGCCGGTTTCAACGTTCTATACATCGTCCGCCGAAGATTTTTCGACCAGCGATGACGCGTTTCACAGAAGCGCCCTGATGTATTTGAAAGTTCTTTCCACCGAACTCGATCCCGGCGGCATCACGCAGGCCAAATTCAGCGTAGAATGCGCGTACCACACCGGAGGCTCCAAACATATAGTCTCGGATATTAACTTTACTAATAACGGCGATTGTACCTACACGGGCGTTTTCGACTGGAGCGCCTATGCCAACGTCCATAACGGCGTATGGCAGATCAATTTCGATATCAGGGACTCGAGCGGAAGAATATATAATCCGAATAAAATCATTAATATAACCGGTACCAACGTTTCCACGCAGTCTTCGATAGTATCCGTGAACTCGAACTTATCGACCTCCGATTCCGGCGTCGGCCGCACGAACGATATTTACTATAAGATCCAGTCGCCCCTGGTCGAATCGTCGCTTATTACGGAAAAAAGCGCAAAGCTCTACTGCGCGGCCAACTGGTATAATGCCGGCGGCACGCATTATCATCCGCTGCCGGACCTTGTCAATAACCTCGACGGCACGTACAACGGCGGCTGCGATCTGGGAGCTCTTGCGCCTTCGTGCCATTATGGAATGTGGATACTTGACCTTAAAATCCAGGACTCATATCCTCAAACTTTCGAAGCGGCGAAGGAATTGTTCCTGTTTTCGAGCAATACATGGCTGCGCGCCATTGTGAGCGATAATCCTTATTTCGGCGAATCCTACGATTTGAAAAGCGACGGAAAACGCTCTGATACCAACTCCTATGCGCCTTATCCCGTGTTCAATTCGAACGGGACCGTTTATATTGTCTTTAACGCCGCCCCGCCCGGCGCGTCAACTAAAGTCAACTATTCGAGCCTCGTTACCAATTCGTTTAAACTCCAGTTCTCCGAATACAGCGGTTTTAATACCGGCAGCTACGGCACCGGTTCGAGTGTGCCAGCCGCGAAGCGCGGGAAACCCAAAACCGTTTCCACGACCGATTTCACTCTGGCAAATAACGACAACGGTCTTTTTACCGCCGAGGTCGATCTCTCGTCGGCGGGCGTAACCAGCATCAGAAGGACATGGGACGCTTATTTCAGGGTGGTAATGACAGTTAGAGATACGGCCAACGTTACCGCCGCGATAACGACGGGCGCGCATCAAATAGACGATAGCAACTCGCAGCCGCAAACGATCGTTCGGTTGAATGACGGTCTTCGTCCGGCCGCGCCTCGCGTCGGCCCGGATTTTTTCAACGTCTTATATTCTCAGCTGGCGGGCCTTGCGTCGGATGTGTATATAAAAGGCCGCAATTTTATTGAGCTTTCTAAAAAGCCGCATTACGGAGCCGATATGCTGGCGGGCCTTTCCCGCGCCGGCGCGCCGTCCGCTCCGCTCATGTTTTCCTTTAAAGACGCTGAAATGAGAAATGATATGGCAATGCTGTCAGGCGCGGCCGGCCGAGATGCTTACTTCAAAAAACGCGTGAACAATGCTCTTGTCAATTATGCTTATAACTATGACCCCGTTCGGGCGCAGGCGTTCGAAAAATTCGTCGGCGCGGATCACAAAAACGGCTGCCGATGCTGCCGCAAGCCAAATTCAGACGCCCGGGAAAACGTCTCGTCCGCTAATGACGGCAGTGGATTTATCGATAGCGCCATTAAAAGCATTATTATGCCGCTAAGCGCGCACGCGGCGTCATATGGCGGAAAATATGAAGTGGTCCATAAGATACGCGACTGGATAGTAAACGGCGGATACATGTTCACCATGTGTTACGCGACCGAAACTATCGACAGGACGCTGGCCTGTGACGCTTCAGGAAACCTGACCGGTTACGATTTCACTTTCGGGTTCAAAGATTTCGACCCCACTAAAGACAGTCCTTCTTCGGCGGGCGCCATCGACGCTAATGATGGAACGATAACTCTCGCAGACCAGAGCGCGACCAGCGACCGCTTTATGAGACCGCTGGCGGTAATTCAGAACCATGTGACTACTTTTCCCGGATTTACGGGCTCTACCACTGCGTTCAAAAAAGCGTTCGTTAAGCAGTTCACCGGCCCGAATAATTCTCCCGTACACATACTGGCTACCGTTAGCGACACGGTGGTCAAGTATATCGCCGCCGAATACGGCAACGGCTGGTTCTCGTTCCTTGGCGGTCACGACCCGCGTTTAGTTTCCACATACAGGCTTATTCTCGACAATATCATGATCGGTTCGCTTTCGTCTAACAATCCGCCGACGGCGACGGCCATTTCTTACGGCGTTATCGACTGGGACAATACCGACGACGGCTTCGCCGGTGACGAGAAGGATTATATCGACACCATTCAGTACGGCCACGCGCCGCCGCTGTTCGGAGAAATATCGACAACTTATCCTGGCGATCTCACGGGCGATCCCGCGGTCGATTCCGTGCCATTCTGCTTCGAGGATGCAAGTTACAATAATCTTGCATCGCTTTATGCCGCCGACTCGCATACGCCGCGCCATGAAGGCGCATCCGGCCAGCGCACGTATCTGGATTATACCGAAGGCTCTTCGCGTTTCGTACTGGTGCCCCTGGTGTCAAACTACCTTTCCAGCGGCGCTCCCGCGTATACGCAGCAGCAGAATATCGACAACTCGCCGAAATATATATACAGGCTTGTCGGGCGCGACAGGGTGCGCATCAAACGCTACGCGCTGTTCTATCTTTCCGGTAACGAAGCCCATCCCGACGCGGACCCGCTCATTAACGAGGTCGGAGCGCTCAAATACGGCGAGATAAGGGCAAAATTCATCGGATATTTGAAATGAGCCGCGTAAAATAACTTTCGCGCGCCCTCGAATTTTATCTGAAATAACCTTTTTAATAACCTGATTTATTATTAAGTTTAATACCGTTTTGTTCGATAATAAAAGTAAGTTGAAAATAATCGCCTTTTGATTTATTTTTGGCTTTTATTACATCGCGACAGGGTTTAACCGTTTAATATATTCAATAACGTATCCAGCGTCAGCCGTAGTATTATTCACCGCAATTTTCAAATCAGGAGCCGCAGCATGAATTTTTACGATAAGCAGCATTTGATCAGACACATCCAGATTACTTTTATTATACTTACTTCCATACTTACCATATCGTTTTATACGACGGGCTGCATTTCCAATAAAGATCCGTTTGATACTCCCGTCGTGAGCCAGTCCTCGCTTAACGCCGAGGATAATTCGGGCATCGCGTCCGTCATCAGGGAACGTTTCGGTCAGACGCTCGGCCAGATAGTGGCTATCGAAAATTACCAGCAGGCCAGCGCCCAGGCGATCGTTACAGTTACCATGCCGAAGCCCGATACCGCGCGGGTTTACCTGCTGCGCCGCGACGAAAAATGGGTCATCGAAAGAGTGCAGAACTCCATCGACGAAACCGATCTGTCGGGATTGAACGAGTAATCGGACAACCCTTACCCTAACACAAATCCAAAACAAAAAAAAAGAAAAAAGATAAGCGATAAGTCGCGGCGGCAGTGAGCTTAGAAGCGAGCTATAAGCGCAGCGCGGCGAGTATTTTTTTCGCCGCGTAAATTTCTTTGACGGGGTCGTCGGTCAAAGACACCCTGAAAGTATCTCCTATTCCCTCGTATAAGAGCGCACCTATCCCTATCGCCGAGCGGATCTCGCCGGTGGCCGCAACCCCGGCTTCGGTCACGCCGAGATGCAGCGGATAATCGCATAATTCAGACATTTTTCGATATGATTCTATGGTAATCGCGGGCGACGACGCCTTCAGCGATATGAGTATATCGGTGAAATTCAGTTCTTCAAGCAGTTTAATTTCCCAGCGGGCGGCTTCGACCAGAAGGTCGGCGCAGACGCGGTTTTCGTATTTGTGCATGATCTCGCGCGGAGCGGAGCCGGAATTTACGCCGATTCTGATGGGAATGCCGTTTTTTTTCGCGGCCGCGGCGATCTCGGCTATATGGTCTTTATTTTTGATGTTTCCGGGGTTGAGCCTCAGCTTGTCGACGCCTTCCGCTATAGATATAAGCGCGAGCCTGTAGTCGAAATGAATGTCGGCGACAAGAGGGATGCGTATCGCGCTTTTAATCCTGCCGATCGCGCGCGCCGCGGCTTCGTTCAGGACGCCTACCCTTACGATATCGCAGCCGGCGTCTTCCAGCCGCTTTATTTCTTCGGCGACCGCCCTGAAATCTTCGGTGTCTTTAGTGCACATCGACTGTACCGCTATTGCGGCGCCGCCGCCGATAGTTATGCCGCCTATCTTTACCGCGCGGGTAGCTTTTCTATTTAACATAACCGGCGATCCTCTCCATGAATTTTTCTTCTATCTTATCGGGCGTAACGCGTTCTACGATCCTGCCGTGTTCGAATATGACGGCGTTGCCGGGCGAGCCCGCGACGCCGATATCGGCGTGCGACGCCTCGCCGGGACCGTTGACCTCGCAGCCCATTACGGCTATTTTAAGAGGTTTTTCAATGTATCTGACCCGCTCGTAAATATTTTTAGCGAGCGTGATAACGTCGATCTTGCAGCGCGTGCATGTCGGGCACGATATAAAGAAGACGCCGGGTATATTATTAAATTCTAATGAACGCAGTATTTCAAGAGCTTCTAAATAGCCGCCTGCGCCCGCCTCGTCTGAGGCGAATCGGGGCGCGATGGAGCAGTGTTTCAGGCCGGCGTCGGAGAACTTCAGGTAGAATAATATCGCGTTTTCGACTTTATTAAGGTCTTTCGAAGGCTCGATATGGAGCGACCGGCTTAAACCCGGATATTTCATGACGATTTTTTTGTTCAGCTCTATTATGTCTAAAACATTTCCGGCCTGAAAGCAGAAAGAAAGCTTGCAAGGATCGAAAAGGCCGCTTGCGGTCACCTTATCCAAGAAATCGTTTAATTCATCGGCCGTATTAGAGGCCGGACCGTCCCGGCCGCAGTCTATATAAAGTCTGACCGGCGGCGGGCTTGCTTCAAAAGCTCCGGCCGCTTTATCGATCAATTCGGCGCATAAATCTGAAAGTTTCCGCCCGCCCGCGCCCGCGGTGTTCTTGACGCATAAGGCGCCCGGAGAAGTTTTACGGTCGGAAAGATAGCGGTTGTCCGTCTTCAAAAATTCTTCAGGCGAGTCGAAAACGAGGTTGTATTTTTTTATATTCAGTTTTTTTAAAGTATTGAAAGCGCCGCCGCTGCTATAATTGAGCTGATAAGTGAATAAGGGGGCAAAATGGACGAAACTGCTGAAAAATTTCGTTCGGTCGCGCCAATCGGCGCTTAATTCCACAGACGAAAAATCGAGTTCTACGTTTGCCGTGCGGTTCATAAAATCCTTCAGAGAGTTAAAAATATCCGGCCGCGGTCGTGCGGTGCAATTTTCGCGCGAAACGCCCGTCCGGTTTGTTTTTTGTTAAATCAGCTCGATCAAATAATTGATCTTGAAAAAGAATAAAAAGTAGTTGAACGCGAAGTATATTAGAAAAAGATAATGCGTCGTCAGAAGCAGGTACAGCACGTTAAAAAACAGCATCACGATCAAAATCACCAGATTGATGGTGGTTTTGAATTTAATGAATGAAAGCGCCTGCGCGAAAAGGCATATAAATGCCAGCGAAACATAAGAAGCGTGCATCTTTTCGGGCACGACCATGCCCGTGCAGAAATGCCCCTTCCAGAACATCAAAAACTGCCTGGTCGCCAGCGTGAAAAAAGCGAGATAACATAATATGAATATTATCGCCGAGCTTTTTTCGGAGGGCGAAAGCACGTAATATTTGAGGATATGTGCGACGAACGCGATATCGAGATACCAGAGAATTTCATAGAGAGTGGCTATTATATACTTGCTGTTTTTCATTTTTTTTCCGTTTTCGTTTTTTTCTCTTTTAATTTGTGATAAAATATGCTATAATAAGTTATATTAAGGTCATTGTATCAAAGTATAGCTGAAATGTAAAGCAAAAAATTATTCGCGAACGCATAAAAGGTACAAAACTTGCTCTCTATTTTTATGCAAATCGATCATTAGAAGGAGGATGTGATTAATATGATATTGAACATCAACAATATACCGCAGCCGGCCAATACTCCGTTAACGGATACCGCCGCTACAACTAAAAAGCCGGTCGAGCTCCATAACATTTTTTCGGCCGAAGTGCTTCATAACACCCGTCAGGCTTTTGAAAAAATGCATAACCTGAAGATCATCGGCGCAGGCGATTTCGAAAAGGTAAACACCATAATCGATAAGATCGTTACCGACAAGATCACTAACGCGCCCGCCCAGCCGCCGGCAGCTCTCGAAAACAGGGCATAATCGGATGTTGCCCGTCAGGGCAGAAACGTAAAGCCCGGCGCGTAGGCCCACAGTTCGTTCTGCCGGTCGTAACCGGCGAGCGACCATCTGTGGCGCGCATTAGCGGGCAGAAGTTTCGCGGCGCTCAGCTCATAATCGCCGCCGTCGTTTAAAACTGAATAAGTCATACCGTTTGAATATGAAACCGCCTGCCAGTAATTGCCGGCGGTTTCATCGTTATATACCGTTAATTTATACGCGGTTATACCGGCCGCGGGCGCTATCCAGGCGAATCTCGGCTTCGTCGTCAGACCTATCGCGCCGTTTATAGGGATGCGGCCCGTTATCGGCCTCAGCAATTTCATCTCAATATTGGTAGGCCTGTCTTTTTTTATGACTATCTTATATTCCGAAACTCTGTCGCGTTCGGTGAAATTAGCTTCTGCTGACTGGCAGAGGCCGAGCGCTATATCCGCGTAAGCGCCGCCGACCGCGTCGACGCCGTAGGTAGGCGACAGATCGCCGTTTAAATCGATGAACGCGCCTATGTAAAACTCCTCGCCAGCGGCGAACTCCTCAAGACTGAATTCATCGTTCCTATACAATCTGAAACGCTTGAACGGCGAGCGCATGTCGTTAGTCCTCGAAAATACGATTTCGCACAGCTCGATCTCGGAACTGCTGCCGTATTTATTGACTACTTTCGCGTTCAAAACAGGAGTGAATTTAACATTCGGATTCGGCGCGAACTCAGCGTCGCTATCGCCGCCGCTTTTGCCGCTGATGCAGCCGGCGGTCGCGAATAAATAAGCCGATGCTATTAATAGTATAATAGTTTTTAATTTATTTATGCTCATAAATATTATTATCGAAATAAATTTGATTTATATAAATTTTTTGTTGGCTTGATAATTTCTTGAGTAGGGTTCCGCTCAGGGGAGAGGAAGGATTAATAACCCTTCCTCTCCCCTGAAACCCCTCACTATCCCTGAATTGCCTGACGCTTTATCAGCGTTGCCTGCCTGCTTTTCTTTTCTGTCTTTAATTTTTTACGGCTGGACATTTTTTGTCCTTAAATGTTGTCTGTCCTGTCGTTTGTCTTTTTTTTGCAGCCGCGCGCATGCGCGCGGCTGCGTAGCAATAATGGCATCTCAGCATGTAAACTCACTTGCTTACGGAAAACATTTTACAATTCAGGCCGTTTTTAATTTCAACAATTTCAAACTCCTTTAATAACTCAGGAGAAAGAAAAGATATCAAGAAAGAAGTAAAAGGCAGAAAATGACAAGCCGCCGCGACAGCGGCAGCGCCCTTCGTCCGTCCGAAAAGTCCGCGGCGCGGACTTTTCGGACGATGCAACAAATCATCGCAGCGTTAGCTGCGATGATTTAATAAAAGAGATAGATGGGGGTTAATAAGGGGGAAGAAAGGGCTATAAGTCCTTTCTTCCCCCTTATCGAAAACCGGATTTTATTTCGGGAATGCTAAATTATTGCGAGTGCAGTGCTTTGCAATGCGCTGCGTTACTGATTGCTTCTGATGACGTCGATTTTTTTGATCAGGTCGTCGGGCGTCATATTTTTCATGAGCGGCATATCCGAGAATTTGGTTTTGGAGTAGTCGATTTTGATCTTTTCGGACAGTGCCGGCACGTCGCCGAATTCGATGGCGTCGTCGGGTTCGAGCATGACCTTATCGACGGGCGCTTTTTTAAGGCTGACTTCGACGCGGCCTTCGATGACCATGACGTTTGTTTTATCGTCTTTGAAGCTTACAACGCCTTTGGTGCCTTTGACGCCGGCGACGGCTGTGGATGTTTCCATTTCGAACTTGCTGTTTTCGCGTTTGGTAACGTCGAAGAAGAGTGCGCCTTTGATTATTTCGACGACGATATCGAGCGTGCTTTTTTCGGACGGCTTTTTAATTTCTTTAAGTTTGACGCTGGTATTTTCTTCGATGAATATTTTAACGCCGTCGGAGAAATCTATTTTAGCGCTCGATTTAGCGCCGGTTCTGAGCGTGTCAGACATGGCGACATCGGAATTCGCCGCGGCGGCCTTCCACTCGGCCGTGCCGGAGGCGAGGAGTTCAACGGTGCCCGAAGCGAAGGTGAGTTTCGCTTTCAGATCGGCGTTAGCGCCGCCGCCGCAGGCGTTCATCGAGTATGCCGCGAGGAGTAAAATTACCGCGATAGATATAAATTTGTAAAATTTCATAATAGCCACCTGGTGCCTTTCATAATAAATTTTTATATATTTATAAATAAAATGAGGGCGAGGAAAAAGTTAACGCCCTCATTTTAATTATATAAATTTTTGACCGCGCTGTCAATGGACTCGCCGAATTAAAGTTATGCTTTATTCGGCCAGGCCGCGAAGCGCGAGGCCGAGGGCCACCGTGTAAGTCTGCCTGTCCTCGTCGGGGCAGTTGAGCGAACTTAAGAAGGGCGAATCGGCGATATTGATGGTGTTTATGCTAAGGTTGTTGGCGTTCAGGTGATTCTTCATGAATCCGGTGATGTTTTTAACGCAGGCGAGCCCGCCGGTAAGCATGATTTCTTTTACCTGGTCGGAGTTTTTATCCTGGTAGTCTTTGATCATATGCACTACCTTGTCGAGGTAGCGTTCGATCTCGGATTTGAAAGAGTTGAGGTATCTGACGTTTTCGTCGTTACCGCCGGAAGCGGCGCCGGGCTGGATATCGTCTAATTCGAGAGACGAGCCGAACGATGAAGAAGAAGCTCTGCCGCGGCTGCTTGCGCCGATATCGATGCCGTTTTTGATCTTGAGTTCTTCGGCCTGTTCGCGTGAAATGTTTAATTCCTGCGCAAGGCGGTTGGTGAAGATCGCGCCGCCGTCGTCGCGGATAATGTCGGTATGCCTGAGCGTGCCGTCTTTTAATATGGATATGTTGGTGGTCGTGGCGCCGCCTTCGATGAGGCATGTGGTGCCGACGGCCGCCCGGTCGAGTTCGAGGGCGTTAATGGCCGCGAGCTGGTCGACGTCCATGACCAGGGTATCCATATTTATGCCGGCAGTGCGCAGCAGCGACTGGAAGTCGGATACTTTCGACTTGTCGGCGGAAACGTAAAGCACCGGGTATATCGGGCTTCCGTCGGCGCCGGGGACGGGGCCTCTTAAAAGCGAGTAGTTGATGGCGAATTCGTTGAGGTTGAATTCGCGCATTTTGACTTCGGCGAGGCGTTCCGCCTCTTTAGCGGTTTTGACGATGAAGTTTTCGATCATCATTTCAGCGTCCTGGCTGTCGAGGCAGGCCACCGTAACCGTCGGTTTGAGATTATTTTCCGTAAGGATCTTTCTAATGGCTTCGCGCGCGTCCGCGTAATTTTTAACGCAGACAGCCTTTGTTATCTGCGGCCTTCCGCCGCCGCCCATTACCGCCGCGACCGCCTTGATCCAGCTGGTACCAATATCGAGTCCCACCGAAACTTTCGGGCCACCAAAAAGCGCCATAAAATATCCTCCGATCGTTAATACAGTTCAATCACGAGCCTTGCGGCGTGTTATTTAAAACTGGAATTTCAAATTACATTAACTTAACGTAGCCTTCGTCGTGCATCTGCTTCAGGCAGCGCACGAGTTTTTTGCCGGCGCTTTCAGCGTTTGCGCTGATGGTTTCGACCTTCGACATTTCGCCGGCGTCGAGGAACATGCCGCCGCATTTCTGGCAGTATTCGATCAAAAGATCGCTTTCAGGTGAATATTTCATCGTGACCATCTTATTGCCGCAGGTCGGGCACACGAAATTGGTCAGAACGGCGGTCGGGGCAACGGCCCTGTAATCGGGAAAATCGGCCTCGAGTTCGGCCGCCCTGGCGGTTTCGCCTTTATCCATCCACATTCCGCGGCATTTATCGCACAAATCGACCGTGACGCCCTCGGAAGTGTTGAAGGTGTGCAGCGTTTTTTCTTTGCATTTAGGGCAGGCCAGTGCGCTTCTTTGATGGAGGCCGAAGCGCACTTTCCAAACTTCGCGGCTGATGCGGAGTTTTACGTCTTCGAGTTTGTCGGCGATATTTTTAAGCTCGCCCAGTTCGCCGCCGTCGAACCATACGCCGTGGCAAGATTCGCAGTAGTCGATCATGAGCTCGGACGAGCCGGTGTATTTCATTTCTTTCATGCCCACAGAGCATTCGGGGCAGTTTTTCCCGCTGGGCTTAGCTTCTTTGGCGAGGCGCGCCAGATCGGGGATATCTTTAGCGAAGTTAGTGAAATCGCCCACTTCGCCTTTTTCAAACCATACGCCGCCGCATTTCTGGCACGCGTCCACTTCGATGTTCGCGGATATTTTTTGAACGATAAGATCGGTTCCTTCGCAATTAGGGCATTTTTTCATTTAAAGAAACACCTCGCCTGTTATTTTATTATCTATGGTAATTATAGCAAAAATAAACTCGGGCGATAAAGCCTGATTTTATTTATTTGCTTTTTTTAGGGCTTTTTTTAGTTTCGGAGATCAGCTCGTTGATAACTTCTTCGTCGACCGTGTGGCCCATGCCCTTTTTCTTAAGGGTGTAGAATACGCGTCTTAAGCGCATAAGGCGTCTCGCGGTTTCAGGGTTTTTCTTTTTATTGAATTCGAATTCAGCTATAGGCAGCACTTCAACAAGGTCTTTGTAGAGCTTCTGCTCGTCGGTCGAAAGCCTTTCGAGCGAAAATTTGCCGTCGGGAGCCGTGGTAGAAGCTTCCGTAGCGGTTTCGTCTTCGGATGCGACCTGAGCGGTCTGCTCTTCAGTTTCGCCGGCCGAAACGACCTTGTTGTCTTTGTTCACGTCGAACTGGTAATTTTTAACCTCGCCGGTCGAAGCGTCTTCGACTTTAATGTTTTTGGTCTGCTTGCCGCGGCCCGATAAAACGGTCTCGATCTCGTCGATTACGAATATTGCGTCTTCGTAATTACCTTCGCGGGCCTGCGTTGCCGATATAGTTAAGATGTCTTCGAGCTCGGCGCGAGTGTTTTGGGACAGGCTGCTTTTTTTCTGAGAGAACAGTTTAACGGCGTCGATCATTTTCTGATCGTAAATGGCCTTTAATTCAGCTTCTTCAGCGGATTTTTTTGAATTGTCCGCTTTTTTCGTTTCCGCGGCAGCGGCCTTGGCCGGTTTCGTGGTTTTAGCGGCTTTCGCGGTTTTGGTATTTTTTGATGTTTGCGTAGTTTTCTTCGCTTTAGCAGCGGTCTTTTTAGCCTTTTTTTCCTCGGCGAAAGCGCCGCCGTTGGCAACGGCTAAAAATAATACAACCATTATCAATGCCGCCAGCTTTAAGAAATTGATCTTCATTTTTTATCCCCCAAATACTTTATAAAAATTTAAATAGTTCTTTGGCTAAAATCGAACACCGCACTATTTTATCATATTTGAAGAGCGGATGTCAATCGCAATGCCACTTTAATATTTATTCGTTCTTCGCGTGGAAAGTGCCCAGCGCCTTCTGGCAGAGAGTTATCTGGTAGGCGGCTTCGTCGCGCCAGTCGGCTTTCGGATTTAATTTCAGCGCCTTTCTCAGTTCGGTTTCACTGTCGGTCCACTTTTCGAGACGCGCGAGGATATAGCCGTAGACGAAATGCGAATTCGGATCTTTCGCGTAGTAAAGTATAGATTTTTTAATTAATTTTGTCGCCTCTTCGTATTCCTTGTCGCGCAGTTTGAGCTTGGCGTTTTCGAGGTCGTCGAGCGCGCTTATCATTTTTAATTCGGCCTGCTCGATATTGAGTTCATCGACCCATCTGTCGACGTCGCTTTTTTTGTATTTTTCGAATTCGCCGAGTTTGAATGACGGCGGGGGCGGGAAAAAGCCGGCGACGGTCTTGTCGTCGATACCCAGATATTCGGCTAGTTCCTGAGTGTTCATATATTCTTTCATTGCACTATTCTCCCTTCTACTTCCAGTTTAAGAGTTTTCAACGATTTAACGTGATCGACTAATATATCGTTTATTTTAATGCCGTCGCTGAAGCGCTCCGGCACCGATGAAAACATGGTAAATCCGTCGCCGCCGGCGGCGGTGAAATCGCTCATGGCGACGGTGTACAGGTTGTTGTCGTTTACAGGCTGCCCTTTGAGAGAGAATTCGACGACCTTTCCTTCGTGGTATTTGACCCTGACGCCTTTAGAGACGTGCAGGAAACATCCGCAGGTGCCCCTCATGCGGGCCTGCGCTACCATCATAAAGGCTTCTCTGAGCGTAGAGCCTTTTATGGTAAGTTTGGTTATGGTATTGCTGAATGGAAATACGTTGACGCAGCTTTCGATGGTTATCTTTCCTGCGGGGATGCCGTTACGGATGCCGCCGCCGTTGATGAAGGCCATGTCGGCCTTCGAATGTATCTGCATTGCGTCGGCGATAAGGTTGCCGAGGTTTGTTTCGACCGATCTTGCCGAGTTCTTGTCGCCGATGAGCGGCGTTAGCGTTTCGGCTATTTCGATGCGCACTTCGCGCGCTATCTTTTCGCCGTATTTAGATACTATTTTCTGCACTTCGTCGTTTTGTGGAACGTTTTTATCCATTCTGTTCAATTTTCCCTCTACCAGGCGCCATTTTTTGGCTGTCTTCGAGTAGGCCATATCCACTTCGCCCACGTATTCGCCTTTTTCGAAGGCCTGGTTTATGACGACCTGCTTGCCTTTAGACGTGCGCAGCACGACCGGCGCGACGAGCAGCGAGTGCGAGTGGCCGCCGATGATAAGGTCGATATCCGGCACCAGTTCAGCGAGTTCGAGGTCTTCTTTCAGGCCCATGTGCGAGAGGATGAGTATCATATCGACTGCGGGCCTTAATTTTTTGACTATAGGCATCAGTGCCTCGACGGGGTCGCTGACCTTGATATCTACAAGATTTTTAACGTTGACCAGCGTGAAAAGTTCTTTGGTCAGCGCGCCTATGACGGCTATTTTAAGGCCGCCTATCTCTTTTATCGTGTAGGGTTTGATCTTTTTCGACGCGTCTTTATATGAGTCGCCGAAGATAACGTTGCAGTTGATCACGTCGAATTTGACTTTTTCGACGGCCTCCAGAAGCCATTGCGGCCCTTCGTCGAATTCGTGATTGCCCAGGCTCATAGCGTCGAAACCGGCGATATTCATGCATTCGTAATCGACCAGGCCTTTGAAGAAATTGAAGAACATCGTACCCTGAAAAACGTCGCCGGCGGAGAGCAGCAGAACATTTTTGTGCTTTTCACGGGTCGATTTGACGAAATGGGTCAGGCGCGCGAGGCCGCCGACCTCGGCCGTCTCGTTATCGGAGCTTACGACATGGCTGTCGGTGTGGGCGTGAGTGTCGTTAGTGTGAAGCACTTTGATCAATATTTCGTCGGAGCCCAGTTCGTCGTGGCAGAAAGCGGCCGACGTGAAAAAGAGAACGAAAAGCGCTGCCAGCCCCGCCGCGGACGCAAGTTTCGCCGTCAGGGCGAAGATGCCCGTCCGGGCTTCAATGGGGCGATAAGATCTTGAATTCATTACAATACCAGCCTTTCAAGCGGATGTTAAAGTAAATATAAAGTGATGATTTACGAGAGTATGGATAGATAGCGTTCGGCCGAATCGGGGAATAGCGTGAATATATTGGCGCCTTCTCCGAGCGTCGAAGCGATCTCGCACGCGGCCGCGGCCGCGGCGCCCGAAGAAATTCCGGCCAGCAGGCCCTCTTCTCTGGCGAGAATCCTGCAGTATTCGAAGGCCGTCTCGTTTTTGACCTTTATTATTTTATTTATTAAGGAGGCGTTTAAAATTTTAGGGACAAAACCCGCGCCTATTCCCTGTATCTTGTGAGGGCCGGGAGGGCCTCCGGACAGCACCGGCGAAGCGTCCGGCTCAACGGCGCAGACGACGACGTCCGGATAATGCTTTAATATCACTTCTGAAACGCCGGTGAGCGTTCCGCCGGTTCCGACCCCGAAAACGAGTGCGTCGGGCTTTATGGAATAAAGGTTCATGAAGCGCAGGAATTCGAGCGCGGTAGTGCGGCGGTGCGCCTCGGGATTGGCCGGATTTTCGAACTGCTGAGGCATGAAGTACCTGTCCGGCTCTTCTTCGGCTATGCTTTGGGCCATTTCGACGGCCCCGCGCATTCCCTTCGCGCCTTCGCTCAATATTATGTCGGCGCCTAAATGCTTTAACAGGATGCGCCGTTCGACGGTCATGGTTTCGGGCATGACGAGCCTGATGCTCAGTTTGAGCGCCGCGCAGACGAGCGCGAGGCCGATGCCGGTGTTGCCGGAGGTCGGTTCTATTATGACGGTGCCGTCTTTGATCTTACCTTCGTCTATGGCGGTTTTTATCATTTGATACGCTATGCGGTCCTTGACCGAGAATCCGGCGTTGACGGATTCTATTTTGGCGTATATGTTTCTTTTAGCGGTCGCGGCGTCGGCGTGGTTTTTAAAAACGCGCATTACTGGCGTGCCGCCGATGCGCGATAGGATAGGGTGATTAATATTCATTTTTTAAGTCCTTGTTTTGACGGGCCGCTAATATATCCAGCCGGTAATGATCTCTTCCATGGCGGATATTTTCCATTCGGCCCCGATTTTTTCGACGAAGAAAATTATAGTTTCGTCGTGGGCGTTCACTTCGCTGAAGCGTATGTGCACTTCGCCGGTGATTTCGCTGATGTTCTGGGCTATTACGTCTATGTCCTTGTCGCGCATGTGCGTCGACATTTCCTTGAGCGTCATCTCTACGATCTGCGGATCGTTCGCCATTATGTCCTGTATGCTTTTTTTCAGTTCGCTCATTCCGGCGCCGCCGTTCTTTAAAAAGCCTTCTTTAACCTCGGCCGGCGCGTTGGACAATTTTAAAATTTCGAGCAGCGCCGCGTCGGGGAGCATCGATATTTTCTTCAGGACGGACCTTGTGAAAGGCTTGGAATCGACGTATTTTAAAGCGTCGCTGAAGTTGCCGGATTTGATCATAGTGAGAAAAAGCGTGACGCGCGCCTCCGCCGTTCGCGTGTTGATGCAGGAGAACGAGGCGGCCGAAAAGCAAAGCAGCACGGCCAGAATAAAGGCGAATCTATTTTTTATGATAAAGGGCATATAAAAACCTCTTTAAAATTAATCTTGAAATGAATAATTGAATTGTGTTAAAATCATAGCGAGTATATCATTTTTTTATAAAAAGGTCAATTAAAATGTGGATCGGCGTTGTAGAAAATTTTCATCTGTCGAATAAAAAACTTTCCGCGCTGGAAACGCTTGAATCGCGCCTTATGGGAGAGTCCGGTATCAATTCGTACACTCTTCAGCCTCTGGCTCATTACGGCAGGCTGTTCACGCTGGAGGTTTTTACGGAAGCGCCGGCCGCGCCGCCGGAAGATGAAGAACGGGCGGCCGGGCGGAGGATGATCGGCGCGTTTCCGCTCGAAGATAAGCCGCAGGGGCTTGCCCGCGAGGAGGCGGTTTACGGCGCCGCCGAGTTCATGCGCTCGTTCGAAAATAATTCGCACGCCCATCTTTTCGGGTTTTATATCGACGAAATATTCCGGTCGCGCGGCGCTGCGTCGATGTTCATAAAATTATGCGAAAGGCGTCTCGCGGACGCTTATTCCATAGCATCGATCGACCTCAGCGTTTCAGAAGACAACCCGCGCGCCGTGTCGTTTTACCTGAAAAACGGCTACGGCACGCAGAAAACCGTGCCGGATTATTACGGCCCCGGGCGCGGAAGGCTTTTAATGTTTAAAACGCTGTAAGTTTTTTTGAAGAATTCCTTGAAATAGTGTATAGTGTATAGTGTATAGTGTATAGTGAACAGTGAATAGTGGAGGACTTTTGATGAATTGAAATAGGCTTTAATATAAATTAATGCTTTATTTAAATGTCAAAATACCATAACTGTTCTCTATTCTCTATTCTCTGTTCTCTAATAGTTCAGCTTTCTATTTTATGATTAAAGTATATTCGTGAAAGGTTTTGTTTTGCTCAGTTACGTACTCGCCGCATTTTTAATTTTAGCCATGCTATTCAATTTTTTCACGTCGGGCAGGGGCAGGTTCACGCTCGACGGATATGAGCTTGTGCGGGAAAATTTCGAAGAATTCTGCGCCCGTGAAGAGTTTGCGGCCGCGCCGGCGCTGAAAGCCGGGTTCGATTATCTCGTGCTGGCCGGTTTCGACCGCCTCTGCATCCTGCGCCCGGACGCCCCGTCTCCCGCGGCCGGAGAAAACTATATCGCCGCCGCTGCCGCCGGCGACGCGGTGTTCGTATTCGTCAATAAAAATTATTCGTTATATCTCGATATAATCTGCGAAGGCGGCCTGATAAAAAATATCGAGCTTACCAGCCAGTTTTACGATTCAAAAATTCATATTACGGGTTCGGACGGCAGCATGGCGGGATTCGATTCGAAATGGATCGAATACCGCGTTATCGAAAAGACCGGCGGTGCGTTCGGACCGCAGGCGGAAACGGGACCTTTCGTCGAATATCTTAACGGTGCGATAGAGCGTCATATCGAAAAAATAAAAAGCGCCCATACGGACGCAAGGTCGCCTTTTTACGCCACCGCACGTAATTACGCAAGCTGCAGAAATTACGTACGCGACATAAAAAAGATCAATAAGATGTATGAGGAGATCAAAAAATAGTTAGATATTGATCTTAGCCATCATTTCGATCGCGCGGTGCTCGATCTCCGAGTTTTTAGGCGCGAACGCCGAGGCTAGTTTGAACTCTTCGTAGGCTTCCGAAAGCAGGCTTTTTTTAGCGTAGGCGATGCCAAGAACGAAGTGAGCCTCCGGATCGCTGTTATTGATGTTGAGCGCGCGTTTCGCCTCTATTATGGCGTCGTCGAACTGACGCTGGGATATGAGCGCGGAAGCCACGGAAATTACCTCTTTGATCTGCTTGTAGGAACTTTCTTCGACGTAAACCGTCATTATGAACTGCCTGTTGATCAGAAGGAAATCTTTCGAATACAGAAGTTTATCGTCGATCGACGAGTAGATCCTGGCGTTGGTTATGGGAATGAAATCCTTCTTGCTGGTGTCGATGTTTAGCATGTCCGAGAGTCTGGTATTTTCAGTCAGGTGGACATCGCCCACTATGCGGGTTTTTTCGGTGACGATCACGACGCCGAGCGGTTCCTTGGGTTTTTTCATTACGTTGACCTCTTTACGAGGTATTTTGAATGCGCTTTTATTATCTTCTGCCAATTTTACACAACCCCCTGTCCGTTGCTAAGTAAATGTAGTTTTCATCGGCGGCCACTGCGTTAAGCTCGAGGTCGCGGCCGCTCAATTTTTTTATAACGATGTTATAATAGGCGTTATCGAATGAGACCGAAACGTCGTTGGCTGTAATGTAATATACGATGGACCGATCGAAAGATTTAGGTTTGCAGATAAAAATGTCTTTTATAAAGTTGTCGCCGATGGTGTCGGGGCCGGTTATCACGTTCTGCCACGCGGCGCCGTTGAACTTCGAGACGCCGCCGGAAGTGCCGAAATAAACCATGTTTTCGGCGTCGTCCAGCACGAGCTTGTGCACGTAATTATTGACCAGCGAAGACGTATGGTCGTCCATTACCGTGACCCTGCCGTCTTTTATGAGGTTTGCCCCGCTGAATTTCGAAGCCGCCCAGAGGGCCGATGTTTTTTCGCTGTATGCGAGCGAGGTGATATAGTTGTCGGAAAGGCCGTTCTTTCGGTTGAGGACCTCGAATTTCGTGCCGTCGAATACGGCGATCCCGCCGCCCCAGGTGCCGGCGTATATCTTTCCGCCGCCGGCGCAGACGGCGCTGACGTTGTCCGACGGCATTCCGTCGATCATGGAATATCTGGTGAAATGGCCGTTGTGGTATTTGAAAAGCCCGGCGTTCTTGTTGAACATCGAACCGATCCACAGCGTGTCGGTTTTAGCGTCGTAGAACAGCGCGCTTACAAACTGCGGCGCTACGCCCTCTACCCTGCCGCCTGCGCCCTCGATTTTTGCGAAGATCGAACCGTCGAATTTCATGATTCCGCCCCAGGTTCCGGTATAAATCGAGCCTTTGTTGTCGGGGGCGAGCGAAGTAATATGCTGGTTGATCAGGCCGTTGTCCGAATCGTAAAATTCGAACGAATAATCATTCGTGTCGGATGAAAAGCCGGCCAGCGAAGAGGCGGCGAATGAAGCGGATACGGCGCAGGCCGACAGAATGAACGCGGCGAGCGATATCGATAAAAGAGCGGTTTTGATGATTGCGTATCTATTTTTTTTCATAAGATCTGCCTTTAGAAACCGGTATTTGCCTTTACCTGGATCGACGCGGTAGGGCCGTTCCATGTTATTTCGTAGAAAACGATGCTTCTGTTCAGGTTATCGACGACCACGAACTGGTTTTCCTTGTTTACCGAGAACGCCGAAACGAATTTCGGGCTGAACTGCTCGAGATTGGTTATTTTTACGGGGAACGTCGGCACTTCGGGCGACTGCGACACGTAGGAAGAAGACTGGGCGAGCGAAGGTCTTCCCTGATAGAAGGTATTCAGTATCAGGATAACGTAAATAAGGACTATGGTCACCAGTATCTGGAACACTTTGTTGAAATCGAATCTCATAAATTGCCTCCTCGGGTTTTATTAAGGATAAATTCTTTCCATTAAACGCGGGAACGGTATGCACTCGCGGACGTGCGGGACCTTGCATATCCATGAAAGGGTGCGTTCGATGCCGAGCCCGAAGCCCGAATGCGGGACGGATCCGTATTTTCTGAGGTCGAGGTACCAGTCGAATAATTCGGCCGGAAGTTTATGTTCCGCGATTCTTTTCAGCAGATAGTCTATGTCGTCGGAGCGCTGGCTGCCGCCTACTATTTCGCCGTAGCCCTCGGGTGCGATAAGATCGGCGCAAAGCGCCAGATGGGGCTGTTCGGGATCGGGCGCCATGTAGAACGCCTTGCAGGAGGTCGGATAGCGGTGTATGAAGACCGGCTTGTCGTACGCTTCGGATATCGCTGTTTCGTCGGGCGCGCCGAGGTCGGCGCCGTATTCGAAGGGCATGCCTTTATCTTTGAGGAATTTGACGGCGTCGTCGTAGGAAAGTCTGTAGAAGGGCGCCTTTATATTCTCGAGCTTCGTAATGTCGCGTTCGAGTATTTCGAGATGCGGGCGGCATTTTTCGACCACGCGGCCAACAGCGTATGAAACGTAATTTTCGGCGAGTTTCATAATGTCGTCGAGCGTCGCGTAGGCCACTTCGGGCTCTATCATCCAGAATTCGGTAAGGTGGCGGCGCGTTTTGGACTTTTCAGAGCGGAAGGTCGGGCCCAGGCAGTAAACCTTGCCCATAGCCATGGCGGCGGCTTCCATATAAAGCTGCCCCGACTGCGAAAGGTATGCCTTGTCTTCGAAATATTTCACTTCGAAGAGATTGGTGGTGCCCTCGCATGCCGAAGGCGTGAAGATCGGCGCGTCTATGCACGTGAAATCGTTGTCGTAGAAGAAATCGCGCGTTGCTTTTAAAAATTCGTTTCTGATCTGCATCATGGCCCACTGTTTGGACGAGCGCAGCCACAGGTGACGCTTGGTCATTAAAAAGTCGACGCCGTGCTCCTTGGGCTGGATCGGGTATTCCTGGGCTATCTGGACGGCGACGACGTTCTTCACCGATATTTCGAAGCCGAGCGGCGCGCGGGCGTCCGCCCTGACGACGCCTTCGACTATCAGCGAAGATTCCTGGGTCAGCTTCGTGGCGCAAAGGTCGAATACTTCCTCAGTCACGTCGCCCTTGAAAACTGTGGCCTGGCACATCTGACTTCCGTCGCGTATGACGAGAAACGCCAATTTGCCTTTATGGCGTCGGTTATAGAGCCATCCTTTTATTCTGACGGTTTTAGCTTCGTATTTCGGCAGGTCTTTTATCAGAATGTCAAGTATACTTAGATCGTCTGACAAGAAAATTCCCCCCTGTGAATATATTTATTTTTTAAGTTTTTATATTATAACATAAAGACTTTAAAATTTTCAATGTTTTTATTGGGACATCCGCCGCCGAATTAAAATATTTTTTTGAGGGCCGCCGTTTATTTTATATCCCGGTCTTAGCCCTTGCAAAAACGGTCGGTTTATGGCTATATTTAAGTTAACGGCATATTCTGACAATATGAGGTGAATTATTATGTTATTTAAAACCGCTCTGCCGGCCTGCCTGAAAACCGGTCTGCGCGCGGCCGCGGCGGTAACTCTAGCGGCGGGCCTTTTTATTTCTCCGCTCGGGCAGGGACGCGCGGTGGCCTTCGAAGAGTCGTGGGACAGCATCGAGGCGAGAAAAAGCCCGATAAAATGCAAGCGGAAAGTGGAATCTAAAAGGATAAAATCCGTAAATAAAAATTATTCTATTCCCTTTAAAGTCATACTTCCGACCGATTACGAAGTATCGGATAAGAGGTATGGCGTTGTGCTGATGCTCTGCGGCGCTTCGGGCGCGAGGCGCGGCGCCGGTTCGGAGCCGCTGTATTTTTCCGTATGGTGCAAACTGCCGAGGGTCATGGACAACCTCGCGAAGCAGAAGCTCGGGAAAAAAGATTTTGAATACGCCATTAACGATAAAGAGTTAAAATGGTTCAATGAAAAACTGGCCGGAGATCCTTTCGAGGATTTTATCGCCGTCGATCTTTGGCATCCGTCGTCCGGAAGGGACCTGAACTATGATAAGTTCATCACCGAAGAACTTTTCGCGTTTCTCGATGAAAACTACAGGACGATACCTTCGAAAGATTTCAGGGCGATCGACGGAGCCTGCGGCGGCGGCGCCGTTGCGCTGATAACCGCGTTCCGAAATCCTGAATGCTTCGCGGCCGCCGGCGGCATGCAGACCGACCTGGGAACCTTTCCGTACGCGCTCAAATTCTTCGAGGAAAATAAAGAAAGAATAAGGGCGGCCGGCCTGAAATTCAACCTCAACACCAATAAAAATGACGTTTGCAACTCGTATTATTTTCGAACTAAAAAAGACGAAGCCGGCAATAAAATAAAAGTGCCCGACGGCGAGCTCGCCAAACTCTCGGTAATGATAGAAGAGATCGGGCTTACCGCGGAGGTAAACGTGTTCAGCCACTGCGCTCACGGCTACTCGGCTTATCGCTATCCGAACGGCCATCAGACCATGATGTTTTACAGCACACTTTTCAAGGAAAACGCCCGCAAAATGAAGCCTGAAGAGTTAAAGGCCACCGGAGTCGAACCGCAGGACGGGCGGATGACTAAAAGCGTAATGAAAGTAAGATCGGATCAATGAGTGAAAATAAAATTCGAGCTGAATATTTTTAACCTGAGTAACTTTAGTTAGTAATAAGTAAAAAAATCTGAAAATCCGAAAGGGCTTCAGATTTTTTATTTTTTTGGGCATGCCTTT
>Ga0209212_1001670_pt1 | contig 34839 bp, 33 predicted proteins | sample RifGroC2_FD_183996 | JGI IMG/M metagenome (GOLD analysis project Ga0209212, IMG submission 183996) | Groundwater microbial communities from Rifle, Colorado, USA - Groundwater C2 (SPAdes) (version 2) | ecosystem: Environmental > Aquatic > Deep subsurface > Groundwater | place: Rifle, Colorado...
GGATACCCAAAACATGCGCTGCCAATGAACCGTAAACATTGGGCTTCACCGTATAGCCTAAAAAAACCGCTGGACGTTCTCGCAGCAACAATAACCAATAGCGACAAAGCAATAAAAAATCTCTCCCTGGATGAGTCCCTTTATTATCCATTGACAAAGGGGCATAGCGACAACCCAAAGATGCCAAACGAGACGCATATTCGTCATAGGGAGCCACGGCGACAACTTCATAACCCGCAGAAACCAACGCCCGAATCAAGCCAGCACGAAAATTAAACAGCGACCATGCTGTATTAGAAGAAATGACCAGTTTGATCATAGCGACGCGGCCTGTTTGGAGCCGTAATAGTCGACATACCACGCAACGAATTTACCGATACCCTCATTCAAAGGCGTAGAAGGAGCAAATCCAACCATATCGCGCAGATCGCTGATTTCCGCAAAAGTGGCCACCACATCGCCAGCTTGCATGGGTAACATATTTTTAACAGCTTTCTTACCCAAAGCCTTTTCGATAGTCTCAATAAAACTCATCAACTCAACGGGCTGATGGTTTCCGATGTTACATACACGGTATGGCGCATAACTAGTAGATGGATCGGGGTTGCTCGTATCAAAAAGCTTGTTTGGGCACGCAGGTTTATCCAAAATCCTTGCCAGCCCCTCTACAATATCGCCTATATAAGTAAAATCTCGCTGCATCTTTCCATGGTTGAACACATCAATTGGACGACCCTCCAAAATAGCACTGGCAAATAAAGAAGGTGACATATCAGGCCGCCCCCAAGGACCATACACAGTAAAAAACCGTAGGCATGTAACAGGTAAGCCATAAAGATGGCTATAAGAATGAGCTATCAACTCCCCCGCTTTTTTTGTTGCAGCATAAAGGCTCACCGGATGATCCACATTCTGATTCACTGAAAATGGAATTGACGTATTAGCCCCATACACGCTGGAGCTGCTTGCGAACACCAAATGTTTGATTCCATTGTGGCGGCAGCCCTCCAAGATATTTGTGAACCCTACCAAATTACTTTGGATATAAGCGTGAGGGTTCTTCAGTGAATAGCGCACACCTGGCTGTGCTGCCAAATGAATGGCCCCCTGAATATCTGAATCTGCAAATAAAGCAGCCACTCCTACCTGATCTGTCATATCTAGTTTATGAAATGAAAAACCACCATACTCAAAAAGCCTTTTCAAGCGATCCTCTTTAAGGTTGACATCATAATAATCGTTAAGATTATCCAGCCCGATAACTTCATCACCTCGTGCCAATAAACGTAAGCAAGTATGCATACCAATGAAGCCCGCACAACCTGTAACCAATACTCTCATTTGTCATCTTTCAGTAAACGATCACGAATTAGCCAACTGAAATAATCCATCCAGTTGAAATCCGGAAACATGATGTAGGGTGGATAAAGCTGGCCTCTACGAGAGTACATCCCGCGAATTGCCACCCAAGGTTCATTTAAATAGGTGGGCATAGCATCAAACTCACTAGCTCGCTTCCAAACATCATCCGCATTCACAACTTGACCATCGCGCGTAAGCGCAATCCATTCCATATTTGAGTCAACAAACATCCACCCCTTGCTGGTTTTAACCTCAGTTACCGCATGCGAGCGCTGTCCATAATGAGACAATGCACCCAAAAAACTACGATCATGAAGATATAGCAAATAAACGTGACGTACCGGTAATCCTATAAAGTCAAACGCCTTATCCAGCGTCCGGCTGCGATCAAAACATAGCCCCTCACGCTTCTTAATCAAATCATAGGGCTCACGCGGTTCATAATCAGGAATACCCGCGCCGAAAGGGGCTTTATCGAACACCCGATGCTGAATCATCTTAATTGCACGAATCTCATCGGCAAAGGTTTGTGGATGCTGCAACTCCGTAAGGTTTAAGTCATCCTTGAACACCACCACATCTTTCGTTGTAATGGCAGTCGGCACGTTGGTAATAAATGCCAGCAGCACGAACAAGCACAGTAGCAACACCACCATTACCACAATAATCAAGGTGGATTTACGCGCAATTTTGATAATTCTGTTCACTGTAACTCTCCATCTCCAGCCAGGCCTGAAACATCAGCACATTCCACAACTGTGCCATCCAATTCCGCTTACCGCTCAAATGCTCCGCCCAAATTTGCCTGATCGGCGACGGATGAAAATACCCCTCACGCCGCAAGCGCTCTTCGTCCAACAAAGCCTCAGCCCAATCACGCAACGGCCCACGCAGCCAATCATGCAACGGAACACCAAAGCCCATCTTCGTCCGATCGATCAGATCGCGCGGCACGTGGCGGTAAAGCACTTGGCGCAATGGCCATTTTGTTTGACCATCGCGCAGTTTGTATTCCAGTGGCAAGCTCCATGCAAATTCGACTACCCGGTAATCCAGAAACGGCACCCGGCTTTCCAGTGAAACCCCCATTGCAGCGCGATCCACCTTGACTAAAATATCATCTGGCAAGTAGCTGATCGTATCCAGTGCCATCATACGCTCCACGTCATTCAACCCTTCCAACTCAGGTCGCACTCCACTCAAGTGTGTCGGTGGTTCTTTACCGTTGACCACCCAATCAGCCGGATTGCGCAGATGTGAAACCATACCCAGGTAAAGATCATCCACTGTGCGACTTGCAAGCACCCATGCACCCTTATGTAATTTATCGCCCATCAAAGAATAGCGCGCTGCACTGGGCATGAGACGCGCAAGATTATCCCACTTGTTCGGAGCTATGGAGGTAATTCCCTTGGCGGCAAGCGCACGTAGCGGGGCTGGCACAACCGATAATTTGAGCCACATACTTTTGGTCATTTGGTATCGGTTATATCCGCAAAACAACTCGTCCCCTGCATCACCCGACAGCGACACTGTTACATACTGTTTAGCCAACTGGCTCACCAAAAAAGTGGGTATTTGCGATGAATCTGCAAACGGCTCGCAATACAAGCTTGGCAAACGCGAGATCACCTCCATCGCCTGCTGCGGTGACACATACAACTCGGTATGTTCCGTGCCCAAATGTTGCGCCACAGCCTTGGCGTGAACTGCCTCGTTGTACCCTTCTTCGTTGAAGCCGATGGTGAACGTTTTGACCGGGCGCGAAGACTGTGCCTGCATCAACGCCACCACCGTACTGGAATCAATGCCCCCCGACAAAAATGCGCCCAACGGCACATCGGCCATCATTTGCTGGCGCACTGCGTCTTTGGCCAACAATTCCAGCGCGTCCACCGCTTCATCAACCGCACCAGCAAATGGCTTGGCCACGCCAGCGCACGCCACTTCAACCACATCCCAATATTTCCAAATCCTGTGTTCAGTCTGCGCCAATGAAACAGACAACAAACACCCTGGCTCCAGCTTGGCGATACCTTGGTAAATGGAATATGGTGCTGGAATATAGCTATGCCGCAACAGCAAGCACAACGCACCACGGTCAATCTCAGCAACAAAAGCAGGATGCGCCTTGAGCGCTTTAAGCTCTGAGCCAAACAAAAATACCCGCTCATTGCCACTACCCTGCCAGCCATAATACAGCGGCTTTTCGCCCATTCGGTCACGCGCCAAGGTCAGCATGCATGTTTGCCTGTCCCATAAGGCAATCGCAAACATGCCGATCGATTTCTTGAGCGTAGCCTCCAAACCCCAAGCCTCAATCCCTGCCAGCAACGTTTCCGTATCAGTATGCCCACGCCAGTTTTGTTCATTGCCGCTTACACCCTGAACCTTGCTTCTTAATTCCAAATGGTTATAAATTTCCCCATTAAATACGACCACATACCGCCCACTCGCAGACACCATAGGCTGATGACCAGCAGGTGAAAGATCAAGTATAGAAAGTCGACGATGCGCCAGAGCAATACCGTCAATTACATCCACCCACACGCCCGCATCATCTGGTCCACGATGTGCGATATTCTCAGCCATGTTATTTGCGATAGCTTGAGCTGCGACAGCAGAGAAATGAGCTATTGGCAAAAATCCAGCTAGTCCACACATTACTTGTTTATTGCCATAAGCTGGAACTCAGAGGTAGCTCCGCTTAGCTGGACAGTATTTTTCATTTCTTAAGTGGAAGCCTGTAGTTGTTTATTCACTTTTTCAGTACGACATCAAAGCTATTGATAATTAAATCATCTTCTGAAACTAAAATAAAATCACGCGACAACTTGGATTTATTAATTGGTATGTGATCCCAGCGCTCGCATACTAGGTTTGTCACCTCAAATCCTGCTGCTTTAAAATAAGTTAGCATATCATTTAGCTGGATTCTATTTGTGTAGAAACCTGAGCTTGAAAAATATGCCGATTCCCAAACCCGATGGCTAAAGCGAAGATTATTTAGCCCTCCGCCCAAATGATCCTTCATATCCACGCTGTGCGAGCAAAGCCCACCAACTTTCATTACTCTGTAACTTTCGAGCATAGAAGCTAAAAATTCGTGTCGTCTAATATGCTCAAGAACTGCTTGCGAAATTACAAAATCCACCGTCTCGTTTCGTAAGCTAAATAAACTAGTCAGTCCATCAGTCAAGTATTGGCCATTACAAGCCTGCAGAATATCCTGCAAGGTTTTTGCACCAGAAATATCGGGTGGAGATCGTCCGATCTTTGTTAAATAATCACTTAAATTAAGATAGATAGAAATGTCTGTCAGCGCAAAGGGACCTGCGTCAACCAAGATTGCACGAGCTCCGTAGGCAGAGGCGATGATAGCTGTAGCAATACTGTCACCGGGGCCTAACTCCATAAAAACACGACCGCCAAGGTCGTCAGCACAAAGGCCAAGCCGGGATAGGTGTCGCTCAAAGGAAACAACGGAATAATCAGGCTGATCCATTTTGCCGTGTCGGAAAATGCCAATTCGACGCCAATGAATTGATGATAGTGGTAGTCGTGAAAGTACCAACTTTGCGCCAATTCTTATCCACCATGGCACCCCAATGAATGTTGATAACGATGATAGCTTAATTGGCATTTTACCTCTTGCAAACCTCGCGATAACTTTATACAAGCCTTAGCAGTCGTAACAGCAGCGTTTCAGCCATCGAGGAGTCAGAAAGTGCAAACTCCGTAACCAAACCAAGGAAAATTGCTGCTTTTCTAAGCATCTTTATCAATACAAAAATAGTTTTTCAAGAAGCTCACTATTGCACACACCATCATGGACTATACCCTAGCGTCAAGAATAGGTTGTCCCACTTTGATGCAATTTGCTCTTCTGAAAAATGCTGATCAGCATATTCGTAGCCTTTGTTGCCAGACATTGCTCTTATTCCGGGGTTATCGATTAATGCCTGTATTGTCTTGATCCAAGTTGCCGTATCGGAGCAAGTGAGATCTAGACCAGCATCGCACATTGCACGCTGGTATGCCGGAGTATTGGTTGTGACCACTGGCATTCCCATTTTCCAAAGCAATAGCAATTTATTTTCGGGTTTTCCGCGATTAAATGGGTCTGAGTCAATTGGAATTACGGCCAAATCACAGTCACAAATCAATTGAGCACAGGTCGAGGGATGCCATAAATGAACAAACGAATTTGGGAATATGTCACGTGCGATTTGCTGTGTTGATATGTTGCCAAGCTTTCCAAGGTAGCGATGTATGAACGGATCAGTAACAATATGAAGCTCAATATTGTTATCCATTGACAGATTAAGCAAAGCTTCCCTTATCTGATATAGCTGTCTGATATTTACACCAAGCCCTTCCCATACAATCTTAAATGCATTACCTCGCCGAGCATAATCAACTTTTCGTTTGCTCGCCACAGACGAATGGATATCCAATATGATATGAACATTATTGCAGTAACGATTAATAGTAGCCTTTTGTTCTTCTGTTGTACAAACGACGGCTTTCGCGACTTTGCACAAATTGGCAACTGATTTTCTATAGTCGAACTCCCAGAACAGATGTGATCCGGAAAAGTACTTATATGACCCTCTAAGCAGATTCTTAGAAGAAAAAACAGATGTTGCCAAATAAGAGTCAATTAAATCATACACAATTTTCCCCGATGTGTAATTTACCCATTGGGTTATATCGGCTTGCTCTGACAAGATTACTATGTCATACACATCATTGATGTTGGCGATTTCAAAATTAAGCTCTCTTAATCGAGCGTAAGCACAAAAGCGTCTAACGTCTCCCGGAGCCGACAAAGATTGATTATATGGAACATAGCCGATACGCATAGGATTAGCTTGGGGGAAAGGTGTTACTTGATAAGTTTGTCGAAATAATTGAACGATGATTATTTCTTACTCGAAATGAATTGATTGCGGCCAAGGGCAAGAAAATGATCCATAGGTAATCGAACTTACTGAGATAAGGATTCGAAGCACTTGCAATTAGAAAGCAACCGAGGGCTGTCAGGAGCGGCAAAAGAATCGGCTGGGATTGGAGATTGCTTGCCATGACACGTACCCCAGCACCAAATAACCAAAGAATAGCGAGGCCATAAATCATTACACCCAACATGCCGTTATGGAACAGCAAGGCTACGTAAAATAGCTCGTATGCCCAGGGCAAATCGTCACTCCTGATGATTGAAGCAGACGCGCCTAGCCCATTTCCAAACCAGGGGCTGTCTGCCCATCCAGCAAGAAGCGACGCATATTGTTCAGCTCTCGCAGTATTAGACTCAGCTCCTGAAAAGTCAGCGGAACTCGTGAAAAGATCAGCCATATCCAGAATTCCAAGGTCAAATATAACTGCCAGAATTAACAATAGTGCAAGGCCCCCCGAGAAAAACAAGAGAAAAGGTGCGGCAGAAATTTTTTGTCTTAAAAGAAAAGAAAGTAGCATATGAAAAATTGGTGCAATAAAAATTGTGAGCCATAAGGATCTTCTTCCGGTCAATATAGCCGCCACTAGCATGAGAACAATAGTCGCATAAATAATTAATTGCCAGCGATGTGTCACCCATGAGTTCCTGTAGGAGCTGGCGACAATTGAATAAACAAATCCTACGCCGTAAATCAAGGTTGTAATGTTAAACAGCCTATATTTAATGTAGCCATCATGAAAACCCAGTCTCGCACCTTGGTTCTCAAAAAAATCAGATAACAGCTTCATGTCAAATCCCATGGAAACTGTTGAAACATAAATAATACCCATTAGGCTGGCTATTAGAATGCCGATGATTATTGCTTTTAAAAAAGGCACAAGGGTCGCGGGTTTTGTCGCAAACCCAATAAAATACACATAAACTAGCGGCCAAATTAGGTACACCGTTGAGTGGCGAAATGCTCGGTCTACATTTTCCAGCGAGCCAATGAATAGGGAGATTAATCCTGCTATGGTAGTAACGAGCAACCACGCAAGTATCGATTTATCAATGCGCCACTTTGTGAAAAAAATTGTTGATCCCGCCAATAAAACAACCAAAGCGATTCCGCGCTCAAATTGGTTTGATGTTGGCGTCGTTAGCATCAATAAGAAAAACACCAATACCATTGATTGAATAAAGCGCGGAAAAAAGCGCACACAATGATTATTCATCGGTATTGTAATTTGCCCTGAATTGCCTATATTTATTGGCGACATCGCTTCTCAATTATGACTTTTTTGAGTAAAAACTTTTCCCCATGAGGCGTATTCAAGTCGACGCTTCTGTTCCCAGTTTGCCATAAGGTAAGCACTGGTCTGATTGTCGCTAATCAATAAGTTAGGTTGGTCTGGCACGCGGAAAGTTTGACTCGTTATCCAGTCACTCGGTTCATAAGCAACCCCATTTGCTCCTACAACTTGAATATTAAGACCGATGGAAATTAAATAGCTAGATAATCCACATTTCCCGCTCTCCAGAATATGAGCGTCACTTTTGCTCTTAGGAATGATATGTTCAGCGCAAAAATCCAAAAATAATTGCCTATTGATAAATAGAGCATTTGAACGAAGATGTGGGTTAGGGAAAGGTATTATTTCACCCCGCCGGTGAAAGTGACCAATCGCGGTTTTAGCGACACGAATTGGGTATTGTACTAAAGCGCTTAGGCTTGGGTCGAAATATGGGTATCTAAAGTACCACGTTCCCCATGAACCGGTCGCACCACACGCACCAACACGTTGCTGATTCGCGCACGTCTTAAGTTTTTCTAACCAACCAGAAACAATTGGGTAGCTGTGAGAATTTAGGAGGCATATCCATGTATCGGAAAGGCTTCGCGCAATACGCATATAGGCACCCCAATCAAATCCATCGTCTGGTAAACAGACAATATCTGCCCCAGAAGAAACAGCCAATTGATTCATATCTGTTAGGCCTGGGACGCCAGTCCAACCTTTTGTGACAACCACCAGTCGATGCGCGCAGCCCGGCGGATTGCTTCGGTATCCACAGAAAAAAACATTTCCTGCAGTTAGCCCAGCACCGTGACCACGCGCAATATAAATAACTGCAATAGTCATGATGCGTTACGCGGTGATTGCAATAATTGCATATTTTATAATGCTGGACTAACGCGCTGCTAATTGAAACAGATCAGCAATCCAATCATCCATAAAGTTCTGTGATGTCATGGCAAACTGCCTCTTTAGCTGAATTCGGTAACTATTTGTTTTATCTGACAACCACCACTTGTCAACATCGGACTGCAGAAACTCGACTAACGCACCTTCTGAAGTAAACAACATATTTCCATGTACGAGGAGATTAATAAAGTGTCGCCCTAGATCGCTCCAAGGCAACTGTTTCAAACCTGGCATATACAGCACAAATGGTTTATCACTGGCCAACGCCTCAAACAATCCTGTTGATAACCCTTCAAAGATCAGAATTGTTGCGCTTGAGTATGCTTCAACATAAGAGATATTCTCTTGAATTGTGAAGTCGGCAGACCTGAACTCAGAAACATCGCAAGAACCGAAGGCAGATGAATTATTTGGGTATGGTCGGATATAAACTTTTGCCTTTAATGAAACTGGACACTTTTCTGCGAATTTGGAACGTCCATTACGCATTGCCACGTTATCTTGCGGATCACTAATAAGGGTTTCTGAATAAAAATGAGGGCACGTACAGCAAACATATAAATAAATAGGCATCTTGGCATTGATGCGATGATAATTTTCTATAAATCTTGACAAGCGTATTGATGGCAATGTTCTTGTTCTCGCTGTACGGTTTGTCCATCCCCAAGTACAAAAGACGGAAGACAAACGAAAGTCATAGTATTCATAACTATTAAATTTTAAGAGGCCGTAACCACCACCGTGCTGTCCGACCATAATCTTCGTGCCGTGATTTAACCATTCCCCAATAGCGCACTTAAGTGTCTCATCGAAATACTGCCCGATGTTTAGCATTACAACTGATGGTGGGCGTAATGCAAGATATCTTGCCTGATTTCGAATATGCAAAAAATCTTCTAAGTGTGCGATCGGCATATTTAGTGATGCAATCTGCATGAAAATGGCGTTTTCACTTTCTCTAGGAATATCTATTAACGACTTGAATTTTGTACGCAGAATATGATCGCAAACTGGCTTTTTTTTAAGGTAGGACGTCCAGTTTCTAAATTGAATTTTAGGGATTGAAGCAATACGACCTCGACTTTTGAAGAAGAACATACATCTTGTCTTTGTATCTAAAAGGTGGGAATCCAAGTAAATTACTCTGTTTTTGTAAAGTATCTGCGAACAGACAATGGCAATATATGCAAATAGCTCAATTAAAATGAGGCCTCTGCGAGAAATTGCTTTGGATATGTAATTACGAGTTTTCTTTATCAGACTAACGCGCAGCAAATGGTCGTGATCCGATGAGATTGGTTGGTTAAGGCAGTCACCATTGAGAGCTTTTAAATATTGTGAGGACAAGCTTTCTTTAAATTCATCGTTGGGAAATAAGTCTATAAACTGCGCCCATCCATAACAGGGCGCTGTCCAATCCCTTGGGGTGTGGCAAACAAGCCCCGTCGGTTCATGCACTGCGTGCGACTGCTGCAGTTCTTCAATTCGGGAGGTATAAACAGTAGCGAAATGTAATAACCATGGGCCAATAATCGGTCCCCAGTACGACGCATCAGTGGATACATGATGGAGATTACCCAGTGCTCGCCCAAAAATTGGAAGTGCAACGCTATAGTATTTGATGGATTCAACATACAGTCCTTCACGATAATTTTTCATAACGATCGTTTTTATATTTTCAGTTAGTCGTTGCAAATAGCATCTGCTATTATCAGTTAACTTGACGGGTTAGAGCAGCGCTTCTCGCAATACTCCTTTCTCCAGCCTATAGACACGAGAGCAGTTACCTACTGTTGAAAGGCGGTGTGCGACTATTATTACCGTTTTTAATCCCTGCAGTGCATTAACAGAACGCATAACGCCCTGCTCAGTATCTGTATCTAGAGAACTCGTGGCTTCGTCTAGAACCAGGAACGGTGGATCGTGATAAAGTGCCCGAGCAATGCCTATACGTTGGCGCTGTCCGCCGGAAATTCTTACGCCACGTTCACCTACTACCGTATCTAAGCCGTTAGGCAGATCTCTTACGAATTCATCAAGGTGCGCTGCGCGGATTGCACGCTGTACTGCGCCTTTATCGATTCTGTCTTCTGGTATACCGAAGGCAATATTGCGACATAGACTATCATCGGTCAGATAAATATTTTGCGGCACGTAGCCGATCTGGTTCTGCCACCCCCTTAGGTTATCTTGAATATCCATATCATCGACCAGGATGCGGCCTGAGTCCTGTTTAAGCAAGCCAAGAATAAGGTCAACTAATGTACTTTTGCCCGAGCCACTTTCACCAATGAAGCCGATGGCGCTTCCCCTTGGTATCGTCAAATTTACATTATTTAATACCACAGCATTCGCGCCTGGATAGGTAAAGCTTATACCATCTAGTTTTATATTCTCAATGTAGGGGATTGGAATGGATTGATTGTTTGTTTCAAATGAGTGACAGAGCATTAGTTCCGCATACAAGTTGTCTATGACTGGCTCGACAAACCGCATGTTATGAAGCGCCCCCAGAATACGATTAATTGATGGTATAAGGCGAAAAGCGGTCGCTGCAAAGATTGCTAGTGTTGGCAAAAAAACCTCCATTTGTTTTCCCTGAAGGATCATAGTATTAACAAGCACAGCAAGCCCGATCACCGCCAAGAGTTCAAGCCAAACTCTTGGCAATTGCTGAAGGGTAGTTTGATTCTGCGTAGCTGATGCGCTACCTTGATTGTGAATACGGTATCTAGAAATGAGCTCATTTTCTCGTCCAAGAAGCTTGATATCCTTTGCGCCACCCAAACCTTGCTGAAGGTGTTGGAGCCTCTGAGCCTCGTGATATTTAAATGATCGCCCCCAATCAAGTAAGTAACGACGGGTTATATGCCGAAAAGCAAAAGCAACAACTCCAATGATACAAAGCACGACGATTGAACCTAATGGCTCTACTACAAGTAGCAAAATAGCCAGCCCGAATAGCACTAGCGACTCTGTTACAAATAACATTCCAGGCAGTAGCCCTTGATATGTCAGCAGATCTGTCTCTCCGATGGTATTGCGAATTAACTGTGCAGAGTTTTTCTCTAAATGGAACGTCCAAGGTTGGCGTAGATAGCCCGCAAACAGACGCTCAGAAAGATCAGCTTGAACATGAAAAATGAATTTGTTTTGTTTCGATGCAAGAATCACCAAATATACAGATTTAGTAATATAAAAGAGAACCAGCGCAAGCACCCCACTGCTTACAAGTTGGATTTTGGTTGGCTGACCCAGCGCAGCAAGTATTGGCTGAAGGTGATGATAAGTTGAACCAATGTCCGGTTGAGTCAAAAGCGCGATGGCTGGAATGACCAAGCCTATCCCAATCATCTCCATACCCATACCCACGACCATCAACACCAGCAGAATAAGCGCTGTTTTTTGTTGTTGTCGCGAAAGCATACCAAATAGTTTCCGCAGATTATCCATAGAAATAGGCGATACTCAAAAGCTAACCGTTGTATTTTTAGCTGCGATCAAGACACGTTCCTTAGCTCTCGCTCTTTCGAAAGCAAAGTGGCAGGCTCTTCCGTGGATCCCCAGAAAGCCATCGGCTCATAATCCGGGTAAGGGTAATAGCCAAGATTAAGCGCGATTTCCCAGTTATTTTCCCGCAGCCACTGCTCAACCAACCAGCGTACCGAAACAGGCTTTCCAGAGCAAATATTGACGGCGCCTATGTCGCGATGCAGCAGCGCGCACCGGACAATCCGGCGGGCAACATCTCCGGCAGACAAGTAGTCGCGCAATTGTTCGCCGCCGGACATGTTAAATACCTTGTCACCGCGCAACACGGCTTCCTTGAGCTTGGGATAAAGCGAGGTACTGGGCTGGCCTTCGCCATACATGTAGAACAGCCGCGCCCAAGCCAGACTGAATGGTTTAACCGATTTCAGAAATTCCAACTGCCGCCGCAACGCGTCCTTTGCGAAACCATAGGGATTGTCCGGTCTGGTCGGCATACTCTCTGATAGAGGGCCGGACTGCATGCCATATTCAAAACAGGTACCAGTCACCAGTAGCGAGGGCAATCCAGCCTCGATCATAGTTTTAAGAAACTGGTATTGCCTTGGCAACTCAGTCTCGAAATGATGCAGTGATTTGTAGTTGGGCAACCCGTCCCAGGCAAGATGGATCAACACATCTGGCTGCCCCATTTGTTCAAAGCAGTCTGAAGCAGGATGTGCAATATCCATTTCTACAATTTGAATGGATTCATGCAATCCGCGTAGTCGTGCGGCATCGCGGGTCGCCGCAACGATTTCTATCTCATGCCGCAGCAGTTCCGTCAGAACATGCCGTCCGACAAAACCGCTGGCTCCGGTTACCGCGACTCTCATGGCTGCCTCAACATATCTTCAATGAGGGGACGGCTACCACGAACCGCCCACCCCATTCCCGGACATACGCCAACTGACCCATCACTTCTTCGCGCAAGTTCCACGGCAGAATTACCACATAGTCCGGTCGAGTTTGTTTCAATTGTGCCTCGGCAACGATCGGGATGCGGCAGCCGGGCAAGAACTTATTCTGCTTGGCTGGATTGCGATCGGCTACAAAGGGCAACAAGTCCGGTCGCACGCCCGCATAATTCAGCAAGGTGTTGCCCTTGGCGGCCGCACCATACCCTGCGACCGTTTTGCCTGCTCGCTTGGTTTCGATCAGGAATGACAAAAAGTCGTTCTTTACCTGATTCGCCTTGGCCTGGAAACCGGCGTAAAAGGTGGGCGTGGTCATGCCCGCCTGCACTTCTCGTTGCAGCATATTTGCCACGTTTGCGCTTATTTCATGAATGCCGGAATCAGTACGTTGCGCATAAACGCGCAGGCTACCGCCGTGAGTGGGTAATTCTTCGACATCAAATACGCTCAATCCATTGCGCTCAAAGATGCGTTTCACCGCAATCAACGAAAGGTAGGAGTAATGTTCGTGATAAATTGTGTCGAATTGGTTTTCAGACACCAAACGCAACAGGTGCGGAAATTCAAAGGTAGACACACCCGCTGGCTTCAGCAGTACCGCAAATCCCCCTACAAAGTCGTTGATGTCGGGAACATGCGCCAGCACATTGTTGGCCGCTGTCAGGTCAGCCTGCTTGCCTTGCGCAACAAGTTTCTCCGCCAGTTTTATCCCAAAAAACTCCTCAACGATTTCGATGCCCTTGGCGCGTGCCGCATCGGCTGTGCTGGTGGTCGGCTCGATGCCCAGGCAGGGAATGCCCAGCGCCTTGGCGTATTGCAGCAAGTAGCCGTCGTTCGCCGCCACCTCGACGATATGGGAATTCGAATTCAACGCAAAGCGCTGCGCCATGTCCGCAACGTAACGCTCGGCATGTTGCAGCCATGTGGTCGAGAAAGAGCTGAAATAGGCGTAGTCAGCAGAAAACAACTCGTCTGCCCCGGCGTAATCTTCAGTCTGCACCAACCAACAGTGGGTGCAAACCAACACGCGCAGCGGAAAATGCTTTTCCGGAGCGTGCAGCGTCTGATATGTGAGATAGGCGTTAGACGGGGGAGCCGCGCCCAGATCAATCAGCGGCAAAGTCAATTCAGTCTGGCAGTGACGGCATTTCATAAAACGATTCCTTGGAAATTCTGGCTAATAAATGGGTGATTGCGGTCGCGCTCGGAGAGATCGTTTACCGGCAAAAACCAGGCAATGTTCAGCCTGGGATCGGCTACGTTGAGTGCGCCCTCAGACTCGGGATGATAGGGCGAGGTATGCAAATAAATCAGCTCGCAATCTTCGGTCAGCGTCTGGAAACCGTGAGCATAGCCTTCCGGGATAAGCAGGCTTTTGCGGTTCGCAGCAGAAAGGATTTCGCCATGCCAATGCAGGAAGGTTGGAGAGTCGCGCCGGAGGTCAACCGCCACATCCAGCACCTCCCCTCTCAGGCAACTCACCACTTTTGTTTCGGCATGCGGCGGGTGCTGAAAATGCAGGCCGCGCACCGCGCCTCTCTGGCGTGTGAGGGTGTGGTTGATTTGGGCGACAGGCTTATCAATGCCTGCTGCACGGAATTCCTCGGCGCAATAAAAACGCGACAGGAAGCCGCGATGGTCTTCTATCGCCTTGCGCTGCACCAGCATCAACCCGGTTAAGGGTGTCGGAATAAAATCGAAGCGCGACATGGTTAATCGTTTCGCCGCAGAGACTGATAGCCGGTGATTTGCGCCAATGTGACCGAGCGCATGTCTTCGGCCTTGCGCCATGCCTCGTGCCACGCCAAAGTTTGCTGCAAGGCAGTGCGCAATCGCCAACGTGATTGCCAACCCAGCCGATCGTGAGCCTTGCTGCTATCCAGCTTAAGATAATGCGCTTCATGCGGCTGTGGCGCCTGATCACATTGCCAGTTGATACCAGAGCGCATTTCAGCCAGTTGCTCAACAATCCACTGAACTGGTCGTGCATCGTCGTCACCCGGACCGAAGTTCCAACCTTCCGCATAACCTGAATCTTCATACAATTTCTGCGCCAGCAGCAAATAGCCGGAAAGCGGTTCCAGTACATGCTGCCAGGGACGCGTGGATTGTGGTGAGCGGATATTCAATGTTTCACCTGCATCCATGGCACGCAGAAAATCAGGGATCAGCCGGTCTGCCGCCCAGTCGCCGCCGCCGATGACATTGCCTGCTCGCGCACTCGCCAGCGCAATGCCTTCCCGCTCAAGGAATGAGCGGCGGTAGGCTGAGGTCACTAATTCGGCACAACCTTTGCTGCTGGAGTAGGGGTCAGCGCCTCCCATGGGTTCGTTCTCGCGATAACCCCATACCCATTCGCGGTTTTCATAGCATTTGTCTGTGGTGACGTTCACCACCGCCTTCACGCTTGGCGTGGCGCGTACGGCCTCGAGCAAATGCACCGTCCCCATCACATTAACCGCGTAAGTTTCTGCCGGTTGAGCGTAGGAGTAGCGCACCAAAGGTTGTGCGGCCAGGTGGAAAACGATTTCCGGACGCGCAGCCTGCATCGCCCGATGCAAGGCATCGGCATCACGAATATCGGCTATTACGCTGCTCGCCATGCCTTCATTTACGTTCGCTTCTGTAAAAAGATTTATTTCGGTCGGGGGATTCAGCGCGTAGCCATGCACCTCGGCACCCATAGATTGCAACCATAACGACAGCCAGCCACCCTTAAAACCGGTATGGCCGGTCAGGAATACCCGCTTGCTGCGCCAGAAATCCGGGTTCACTTCCATACCTTCCATGGAGCCTTGCCGCTTTGCCAAAGATCTTCCAGGTGATTCTTGTCGCGTAGCGTATCCATCGGTTGCCAGAATCCTCTGTGTTCAAATGCCATGAGTTCGCCTTGCGCTGCAAGGTGACTGAGTGGCTGACCTTCCCATGAGGTTGCATCATCTGCAACAATATCCAGGCAACTTGGTGAAAGCACAAAAAAACCTCCGTTGATCCAGCCACCGTCGCCCTGGGGTTTCTCAATGAAGCCGCGCACAATTGTGCCATCCATATTTAACGCACCATAACGCCCGGGTGGCTGAACTGCAGTAACTGTTGCACGCTTGCCGTGCTGTTTATGAAACGCGATCAGCTTGGAAATATCAATGTCTGCCACGCCGTCACCGTAGGTGAAACAGAAGGTCTCTTCATTTTTCACATATTGGGCAACACGTTTCAGCCGCCCGCCGGTCATGGTGTTGTCACCCGTATCAACCAGCGTGACACGCCAAGGCTCGGCATTGCGTTGATGCACTTCCATCTTGTTGTTCTGCATGTCAAATGTCACATCGGACATGTGCAGAAAGTAATTGGCGAAGTACTCTTTAATTACATATCCCTTGTAGCCACAGCAAATAACAAAATCATGGATGCCGTGTGCAGAATAAGTTTTCATGATGTGCCAAAGAATCGGCTTCCCTCCGATTTCAACCATTGGCTTTGGCCGGACAGATGTTTCTTCGCTGATCCGCGTTCCTAAACCACCCGCAAGAATGACTGCTTTCATGCTTACCTTTCGAATAAATTTGCTTCGCTCGGCCCTGCGCCTATCCCCGCAGTAAGACTGCGTGGTATTACGGCGCATAAAAACAAAATCAGCGAGTTACGCTTAATGTCAAAATCGCGTTGTCCACGCGCCAAGAGCACGGGGAATACAAGTTCACAATATTTGCAAACCAGATTGTTTCAGGGCATCACCTCGCCATGAAAGCGGGCAACTGTTCAATTATTTTTCCAAATGGACTACTTTCCACGGAAGCACAATATTGCCACTTAGCTGTAGGTCGCCGTAGGTATAGGTATCCCATGCATTTACATATGGGATATCGAGTTTAAAGTCATCATCCATGATCGTTACTTTTCTTGCGCCATTTTTTTTGCACAACTCAATGAACTCGTCCTGATTGTATATATTGTAGTAAACAATTTTATTGTTCCATTTGTATCGCTTGATTATGTAAGTGTGGTCGCTCAACATGAGCCGGAGAAAACCATGGCGTCGTGTAACGCGCAAGTATTCTCGCAAGGCATCCTTATAATCATGGATGAATGGAAGTACCATGTAACTAAGAAGACATCAAAGCTTTCTGCGTCCAGCTTCCTGAACGCACTGGTTGAGCCTACGCTGAATGATGCAGTCGACCTCCCTTTCCAGACATCCCGCGCAATATTGATGTAGTACGATTCGATATCCACGCCATGATAAACAATATTTGGATCGAGCTTCTGAAGTGCCGTAAAAAAATGACCTGCGCCGCAACCAACATCCAGCACATTCATTCCGCTTTGGTAGCTTTCACGAAACAGCTTCATGAACTGTTTCACCTGTGCCATTTCCGGCAACTCGCCAGTGGCGCGTTTACGCATGACTTCACCGTACGTCTTGCGAAGCTCTTTCCAATCATTGCCTTCCATGCCTCTTGATTCCTTACTGTAAAATTTTAATGCTGATCAGACGAAGAATCGAGGCCAGCCATATTGAGGAGCGTCAATAGCAAAGCGCGGATATGTCATTTCGAATACGGTAAGTAACATTTTTTACACATTTCAATGCCGTAATAATGCCCAGTAGCATGTTTATTACGAATTTCCTGGTATTTCTCATTTAGCCAGATCGAGCTAAGCGATGCCTCTCGCCAATTGCCAACAATTGTTTCATCCTTGTCATCGACGCAGCATATGGTCACATTTCCGTTAAATTTTAGAAACATCCTCTGGAATGGCTGTGCGCAATAGAAGCCTTCTACTTCCTTGTAGTACACAGAATTCTCAATCTCACGATCAACATAGTAACCGTAGCCAAGAGCGTCCACATGCCGTTGCCACATAATTTTTAACGCATCAAACTGTTGCTTCCATTTCTGATCTTTATACATCACCATCGATACCCTGATCTGGCAGGATGGCCGTATCTCATTTCTCATCAAGGTAAACTCATACAAATTATCAATCACCTTGCCAATGGAAGTTCCTGTTCTCTGAACGGCAAAGTCCTCAGGGTCAATCGCATCAAATGAAACAAACAAATTATCAAGTCCAGCCCGCAGTAAATCTTCTCCCATTTTTTTGGTCAGGAGAGAGGAATTTGAATTCATCATTATGTCCAGTATGCCTTTATCTTTTGCGTACTGCACCTGCCAAACAACATCTGGATGGGAAAGTGGCTCGCCCAAGTAATTCAGCTTTATCGACTTGACACCATTTTTTGATCCCTCGTCGATAATCCTGGCGTAGTCCTCTTTGCTCATAAACCCGAGATCTGAGAAGCTTTCATTCGCCAACATAATAGTTCTTGGGCACATAGGACATCGAAGATTGCAAATATTCGTGGTCTCTATATCCAAATGCATTGGGAACTCAGTTGTTTTTTTCTCTCTTGGTATTTGATCCCATGCTTTGCGGTAATCGAAATAATCGGTTGACCGTAACAATTTCCATTTCTCGCTGAAAACAATCTCTTCAAATGTTTCATTGGGATTAAATTCATAAGGCTTGATTTCTTCCTTTGTATCCATCTCCATGAATTGTGCTCCAGACAGAGCCTCTTTTGCGGCGCGAGAGTGAGCCGCCATGAGCTTCATTTTCTTTGATTCAGAATTTTTCATACCGCCCCCAAAAATAATTCATGATTAAAAAGCCATGATTGAATCCCGTGTTATCTACCATGCGGTCCAGCCACCATCAACAATGATGTTCTGGCCGTTGACGTAAGAAGATGCATCCGATGCCAAATAAAGCATCGCGCCAATCATCTCATCTGATTTAGCCATGCGCCCCATAGGGACGCGTGCCGAATAGCGCTTATCAAATTCCTCGTTTTGACCGGAGGCTACTCCGCCTGGAGTCAAGCAATTTACCCTTACCCCCTTGCTCCCCCAATAGGTCGCCAAGTAACGTGTCATGGCAATTACTGCGCCTTTAGAAGCAGAGTAGATCATCGGGGTGTTTATGGCACCTCCAAGCTCTTCATACCAGGAGCCTTCGTAGATGCGCTGATCGGGGGCGACAACACCATAAATGGACGATACATTGATGATACTTCCCTTGCCGCGCTGAGCCATGCCAGGACCCAGTTCGCGTACAGCGAGAAATACGGCGTTGACGTTGACCGCCATCACATCATTCCAGGTCTTGAGCGAATAATTCTCCAAAGGAGCGAAGAAACCCTCTGCCTTGGCTGCTGCGTTGTTCATCAATACATCCACCCGCCCATGGGTATCGAGAATGCGCTTGGCCCAATCAACGATGCTGCCTTCAGAACTCAGGTCCACCGCCATGGCGGTAACACGTACTCCTGTTTCGTTAGCCAATGTGGCCGCCTGAGCATCACATGTTTCCTGATGAAGGTCGGCAATGACCACATCTGCTCCCATTTCCGCCAAGGCGCGGCAATAGCCACGCCCGAGGATGCCAACTCCACCAGTAACGACGACGACTTTACCGTCCACGCGGAAGAGATCGCCATACAGACTTTTCGCAACTTCACTCATAATCTATGCCCTTCATACGATGTGACATGACAGGGAAGGTGGTGCGCAACTTGTGCAACTCCGCTACATTGATATCTGCCACAGCGACTCCTCCTGCTTGTTTTACTTCTGCAAGCGCTCCCAAAGGCCCAAAAATACCCGAACCACCACAGAAGTCGTTGCCCTGTCCGTCAGGCCCGACTCGATTGGCTAGCGCCACGATTGCCTGATTTTCGATGGCCCTAGCTTCCGTCAGCACACGCAGAGCATGCTGCCTAGGGAATGGCCACTCGCTTGAAACGAGGAATACATCCACGCCCTGCAATACCATGCGGCGAAACATTTCTGGAAAGCGCAAATCGTAGCAGATGGCCGGTGACAACCTCACGCCTTCAGCTTCGACGATGGGGGGCAATACTTCACCCGCCCGAAGAAAAGCATCCTCCTGCAGCGGCCTGAAGAGATGGGATTTGTCGTACTGGCAAGCCAAGGCTCCGTTTCGGTCGAACAGCAGAAAGCGGTTCGCCAGTGTACCATCCGCATTTAAAGCGATGATAGAACCGCCCAGCCAAGCCTTGCGGTTCCTGGCCTGCTCCGCCATCCAGACCAAGGTCGCTGGTGTATTTTCCGCTGCGAGCTTCGCCCATTTTTGTTGCACGTAGCCACTGGTCCAGAGTTCAGGGGCAAGAAACAGGTCGCACCCCGTATTCCGATCCATGTGGTCGGCCAAAGTCCTGCGGTTCCCTTCCGGATTACCGTCCAGCACCTCCATTTGCACCACAGCAATTCGCATAGCTGATGCCCTTAGTTAAATTTCCGGAACACAGGCTTGATAGCCGGGCCTTCCAGATATTTATCCACACCCTCATCCAGCGCCTTCCGATACACAGCGAATGCTCTATCCATGGCACGCTCGGTCAGGGCAAGCTCTTCCTCACCATGCCTGTAGGACAGCGCGATCCATGGCAACAACACTCCGTTTCGGATCATTTCCTGCGAGAACAAGGTGCGCAGGCCAAGTGAATTTGCGCCGGATTCGCCCAAGGTTAAGTAATAAGGGGAGCAAGGTATGCCGCCGACCTTAAAGCTATGCCCTATGCCGTGTGCTTCCGCCTGGCGTTGCATCAAGGCGATGAGTTTTCGCCCGTATCCCCACAAATGCTCAACCACATTATGCTGTTGCATGAATCGTGTCGCAGCGACAAAAGCACCCAACCCGGACATCTCGGCGCCATGAGTTGTGGATAACAGGAATACCCTTTCTCTTCCTTCAAATTCGATAGAGCCGAGCTCCATGATTTCTCGTCTACCGGCAATACATGCAACCGCAAAACCGTTGGCCATAGCCTTTCCAAAGGTACATAAATCCGGGGTAACCCCATACAAATGCTGTGCACCCTTCATGTGCCAGCGAAACCCCGTGATCATTTCATCTAAAACAAAGACGATTCCGTGAGCTCGGCATAACTCCTGCACACGCTGCAAGTAATTATCCTTAGGCTCTTCGGTGGCGGCCGGCTCTAATACCACACAAGCAAACTTCCCCGGATGCTGGGCTATCAATGCCTCCAACGAATCAATATCGTTGTAACGAAACATCTTGGTTTTTTCGATGGTTTCTTGCGGTATGCCACGCGTAAGCGGGGTCGAGCCGATAAACCAGTCATCGTATGAAAAGAACGGCTGTTCTGCGCACCGTGCGACAAGCTCCCGCCCTGTATAGGCACGCGCGAGCTTGACTGCGGCAGAGACAGCGGTGGAACCGTTCTTGGTGAACTTCACCATATCCACTGAATCAATCAATTCAACCAGCAGCTCCGCCGCCTCCAATTCAATCATCGAAGGGCGCGTCAGGTTGTTGCCGTTTTTAATCTGTTCAATAGCTGCCGCGTCAATTTCATCTTCGGCGTAACCAAGATTAACGGCACGCAAAGCCATACCATAATCCAAATATTTATTACCCTCAGGGTCATAAATATATGCACCTTTACCTCTAGTCAGAATTTGCGGTGCATTAGCGGGATACTGATCGTAGCCACGCGAATAAGTATGTGCGCCACCCGGAATGGCTTTAAGCAAACGTTCTTGATAATTCATTTTGTATCCTCGGCAAACTGTCTCTGACGATATAGTATTTGCAACACTCGCCAGTCTTCTTCTAATGAGTTTGAAAAACGTAGCGGATCGCGCGCCAACGACCCGCCCTTTTAGTTGACCACAACCCGCTTACCCCCCAAAGAGGCTGCTTCCGCGCTGTAAAGCAAATCCAGCATCTTCACATCGTCCCTCAGTGTGTACTCAGGCGTTTGTACCTTGCGGGCGCATTCGAGAAAGGTGCAAATTTCTTCAATATACGGCTCTTCGGGGTTGATGTACTGCGACTCGACCGTGCCGCTACCCACATGTTCTTCACGCCACTGACCAGTGGACACCTGAAAAACGCGTATCCGTTTCGCACTGTCGCCCCATTCCAGCGTCCCCTCGGAGCCGGTCACGCGGAGATGTCGCACTGGCGTGCGCCCCAGCACATCCACAATTAATTGCCCCAATACACCACCTTCGTGGCGCATCTGGAGCATGTATATGTCGTCTATTGAAGCTGGCATGTCGGAAAGCTTGGCGTGCCGTGCATCAATGTCCAAAATTTTCCCGAACAGTGGAGCCAACCAGACCAGTTCAAATGGCACGATCTCCCGACATCCACCGGTAGGCGGATTGGATACGTAAAAGTCGGAGATTGCTTCCCAGGGATGCCAGTCCGGCAAATACTGCCCGCTCTGGTATTGCCAGGCGAGTACCTTGCCAATCACCCCAGCACTTAGCAATTTACGCACACGTTTCGGTCCTGCAAAGAAACGCATGGTGCAGGAAGGAAAAGCTATCACGCCCTTTGCCTCGGTCTCGGCAGCGAGTTCAAGCAAGCCATCGGAAAGTACGCTGGCTTCGATGAACATGTGCTTGCCATGTTCGGCTGCGAGTTGCGCGTAAGGCAGATGCTGATCGGGTGAGGTGGAAATAACGAATGCAGCCACAGCCTCGATATCGGAAGCCTGCACTTCGGTGCGAGTGACGATGCCGTACTTATTCTCCGCCTCAGCCGCGCGATCAGGCCGATAATCCACACCGATGATGTTTTCCTTGGGAATACCGTTCGCCAAGAGGTTGCGCACACGCCGCTTACCCATGGAACCTAGACCTATCACCAATATCTTCATACATTTCACTCCTTAATTTTAAGCCGCTACCTTGAACCTGACTGGAGCGCATTTTTGCAAATGACTTTCGTAGCGCACCTGCGCGGCAGCGTTGATAGCCACCAGCTCGGGATGACGGTTTACCAATAAATCCATCATCTCCCGGCTGGAAAAATCCGTCCGGTTGCCAAAGGCCGCGACCACCTGAGTGATCAGGTCATAATCTTCCTGGTAATCGAGAGTCAGTCGAATCTCGGGATGCATCAGGAGTGGATCATCTATGCGGATTTCATGGGAGCTAAAACGACCGGAGCCAATGAAATAGCCTCCCCACACCTCAGTCTCACGCTCGTCTTTTATTTCCAGCACACGACTCAACGCCTCTGTGGTCAGTCCGGTCGAAGCTGCCCCCAGCGGCAGGCCGGTGAGATACACGCAATCTGCTTTGCCTTGGCGCAAAACATCGGCCACCATATCAATAGCTTCCGGGAAGCAAAAGGGGTCGTCGCCATCAACCACGATGACCGCATCCAGCCCATAATGCTTGGCCGTGTGAAAATAGCGATCCAGTTTATCTTCTTCACTACCCCGATAAGCTGCAAACCCCTCACGTTCGGCGAGAAGGACTAGAACTTCGTCATCGGGGTGCGTAGACGTTGATAGAATTATCTGATCCACATTTTTTGCCATTGCCAGTCGCTCCAGCAAACGCACGGTCAAAGGCTTGCCCGCAACATCCAGGAGGACTTTTTTGGGGAGACGGGTCGCTTTTTCTCTAACGGATAAGAGGCACCCAATTTTCAAAGCAAGTCTCCCAGCGTAATGCCGTCGTTTTCGACAAGGTCAGTTTTCAGCGTACGCCCGATCACGGTTTCGATCTGAGCCGGGCTGATTCCAACATCTGCTCGCTTGAAGGCTATATCTTCACGACAAAGCACTGTCCCGGCGGCAATGGCACGTGACGCAATCATGCGTTTACGAGAAACGCCACGATATCGTTCAGCAGCAGCAGACAACGGCCCCCAATGACGTTCGCCAAGCGCAATCTCTCCCGCACGAACAAATGAGACAAACTCCTTGAAGTCCTGCGGGTTCAACGCCGCTTCAAAATCCTCACCCTTTTCTGCCCGGTCCCAAGTGATGTGTTTCTCAAGACATGTTGCACCGAGAGCCAAAGCCAGCAGAGGTACTGCTTTCGCAATTGGATCGCCGCCATCGATGTGGTCAGCCAAGCCAACCGGAACGCCAAATAACTCATACAGAGATTGCATCTGGCGGATATTGGTATCTTCCAGCTTGGTTGGATAGTTTTGAAAACCATGTAGCAGCGTCACTTTCCCACCTCCATTGGCCCGGAACAGGTTAAGTGCGGACTCTATCTCTCCCACGGTCGCACCGCCAATGCGGAAAAACGTAGGACGCCCGGTCTGAGCCACCGCCTTGATAAACTCAGCCTCTACAAAAGCAGCAGCCGTTAATACGTAAAATTCGGGAGAGATATGCGCCTCGCAGAACTTCAGGCTGACGTTGTCATTGGGCATCACACACAAGGCGATACCCGTTGCTCGCGCCACCGTGGCAAAGTGAATCCAGTCATCGTGACCCAGATCGATGTCCTGAAGGTATTGGTAAACCTTCATATGCTCCTTGCCAGCAGAGACACGCCCTTCGCCACTACCGTAGTGCGGAACCATGTACGTCGGAATATCCGTCACATGAATCCCGATAGCATCCGCACCTGCTTCTTTGGCAGCCTTCATGATGGCGATTGCCTTATCGACAGAACCATCATGGGCCCACGCCATCTCGGCAATAATTAATACGCTTTTGTTGTTCATTGCTACCCCTTGTGTAAATTTCTTAATGAATGATGCGTTTGACAAACCGAGCTGGCGCACACCTCAACTATTCTCGCGTTACGTGTTGAACTTCTTAGAGCTGTAGCTGACATTCGCGGTTGCAAAATCCTCCGGTCGGCCCACATCCAGCCAAGGCTCATGCATCGGATAAGCCACCGTGCGCTTATTATTAGATTGCAATAACTTAAACAGAAGTGGCATATCACAGCGCTCGTTTATCCGCAGCACATTCAACGCATCTGGATCTAACACGTAGACACCTGCATTGATATGCGTTCGCGCAATGGGTTTTTCTTCAAAACCTACAATCTCAACTCCCCTGGTCTGCACAACGCCAAAGGGGTGCTGCCATTCGTGTAAGCGCACGGCCATGGTAGCGTCGGCATCGTGGCGAGAATGGAAATCCAGTAACTCGCCATAATGAATATCAGTAAGGACATCGCCGTTGGCCACTACGAAAGGCGTGCTGGGGCGTGGATTGAGCAACCCCAATGCGCCAGCGGTGCCAAGTGGGTTTTGTTCACGAACATAATCAATCTGCACCTTCAGACGATCCCCATTGCCAAAATAATCCTCGATCATATGGCCCAAATGATGAATGGCCAACACGAAATGACCAAACCCATCAGCTTTGGCGCGCTCAATAATATGCTCGAGCATCGGCTTGCCGGAGACGGGCAGTAGTGGCTTTGGACAATCCTCGGTGTGCGGTCGTAGGCGAGTTCCTTGGCCCCCTGCCATGATGACCATCAGATTTTTTCGGGGGGATGGAGCCGCAATTTGATCCCATAGATGAAGGCCAATAATCCGACGATCTTCATCCACTACAGGCAATTGACGAATTTTATTGGCCAACATTATGCCCATTGCCATTTCTCGACTCATCTGTGGCGGAACCACCATAGCATTTCGTTCGATTAGAGTATCGATTGGGTTATTGACAGTTAGCCCCCGCAACAGAGCACGGCGAACGTCACCGTCGGTGATGGTGCCAATCAGCACGCCGTTCTGGTCAACAACCAGCACAATTTGAACCTCGGCCAGAGCCAGGTTTTCGCATGCCTGTTTGATAGTGGAATCCAGCGACAAAATGGCTTGGCGCCAACGATCATCTTCTGTATCTATTTGGCTATTCATGGATTTTCTTCGGTAGCCAGAGGGGCCCCCCCATCTGTCGGCGGCGCAAGTTTATTGTGACACAACAATAAATCTCCGATGTCATAAAAGCGTTTTTTGAGTACATCATGAAGCGATACAGACTTAACTGCCGCAATGACTTTTTCACTTGCGCCACCCTCACCATAAGGGTTGCGTACCTGACTCAAGCTCACTTGAAAGTCTGCGGAGTAAAGCCTCCCCAAGGCAGCTGCAATACCTAATCGAGTCGGTTCACAATTGATCACGCTTGCTGCTTGTAACCTCCCACGTTGGCGGTCACCAATGTTAATTGTGCCCTTCTTAAAGCTGGGAACTTCCAGCAAACCGCTGGAAGAGTTGCCCACCACACCATCTACATGTGCAATACACGACAAATAGCGCAGTTGGCCAAGGGAGGTATAAGCGCGCGCATTGGTATGCTGTGCAACAAATTGCTCCACCATCTTGATCAGCCCCCTACCATCGGTATCGGCGTTCGGCATGGTAAAAATAAGCTGCGTATCCTGCAACTCGGCCAAAGCGGCCAGCAGTTCGGTCATCTGGTCTGCGGCGGTTGCCTCTTCGAGCGTGACTGGGTGAAAAGTAATGAGCAGGTTTTTTTGTCCGAGCTTGAAGCCGAGCGAAGCCTCAAGCCCTGCTCTGTCAAGAAGCTTCAGGCGCTTGATATTATCGATACCGAGGCCACCGACCAGAAATATGCGCTCAGGCTGTTCGCCCAACTGGATCACGCGCTGCCGGTATTCTTCCGCTGCCACGAAATGCAGGTGCGACATTTTGGTGATCGAATGTCGAAGCGCCTCATCGAAAGCGCCTTCTGTCATCTCGCCGCCATGCAAATGGGCAACCGGTATGCGGGCAACCAGAGCGGTTGCTACCGCTGCAAAAATCTCGAAACGGTCGCCGAGCACCACGATCAGATCGGGCCTCAATTCGTTCAAGGCATCTGCAAAACCGATCAGCCCTAGGCCCATGGATTTGGCGATACCCACAGATGTATCTGAGCTGGTCAGCATTTCGACCTTGCGGTCGATCCGGAACCCGTCTTGCTCAATCGCCTGATAGGTGAGGCCGAATTCAGGCGACAGGTGCATGCCTGTAGCAATGATTTGTAGTGTCAGCTCAGGATCGTCCTTGATGCCTTGCATGACCCAGCGCAGCAGGCCATATTCAGCGCGGGTACCTGTGATAACACAAATCTTGCGGTTCATAGCTCGATCAACTCGTCTGCCGAGAATTCGTGAGGCGCGATGCGCCCAATGACCTCATCCCATCGCATCGGGCTAATGCCATTTCCAGGGCGTTTGATGGTGATATTGTCTGTGCAAAATGATTCGCCGCTCTTTATTGGTCGTGCTGCTACGATGCTTTTTCTGGCAATAGCGATATTCTTTATTTCGCTCTTGCATGGCTTTTTGATACCATCACCCAGCGCATGGTATATGTGTCGAATAGCACGCACCATCGCGTTAAGCTCATTCGGTTCCAGGCTGGCTTTGTGATCCGGGCCTTCCATGGTGCGATCAAGCGTGAAGTGCTTTTCGATAATACAAGCGCCCATCGCAACCGCTGCAATCGGTACCTCAATGCCTTGCGTATGATCAGAATAACCCACCTTGACTCCAAAAGCGGCACAGATTGTCTGCATGGCACGAAGGTTAACCTCCTCTATGCGACATGGGTACTCTGTTGTAGCGTGCAGCACGGTGATTTTCTCTTTAGGGGTTCCCGACTGCATTATGACATCTAACGCATCCTCAATCTCCCCAAGGTCAGCCATTCCCGTCGATAAAATCACCTCTTTGCCGATGCCGCCAATATGACGCAAATAGGGTAGATTGGTGATTTCTCCGCTGGGAATTTTAAAAATCGGCATGCCAAAATTTTTCAACAGCTCGATGCTGTCATGATCAAAAGGGGTTGAGAGAAACATAATCTGCTTTTCGTTGCAGTAACATATGAGTTCACGATGCGCACTCTCATCCAGTTCCAGCTTCTTGATCATTTCATATTGAGATTCACCCGCCGATGTCGTTTGCTTTTGATAGTCGGCTTTTTGAGCAGCTTTGCTCACCAGTTTATCCGCTTTGAAAGTCTGGAATTTCACGGCATCTGCACCCGCCTCAACCGCAACATCCACCAACCTCTTGGCCAATTCGAGGGAACCGTTATGATTGACTCCGGCTTCGGCGATAATGAAAGTTTTAGTCATTTGCATAGCCCGTAAATAGCGATCCGGCTTTTATGAAGTCGTTCTCTTTGGTCTTGACCGATTCCTTTGTTACCGCATTGCTGCCAACGAAGGTTCCTTGTTTGATGGTTGTGCCGCCGTTCACAATGGCTCCTGTCGAAATGTGGCAATTATTTTCAACCACGCCGTCGTGCTCAACCAACGCTTTGCTATTAATAATACAGTTGTGTCCTATCACTGCTCTTGAATTGATGAGTGCATCGTGCATGACAATAGTCCCATCTCCTATCCTCGCATGTCTGGATACATAGGCTCTTGGTGAAATGATTACAGGCAAGGTAAAACCCAACGATTTGGCATGTTCAAAAAGTCTTTTTCGTATAGCAGGACTTTTGATTTGCCCTACGCTGACGAAGGCGAATTCGAATTCGCGGCGAAGTTCTTGGAGTCGCTCATCATTGCCTAGCATTGGGTATCCTAGCGGTGCAGCGTTTGCATCTTTTTCGACAATACCGGCAATCTCAAAACGGCCTTCCTGTTCAATCACGTCGATGCACGATGCGCAATGCCCTCCACCACCTATCAGAATCAGCCTCGGTTTCACTGGATTCTCGCGCTGCTCGGAATATTGACGACGCGCTCTTCCAGCCATTTGGCATTGGTCAAATCGGATGCCTGGCAAGCCTTAAACATCGGCAACTCATTCATTAATCGCCAAATCGGTCGCGACATCACGCCCGCTTCATTGAGCTCCTTCAGAAAAACATCGCGCGCTTGCTTATCTTCGAGTATTAGAGCGTTGAGCCAATGGTTGGGTTCGGACTGCGCAGGCTCTGAAATGAAAGCAATATTTTTTGAAGCCGAAAAGAATTTGGCATATTCCCTGGCTATAGATCGTTTACTTTCCAGCAGGCGCGGCAAGCTTTCCATCTGTGCACACCCCAAAGCCGCGTTGATGTTTGGCAAACGATAGTTGTAACCAATCTCATCGTGAATGAACTCGTAAGGGTGCGGTTGCTTGGCGGTTGTGGTGATATGTTTCGCGCGTTTTGCCAATGTTTCATCGTCGGTAATAATCATCCCGCCGCCACCCGTTGTAATAGTTTTGTTGCCATTAAAGCTAAATGCAGCCAGCTTGCCAATTGTCCCTGTATGCTTGCCCTTGTAATAGCTGCCCAGGCTTTCGGCAGTATCTTCAATAAGGGTGATCCCGAATTCCTCACAAATATTGGCTATTTCATCGACCCGGCAAGGTAGCCCAAAGGTGTGCATGGGTACAACGGCGGATATCTTTCGCCCGGTTGTTTTGTTGATACAGCCGCCTGATGCCTGAATTGTGTTGGTGGAAAGGAAGAAATGCAAGCTGTCCGGGCTCATCCCGAGTGTGGCACGATCCACATCGACAAAAACCGGTTTTGCGCCGCAGTAACTGATTGCATTGCATGTGGCCACAAATGACAATGACTGCGTAATCACCTCATCATCCTGATTAACCCCCGCCAGCTTGAGCGCAATATGTAATGCAGCCGTGCCATTCACCGTAGCAACGGCATATCTCGCGCCTGTGTATTTCGCCATTTCCTGCTCGAAACGATCGACGTATTTGCCCACACTGGATACGAAAGTCGAATCGATGCAATCAATCACATAGGCCTTTTCATTTCCGAAGAACTTCGGCTCATGCAGCGGTATGAATTCCGTCGTTTGATAAAGGTTACGGATAAAACTAATGATATCTTGATGCCTTTTATCCATTGCTACATCTTCCCGTCCAGATATTTGCCTGTCTCTTTGTGCCCAAAATCAGGGATCATTTTATGAAACAAAGCGACGATTTCTTCTTTTGTCCATTTCTTATCATTCTTCCAAGCATCAATATAGTGGACAAATTCTTCAAGTGCCTGATTATCAAATATCGGCTCGTTTTTTATAACTCCCAAATTTTGAAACCTTGCCATATCGAGCGTTTCATTTTCCGTAAAGAATTCTTCGAAATCCTTTTCGCCCGTTGTGTCACTGTCCGTAAACAGGCATGGCCATTTTCCCTGGGCCGGCAATGTATCTGCGAGGGTTCTTGCCTCGTCTTCCGATGCACACAGATAAGGCTCATAACCTAATTGCTGGAGATATTTAACTGCAATCTCTGCAAATGTGATCAGATGGAGTTCATCGCTCAGTTTTGGAAAAAAGATGTCTCTGTTCTCGCCAAAGATGCATGACATGAGACACAACTCACCCGACTCTTTGGGCGTAACAAAATAACGCTTGATATCCCGGGGAGCAACAATGGGCTGGCGCTTTTGAATCCGTTGATTGAAGCCGTACAACAGCGACCCATCAGAAAATGCAACATTGGCAAAGCGCGCAGTAGAAATACTGATACCCAAGCTTCTTCTCATCAGAAACATTTCCATGATCCGCTTCGATGCGCCCATCATGTTGACGGGATTGGCTGCCTTGTCGGTCGAGACACAAAAATATTTCTTGGACTTGTTTGCGATGGACTGGAGTAGCGTCTTTTCGGTATTGAGGATATTTACGTCGATCATGCGCATCAATGTAAACGGGTCTTTCTCACTCCGGACGTGTTTTAGCGCGGAAAGGTTAAGCACGTAGTCGTATTTGCCATCCGCCTTGATAAAAGCGTCATACTCAACGGAACCGACATCTAGGGCAAAGGTCTGGAAGTCGCCATCGATGTATCCATATGAGCTTCTGATATCCCGCACCAGCTCCACCATGTTGTTTTCGCTGATATCGACAACATGCAGTTTTTTCGGATTTCTTTTGAATATCTCTTTGCTTACAGCTTGCCCGATAGAACCAGCGCCGCCAATCACCAAAAAGGTTGACGCGGCCACTATCCGCTTAAGCTCCACTTCATGATTCCCAATATCATGAATGAATAGTTCTTTTTCTCTGCCGATAAGTGTCAAAATTTCCATCATAAATTCTCTTAATCTTTTCCATCTTTTCCAAGTAAGTCGCGACTATAAACCTTCTCCGCAACATCGCGGATGTCGTCTTTTTTAGGACAAAGGCATAAGGAGCAAGGTTCAAGGATGCATGTCATCGCTAATCTTTCCCAAAAAGGTCACGCGTATAAACTTTGTCCTCGACATCCACCAATTCCTCACTCATGCGATTGGACACGATGACATCGGCCTCTTTCTTGAATTGGGCGAGGTCGGTGACGACGCGGGAGTTAAAGAAGGTGGAGTCCTTCATCGCGGGTTCGTAGATGATGACTTCGATGCCTTTGGCTTTGATGCGTTTCATGATTCCCTGGATGCTGGAGGAGCGGAAGTTGTCGGAGCCGGCTTTCATTACTAGGCGGTGAATACCGATAACCCTAGGACTGAGGATCGAGGATTGAGGACTGAGTGTTGCGGCCGGGCTGCGATTGGCCAGTTTTTTCAATATCTCTGTGGCGATGAAGTCTTTGCGGGTGGTGTTGGATTCGACGATGGCGTGGATGAGGTTTTGCGGGACTTCGCTGTAGTTGGCGAGCAGTTGTTTGGTGTCTTTGGGCAAGCAGTAGCCGCCGTAGCCGAAGCTGGGGTTGTTGTAGTGGTTGCCGATGCGGGGGTCGAGGCTGATGCCGTCGATGATTTGTTTGGTGTCCAGGCGGTGGGTGGCGGCGTAGGTGTCGAGTTCGTTGAAGTAGGCGACGCGCATGGCGAGAAAGGTGTTGGCGAAAAGTTTGATGGCTTCGGCTTCGGTGCTGTCGGTGAATAGGGTTTCGATGTTTTGTTTGACGGCACCTTGTTTGAGGAGGTTGGCGAAGGTTTCGGCGCGCTTGGATTTCTCGCCGACGATGATGCGCGAGGGGTGGAGGTTGTCGTGGAGGGCGCGACCTTCGCGGAGGAATTCGGGGGAGAAGAGCAGGTTGATTGAGGACTGATGACTCAGGACTGAGGACTGAGATGCACCCTCTCCCCCAGCCCCTCCCCCGCTCGCGGGGGAGGGAGTTGTGTTGTCGGCTGCGCCGGTTGTTTGATGGGCTGGATTGCCACGCTGCGCTCGCAATGACGGGGGGGCGATGTTTTGTAGGTCGGGTTTTAACCCGACATTTTGAGCGGCATCTGGTATGGTTTGTCGGGATGAATCCCGACCTACGGAAAACCGCTCACGGGTTTTGGCGGTGTAACCGACGGGGACGGTGGATTTGATGACCATGACCGCGTTTGGGTTGATGGTGATGATGTCCTGGATGACGGCTTCGATTGATTTGGTGTTGAAGTAGTTGGTTTCGGGGTCGTAATCGGTTGGTGTGGCGATGATGATGTAGTCGGCGCCGGTGTAGGCGTCGGCTTTGTCCAGCGTGGCGCGGAAGTTGAGTTTTTTGTTCTTTAGATAGTCTTCGATCTCGGTGTCTTCGATGGGCGATTGTTTGCGGTTGAGCATCGCGACTTTTTCGGGGACGATGTCGAGCGCGACGACTTCGTTGTGCTGGGAGAGCAGGATGGCGTTGGAGAGGCCGACGTAACCGGTTCCGGCGATGGCGATTTTCATAGGGGCAGGTTCAAGGTTCAAGGGGCAAGGTTCAAGGGGCGTTTGGCTGATTTTGGTGGTGTCATCAGTAATGCTTTACCCGCTGGGGTAAGACGGTATTTTTGCAGGCGGCTATTGGGTTTGTCTGGGATGGTGAGTTCGATCAAGCCTTGCATTAGCGCAGACTGAAGATAGTGCGCTGCAAAGTGCTTCCGATCTTTCAAGCCTAGTTTTTCCATCAATTGCTGGCGCGACTGTTCGCCTTGCATCATGCCCAACATCTGCTGTACTTGCGGGGTCACTTGCGGGGTCACTTGCGGGGTCACTTGCGGGGTCAGCATTACTGAATGCTCTGGCTCTGGCTGTGACTCTGGCTGTGCCTTTTGGGTGAACGTGATAAAAATCCCGCCGCTCATCTCTTCAGCTTTGAAGCTCACTTCTGGATATTCAAGCAACGCTTTGCGGATGCGAATAAAGCCGCTGCCGTATTTTTCGATGTTGCCAGTCAGATAAAAGGCTTCGGCAACCAGTTTGTTGCGCAGTCTGGATTTGTAATTGTCCGATTTAAGTTCGTCCAGTTTTAGCCCGCCATAAAGCAGGCCAGGGCTGAAGATCGAGATTTGGTCGTCGAAGATTTTGATCTGGATGTCTGAGCCGTCGGTGTAGTTGCGATGGATGACGGCATTCAATAGGGCTTCGCGTATCGCGGGCAGCGGGTAACCAAAGCGTTCTTTGCGCTGGATGCTGCCGTCAAATTCAAAGGCGACGCTGATGTAGGAGATGATGAATTTCATCGACTGTTCGACGACTTCAAACAGGGTGTCGGTGAACTGACGGTCGTCGATGATCATGTCGGGGGTTTTGAAACGGCCAATGTGAACGTGATGGCGGATGGGTTCTTTGGCGAATAGCAGCATGGCCGCCCAAGTGGGTTGGCCGTTGGTGATGTAGTTGAGCTTTTCTAGTGCGGCAAAGCCGGTGCTTTCCAGGGTGAAGCGCCCGTTGGCGTTCACTTGGTTGATGAAGCGTGTGATCTTTGGCTGAGATAAATCTTCCAGCGTGTGCGTGCCTGCGGGGTATGCATCCCAAGAAAGTTGCAGCGATTGCATGTAGAGGTCAGCAATTTCGCTTGAGGAAAGTTGCTGGTTGGTGCTGGCTACGCGCTTGTAATAGCGTCCCTTGGTGTTGACGGGTTTGACAGGGAATTCGCTGATGCTTATCTCTACGACTGTTTTGCCTTGCTCGGTATGCGCGGTGATGTCTGGAATGAGCGCGGGGCTGGTGGAGGATTTAATTTGCCCCAACCATCCATTGAGTGTTTCTTTGCCTAGCGTGACACCGCTGATTTCACCTTTGTCTGAAACGCCAACTAACACCGTGCCACCCTGCGCGTTGGCAAAGGCAACCAATGACTCTACCGTGGCTTTGTCAAAGGTTGTTTTGAATTCCAGTGTTTGGGATTCGCCAGCAAGGATGAGTTGGTTGATTTTCATCAAATAGGTTCAAGGTTCAAGGGGCAAGGTAAGCCAAAGGCAGGGCGCTGGCGATTTTCATAGTGACGGGCTTCCAAAGGGTTTAAGTTGATCATTGGTCACCGCCAATGTTCAGTTTGGCTCTGGCCAATTCAATTGATTGGTGCAGTTTTGCTTGTAGCACTTCGCGCGTGGGTAGCTGGGTGAGATAGTCCGCTACGCGGATGTTGCTTCCTTCCAGTTGCATGAGTTCTACATGTTCTTGATTTTTACCGGTGCAGAGAATCAATCCAATGGGGGTCGCTTCGCCTTCCATTTGTTCGTGCTTTTCTAGATAACGCAGATAAAGCTCCATCTGCCCTTTGTGGGCAGCTTCAAATTCCCCGACTTTAAGTTCAATGGCAACCAACCGACGTAAACGGCGGTGATAGAAAAGCAGGTCGATGTAGTAGTCGCGATTGTCAATGGTGACGCGTTTTTGCCGTGCGATAAAGGCGAAGTCGCTACCCAGTTCGCCGATGAATCTTTGTAATTCGGCCAGAATGGCGGTCTCAAGGTCTTTTTCCGAGTAGCTGTCACTCAAGCCCAAAAAATCGAGCACATAGGGATCGCGGAAGGTGAGGTCGGCTGATTGCTGCCCCTCATTCCGCAATTGCGCGAGGTCTTGCTTGATGGTTTCTTCCGGCTTTTTGGATATGGCGGTGCGCTCAAACAACAGGGAGTTGATGCGCTCTTGTAGTTGGCGAACGCTCCAATGTTCGATACGGCAAATTTCGATGTAAAAGTCGCGCTTGAGTGGTTCATCAATGTAGATCAACGCCTTGATATGCGACCAAGTCAATTCTCTCCGCACTGTGGAGAGAATCTGATCGTCCGAAAAAACCTCTGTGAATCGCCCCGGGATTACCGGAGGCTCGTTAGTTTGAGTCATGCTGCCTCAGCCGACTCTTCCATTTGGCGATAGTACGCCATTTCAAACTCCACAGGCGGAACGTTGCCTATCGGCTCCAGCAGC
>Ga0209212_1001673_pt1 | contig 34749 bp, 32 predicted proteins | sample RifGroC2_FD_183996 | JGI IMG/M metagenome (GOLD analysis project Ga0209212, IMG submission 183996) | Groundwater microbial communities from Rifle, Colorado, USA - Groundwater C2 (SPAdes) (version 2) | ecosystem: Environmental > Aquatic > Deep subsurface > Groundwater | place: Rifle, Colorado...
AAGCCGGTATCAGTTCTTTAATCTTCCCAAGCATCACCGTCATATCCCCATCCGTAGCAAGATGCTTCAGCCCCTGCAGCTGCTCTTCGCTAAGCGCGGCGTCTGCCTCGCCCGGGACAGCCGCGAAAATATCGCTATGCCCCGTATCCTTCCGTATATCCCCATCCCGGAACAACTCTTCATACATCTTCTCCCCAGGCTTAAGCCCGGTAAACTTTATCTCTATGTCCTTATCCGGCACAAGCCCGTTAAGCACTATCATATTGCGGGCCAAATCCAGTATCTTGACCGGCTCGCCCATATTAAGCACAAAGATCTCGCCGCCCTCGCCCAGCGCGCAGGCATTAAGCACCAGGGACACAGCCTCTTCCGTGGTCATAAAATAGCGTATCACGTCGCGGTGGGTCACGGTCACAGGCCCGCCGGCCAAAATCTGCTCCTGGAAGATCTTCACCACGCTGCCGGAGCTCCCCAGCACATTGCCGAACCGCACCGACATGAACTTGGTAGAGCTCTTTCCCGAAAGCGAGCGAAGAACCATCTCGCCCAAGCGTTTACTGGCCCCCATAACGCTGGTAGGCCGCACGGCCTTGTCCGTAGAAATGAACAGAAAACGCTCCACATTATAGGCCGCGGCGGTCTTCGCCAGTATATAGGTGCCCAGGGTATTGTTCTTTACTGCCTCCTGCGGGTTGTCCTCCATAAGCGCCACATGCTTATGCGCGGCCGCGTGCAGCACCCAGGCCGGCTTATGCGTTTCAAAAATATTCTTCAACAGGCTTTCGTCCCGCACATCCCCGGGCACGGAAACTATCTGCCCGGCAAAACCCTTCTCGCGCAGTTCCTTGTCTATATAGAACAGCGCGGTATTGTGGTTTTCAAGCAGCACCACTTTCTTAGGCCCCAGCGCCAGTACCTGCCTGCAGAGCTCGCCGCCTATAGTGCCGCCGGCGCCGGTAACCAGCAGGGTCTTGCCCTTTATGCTGGCTTTCACCAGGCCCATGTTGATGTCAACAATACGGCGGTGCATAAGGTCGGCCACATCGATTTTGCGGATGTCGGGCACCAGGCGGGTCTTGCTTATCAGCTCGTCCATAGTGGGCAGGGTCTTAAACTCCACCTTGCGCTCAATGCCCGAAGCCGCGTAAACCTGCATCAAGTCGGTTATTAATTTGCCGCGGCTGTGATTCACCGCCACCAGAACCTCGTCAATTTCCTTGTCCTCTATCACCCTGGCAATGCGGTCGCGCCCGCCCAGCACCGGCACGCCGTGTATGCTGCGGCCATGCTTCAAAGCGTTATCGTCCAAAAAACAAACCGCCCTGCGGGTAGTCCCCTTGGAGCGCTGCAAATCCCTGAGGACGGCCTCACCCAAATCGCCCGCGCCATAGATAAGCATGCGGGACTGGTTCTCAGACTTATCGCTATGGCGCAGGTGACGCGTCATCCTTATGGCAAACCTTATACCCCCCACAAGAAACAAAGCAATAAACGGACTTATAACCAGCACCGACCTAGGGAATTGCCCATGCTTCATGAACAACACTATGGCCATTATGACCACCTGACTTGCCAGTATGCCCTTAAAGATAGCAGTAAGGTCGGCCAGACTGGCATAACGCCAAATACCATTATAAAGTCCAAAATAATAAAAGGCCGTCAAGCGCAGAATTATTACGAGGGGCAAGGTCACAAAAAAACTGTACGCATATTCTGACGGCAGGCTAAAATCAAATCTTAGAAAGAAAGCTAAAAAATAAGCCAAAGAAACGGCAACGGCATCGAAAAACAGTACTATAAGCCTGCCATGCCTCTCAATGTGTTTTTGCATATTAATAGTATTCCAAAAAAGCACTAGTAAATCAATGTAACACCTGCTACATTCATACAGCCTTATAGGTCCATGTTAATTTATAGCTATTCCCCAAATATCGCCTATCCCGCCTGAAATCTACTCACCCATACCCTCCACGGCGGCCTCCACAGGAGGCATTGAGGACAATTCGGACATCAGCAGCTTAATGCCAAGCCCCAAAACAACCAAAACAAATACGCCAATAATAGCGTATTTCACACGACCGCTTACCACAAACCTGCTGGTCTTTATATATTTGACGTAGGTCTTACCATCCTTCTCCACAACACCCACGCGTTCTTTTTTATATTTAATTTTGTTAAGGAAGGATGATCTCATTAAATTATTTTCCAAAGTCTAAGGCAATCCATTTCACTTTCACCCAGTTGCATGAGAACTGCGCCGACAGCTCATATAGTCATTGCAACAATGAATTATAGAAAGTTAGCAACGGTATTAAAGAAAGATGGAAAAAAAACAATTTAAATGCGTTTTTTTGAGAGAAATACTCCATATAACATCCCAATAAAAAGAATGTTATTCCAAAACAATATATGCCAACTCTCTCTATTGTCAAGTTGCTATCAATGCTAAAGAATGAAATTAAATATATTAGGGTCAACAGCAACATGAAATATTTCAAGCGCACAGTATCTTTATTGGATTTTCCTGCCAGATTAGGTGCGAACATAACAACCAGGATAAAACATAGAACGACAAAGAAAGCTATCGCCAAGTAAGGAAGATAATTTATGGAATGCCTAACAAGAAACTCATTATCACTCGACTCAGTCATTTGAAGTGCAAAGGGAAGAATTAGAAGATTTAGAACAATTATCCAGCCAGAACGTGCTCTTCGCAAAGCAAAAACAAACAATGGCGTAAATAAGATAGCCATATTATGAAACAGCACAGAGAACAGGAATAATACTGAGGCTTTGAATAGCTTATGATTCCCAGCATACCCCACTGCACAAATAAACAGCGCCATAGAAAAGAATTGCCGATACAGCGCATGCATCCCTACTAAAAATGGGAAGAACAGTAAATATCCGAATAGGACATATCCAACAGTATCATCATTCTTTTTACTAATCCAATTCAAATTAGATGTAAAACCTTTATAAAGCACAACGGCAAGCATTGAATTTAGTATAAAGAAAGTTATATTTCGATCGTTAACAATAGAATATACAAACCTACCAAGGAACCAGAACAAAGGCTCCCTAACATACTGAGGAGTCCACACAAAATCCTCTAATTGAAACAATAGCATGTATTTTTCCAGATCCGTGTCATAATTCCCCACAACAGACTGGATTGCGTAGGTCAATAGTATTAATGCAATATACCACAAGATAAAAAAATATTTTTTATGTAGCTTAATTGGTTTAAATATCAAATATACAGTCATCAAATATATTGATAAATAAATTGACTGTTTCATGGTTAAATTATGGACATCTACTGAATTCTCATATTTGGCCTACATTTATAGGTAGCAGACCATCATAGAGCTTATCTAAAATAAACACAGTTGCCACGGATGCTTGGGACATAATCTAAAACGCCTTTTCATCGATTATTTATTCTTTTGTATTAATCCATCTTTAATGAGTAACCCCTTTCGCTCCCAAGGCTTGAAAGGCCGTCATCCCAAGAATTATGATATCGAGAAACAAGGATTTATTTTTTAGATAATACTCGTCTAAATCTACTTTAACTGGTATAGACAGGTCGTCCCTACCATTAACTTGTGCCCAACCGGTAAGTCCTGGCATAATGTGCTGGACTCCCTTAGCTGTACGCAGAGCTATAAGGTCGTACTGATTAAAAAGAGCAGGACGAGGCCCCACAAAACTCATATCACCTTTTAGTATGCTCAATAACTGCGGCAATTCATCCAAGCTGGATTTGCGTAGAACTCGTCCCAATGGAGTAATATGGAGATTAGGATCCGTCAGCAAGTGCGTGGCCACGGCTGGGGTATCCGGGGACATGGTACGGAATTTTGGCATTTTAAAGATTATGTTATCACGACCGACACGATCAGACCAGTATAGCGCAGGTCCACGCGAGGTCAGTTTAACCGCCAGCGCAATCAGTATCATAGGGAGCCCAAACACAACGAGTGCCATAACAGAAAAGATGGTATCAAAAACTCGTTTCATGGATTCACACAAGTAGATTTAAGACTTTCCACTTTTATACCACGCTACCGTATCATTTAACCCTTCTGCCATAGTGAAAGGGGGCGTCCAGGTGAGTTCCTTTCGTATTTTACTGTCATCAACAGAAAGAGACCCGATCAAGCGATTAACGACCGTAGACTTTCCAAAGAATTCCCCGGCTAACCTCATCAGGCTGAGAGAAAAAGGAAACAATCGGGCCGGTTTTCCTAACGCTTTTGAGATTGAATAAATTAATACTGGGGTGGAAACATCCTCTCCGTCCCGTACCAAGTAAGTCTGGCCGGCCGCCAGCGGGTGTTTGGCGCAAAGGACGATGGCGTCGACCAAATTGCCGATATAGATAAGACTGCGCACGTTATTTACAGCTTTGAACGGGAGAGGGAATCCCATTGCAACAATACTTATAAGCTGCAAAAAATTAGCTTTAACACCGGGGCCATATACCAATGGCGGTCGTATAATAACAACCTCCAAACCAGTTTCCCCGGCTATCTGCTTCAGCACTTCTTCTGCCTCGAATTTACTAATGGCGTATGGATCTGCAGGGGCAGGGATATCCTTTTCCATATACCGCGTTTCAGTCTCCTCTCCATTGACTTTAACGGAGCTTAAAAATACTAGACGTTTCACTCCGTGGGAGACGGCCATCCGCGCTAATCTTTCCGTGCCAGCAACATTAACTCTCCGGTACGCGGATAGAGGGTCACTATCGCGTTCCTTTACAACATGAGCCCTCCCGGCCAAATGGATTACAGTATCTACCCCAGCCAGAACTTGGCCCCAATCTGTATCTGGACCGATTGAATTTATAGTAAGAGTCTTTATTGCGGTCGGAAGGGGATATGTAATTTGATCATTCCGCAGGGCTCTGCAGACCCGCACCTTTTCTGATTCCAACCTTGCGCAAAGGGCTCTACCTATAAAGCCATTGGCTCCTGTCAACAATATGCTATTCATTTATTGTTTTCCCACCGCAATTAATCCGCCATATAATCGCCGAAGTCAGCGGCATGCTCGTCATCCATAGTTGGGGTCCATGCAGGGTTTGGCATATTCAACACAAAGGCTTCTATCTCTCCAATGTTAACAAGTAATGCTGGCGTCCCAACCGGAACCTCAATGGATAAGAAATCGTGGTTTTCACCAGAATAAAACTCTTTATACCCTTCTGCGGTTTTCAAGACGACTTTAATGTTCCCTTTTATGCAGGTAAAAAAACCTGTTCGAATGAAATGCAGGTGGGGTCCTTTTTTTTCTGAAGGATTTATTACTGTTAAATACACCTGTTTAGGCTCAGCGCCCTTTGCGAAAAAACCGTCGTGAATATTGTAAAGCGGTATAAGATAACCATTTACCAATCCGTCCTGGTGTTTTGTTGCTATTTTAGGATGCTTCTGGGTTCGTATATCCATAATAATAATTACTGGCGATTTAAATATAAGCCGATTTTATAAATGGCAAATTAGTCCGTTACGGCAACTTCAACAGCTTCGCATACTCTTCTGCGGTACTTGCATTTACCTGTACCGAGTCAAAACAGCGAAGACATCGGGTTCTTGCGGCCTTTCCCATTTTTATGGACTCGTCAGAGTGATCCAGCAAACGCTTTAATGCCACCAGTAATGAGTGTTCGTCCCGAGGCGGCACAAGGATTCCAGTTTCTCCGTCAACAACGGCATCAGTAACCCCGTATATATCAGTAGCAACAGTGGGAAGCCCCATGGCGGCTGCCTCAAGAACAGAATGAGGGAGTCCTTCACGGTAACTGGGTAAACAGTAGATATCGGCTATGGACAAATAATTTTCCGGGCACTCCGTAAATCCCACACAATGTATATTTAAGCATTGTTTTGTACTGCTTAAATCCAGGGAACTTATTCCCCCACAATCCTGATCTTGCGGGCCTACCAACAATAGGTGGACATCATATTTCAATCTAACAAGTTTGTAAAAAGCCGAAATAAGTTCGGCTATCCCTTTATCTGGAGATATCCGGCCTATGAAAACAATAACTTTCGAAGATTCTGCAATCCCTAGACCCCGTCTAAGCTTTTGTTTATCCGTTAACGACCAATTCCCCGGGTTAAATCGCTCCATATCAATACCTGCCAAAGAACCTTGACCGATAATAGAGATTTTCCCAGGGGCAAAAATGCCCTCTTTAACCAAGAAATGAATCTGGCTGTGACTATCTGCATAGCACTTCGTGCTTAAAGCCCCAATTAGCCTATCCGCCATGCGTGAGGCATATCTTATAAAGCCTTTCAATGTAACCCATGGCTGGCCTGTAAAGGTATGAATCCTTATTGGGACTCTGGCTATAAAGGCCGCCAGCGCGGTCAGCAGCCCCGCTTTAGGGGTCGTTGAATGGACAATATCAAAACGATGTTTCAAAAATAATTTCGTCAACCTTATTAAGGCAATTAAATCGTTCCAGGGATCCACTTGCCGGGGAATATTGATTATTTCAACATCCAAACCATTACCAGTATTAATCATAGACCATTCTGGCCCTTCTGAAGAAACTAGTACGACCTGCATTCCGATATCTCTTAGGTATTCCGCCTGCCCCTTAAGCTGAAAGACCATAAAAAAGGGAACTGTAGAAACCCTGCAAATTTTTATGTTTTTCAGATTGTGTTTCATTTAGGGGACTCACCAGGCTTGGATACGGCAGGGGGCCTTGCGGCCACCTGATTTATTGTGGCACAAATCCTTCCTAGACTATCTTCCGTAACTCCATTATGTACAGGTAAGCATAGAATATTATTAGCCAGATTATAAGAGGACTCAAATAAGGTGCTCTTCGGTATGGAAGCTGCGATAGGAGTCCAATGGATGCGCAAAGGAATCTTATTACGTAAGCATTCCTTAAGAATAAAATCCCTATCAAGACCCATAACCATTAAGGGGAATACAAATGGGCATTCGGAGTTTTCAAGATGAGTTCTCAATGGAATGAATTGCTTGTTTTTGCGAAAATAGTTCAGTGCATAATGAAAATTGGCCCGGTGCTTCTGCCGAATAATCTCGGCGGACGATAAAATGCGTTTAAAATATCCAATAACATTGTCGTGCATCAAAATATCGTAGCGTTCAGCCACATCCTTTTGCTCCACATATTTAGAAATGGCACTGAATGACAATAAATACTTCCTGAAATTAATCCCTAAATATTGTTCAGCTGAGTATAACGAATATTTAAGCAGTTGCTTATATAGTTTCGCGTCAGAGCATTTTGAAAGAAGCAACCTTGCTCTATTTACATTCCGGCAGAGCAAGACCCCGCCATGAGGGAGAGGATACCACTTGCGTATACTATACACATAAGCTTCGTTTTCATTGCACACCGCATCCGAACTGCCTTGGAACAGGATATGCGCGCAATCATAAACAACTGATATACCATTCCTTTGAATAAGCTCCCTATAAGGGGCGGTATTCGCAGCAAACCCGAAATAATTAATAAAAAGCACCCCGCCGACAGCAGAATCTGATGAAAGTTTATTGGAGAGGTATTCAATATTCGCCTGCAGATCCTCCCCGATAGGGTAATATTCAAAAGAGACTTTAGAATCAATAAAAGTCTGATGCACTGAGGGGCAGAAATATGCTGGAATCAGCCACTTCTTATTTGGAGTCCTCTCAGCCAATGTTTTAATTGCGATAAACAAAGCTGTCCTACCGTCGATCGTAAACAGATAATCCCCCACGATATCACGGGTTTCTCTTTTTTCACGGAATACTGCGCGGATATCAGCGAATGAAATACGTGGGGAGAAAGATATATTCATTTCCTTAGTGCTGACACTGCTCTTAAAGCATATCTGAGAATTTTCTGCGCCTTTAAAAAGTCGACTAAGCAGTCAGAAAAACGGAAAGAGGCAAGCATTACTGAATTAATAATGTTTTTAGGGACAACATAATATGATACCCGCTCCTGACTGGTCTTTGTCCATTCGTATTTATAGGATTCCTCGCCGGCCATAAAATCAAATATCTTAAACCCCCTGCTAAAAACGCTCTCCAGCAGATATGTTAAATGTATCTTCCCGACCGAATAGGTGGCGTAATCGCTACTCTTCTTTGTGGCAAAAACATAAAAATAGTATTTCGAGTCCTGTTTTAAACCGATAGAAAAAGCCAAAATACTGCCTTTTTGTTCCAAGGTGCAAATTTCAGCATTCCCTTTGCCAGAAAGACGGACTAGAAGCTCATTTAAGAAAAATCTGCCTTTTTCTGATATAAACAATGAAGAAGAGGTGAATTTGTCCCAGTTCTCCTTGTAAAGCGCCATACAACGCTCTAGAATTGCCGGGATATGCTGCGGGGCCTCAAAGGTCTTAAATACCAAGTCGCCCCATTTACTTTCCAGCAGTTTTTCTGCGCGTGAAATATTATGCCAGAATTTTCCTCTTTTACGCGCTTTATACTCCACCCAACTGCAATCGATGGATAAATATGGAGCTCGCGACAGACCCCTCCTGTAAACTATGAGGCCGGCCCCTCTTATCCAAGTTTCTATAGCTGCCCTGGACACATCAGCCTCTGCAACACACCCAAATTCCACAATATGTCTTTTATACTCTCTCTCCTGCAGGGAGCTTAACGCCTTAAAAACGTCTTCGGGACTGGCAACCGACCTATAATCCGCATACTGGTTCCCTACTAGTTCCAAGGTCTTAAACACCATATAGCGCCTGCCGGAGATAAAAGGGAAATTATCTTCAGGAATACCGACATTGATAAATGGGAAATACTTAGCAGCGACGGTTAGGGCATCTTGGGAATAGAAAGGCGATAAAAAAGTATTATTTAGCACGATTATTCCGTAGTACTTTCAGAGATGGACGCCAGGTCACCGATAGTAGCTACGGATAACGAGCCTTCTGCCCTGCATTTATCCACGTAGACAAACACTCTCTCTAATAATTTTAGCATTCTTGGCGAGCTCCCGAGATTCCAGGGATGGAACCATAAGTGGAATATCTTTTTCTCGGCAATTGCACGGTCAATACCATTTTTAACTTTTAAGTATCTTAGCCAGTCGGGAATAAGCTTTCTAACCCCGTCATAGGCGAACAGCAGTATTGAGCCCGGAACATAAGTGTTGCCATACTCATCAGTTGCTAAAGTCACTGGGCGGGGCGGAATAGGGAGGACCTGATCAATGAAATGAAAAAAAGATTGCAAGGGCAGATTTTTATACCATGTATCATCTTCACCCCGGTAAATAAAATAAGGAGAGGATTTAAATTCTTTCAAATGACCCAACCTGTTCTCAGGGAAAATGAATGTCTTAAGGCGCGCACCGCAATATTTTGATAATGTTACAGCGGAAGCTGCCAGCTCGAACGCAGCCACTTCAGGGGCATCAATCCTATTAAACCTTAAATGGGTAAAAGAATGAGAGGCAATCTCATGCTTTTGTTTAGAAGCCAATATAGAGTCGATAATACCCCTTGCATACCACGAAGACTCCGTTTCTGCAGCTATTTGCGCGGCTGAAATACTTTCCAGCCAGTTACCATACGGGGAGTCAACCGGTATATGCGCCACTTTCCGGTTAAATTCCTCAGCTGACATAGCAATCGCACCGACAAACGCGAATGTCGCGCTTATTTTATATCTTTCACACAGATCCAGAAGTCCGCGGTAGTACTCAGAAAAGCCGTGCTTTAAATATGGGTATCTCTTTTCGCCACCTACATAATGGGATCCCCACAGCAACTCACAATCAAGAGAAATTGTAAATACAGCGCTTTGCATAGTTGATTAATAGAGATTGGTGCCGCAAAACCACAGAAACATCAATGGAATAAGAGGACGATTTACGCTTACAACCAGAATATTACACTTAAAAGCTTAATCCCGCATCAAATATTATCATAGCAGCACCAGTATTAAATAGCGCAAACTATCCGTATGCATTCGCGACCTTCCCCATATTCAAAATCGGGAGCAGCCAGCGTTTTATAGACTGTTCCGTGGTTAAAATAGTTTCGTATGAGCAACGCCACATCAGCCATAAAACCCGGACAACGCGGGTGCAATAGGGCTTTGCGGATAAACCACGAAATTTTCCCGCCTACTGATATTTGCGGCTCATGGAAGCGATTCCCATTTCTTGGGCCTACAGTAGACATAAACAACACACGCATACCAGCAGCCGTTACGGCCTTTTGCAAAGCGGCAACTGTCCAGAATGTCAGATGAGGGGAATCATCTTTCCTCACCTCTCCGCCCTTAGCCATATCCACATTCGGAACCTCGCATAAAAGTACGCCATCGGCACGGAGCATTTTTTGTATTTTTTTGAGTACACCTATAGAATCTGATACTGAAAAGTGCTCGAGCACATGAGAGAGAATAATTGCGGAAAACCTGGCCGAAGATAATTCTGTCTCAGGGTTAAACGATTTAGGATAAACTTCTACGCCCAATTCAGATAAATTTGCGATGTTAGATTCATCTGGCTCATAAGCATACTTTTTAAGATTCATACCTAGGAACAGAGCCGTCTGAAAGGTGGTACCCCCACCAGGGCCGATATCACAAAAGGAATCAGAAGAGCTGAATGATCTGAATATTCTCAAAAGCATCCATTGGGACAAAGCCCTAGGAGATATTGAATATTTAGAAACCAACGGCCTGGCAACATTTCTATGAACGCTATCGCTTGCGCGATATGACCTTTCATAGAATGATTGCATGTCCTTCCATGATCGCTCGGGAAAAGTGCTGCCGAGACCGCATTTCCCGCATACGTTAATCTGCAAGCCATTAAGTTCCAATGCTTTAGAATAAGCAAGATTAACATACGGCAGAATTTTAGAGGACGTTCCACCGCAAATAGGACAATTATTCAAGACGTTGATGTCACTCATAAATATAACGGCAACTATCCATTACCCTGCTTCCTTAAAATCGGACTAAAGCTTATCTCGGCTCCGAAAAGGGCGATTGTATTGGCTTGAGAGCCCTTTCACTGCAACTATATGGGCCCTTATGATACCAATCAATGTTCGTTCAGCACATCCAGCACCGTTCTGACTCTATGATCCCATGTGTGTTCCGTTAAGACTCTTTGCCGGCCCTCAATTGCCACTTTACTCAATAAGCCCATGTTTTTAAGATAATAACTGACGGCCGAGAGCAGTTCTGTTTTATCCTTAAATGCGATCATTTCTTTCCCCATCTTAAAATGCACATCCAGATTTTTACGGTAATCGACTAATTCGGAGGCGCCACAGGCTAAAATATCGAAAGTTCTTGTATTCAAACCCTCACGAGCTTCCGGATCGTGAATATTTAGAACTATCTTCGAGGAGAGATATATTGATAGAACCTTATCTCCGGATGCCTTCCCCTTATAATAAGAAGGAAGTTTTTTGCCCTTTTGAAGGAAATATTTTTCCCATCCTTCGCCAAAAACTCCAAGATTATACTGTTTAAGGCTATCTAATATCTCCACTCTGTTAGGATAGGGACACCCCACAAAGCACAGATCATATCCGTATTTTACTGTGTCTTCTGGGGTAGTCACTATTTCCCTGTATCTTTTAGGATCCGCTGCTAGCGGAAGATACTTAACATTCAGCAGACCCCTCTTTTTCAAGGTGTCCACATAGTACGTGTCGTAAACAAAGACGTAGTCATACAAAAACATTCCCAGCTCAAAATTTGACTTACGGTAGTCATCGCCAAGATTATACTGTTTGGAGTAAGAAAAGAACGGGTCATCCCAGATATAGGCGGCTAAAGTAATTTTATTCTTAAGTTTCTGCAGTGTTTCCGGAAGTAAACTATCGCCTTTAATAATGAACAAAAGATCCGGCTTTTCCTTTTCGACAATGCGCAGAAATTCCTTATTTTCAAGGTCGAGATGCCTTTTTAACAATTTGTTAGTTAGAGGCTTAATTAGCGAAATCCTATTTCCAAGTTCCCGGGCCGTTTTTTCCCCGATAGACATTTGCCGACTATTTCCCAAAACACATTGCACACCGGCAAGCTCAAAGGCTTCCGCTATTGCTTTATCAATTCCGTAAAAACCTGGAGCGTAGATAAATACTTTTTCAGGTTTCATAGTTATTCCCGAAACCTTTCCATATCTACCAATCCGGCAGCCAATCCCAGAGGCGCACAGCCCAATCGTCGCACCATTTTATCTGTAACGAAAGTAGTATCACGGGGCCTCTTAACAAGACCATTTAAACATCCCTGCTGAGCGGAATGTATAAGCGCTTCATTGAGTTTGAACGTCCTGGCTGTTTCTTTGACCAGATCAAACACGCTCACCCTATTGGCTCCTGCAATATTATAGGTTTCATACTTATCCTGCATGATAATTGCCCAGATCGCTGTGGCGCAACTCCTGGAATACAAGGGGTTGCAGTAGACGTCGTCATATACAGACATCTCTTCCCCCCGCGTTAATTTAGCTATAGCCAGAGTAACAATGTTCTGCCTTTCAAAAGAGTGATTCCACCCGTACATCAGTATAGGGCGTACAATAGCTGTTTTAAGTGAAGATCTTTTAACTAATTGCTCTGCTTCCAATTTAATTTCCCCATAAATGTTTACCGGAACTGGAACAGATTCCTCGGAATACGGAGCGTTATCCCCGTCGTAAATACCATTTGAAGACACATAAATGAATGCCGCCCCGCATGTCTCACTGCCGGTGAGCAGATTCCTGGTTCCTCCTATGTTAGTATTCCAGGTCAGATCTCTGTGTTTCTCGGCGAAGTCCGGACTGCCGATGGCAGCTGTATGAATAACGACATCCGGTTTAAAGTTTTCGAATATTTTATTTTGGGCTACCTGGTCAGTAATATCTACTTTTAGATATTTAACGCCTTTCTGGTCAGGCATGTCATAATCGCCTAAGTAAGTTGCCAGGATTTCGTTTTCAGGGCCTTTACCCTGAATCAGATATTTACCCAGCAGTCCGGTACCTCCGGTTATTAATATTTTTGCTCTTTCCATATTACGCAACATTTTATTTCACCTGAGCGGCACTAACTCGCTCCATATTTTTAAGGCTTTCTAGCAAATAGTCATTATCTTTCGTATCGCGTACCGCAAGGCGTATAACAGACCTCTCCCCGACTCCTTTCTTGCCCCTGCAATCCTTAATGAAGATAGAATGAGAATTGAGTAGGGAAGCTGTCAGCTCACCTGAAGTCATTTCCCCAAGCACTTCACACAGTATATAGTTAGCATAGGATCTAAAAGGTTTCAGATAGGCTATCCTTTCTAATTTAGCGAATAGCCTTTCTCGTTCTTTAACCAGTGAGCCACAGGCAATGGCATAATCCGAAGCATATTTCCCTATTATCTGCAGAAAATACTCGCCAAATGAATTTATATTCCAAATTGAAAGATTTTTTCTGGTTGAAGTCAGCAGATCATGATTTGCAGTCGCCAGAACACCCAAACGAAGTCCCGGGACTCCGTATGACTTACTTATACTTTTGACCACAACCAGATTCTTATTACTGATGAGCGTCTCATTGTCGATTAGGCTATGCTGCGAAGTGCCATCTACGAAATCCACGAATGACTCATCCAGAATAACAAGCTTCCCGACTTTACCTAGCTCCTGAATAAGCTTCAGCACGTCACTTTTAGGCAAAAATTGCCCCGTGGGGTTATTCGGATTTATCAGTATCAGCGTGGAAATATTTTCCTTAATACAGTAAGAGAGAAGATCTTCTGCCGTATAGGTAAGATCAGCGGGAGATGGGTAATACCCTACCAATTTCCCCTTTTTTATGGTTTCATAATACTCATTAAAAGTCGGGAAAGGAACACAAATATTCCCCGTCAACCCTGGAATCAGTCCTTTAATAAGTTCTGTCGCTCCGTTCCCTACCAATATATATGACTGATCGCAGCCGAACATTTTTGCTGCGAGCAGATTCTGAATGTCCTGCCCGGAAGGGTATTGCGAGAGCAAAGACAAGAAACTACAGCGCATCTCCTCCACCATCCTTGCCGGAGGGAAGTATGGATTAACCAAATAGCAATAATCCTTCAATAACGGGAAGCGCCAATACCCGCCATAACGCTTCTGCATAAGCGAAACCTGCTCACTTCCGTGAGCGAACAGCGCGGTGGCAATATCCAGGTCCTGGACATCGTCAATTTCGTACCAGAGCTTCCCCCCTACACAGAGCGCCTTTAAGCCGACAGGGTCGATAAAAGCCAGCAGCTTAAAAACCTCTTCATAATAACAATTCCGCCCATTAGCGCTGGTATAAGCGCTTAGGAATGGGACGAACTTATCCGCACAGAAGTCTTTGGAAAGCTTATAGATATTAACCGTCTTATAATAATCTTTTGCTTTTGCCCAGTTAAAGTCCTTTTTGGAAATATAGCTTGAAACATGGCTCGCCTCATCCAAAAGGGCGACCGTCCCATCCATCCACGACTCATATTTTGCGACTACTGCGACATTAGGAGAACCTTCTCTAATCAAGTCAGAGATTATACTTTCATCGAAGATCAAGTCGCTTTCAAACAGGATTGTATCGTCTGTTTCCAAATATTCTTTTGCCAAAAGGAGGGAATATATATTATTTGTTTTGTTATACACCGGGTTGTGAACATACTCCACAGCTATTCCACGGTATTCCTTGCCGATGAATTTCACAACCTCTTCCGCCCCATGCCCCACTACCATTACAACACGCGTAACGACTTTCGTAGAGACGATAGCGTCAAGCGTATATTCAATGAGCCGGCGGCCATTAAAGGGCAGCATGCATTTGGTCGAATCGTGAGTTAAACCACCAAGTCTTTTCCCCATCCCAGCCGCCAATACGATAGCCTGCATTTAATACCTCCAAGCTAATTTACGCAAATTTATATACAAAGCAACGCGATTTGTAAAGGGACCAATGATTAAACTCAACACTCATAATTTTCACAAGCTTATGTTCTTTTTCTATTTCTAGCGAATATTTAGGATTGTAATAAATCAATGTTACGTCGCGTGTATTTAGAGCGATAGACTCCCGGATGTTGCACAGCACCGAGTTCAGAACCTTATAAGAGAACGGGTTAAATAAATATATATAAGTGACGTCCACAGGGATCTTGTAGTCAAGAGCATTTGAAGTAACAAACTCATACTTTTTGCATGCCAATTTTCCCCTTAAAGTCCTGACATTTTTCTCGGCGACTGCATTCAACTCCATAGATATATCGACGCCAATAATTCTTTTAAATGCATATCTTCCGGCAAGAAGGACTGTCCGCCCCTTTCCACTGCCAATATCTAAAAAAACATCATTGGGACCGATTGTAAACCGCCTCATTATCTGCAGAAACTCTCCGATCGGGGTAGATTCGCATCTTTCCCCTGCGTCCTCCGGCAGACCCAGGGAATTCAATGACACTATTTCTTCAGTATCTATTTTATGATATCGGTCTAAAGCAATATTCCAGATACTCCGGGCAGGCAAGTATATTTTAAACCGTATTGCCTCCCGTAGGACTCCAAAGAGCCCCTCCTTACGCGCCGTACTGATAATCTTAGAAAGCATATCGTTCACTTAAAAAAATGTTCAGCAGGCAGTCTCGGGCGTTTCGTTGAATAAAACAACTTAGCATACGCCTTGTCCAGTTTTTTTGCTGAACCTATTAGGAGAATGTCGTGCACCACAAACGAAAAATAGACAGTACCGCCTAATACTACCAATAGAACCCTGAAGTCAGGCACGGCGCTGCCTGGAAACAACAAATTTAAAAGCGCCAGCAATGGGAACACGAAAATAGCGTAATTCTCGTGAAATATAGCATTGGAAAGTATCTTTACTCCTAGCCAAAAACGGTTTCCCTTAGTATCAACTTCCGCCGACTCAGTCGAGAAACCGCCTTCAAATTCTACTTTATTAAGGCTCGTATTGTATTGTTTTTGCATACATATAGACCACCACCCCAGAGAGTACCGGTCTAGCTGAAGCGAAGACGCCAATATGAACAAAACTCCCAATGGGATCAGCCATATATCATGAGTTTGATTAATCGCTCCTGCGAATATACCGGTGGAAATGGAAATAGCTGATATGGAATGCATGATCCAGTCAGTATATTGTCCATAAATCCCGGCCTCCTTTCTGTATCTGGCAACCCCTCCGTCCGCGTAATCCAGGAGATAAAAGAGTCCATACGAACAAGTCCCAAGGAATATCAGTGTACTGTCTTTAGTAGAGATGAGGAAAGCGCCCACAATCGTAACTATTCCGGAAAGCCAGGAAACCGCATTACCTGACCACCCGAGATTAACGAAAACCCATATAAGTAAAATAGCTGGAGGAACGCATAGATTATCCCTCCAGTTATCATATGAAAAGAATCGTCCTTCTACGCATTTCATTCTTACATCAGTTAAACTAATCATATATCAGGTTCAGTAACTGCATCCTGGTCTTTGTTTTGCTTTTTTGATACTTCTCTCAAAGCCTGCGCTATTTCTTCCAATGGCTTCTCTGTCATACGTGAATATTGAGAACAAAACTTCTCCCTAACTATCTGCACGGGCTTACTTTGCCACCAGCCTGGAACATCGCCCCACACTTTCGACAGCTGCTGCGCGGCTGATTCCGGAGTAGTATGAAAAATGCCCGCACTCTTAAGCTGCTCCATCCAGGGGATAGCACTATCTCTAAGCTCGTAATGGTCTGGGTCCCAGAACACAATGGTTGGAACATTCAGCGCCATTGATTCAAGAAAAGTCGTAGCGTTATGAGTAGAGACGTAAATCCGAGATTTACTGACAAGTGAGTCAATTGGCGAATGTCCAATATCCAGCACCAGCCCCGGATAGCGATCTTCCCAACGTTCTTTTTGGCATAATCCATAATCCTGTTCCACAAGCCTTACTATCAACTTGCCACGAATTTGTTCGGATAAAGCGTCAACAAAGCGATACTGATCATTAAGATAGCCCAGCCATTGTCCGGCAACCGGGATACTGAACATTCGGTAACTGTATCTTGGGATAGCCATTACGACCAGTAGTACATGCCCCAAAGGATCCCATGCCTGTTTACAGCCAACTGCCTTAAAATTACATACGGGCTTTATCCGCGGCCTGTTTTCATCACTCCAGCCCCATGACAACCAGCAATCACTTATTGCATATTGGTGATCCTCTAAAGATTCCCAAAGGCCAATGCCATAGTTTCCGCCATGCTGCCCAACGACAAGAGGAGTCCCTTTTTCCGTTTTATCAGCTGTCCAGGCCTTAAATACATCATCGGAATAAAACGAATTACTGGTGAATATTAACCTGGGTTTTTGCGGCCACGGCAAACTTCCACAAAGAGCAACAAGATCAGCATAACCTTCCAGGTAGATAGTTGGGAGATGACGGGGAATCATCGCCCGAGAAATAGCTGCAAATCCCGTTAATCCCTCCTGGCGCAGGCGCCATGTGCGCCGCTTTGAATCAACCCGTGCCTTCGGCCCTAGGATACTGCGCCATATTTTTGGGAACTGCCCCAACTGCCATTGAAGACGCAAGTCCTGCAGAATCGGCAGGTAGGAAAATATAAAGAAATACTCGTCCGGTCGAACGAAAGCCTGTGAAACAGCAGCTGCTGCCGCCTCAAGCTTACGTTTCAGCCATCGCGCGGGCGCCAGAAGAGTTTCCTTAGACGAAGTTCGCGGCCTAGCAGGCTCTTTCGAAACGGGGACAGTGGTCCACTCCTTAAGCAATGCGCCATAAACCGCCTCATTCCAGGAATCATTAATATACAGTCCCAAAAAATGGGCCATATCTGAAGGAATTATTGAATCAGGCGCTGTGTCTAATACTCGGACCCCGGAAATCCGGGAGTTATCTGCCTCCTGTTGAAGCATTGCCCAGCGGTCGAACAGGACCTCTAGAAAAATACGCAGCCATGGGCCGATAAGTATCCGCCAGTAACGCAGAGAACGATCACAGCCATGTAACTCATTCAGTTTTCCGGCAAGTTCCTGCAACATCTCCTCATAAAGTGTATTTAGAGCAAGAAAATCCTTATACAGCTTCCTGCGGTCGTCCCAATGGTATGGCGCAACCTGCGCATCCATTTTACTCCAGACTTGACGCCTATTGTAAATCCTGCACCATTCGCCAAGGAACAAGACGGGCTGGTCGTTAGGCCAGGTACGTTCGTCGGCTGTAGTAACAAGAAATCGTTTAGCCATGTGTTATGTGTCGTTTCGCTAGCACCTGCACTTGGATTGCGGAATTAATTAAATTCCGGCGAGTTTCTGCTTTTTTTGATAGATCCACTCGCACAATTCATAGTCCTCCATGGAATCGACTTGAAATGAGGACCAGTAATCCATCTGATACACAGCGATTTTACCGCCGAGACGGTTCCCGTTTTTCCGCATTACTTCAGGTTTGAATATATACATTGAACCATTTTCGGCATATTCCTCAGGGTGATCCTGATCGCGTGGTCTTTTCAAATAATCATAATTTACCGGCTGCATATTTCCTGCCACGGGGCGCCAGAGGAATCTTTCATTACTGCATACGGAAAGAAGCGAATCCGCATTTTCCGAATACAACTTCTCGATTGCGGCATCGATATCTCCCGGATTTCTAATTGGCGATGTGCATTGTAAAAATACAATCAGATCAGGGAAGAAACCGCCATTCTCAACCTCTTTAATACAATGTTGAATAGCGGATTCAGAAGTAGCTTTATCACCGGAGATATTTTCAGGCCGAATTATCACTTCCGCACCGCTTTTTTTAGATATCTCCGCTATCCTGGGATCATTCGTGGACACAATTATTCTTGATATAAGCTGAGATTGCTTAGCCTGTTCAATAGAATGAACCACAAGTGGTTTACCCCCTAAAGGCAGGATATTTTTATTAGGCACTCTTTTAGACCCGCCTCGCGCAGGTATGACACATATTATTTGTTTTCCCATATTTACCTCGATGAGGAACACTTATTTTTAATCAAATAAACAGAATAGCGATATTTAGCGGTTTCATAAAATGGGAGGTCGAAAGTATCCTGGTCGACAATGGTCAAGTGCAGACTCATATCTTCAGCCAATTCCCTAAACAAATTCTTTGGAAGAAAAAGGTGATCCGGATTCGAGGCACTGACATGTACATGATTTTTATGGGTCAATTCACGAATAGAAACAGCATCTTTGCGCTTTGCTAAATCAGACACCTCCCCTATAAAAACACTTCCCCCCACCTTGGTGATCCGGACCATTTCCCTCACTGCTTTCCGCACGGATTCTTCGGAAGATAGATAATGAAAAGTGCTGAATGAAACGACGTGATCATACTTGTTACTTTTCACAAAATCGATATTCGTCATATCTGCGTAGTAAAAATCCCCATTAAGACTTTTCCTTGCTATTTCCAGCAGAGATTCAGAATAATCAATACCTGAAACTTTTATATCAGGATAATACTTCAAAATACTCAACAAAAAGGCCCCTGCGCCGCATCCGCACTCGAATATTAAATCTCCACTTTTAATACCTATGGGTTTGGTAATCTGATAAACCATACGATTCCACTGCTTAACATCCAGCAGATCAAAACCATCAATATGATGAAGAGAGCTATTTGCCTGTTGCCCCTTTTTATTCCAGATGCCTTTCCATACCTCACTTCTATCTGCTTTCATTATAATTCCCATCCTTCTCTTCAATATTCGTTAAGGAAATGGTTAACCTTTATACTTTTGCCAAATTAAATACGGCGCCCTTAACCTTGTCTGATATGCGCATTAAGTTTACTTTTGACACATAACTTAACTTAATGCCGATCAGAACAAAAGAAAGTATAAGTACAAACTTAACAGCAACTTTAGCAATAGGGCCAAGGTCCATATACATAATGGGGTAAGCAGGCACTGTAAAAACTATCAGTATCAAATACATCTTAACTAACCGCCACTTCCCCAAAGGCAAAGGGTAAAGCTTCATACCGGAAAACAGATTTAAGGTATTGCTTAATAAAGCACTTATCGCAATTGCCCCGGCAGCGCCAATAGCACCGAATCTTGGGATCAATACGATATTCAAGACAACATTAGAGATAACCGTACAGATAGAAGTGGGCAACAGATATTTCATTTTCTTGGAAAAACCTATCTGGTTCATTGAGAGAATTCCAAGAATACCGAATAGATAGAAATACACATACAAAGGAACGACATACATGGATGGATAAAAGGCTTTCGTTGTCAATATTTTTATCATTTCCTCGGAATAGTATATTACGCAAAGGCCGATAGCCATAAACAAAAAAGCTAATTCATAGAACCGGGTAATTATGGCCTCCCTGGCACTGACAGAATCCTCGTGAGCTTTATTCATAAAAAAAGGCTCCCAGGATTTTGACACAGCATCTTGCACTGATTTTAATATCAAAGAGAATTTTTCTCCGAACGAATAATAACTGACAGAGCCGGTATCCTTAAGTTTATTAAGCATTGTCTTATCAAAAGAAGAGTAAATCATCCCGACCATACTGTTAGGAACAAGCGGGGAGGACAACTTGAGGGACATTTTCAGGTCGGAAAGAGAAAAACTCAAACTGAATAGATCCCTGATTAGAAAGCATAAAACAACGATAGCCACAACCTGAGCCGATATTAGCGAATAAATCAGCGCCAAATATGTAAGAGATTTGGCGAATATAAGGTAAAAAGCAAAAAGTGTATTTACGCAGACACGAACTATCATTACAGTGGCATACTGCATAGATTTAGCCTGCGCTGTGACCAGCGTAATCATATATGAAACAAAATACTCTAAACAGCCACTTAAAAAAGATAAAAACACCAATCCCGCAACCAGCCGCCCTTTAAACAAGGCTAATGAAATCCAGTCAGACAGTAGATAAACCGCCACTCCGGATACGAGGAAAACCAGCGAGAGAAAAAGCGCGTTAGTCGAATAAATAATCCTGAACCTCTCAATATCTTTCTTAAACTGGAAATAATACATATAGGAGGCAAAATGGAGGTTAGCGGACAGGATGTTTGCGGATAAAGTACCGAACATAACAAATAGAACTACTACGCCATAATCGGAAGGAGATAGGTGTCTTGTGTAAATCGGAAGGATAAGCAGGTTTACAGCAACGGAAAATACAGTTGAAACAAGATACAGCGAAGTATTCCAGAGAAATCCGCGGGCAGGCTTATCTGTTTTCATTATAATCGTGATGCGTACTGAGTTATTTTCTGCCTGATGAACAGATGAGCCGGACAGTTAAAGTCATACCCCATCACATAAGCGGCATAAGCTTTTGTGTCTCTGCGGTATTCTTCATAGGGCATACCTCGAATCTCGTTAAATCTTTTTTTAAATAGATCGTAGTTTTCTGTCTCGAACAGAATAACAGGGTCATAATCGTTATAAAGCTTTGTTCCAGTAAAGTCGCAGTACAATACTTTCTTGCCCCACCCAAAGGCCTCTCTGACTGCGGTAGAACCGAAACTAACAATAAAGTTGCTCTTATCCATCTCCCTGTAAATATTGCGTTCCTTAAAGTCCGGTGAAATCAATACCGCAGATTCTGGATATATACCTTTATAATAATCTTTCTCGTCTCCATACACCGGAATACACCTATCAGGACTATCTGGGGCAGAGCGGAGCAAAACCGACGCCTTAAGCTCATATTCCTGAATGTATCGGCTGATGAATAGATCCATCTTACGCATAGACTCCATTGTTCTTTGAACATCAGGCCCATTCCCGATATTTCCACGCCAGCAGGAGACAACACAAATATCATATTCCGGCGCACTTTTCTCTGTATCGCGATACTTATAATATGATGCAAGAAGCGACCCGACCGGGTAATAGTGATCTATCTTGTATCCCAATTCAGAATACATATCCTGTTCATATTTACCGAAGCAGAATAGGTGCCCTATCCTGTATGGCATTTTCCGGCCCTTAAACTCCACACGCGTACGGCTACCATTCTGAATAGCCATAAACTCCGCGTCAGGGTAGTGGGCGCAAAGCCAATGAAAGACAGAATAATTGTCTATTGATGTAACAACAACTTTGGGTAGAAAACCTTTAATACAGCTTAGGATATAAATACGCCATAGCTGCCCGAGAACTTCATTTCCCAACTTCCTCACGTCTCCGACACCCTGCAGCCTGAAATGCCTGAGATAAATTATGAAATAATAAATAATTTTTACGCTTACAAACACTTCCTCAAGCTTTGAGTCAAAAATATAAGCAGGGGAACCAGGCAAAACGATATTTTCAATTCTTTGGCTGCCTAGCCTTTCAAATATTAATATGTCAATTTTAGGGGGGCTCTTGAATTTAATCTTACGGTGGAAGAAAGTCATACTTCAGACCAAAGATTTATTCTTCCAGTGAGGCTGCCAGTTTTTTTAATGACTGCCGGTCGACCTTCCCGCTAGGATTCAGCGGCAATACATCTAAAGGATAAATAGTTTTCGGCACAAAAACGGCTTGGAGCATTTTCTGGCATGATTCTTTTAGGTTCCGCATCTCTATCTCTGTAAATTTCCTCGCGATAAAGGCCACCAGTCTTTGCGGACTGCCATTCTTATATGCCGCCGGTAGGACTACAACCTCAGATGTATTCGCGATCTCACGCAAAACAGCCTCAATCTCCCCCAACTCGACTCGTTGTCCACCTATTTTTATCTGAGAATCGATTCTGCCGAGGCATTCAATATCGCCATTCGCGTTAATAAGTGCCAAATCTCCGGTTTTATACCACTTATTAAGGGGATCATGGTCCCAGGGCATAGGAACAAAAACTGAATCTGTTTTAACGCTGTCGTTTATATAACCGCTTGTTACATGTGACCCGGAGACGCATAATTCCCCCACCTCTCCATCAGGAACGATTTTCAGATCCTCGTTAACTATAGCAGCACACTGCCCAGGAAGCGGCAAGCCTATGGGTACTATTTTATTGTGATACTCCCGAGTATGCTCATGTTCCAGATAAACATATCTGATAACATAGACAGTTGCCTCGGTAGGACCGTAGAGATTCTCTATAGTACTGTTTGGCGCGGCCTTGCTCCATTGATTTGCAATCATTTGAGGAAGTGGCTCGCCGCAAAAAGTACTATACTTCAGCGCGGGGAATGCGTTATCCCTCAATTTACCCAGCTTCATCATAAAATTAGCGATAGTGGGAACTGAGGCCCAGAAGGAAATCCGCTCTCGTATGATATACTCCGATGGGCAGTACAGTTCCTCTGGGGAAAGAGCGCAAAGAGCGGAGCCATTGAACCACGCGCAGAACATATCGCTGACAGAAGGGTCAAAACTTAAGTCAAACGTTTGGGAGAAGCGGTCTAAGGACGAGAATTGGTAAAGCTGCGTCATGTTCTTTACATGACTGCAGACATTAGCGTGAGTAACCATCACACCCTTGGGCTCTCCGGTAGAACCAGAAGTGAACATTATGTATGCCAAACTGTTTGATCTTACCGGGAATGGTTCTGGGATAGCCTCACTAGCCGGAATTTCCTTCTCAGGAAGAATAATATGCTTAATATTACTTATTGAACCCAGGACTTCGTCGATATCTATCTTTTCAGATTCATCAAATATTATCGCGGAAATATTCGCACTTTTAATGATGCTCTCGATTCTTCTGCGCGGATGTTTGGGGTTCAAAGGCACATAGGAGCAACCGGCGTACAAAACACCTAGGACGCCGCAATAAGCGGAAAACGTTTTCTGCGTTAGGATACCGACACTCTGATCCTGAATGCCTTTTGCCCGCAATACCCCTGCCAGTTTGAGGGCGCTAAGGTTTAACTCGGAGTAAGTCACCTCTCTCCCCTTGCATGACAAGGCAATATTATCCGGGAACTTTGACGCGGCAATAAAAAACGATGCGCTTATAGTGTCTATATTCGCGCCTTTCAGCATGGCTTAACCGTTTTGCCGGAAGAATTATTAACTATTTCAAGTATTGACTTGACACTTGTAGCCCGCGCTATCTCGGCAGGATTGAATTTAAATCCGGTTGAGTCCTCAATGGTTATAATTAACGAGATATGGTTCAACGAGTCCCATTTACTTACATTATCTATAGTCGAATCATTATCAATCTCTGACCCAGATATCCCCCACAAATTGGAACACATATGCCTGAGGGTATCTAAAGCTAATACGCCATGCTTTTCGTTCTTTGGGGAATTTACCTTAGCAGCAAAATAATCTTTAGCCAATAAGCTGTAAATAAAACCATCCTTTCTTTCCCCATTGATCCGTTTATAATAATCTCTTAGAATCCCTTCTTTTTGAAATCCGGCCGATAAAACGGAGGATATTGTTGGCTTATTATCAATTTCTGTTATCCCCCAGAGTCTATTCATTTTCAACACTTCAAAAAAATACGTAGTAATAAGGAGCTGTGCCTCCAATATGTGCCCATGCCCCCAATATTCCGGTGAAATTGCATACCCCCACTCAGCAGTATCTCTGTTAGGTTCTATCCCTACTAAGCCTATGCTTCCGATAATTTTATTGTTCTTCACCAGCCTGATGAACCAATACATATGTTTTCTGCCATTTACTTCAACACCGATACGATCGAGCAATTTCTGGAGGTACTGCTTTGTTTGATCTACTGTTTTGAATGGCTCGAATTCGAAATGCTTATACAGGCGTTTATCCTTGGAATATTCATGCATTTCGTCAAGTCCATCCATGGATATCCGTGTCAAATATAGACTTCTATTGGGAACCACACGTGTATCCAGGTTACGCAGTTCCCCTCCCGGGAGTACTTCGTCAAGTGCCTTATAAAAGCTATTCAGTTTCATAAACTGGCGGCCTCATTAAATTACGCGATTAAAGTGCAACTCTAGAAATTGTGCCCGGTCAGACTGCCCGGGCTGTCTCAGCGCTAGGGGGATATTGAAGCAATCCACCCCCACACATTACCAGTATTAATACCCCCGCAGCTTCTTCCTTACTTCCATTTCCCTGGGCATTATTGTTTTAACACCGTTCCCCATTATTACCTCAACCCCTCTTGCTCTTTTTCTGAGCAAATCCATAGCATGAACCTCAAGACTTGCGGATTGGTCAGATCCCCACATTTTATGGCTTAGCGTAACATGGCGCTCTATTATGCTTGCTCCAAGGCCTACAGCCATTACCGTGGGTTCAAGCTCATACTCATGCCCGCTATAGCCCACAACGCACTTATAGCGATCTTTCAAGACGGCCAGCAATGAGAGGTTTATATCCTCGGGAGGAGTGGGATAGGTGGAATTTGTATACATAAGCGCATAATTGGCTTTTGAATACTTTTCCAGGATCTCCACTGACTTATCCATCTCTTCGTAGGTACTCATCCCTGTAGATAGAACGACCGGCTTGCCCGACTTCGCCGTCTCAGTCAGGAAATCCAACTCGGTAAGTTTAGCAGAGGGGATTTTAATAAAAGGCACGTCATATTTCAATAAGAAATTAAGACTTGGAATGTCCCATGGCGACGCCGTCCAGAAAATAGGCTTTTCTTTGCAATAAGTATCAATGTAGTCATATTCTTTTTTCTCAAATTCGACCTTATACCTATAAGCCAAGTAGGTCATTTTCCCCCACGGGGTATCACGCATCACGTTCTTTTGGTGGTCAGGCACGCATATCTCCGGAGTTCTCTTCTGGAACTTGACGCAATCCCAATCACATGCGAACGAAGCGTCTATGAGTTTCTTAGCCACCTCAAGACTTCCATTATGGTTTATTCCTATTTCTGCAATCATAAAAACAGGATGCCCCTCTCCTACGCTTCGTCCGCATATTTGAATTGTCTTATTTGCCATACCAAGTCTCCTATCTATCCGGGCCTCGTTTCTATTTCTTCCTTAATTTCTTCAATATTTTCTCTTCGGATGGATAAACTCGCTTAATTCCGTCTCCCATCGCTCTTTCAATTTGCCGCACAACACCGACCAACATCCTAAACCCGGACGGTTCTACGGAAGCTACCTGGTCAGACCCATACATGGCCCTGTTGATAGTAATGTGGCGCTCAAGAGAGCTTATCCCTAAAGCGGCAGCACCGTAGGATACAGCCAAGCCAACTTCGTGCCCACTATAACCAACTTTGCAGCCAAAGTGCTTCTTCAATGTTCCGATAACATTGAGATTGGCCTCATCGTCATTAGTCATCGGGTACGTGCTATTGCAGTGCATAAGTTCATAAGGGCAGTTATGTTTTTTAAAAACATTAACAGCAGCTTCTATTTCCGCCATTGTGCTCATCCCGGTTGAAATAAAGGTATACTTTCCTTCTTTTGCCATAGCAGTCAGCAACTCCATGTCAGTAAGAAGAGCTGATGCGACTTTAGCGTACTTAAGGTTGTATGGCGTTAAGAATTTAAAGCTTTCTATATCCCAAGGTGAGCTAAACCACTCTATCCCCTTCTCTTTGCAATAGCTATCTATCTCGTCATGTTCTTTGCGACCGAATTCCAGACCCATCTTTTGCTCACGATTAGTGGTACCCCAAGGGCTCTGGCGGAGCGCGTCCAGTTCCTCTTTCGTATAAACAATATCAATCGTTCGTTTTTGGAATTTAACCGCATCCGCGCCGGCTTCTTTTGCGATATCTATCAGTTTCTTAGCGATCTCCATATCCCCATTGTGATTTATTCCTGCTTCAGCAATTATGAATATTGACATGATTTCTCCTGTTTATTTTCTATTTACTAAAAACCACTTCTTATACACCTCATAAACAACACCATCACCGCCATTGGCTTCGGTTATAATGTCGGAAATTTCCAACACCTCTGGAACCGCATCGGCAGGCGCTATTTTAACGGCCGCCAGTTTCATCGCTTCCAAATCGTTGATATCGTTGCCAAAGTAAGCCGCACCTTTCAGGTTAAAGTGGTTGTCGCTTAGGTATTCAAGCAGGACGCTCTTTTTATCAGAAACTCCGTGAACACAAGGAATCCCAAGCTTATTTGCGCGTTGCTTAACGACAGGATTTACCTCAGTAGAAATTATGCACTGGTGAATGCTAGCCTTCTTAATCGCGCCGACAGCCAGACCATCGCTTCTATTGCAGAAAACACTTTCTACCCCCTCTGATGACAACAATACTCTATTGTCCGTCATAACACCGTCAAAGTCATAGATTATGATCTCGATATCAGCCTCAAAGAAAGTTGAGATACGCCTGGACGATAATAGGCGATTCTTCTTGCCGAATATGGTTTTTCGACTAATCACCATACACTTCTCCCCCCATCCATAACAATGTTCTGTCCATTTAGATAAGCCGAGGCATCTGAGCAAAGAAATTGTACCGCGGCGCGATATTCATCCCGATGAGCCATACGGCCCTGTGGGATCAGCGATGTAAGGCGATGTACGAATTCATCTCCCTGTCCATTAAATATTCCTCCGGGAGATAAAGCATTAGAGCGCACACCCCGGTCCGCCCAATAGGTGGCCAGATAACGCGTAAGCCCGATCAACCCAGTCTTGATAACAGAATAGGTCACTGGCTTGACCGGCTGAATATTTTCTGCCAAACCCTCTTTTCGGTAAAGCCGCTGATCGGGCGCAAACACAGAGAGATCTGATGATATATTGAGTATCACTCCCCCCCTACCCTCACGCGCCATGGCAGTACCGAAAATTTGGCTACAGAGAAAAGCTCCGGTAAGGCCTACAGCTATCTGCAAATCCCACTGGTCTAAGGGGAAATCCTCAAGCCTGGATGTGTCCAAAACCCCCCCGGAGGCCTTCACCTTGGGATCGATGGATGCGTTGTTGACTAGGATATCTATGTGGCGGCCTTCTATCTTCATTTTACTAGCCACTGCCATGACGGACTTCGGCGTAGAGACATCCATCACCGATATAATAATTCGCGAAGCGTCATATTCCTTGGATAAAGATTCCCTAGCCACTGAGAGTGCGGCTTCATTAATATCGGTAATCACAACAGTGGCCCCACTCTCTAATAGGGCCGCCGCATGTTCTACGCCCATCAAACCCGCACCGCCAGTAATAAGCGCTGTTCTGTTTGATAAACTAAATTTTTTAAACGCTTTTGTTTCACTCATTTGATAACCTTTAAAACAACTCAGTAATTGTGATAAACAACCTCAATATTACCGCTAGTCATGGATCGTTTAGCCGCATCGACAATCGCAAGGGAACCCGCAGCCGCCCCCAGTGATTCTTTAGTATCCGCTAATGTCCAACCAGAGACAAAACGTTCGGCTTGAGAAATGAACATAGCGTCATTTGTGAAACTGGGGTCAGCATACACCCTCGCTTCTCCTGCAATCGGGGTTACAGTCAGCCGGTTCCCTTCGCTATCCCACAAAATATCGCCATTTGTTCCGGCTATATGAAAACTGCGCGAAGTTTTACTATGAAGAAAACACAATGTGATCTGGACAGAGAACGCGGCATAGATCAAAGTCATTTGAACCGTGTCCTCAACCGCCAACTGTTCGGAGCTACGATTTCCTCCTGAACAGAAAACCGCCTCCGGTAATCCAAAGAACCAATTAGCAAGGTCTATCTCATGTATTTCCGTCAGTAGTACACCACCACCAAGTTCCGGTTTTACAGCATATAGATTCTTCCAATCCTCATAAGCATGCCATGACGGGACATTCGAATAAACAGTGAATGTTGCTGCCATGGGACGGCCTATCCCGCCTGATAAAACGGCAGACCGGGCACGCGCGATTAGAGGATGAAACCGCCGCTGGAACGAAATTTGAAATGGGAGTTGCTTGGCTATCATCCCCTCTTTAAACTCAGAAAAACCTTCTAAATTCTCTGCCCAAGGCTTCTCCACCAGCACACCGCTACCAGCCTCCATCGCCCTTAGCATGGGTTCACGATGACAAGAAGTTGGTGTTGAAACTACTGTAAGGTCCGGCCCGTCCGCAAACGCCGACTCCATACGATCGAATAACCGCAGGTTATATGTGGCCTCAAGTGTATTATTATCATCAACAGTAAAATCTGACCTTAGAAGAGGTGTTCCGCTTGTGTGCCTATATGCGCTAAAAATTGTGCCTGCGGGAAGAAGTCGGCGGAGAATACGCAAATGGCGCTGACCAGCTCCACCTAAGCCGACAAACAAAACCTTAGAAAAGCTCATCGAGACAAGCCTTCGGAATGGAAAAACCTAACTAATGCGATGTTGTACGCCGCAGTACGCAAAGGGTCCTTGCCACGCTGAGTTTCAAAAGTGTACGCACCGCAATAGTCGACATCAACCAAAGCTTCGAACACTTCAAGGAAATTTACCAACCCAGTCCCAAGAATAACATTTTCGTTTGCGGCGTTTTTATCCTTGATATGAACGTGGCTTATACGCCTGCCAAGGAGCCTAATATCTCCAGCCAGGTCATGCCCAAAAGCTGCCCGATTTCCAGTATCATAAACAACACTGACTGAAGGGTGGTTAATACGGTCCAAGACCGCTATCAGTTCATTGCCTTTTAAAATAGTTTCCAGACACACTGTTATCCCTGATTCCGCGGCTTTGTCAGCAATAACTCGTAAAGGCTCGATATAGCTGCCCACATTTTCAATATTCAGCTCAGAGCGTTCAAATAACGGCAGGATATATTTATCGCACCCCAACAGGGCCCCGCGCGAGATCAACTTCAGGTTTTGGTCCAGAACTTCCCTATTGCCAGGCAAGGAATTGTCAACGATGTAATCATTGCAAAAAGCCGGCAAAGAAAGATTATTGCGTCTGGCCAGATTCCTAAGAAGTTCTATCCCCGTGTCGCTCCAGAGGGGATTTTTCGGGTTATAGCTCCGTTCAGCGATTAACTCTATGTAATTTATCCCCAGAGCAGCGGCAATAAAGAATTCTGATGCCCAATAATCCTGGGGAAACCATTGCAATTGGCCGGGCGGGGCCTGGATTAGACGCCCCTGAACCATGCCAAAGCGTAGCTTTTCAGTAGTCACAATACACCTTAACTGATTAACGGCCAATCTCGTCTATCAATTTCGACAATATTTGAATCTTTTCCCGGGCTTTATCCAGGTCCCGGTAATTTGTCTTAAAGGCCATTATTTTTCTCTGCATATCTTCTGCGATAGGACAGAGTCCTTTGGCAAACGACTGTCCACCCATCTTTTTTCCAAGGAGAGAGGGCTCCATATAGGGGTTCTTCCAGCAGGCATAGAATCCGTCGCCACCCAACTTAACGTACCTGTTATAAAATTCTTTCCAGTCTATACCCACAGACTGCATACCCTCGTAGATCACACCAAATGTAAAGTATGAGTGTTCAGAATATGAGGAAACTTTTTGAGGTTTTAACCAGGAACAGCCCTTAACTGCATCAAGGAACATTGCCCCAATAACTTTACGTCGTTCCACCAATTGATCCACGCGCTCAAGTTGCGCCAGCCCAACCGCGGCAGTTATCGCGTTCATCCTGTAATTTAGCCCAATCGTGTCAAAACGCTCATAATCAGGGTTCTGAAAAACCGAAGCGTTCAAGCTAGTTCGGCCGGCTGAAGCAGTAAGATTTTTATAACCAATTCCAGCGAATTTTCTTGATAGCGTAGCCAGGCGCTCATCAGAAGTAACTATCATCCCCCCCTCATTACCACTGGTGATGTGCTTTGATTTTTCAAAACTGAATACCCCGATGTGCGCCTGCGTTCCTGCGACTTTGCCTTTATATTTCCCCATCAGAGTTTCAGCAGAGTCGTCGATAACTATCAGATTATAACGCGCCGCTATTTCCATAATCGGATCAATATCTACCGGCAAGCCATAGAGAGACACCGCAATAATCGCTTTAGTGCGCGGGGTAATCTTTGCTTCTATCTTCTTACTGTCAATATTCCACGTTTCAGGATCCACATCAACAAAAACAGGTATTGCACCAAGATGGTATGCGACATAAGCATCCATTACCACGTTAATAGACGGCTGGATCACTTCATCACCAGGACCAACCCCAGCCGCGAAGAGAGCTGCGTGTAGTCCGGATGTGCCGGAGTTCACCGCGATTGCATAGGAAGTTCCTACCTTAGAGGCAAATGCTTCCTCGAAACGCTGCACCCATGGGAAGTTCCTATTTTTGGGATCCTCAGTATCCAAGGCGCGTAAAACATATTCAGCCTCATTCCCGTTATATTTACCAAGAGGGTTTTTAACTTTAGTTAGCATTTCATCACCTTCCATTAGGATTAAGCATTTAATATTATTTGCTTTGCTTTACTTTTTCATTAAATATTTTCTGGTTTTCAAGGAACTGAGCCTGCTTATGCCAGTTAATTTCTTGCAGCCCATATTTAAGAGCTACTCTGACTATTTCCGTGGCCGGCGCCAGACAATTTACCTTACTATATAACGCGCGATAAAACTCAACATCCTCAGGATAGTCAACAGTCAATCGGACATTATGCACCGCTGTTTCTTCCTGCGTTGCCGAGACATATGATTTCGTTAAGGCGCCGCTATTAATAAATTCCGTAATTACATCTGTATCTGTTTGGGAGTTAGGAGCCTGTGTAAGAAGTTTTTTGATTCCATTTCCAGTTATCCCATACGTAAAGAAGCCTGGCGTCATTTCTGGCGGGGTTACGACCATATCAGTTTCCGCTTTTTGAAGTTGCTCCAAAGCCCTTGCCCCCACATTATAATCGAAGGTGGGATCATCGCCATCCACCAGCAACCCCTCAGTAACACTATATTTGGCAAAGCAATCCGCCCATCTTTTGATTTTATTTTTAACCGCCCCTCTAAAGCATAGGATACTCTCTTTAATTGCAATTTCTTCTAATTGATCATCCGATGGGTCCACAGTGGTGGCCAGGACAACAGTGCAACCAATTTTCTTAGCTCGGCGTATTACGACCTGAATAGTACTTAAATCATCAGTAATAAGCTGGAAACATTTATTCGGCAGCCGCGTTGAAGTTGAGCGCGCTGTTACCAAAGCAAAGGGATTACGAGGCTTGTCATGCTTAATCATAGGTATATATACCCTCCGGATTGGAGAAACCTTACGAAAACTAATAAGTGGCTTTCCCTAACTTTTTCACCAAGCGGGATAAGGATACCTTTACATCTTGGGACCTTTGTTTTTTCTGTGCTAAATAATCCCGGAAAATATATGCCACCAGCTAATATTATGCATTTGGTAAACAAATCAGTGGAAATCACTTAAAAAAACCAAAACATACCCCAGACTTACCTCTCTGTAAATAATATTATACAGCATCATCTAATATGAAATCAAACCTACCTTGGCTAACTGATGCCTGAACATAGGAATGCTTAAAAATCAGCAATTTCTGTTCTTTAGCTCCTTATCTATATAATTCACAATTTCAGGCTGCCATTGCAGTATTGGCAACTTCCATATAATGTCACCTTCCGACAAATTCCACCTTACCCTGTTTTTACGGATATTTTGCATTATTGCTGCAAGCGGATCACTTTCATACACCGTATTTAGACATCCTTTTTTCTTTATAAATGCGATTTGTTCAGAAATAAAATCCAACATCCGTTTATCAGGATACCCGGCCTTTCCGATTTCAAAGTATAAAGAAACAAAAAGCAGGTATAAAGCATCGAATCCGACTGGAAGAATATTTATGCTGTAATGCTCCCAATCAATAATAATCGGATTTGAGCGTGTAACAAGAACATTGGATAAAGAAAGATCTCCATGTGCGCATACATAGCCGTCAGACCTATCACATCGGTGCCACACGTCACAATAATGCATAACGACATTCTTTATCACTTCAGTATTCTTAAGTAATCCGGTCCGATAATTTGCGCAGTGACCGTCAACGAAACCCAACCTCAAACAATGCCTGCACTCATTTTCCTCTAGGGAGACAGTTATATTTTTGTTTAGAAATTGATTGTACCAAGCATATCCGCGATACTCATTTTCAAGAATTTGCAGGCCCATTGCTGTCGCAGTTGTTTTCTCGATATGATCGCATTTTAATTGTTTATCTAAAATCATAGAAACGACAATATCGCTCCCATGACTGCAATTGCGAATTATGGCTTTCATTTCGTAGCTACCGCAATGATGGATGGGGCGAACATCTTTGCCTTGAAATATTTAATTATTACTTTCTCCAAAAATGTTGCTACTTTCTTTTTAAAACTAAATCCAGTAGTGTTGTATGGCTCGTAAAATACAGAGCCGCCGTTATACGGCAGGATAAGCTCTGGAAAATGGTAATTAGGGAAGGCCATGTATAGATCAACGCCCCTAAAACCTGCTTCATGCAGCAAACCCTCAATCGATTTGAAAGAATAAATGTAATTTACGTAAGGCCTATTAAGGAATAGCTTTGAAATAAAGTTTGAAACTGGTCTTGGAAGGAAGGCTGTAAAAAAAAGACCCGCATGAGGGTCCTTCTTTCCGATAAAATGCGTAAAATCATACCTGTTTTCAATAGCGAGTAAAAGCCGCCCTCCAGGCCGCAAATTACCGCAGACTCTTTTCAGAAATAATAATTGCATCTCACTTGGAGAAACAGCCGTTTTTCCACGTTTATACCTCTTTCCATGGAATTTATTTAGCTCAATCTCGCCTGCTTCAGGGATCCATTCAAGTACCCCATTAACCAGTGAACAATCAAACAGCCCCTCAAGATGTATATTCCTGATATCATCCTGTATCAAAATCAGGTTATCAACCTTTTCGTCATTCTTCCTATGGTTTAGGAAAACTAAAGAATCATATGTCTGGTCAAAAGCAAGCACTCTGGCCCCACGTTTTGCCATCCCAATTGAAAGAGCGCCCCACATACAACCATAATCAGCACATATTTCTTCTGGCTTTATATCCAGCAATTCTAATGCAACATCCCGTTTAGGAGAAAATATTACATTCTCGTGAGCTGGATATGTTTCCCGCAACGCTTCTCGCGCAGTTGTGGTATTAAGCCGCTCTAGCAAATTCTTGTTTTCATCGCGATTAAGATTGGACCAATACCCTTCAGCTCCCGACCGATATATCCCAAACTTATCTAAAGTGTAGCCAGCAGCCTTTAAGCGTTCTTTCAATATTTCCATAGTCTCGCCATCGCAGATATTTTTATATGCTTGATTATCCATATTGAACCCATAGTATGTTTGTGTAATCAATCAGCAACCGCGCCTAAAAGCGCTATTCCCCTTGAGGTATTTTAGAAAACTACAATGGTTTCTATGGCCACATTGGAGAAGGCTGCTTTAAACATCGACCTTAGGGATTCGCCCTGGGCATTAGTCTTTTAATCTCTTGCGGCGTCATATATAACTAATTTTTTTCAGAGAAGCTGACTTATACCTTTTTACGTCTTTTCCAATCCAGTTTAAAAACTTATATCGGCCTTAAAGCCGGATTATTATATGGCTCGTGAGGTACTTAACATACGGTGGGGCAGGTGGCGTCCCAGAAAAGATTGCCTTTGAAGCCGGTGAGTTTGGCTATGAGCTCAACCAGGTCTTTTATAGATATTTCAAAGCCGGCGCCTATGTTCACCGGTTCCGGGGCATTGTACTTTTCAGTGGCCAGTACTATGGCTTCGGCGCAGTCTTCTACGTACAGGAATTCCCGGGTGGCTTTGCCGGTGCCCCAGACGGGGATATCTTTAGCGCCGGTTTTTACGGCTTCCACGCATTTTTTTATAAGGGCGGGGATC
>Ga0209212_1001674_pt1 | contig 34661 bp, 30 predicted proteins | sample RifGroC2_FD_183996 | JGI IMG/M metagenome (GOLD analysis project Ga0209212, IMG submission 183996) | Groundwater microbial communities from Rifle, Colorado, USA - Groundwater C2 (SPAdes) (version 2) | ecosystem: Environmental > Aquatic > Deep subsurface > Groundwater | place: Rifle, Colorado...
CCCCCGAGCCATCTTCTACCGGTTTGAGAAAAGTTTGCACGACAGCAAAATCTCGGTGGCCGTCGTCATCCAGAAAATGATAGAATCCGAAGTCTCCGGCATCGCTTTTTCCGTTCACCCCGTCACCCAAGACCGCAATCAACTTATCATTGAAGCCGGCTACGGTCTGGGCGAAGCCATCGTCTCCGGCCAAATCACTCCCGACTCTTATGTGATAGAGAAAAATCCTAGAAGAATAATAGACAAAAACGTCTCCCTCCAAGAAAGAGGCATCTACCGAAAACCCAAAGAAGGCGGCAACGAATGGCAAAACATTCCCCAAGAACAAGGCGAGAAACAAAAACTGACCGACGATCAAATCCTGGAACTTTCCGAACTTATCCTAAAAATAGAAAATCATTACGGCTTCCCGGTAGATATAGAGTGGGCTTTTGAGAACGACAAATTCTACATAACGCAGTCAAGGCCGATAACGACGCTGGGGAAATCTGAAAAAATTTCAGAAGAGTCATTAGCAGAATCCCTTAAAAAGATTGACTGGGATGTTCAACGTTTTAATGCCTATCCGTTTTTCTTAAGTAGCACGGCAACACTTTCAGGTTTTAATCTTGCATGGGGTTTATACTATAAGCACTTTTTAATAATTTCCCATAATAAAAATATTGAGTGGCATTATGATAAGGATGATTATAATAGGATTGGTGATATTTTCTGGGATAAGGTTAAAACACTAAAAGATTTATCCGCCCTAATTAAAGAGTATAGAGAAACATATGAGGCGACTATAAAAAATGCTATTTATGTTGAAAGTGAACTGAATGATTTTTCTATAAAAGAGTTAAAAAATATCTTACAGAAGCAAGTTGAAAGATTATGTGCAAGCGGTGGCATTGCTCATATAATAGAATGCGCAACCTCTGTTGCTGAACAAAAATTATTAAATGAATTTCATATTGATCCATCAACGATTAAACCTTCGGAGCCATCTTTTCTCAAAAAGGCGGAAGTTTACGCGCACGAATTATGTAATTCTGAAAAAAGCGATAAAGAAATATTGAAAAAGTTTAAAGAAAAATATGCGTGGATTCAAAGTTCGTATTTGGGGAGAAATGAAATTTCTGCGAAAACTGTATATGAACTTTCTCATAAACTAGATATTGGAGTATTTAATCTGGGTTTAAAACACAAGGAAACTGACAAGCAAAAATTTGCAGAAATAGTATCTCATATTTTTTCTTGGCAGGATGAACGAAAAGGGAACATTCTTGAAAGTATTTATATAAGCCAGCCAGTGCTGGAAGCTTTGGCAAGGGAAACGGGTATTTCTCAAGAAGCTATAAAATTCTTACTGCCAGAAGAAATTAACAAAATTACCGACGGGGAATTTCAGCAGTTATTAATTGAAAGAAGCAATCTTTTTGTTGATTATGCTCCAAATAACTTACAGAGAATTTCGTTAGTCGGAACGGAGGCTCAAAAGTTTATTGATAAGTTTGCCAAAACAATAACAAGTAATAATGGGGTATTAAATGGGCAGGTTGCTTTTGCTGGTCGCGTCAATGGTGTTGTTCGTATATGCCTCTCGCTCGAAAGCATTAATAATTTTAAGACAGGGGAAATACTTGTTGCTTCTATGACTCGTCCAGAATATATTTCTGCAATGAAAAAAGCGGTGGCTTTCGTAACCGATGAGGGGGGCATTACTTGTCATGCCGCCATTGTTTCTCGTGAATTAGGCAAACCCTTGCATAATTGGCACGAAAATCGCCACCAAAGTTTTACATGACGGCGATTTGGTGGAAGTGGACGCGGATAAAGGGGTGGTGAGGATACTGGAAAGAGCGGGCGAGAAAAAAGGAGATGAGCAGAGCAGGCCGATAACGACATTGGGAAATGATGGGTAGTTACCATCCAATTGATTGTATAACACCTTATGATATGCTAAAGACATTAAAGAAAGTTATTAACAGTTTGCTGGTCTATAGCCAAATTATAAACTAATATAAATGTATGGAAGAATTTAAAGAAAAAAAGGAAGCATCACAAGAGGGTGAAAATATTGGTCGCAAATTTTCTCAATTTCTAAAGGAAAGAAATCCCGAATTGAATGAAAAGTTTAAAACAATACTCCCTGATGTTTTAGAAGCAATTGTTGATTTTATTGAAAAGGAATTTCCTGGCATACCAAAAGATATGATTCGGGGATATGTCACTGGCTCCGGAGAAGAAAGTCAACCCAAAATGAAATACTACGACCCTGAAAAAGAAGGGTACGATATAGAAAAATTCGATAAAATTTAAAAAATACCTTTCGTGTTGTTTCAAGAATACTTTTTGTTTCATAGAAAACGTATCATATCATACTGTTAGTATTGAAAAATAAACTGTTTGAATACACTGAATACTTATCGCCCGTAAGCAAGTAAAAAATAATTTAAACATATGGTTTTTTATTCCTAAAATTGATTACCGATAACGACGCTGGGAAAATAATTATATGCAAAATTTTGAAAAACAATATTTAGATTCAGAAAAAAGTTTCTTTGATAAACTTTCTAAAGAAGAAAAACAAAAAAAAATTTCTGAAACAGGAAACGAAGAAGGAGCTATTCAACAGCATGGATACGAGCTGGCTGCGCGTTCAATGGACAAAAAAGAAAAAGAGTTGTCTCTTGAAGAAAAAGAACAACTTGAAAAAATGAAGGTTGGCGCTAAAAATGTCATAAGTTCTTTTTCCTTAAAAAGATCGCCAGACAATAAAAAAGGTGAAAATTTGTTGATTATTGCGGATAGCGGCGCCGACACATTAATGATAAAAGCGTTAATGGATGCCGGGCAAGAAATTGCCGGAGATGACTGCAGAGTCGTCGTCGCGCCAAAGACAGAATATGCCGCGCAGGAGTTTGGAGAAATGATAGGCGAAAAAATGAAAACATCCGACGCTGTTTTGTTGGTTACTTCCTTGTCAAGAACACACTCCAAAGAAACAGTTGAGTTGGCTCATCCCAGCCATAGTTCTGAAATTATAAGCTCATTGCTGGAATCATCCGCCTTAAAAAATTCCTTTCCGGAATTAAGAAAAAAATATTCAGCAGAAACATTGGCAAAAATGTTAAGCGAACGAAAAAATGATGAAGCAAGCATGTTTCCCTCCAAATCAAGGATTATCTCAATTACCAACACCGAAAGAAAAATTTTAACTGAAGGCGGAGCTCTTGAGAACCCCATAGAAATGAAAGCAAGAATAGACAAATTTGCAGAAGCCATGAATGGAGTTGAAAAAGTAAAGATAACAAGTAAAATTGGAAGCAATTTAGAGCTTGATATTAAAGTGCGGAGTTTAGCGAAAGAGACCGGAATTATTGACAAGCCCGGCACAGGAAGCAATTTTCCATTTGGCGAATACGGAGGGGCGGTAGATTTGGCGGAAACTAATGGGGTGTATGTTATTGATGGCGCGGTAGGCATGATTGGCAGGCCGGACAGACCAATAAAACTTTTTATTGAAAAAGGGAAAGTTGTAGAAATAGAAGGCGGCGAATCAGCCAATAAACTTCGAAACATTTTAGAAAAAATCAACAGCGAATATCAGGAGAAAAACCCCGATGATAAAATTACAAACGCTTTCAAATTGGCTGAGTTTTCATTTGGCATGAATTCCAAAGCGTTTAGATACGCAGAAGATGGCGAAAGAATTTCTCCACCCACTTCCTTAGAAGCAGAAAAGGGGCTTGGAACAATTCACATTGCCTTAGGCAAAAACACCATCTTCAACATTGAGAGATCAGATCCAGATTACAATGACATTCCAATTCATATTGATTGCGTAGCTATGTTTTCCACAATTAAAGGTATTAAAGAAGACGGAAAAGAGGTAGAAATTATAAAAGACGGTGAAATTATATGTTTATAAAAAGAATAATTATTTTATGAAAAAGACAACTCAATTTGAAAAAAATATTAGAGAAAGAATTAAATTAGGAAAACCTAAAATTGGTTTTGGTTTAAAAGAGCCGAATAAAGAGGTTTTGAAAAGTCTAGTCAAGTCAAAAAAATATGCCGAAATTATATTGGTTGGACCAAAAGCTATCAATAATGTTAAAGGTTTTCAAAAAATAATTTCGGAAGAACCAGAAAAAGAATTGGCGAAGGTTCTTTTTAATGAAGAAGTGGAAGGAATAATAAGAGGGACGATTGACGACTTTAAAACATTTGAAGCATACTCGGCGTTAATTGGCAAAGAAAAGGCAAAGGAAATGATTGAATTGGGGTTGATGAAAGACTTTTACGGACGCCAATTTTTTGTTTCTCAAGGCAGTAATCCTTTTGGTTGGACGAAGGAAGAAAAAATTAAGGATTGCGAGGGCATAATAAAATTTATGAAAGCCGAATTGAGGATGAAACCTAAAATCGGATTTATAACAGGCATAAGACACGAAACTTATGCCAGAAAAAAAGAGATTAAAGAAGGAGTGCGGGGAATTTTAAATCAGACATATGAAGACGCGGAGTTTGTTGTTGATTATTTTGCCAAAAAAGGAATAAACGCAAAAAATTATGCCATAGAAATTGAAACAGCCCTAAAAGAAGAATGCAATATAATCGTGCCGCCAAACGGTATGGTTGGCAATCAAATTTTTAGAACACTAGCTTTTTTAGGCGGAGGAAGTTTGTTAACAGGCTCAAGGGGAAACCTCCCTCATCCCTATGAAGATAATTCAAGGGGCGAAACAGATTTTGAAACTCATATTAGGTGGCTTGTGGCCTGGATTAATGGTCGTAAATTTAGAAAACAGAAGATGAAATTATAATATGATTTTTGATAAGTTTAAAAAAGATTTTGAAGGAAAGAAAATAACAAAACAAGAAGGGAGTCTTTCTTTGCTTATATACGGTGGCTTATATCCGTCTGCGTTCTCTCCTTACATTAGCAGATACTACAATTTTGATTTCGGGTCTTTTGTTTTTTTGACGGAAAATAAAAATGGCGTATTTTTTTTTGATTGGGGAAAATATATAAATACAACTGTTTTAACATTTCAGAAATTTAAAAAATTGAAAAACGTCGATCGTTTGCCAGAGCATGAAGATTTTTTATCAATATGGAAAATTGTAAATGAACATTATGAAAAATATTCTCCGCTAAAATTGGAGATAATAAAAGAGAAAGAATTGTGTGTCATCGTAAAATCATGCTTTGACTTAATGGATAGTTTTTTTGCGTCAACTGTTTTTTGCGAGGCTTTAGACGAGGATTTGATTTATGAGTTTTATAAAAATATTAACGGCAAAGACAAAGATTTTAAAAATTTTTTTGATTTTAGCTCAATGGTTGCTTTTGAATCCTTTGCGACAAGGTTTGACCGAGCAATACTTTCATTAAAAGAAGATTTGGACAACTACGCAAATCAGTGGATGCTCAGTAATTACCGCATCTGTCCTCCCGTTGGAGAATCTGTAAGTTATTTTAATAAAATAATCAAGGGTAAAGGCGGATTTGAGAAAGTAAAAAACGAGCTCGATAAAATTTCCAATGATATTTTATTTAATAAAAAAGAGGTTAAAAGATTTAAAAAAAACTTATCCGAAGATGAAAATAAATTATTGGAATATGTCCGATTCTGCATGTATGTCAGAGACATAAGAAAGGAACCGATACAGAAAATTATAGCTTTAATATCTAACATTGTCAGAGAAATTTTTAAGAGAATAAATATTCCGCAAGATGATGCAGTCTGGGGATTTTATGACGATTTTATTGATGAGGTATATAAAAAAGATGACTATTGCGATAAAATAAAACTTAGAAAAAAAGGTGTCGCGATGTATGCGAACAAAGAAGGTTATGAATTTGAATATGGCGGTGTAAAAGAAATTAAAGATAAGATTTACAAACTTATGGCGGATGAAAGCGGCGGCTATAAAACAATCAAGATTAAAGGAAACCCCGGTTTTAAAGGAAAAGTGACGGCAAGGGTTAGTATTATTCTCGACCAATCGGAATTTCCCAAGTTTATTCCCGGGAATGTTTTAGTTACGTCAATGACCAGAGCCGAATTTGTTCCTTTGATAAAAATGGCATCGGCGATAGTTACAGATGAAGGCGGTGTTACTTGCCATGCCGCCATTATATCAAGGGAGTTAAAAAAGCCTTGTATAATTGGCACAAAAAATGCGACACGAATAATTAAGGACGGCGATTTGGTGGAAGTGGACGCGGATAATGGCGTGGTGAGGATATTGGAAAAAAATAAAAATTAAAAAAAATGAGCGACAAAACAGTATTGTATCGCAAATATCGGCCGCAGAGCTTTGAGGAAGTTTTGGGGCAAGATCATATCGTTTCGGTTTTAAAAAACGCCGTCAAAACGGGGAGGATTTCTCACGCTTATCTTTTTTCCGGTTCTCGCGGGACAGGCAAGACGAGCTTGGCCAGAATTTTGGCCAAAGAAGCGGGATGCTCTGACGTTGACCTTATGGAAATTGACGCCGCCTCTTCGCGGGGCATAGACGAGATACGGGCGTTAAGGGAAGCAGTGAGATTTTCCCCTATGCAAGGCAAGGTAAAAGTCTACATCATAGACGAGGCGCATATGCTGACCAAAGAAGCTTTTAACGCTTTGCTTAAAACTTTGGAAGAGCCGCCCGAGCACGCCATTTTTATTTTGGCGACGACGGAAACGGATAAAATGCCGGAGACGATAATTTCTCGGTGTCAGAATTTTTCTTTCCGCAAAATTTCCGAAGAAGTCTTAAGAAAGGCTTTGAAAAATATCGCCAAAAAAGAAGGTTTTGAAATAGACGACGGGACGGCCGGCCTCATCGCTCTTGGCGCGGAAGGGTCTTTTCGCGACGCGCAGGGAATGTTGGAGCAGATAATTTCCATGGGCGATAAAAAAATAACGGAAGAAAACGCCCGCCGATTTTTGTCCGCCCCACCGAGAGAATCGGTAGAAAAATTCATCAATGCAGTTTTAGAGAAAAAAGCGGAAACGGGCTTGGAGGCTATCCAAGCGGCGATGGAAAAAAACGCGGATGTGAAAATTTTTTACAAAATGATTTTGCGGGATTTGCGTTCGGCCATTCTGCTCAAACTGGCTCCGGCGATGAAAAAACAAATCCAAGATTCGTACGGCGAAAACGAATTCAAGTTTTTGGAGCGTTGCAAAGATACGGCCAAGCCGGGCGAGCTGGAAAGGGCGCTGAAAATAATGCTGGAATATTACGAAACCCGCTCTCGTTCTTACTTGCCCCAAACGCCTCTGGAACTTGCCTTATTGGCGATAATCAGCGATGGCAAGTAGGCGTTTATTCTCGGATAAACGCCTTTAATTTTTCCGATAAATGTGTTAAAGTATTGCCGGAACATTGCCGGATCGTCTAAAGGTAGGACAGGGGACTTTGAATCCCCTAATCTAGGTTCGATTCCTAGTCCGGCAGTCACAAAGTAGTTTTGGCGTCTGAGACCAATTATTTATGGAAAATTTCATTCATAAAAATATAAGATGGCTACTATCTTATTTTGAAAATGTAAAGTGGCTTTTTGATATGCTCGCATTATTTTTTGTATTTGAAACATTTATTTACTCCGTAGATCTTAAAAATAGTGTTGAATTCGGATCCCCAGAAGTCTCTGCCCTCAAAGTAGTTTTTTGGGTTCTTATTTTTATAATCAATCTTCTTCTCTATATTAAAACTGACATGGAATACACGCAGGAAGATGACTATATAGGGAACTCTATTTTTAGAGAGGCGGCATTAAGTAAATTTATCTTAAGAATTGTCATTTTTATTCTTTTGTCAGTTAACACTGTTTTGTTTTTTAGAGAAATGAAAATTGCTATACATAATTCATATTTCTTAATCCTGTGGGTTGGTCTTGGTACCATTATATTTTTTGAGATAATAAGAATATTGTTTAATTATTACAAACTAATCCGAAAAAATAAAAACGGACAATTTATTGGCGTCCCAAGAGTGTCGAAAGAGCAAAATAAAAAGCATTAAAAAAGTTTTGGCTGGCTTGATGTTAGAATTTAATAATTTTAATTCGGCAATCAAAATTTGACATAACAAACACGAAAACTTATATTTTAATCAATAGCGTTTGGAGCTCTTTCAAATAAAATAATAAAAAATAAACAATAAAACTAAAGGAGAAAAAATATGCAAAAGGAAAAAGTTTTGTTAAACGCCACACGTGTTTTGCTTTTCTTTTTAGTTCGCGAATATGTTATAATTTTAAAATGGAAAATATTATTAAAGCCGATATTTTTTTCTTCATTACCAGCGTGGCGGTTGCCATCTTTATTGTTGGTATGATTATCGTCATGATATATGTTATTCGCATTCTTAACGATATGAAGCGCATCTCAAAGACAATACTTAAGGAGAGCGACAAATTAGCGAATGACATGGATTCGCTTCGAGGAGCGATTAAATCGGAAGGCGCGAAGGCCAGAACGATCGCTAATTTTTTTCTTAAATTATTTTCTCGTCGCCGCAAGTAATAATTCTATGGTCGTGAAAAATAAAATCAAAGCCGTTATTCCGGTTGCTATTATCGTTGCGCTTTTTGTCGTTTCCGCTTTTTATTCCCAGAAGTACGGCGAGGAGGCGAAAATTTTTGTGGAAAGAGGGGGAGTTTTCGGCATGGTTGCTTATGTTGCCATAGCCGTCATAGCCACAGTGGCGGCTCCGATAAGCGCCGCTCCTTTGATACCCATTGCCGCCAATGTTTGGGGAGTCGCGGCAACGGCCATGCTTAGTATTTTAGGCTGGACTGTCGGGTCGCTCATCGCTTTCGTCATTGGACGCAAGTATGGATTGCCTCTGGCGCAAAAATTTTTTTCCGTCCGCAATATTGAAAATCTGCATAAGCATATTCCTAAAGAGAGAATATTTTGGTCGGTAGTTGTTTTAAGAATTATGATACCGGTTGACCTTTTGAGTTACGCTTTGAGTATTTTTAGTGTCTTGAGTTGGAAAAAATACACGCTGGCCACGATTATCGGCATATCTCCTTTCGCTTTTATTTTTGCCTATCTCGGCACATTGCCTATTTCATATCAAATATTTTCCATCCCGGCCGGGATTTTGCTGATTTTTATAGTTTATGCGAGCGGCGGTAAAAAATTCTATCGGTGATTTCTCGTCGACACCGGACTTCGACGAGCTGTGGATAACTCAAGCTTTGATAAATTTTAAAAGTGGTATAATAAATGCAAATCAAATAAAAAATAAAATTTATTATCAGCTTAATTATCAAGGGGAACAAATTATGGCAAAAAAATCATTTTTTCTTTTCGCGGTCGTTTTATTTATCGCCGTAGTTGGTTTTGATTTGGCTTTGGCGGCTGAAACACTAAGACGGCCGGACAGAATAGAGATAAAAAATTTGCGGTTCCAGCCGGCAAAAGGCGGGATAAACATCAGCGCGGTTTTGGCCAATCCCAGCGCCGAAATGGAAACTTACCCTTCCACTTATCTCATTCGCCTGCAGGAAACCAACCCTTTGGTTAAGCCGAAAAATCCCGATTTCTCCCTGTCCTCCTTGATCGTCTCGGCCATAGAAGGAGACGGCAGTCCCGACTACATCACCCTGAAGCCGTTGGAAGAAAAAACGATTGATTTATTTTTGCCCATCAGCCCATACGCTCCTTTGAACGACTACAATCTCATCGTCAGTTACATATATTCGGACGGGCGGGGATTGGGAACGGCGGACAAAATCATTCCCAATTTCGGCTATAATTATAAAGAAGGCAAGTTATACAAAAACGGTTTTATTGATTTTGACCAAGAAAATTGCTATTTCATAAAAAGCGGCGGGAAAAAATATTCCAACACCTCCGGTCCGATTTTTAATCCCGACGAGGCTCCGAAAATAAGCTGCAAGCTCAAGAATCTGGGGGCGGAAGATTTTTTTGTCTTTCCGCGGATAGAATGGAAAGAATTTTTCGTCTACGGAAGCCCGCTTAATGGCAGAAGGGTTTTGGAAATAACGGACCAGCCCGTTCCTTTCGCAGCCGGAGAGGAAAAAATAGTTGAATTTTATCTTCCTAAGGCGGAGAAGCCTCAAGTCTACGAAGCCTTGGTAAGCTTTGTGGACGAAAATGGCGATATCAGCTCGTTCAATATGTCTTTCCGCTGGACTGTCGCCGGGTCTTCGGCCAGAGTGGAGAGAGTTTCTCCCGTCGGCGAGATAAAGACCAATTACGACAAAGGCGACATCGTCAAGCTTCTTGTCGGATATTTCGGCTCTATGGACTTGTATTGGAGCGGGGACGAGTCCAGCGTTAAAAATCTTTCCGGCGCCAGTCTTGTCGCCACGGTTAAAGACGATAAAGGCAATGTCTGCGGAGAAAACAAAGTAAGCTTGCCGGAAATTTCCGACGGAAGCCTGCAAGAACAGGTTGTTGATGTTTTATTGAAAGCCAAGTGCAGTAAAATTTCTTACGATGTTTCTTTGCTGGCGGATAATCAAGACTTGGCTAAAATTTCTTATAAAGAATTAACGGAAAAAACCGACGGCGGAATATCCGATTACGGCCTTTACGCTAAATACGCCTTACTGGCCGTCTTTGTTTTTGGCTTCTTGTTTTTTATCAGAAAAGGGAAAAAATATATGGACAAGAAATTCGCCATTTTCGGATTTTTGCTGGTCTTGGGAGTTTTTGGATTATTTAACTTGGCTCACGGAGCAATTCTATCGGCGCCGGTTGATGAAATAACACAAATATTGGACAATTCCGGCGATGTTTTAACTTCTCAATTCCAAGATAACGACGGGGGAGTTGTTTTGTTGGCCGCTCGAGGAGGCGGCGGGGGAGGCCGTTCAGCTCCACCACCCCCGCCGCCACCGCCACCACCACCACCACCACCACCACCACCACCGCCACCGCCACCTCCGCCAAGATACTCGCCTCCGCCGCCATCTTATTCCTATACGCCACCCCCTCCGCCACCATTGCCACCACCGCCACCGCCCACACCAGCGCCCGAAATTAAGCCTTACTTATCTTTGGGAACTACCGGAGCGGGAAGCGGAACGATAGACGGCGCGAAAATAGGAACGACTTATTATACTTCCGGAACTTCCATCACCCTGACGGCCGAACCGAACGATGACTCCTCTTTTACCGGCTGGACGGGCTGTGATTCAACCGGCGACTTCACTTGCACGGTGTCTCTCAACAAAGTCAAAGAGGTGAAAGCCAATTTCGCGGTTGCTTCCGGCATACCTGAAAAAAAATTATACGAAGGAACGGATGTGAAAAACTTTGACGAGATGTGGGGCTGGGGAGGAATTTTTGAAGGACAAACGGCGACATTAAGATCTTATTGGGGAGGCGGAGAAAGTTCCTACAACACTTTCGCTTCGGGAAATATCGCCGTTGATTTTGACAATTTCTTGGACAGCGCCACAGCGGGCAATCCGATGATTTATCTGGAAGATATCAGCGGCAAAATCGGCTGCTCCAACGCCAACTCATCCGCCCAAATCAAAATGGCCATCGGCGCCGACGGGATAAATGGAGTGAACGGAATGAGTGAAACGGAAATAAGATTCAAAAAAAATAACGCGGGTGACAGCGATTACGCGAAACAAATCAGATTGAATCTGGATAATCTTTACACAGGCGAACACGCCAAAAACATTTCTTTTGAAAAATCCTACAAGTATCAGATCAACCCGGACGATTTGGCCAGTTTTTACAGCGCCGCCGCAAATGGCGATAAAATCTTAAAAAGCAATCCTTACTTAGTTGTTTATTTCAGAACGGCCGGCTACCCGGGAAGCTGGAGCGATGCGAAAAAATTTTACAGGGGATTTTTCAGCGAAACTGATTCGCGGGAAAAATTAGGCTCTTCCGTAAAACATAAATATGATTCGGAAAGCAAAGCTTTGGATAAAAGCGGCGTTATCAGAGTCAAGATTCCGCTTCGTCTGCCCGACCCGAAAGTTGACTTGAAAGGCGCTCCGGTCGGAGGAAGCTACAGCGACGGTCCTGTTGCCGTCAGCTACGGCTGTCCGCTCAATCTCCAATGGGAAAATTCGGGAGTCAACACCTGCACCGCTTCCAATACCGCATCCAAGGATGGTTGGTCGGGATTGCTGGTTAAAGATATGGACTTGAAATTAAAATCGGGAACGAAAATGTTGTCCGATATTCAGAAAACCGGCGACTACTCCTTAACTTGTTCCAGATACTTGGGCTCGTCTTTAGATACGGCGAAGAAAGAAGATACGGTGGTTATTTCAGTAACCCAGAAACCGACAGTAATCTTGCAAGCCAAAAATTTAACTAGCAACGGCCATTATACGGACGGAACACTTCCGATAAACAAAGGAGAAAAAATTGAATTAAAGTGGGGCGCGTCCAACGCTTCAAGTTGCAAGCTTTACCGGCTGGTCGGCAACAAAAGAGCGAACGAGGCGCTTAAGGGAACCATCGGAACACTGACGATAAACGGACTTTCCGAATCCGCCGTTTACGAAATGGAATGTTTCAATACTTATGTCCAAGACTCAACCACTAAAGTTTGTTCCGTTTCCAAAACGCAAGACACGATGATTATTAATGTTTTGGGCACAACGCCGGAGTCTCCAACCTTAACGGCGGCTTCAAACTGTACTGACGAGAACATGGAAGTCAGTTGGACTGATACGGCCGATACGGCTAGCAACACATCAACTAGCAAGAAAAATTATTATATCTTTCAGAAAGGTTCGGAAGCAACTTCAACCACGCTTTACACAAATTCTTATGTCGATTCCAATGTCAGCAACGGAAGCTCATACACTTACAGCGTCAAAGCTTGCAACGCCAACGGATGTTCTGCGGCGGCAAGAAGCGAAAGCACTGAATATTCTTGCGATACTCTAGACCCTAAACACACTTTAATGATTGATATTTTGGACGGCGAAGACTTTGCGGGCACCACAAATGATTGGAAAGTGGATGGAACGGGTAAGATAACCATTAGCTCGGGCAAAACCGGAACGGACGAAACTGGTGACACTTCCATAAGTTCCGGCAGCGACACGAGTTTCACTTGCAAGAAGAGCGACACCTCGACCACGGTAAGCTGTTCTTATCTATTTCCAAAAGATTCTACAATAACGCTTGGCCAGGAAGCCACGAGTGGCTCCTTTATAGAATGGGGCACGGATTGCGACGGCGCGGGCGATAATTGTACGGGAAAGTCATCGGCTAACAGCGCATCTTTGACTATGGATGGTGACAAAAATATCACCGCCAAATTTAACGACAAATACAACGACCCGTATTATTTGGACATTAAGGTCATCGGCGTCGGCGAGGTCAATATCACCAGTTACGACAGCAGTAATTCCGCCACCGACGGCATAAAGCTTGACGAAAATTACGAGACGACAACCGATAAGGCCAATAAATTCACTTGCGCCGTCGCGGCCGACATCACCACTGATTACCCGGACTCTCTTTGCTCTTACCAATACGAATATGGCGATATCATATACATAAGCCCGTCAGCCGGATCGGATTATTCTTTTCCAAACAACGACTACGATAAAAATTATTGGAATTATGACGACTCAGACTCCGGTTGCGCGAAGGATAATGTTGATTACAGTTACGGCAAAGGAACTTGCAAACTTGTTATGGACAGCGATTTGATTGATGACGGAGGGAACACAAGAACGGCGGACATATATTTCAGCAAAATAACGAGCGAAACTTCTGACCCCACCGACCCTCCCTCGACCGTAAACAATAATTTAACCGTCAACATATTGGACTTATACGACAGCAATTCGGATATAAACAAATTTATTGACGGAACGGGAAAGGTTACCGTAATTTCCAACGGTTCGGGAACGGATGAGAGCGGCAACAGCGGAACGATTTTCACTTGCGAGAAAACGGGAGATTACAGCGCCTCTTGCTCTTACAGTTTCCCCGAAGGAAGCCAGATTACCTTAAAACAGCAGGCCACGAAAGGCGACTTCATCTCTTGGGCGACTTGCGTTTCTGGCATCAGCGATTGCAACACGGACACGGCCACCGGTTCCGGAGACAAAACGGTGATTCTGGGCACGGACAAATATATCACCGCCACTTTCAACGATAGAAGCAATGATTATCATACCCTTGCGGTGGATATTCTTGACGCCACGGATTTTATCGGAACGGATAACGACAAATTCGTGGACGGAACGGGAAATGTCACCGTCAGTTCGGATAAAACCGGAACGGATGAAACTGGCGACTCAACCATAAGCTCCGGTAGCGACACAAGCTTCACTTGCAAGAAGGGCGAGATATGGACGACCGTAAGTTGTTACTATAAATTTCCATACGGCTCGGCCGTTACGCTCAATCAAACACCTTCGGGCGCGGCTTCATTTATAGAATGGGGCACCGGTTGCGACGGCGCGGGCGATAATTGCGCGGGAAAGTCATCGGCCAATAGTACGGCCGTAACTATGGACGGCGACAAAAATATCACCGCCAAATTCAACGACACGACCAACGACGACGAAATTCTGGAAGTAATATCAAGCCAGGCGGTGGACTTGTCCGCCAGCGAAACATTGCGCGCATCCATTATTGAGAATTTGCCCGCCAATTCCAACAAGATAACTGTCACCGTAAGCAGTCAGGATTACGAAGGACCGTTGACTTTGACTGCCAATATCGCCCAAACGGGCTTAAGTGGCGCAATAGCGGAATTCAGCCCGAGTGAAATGATGGATGTTTCCGCCAATTCATGGCAAGAGGTAGAATTCAGGATAAAGTCCATACCGGCTTCCAAGTCCGCCGGAATTTATCCTTTGGAGATAACCGCCACCGACCAAGACGGCAACGAATATTATCTGACCATTGATCTCAAATTGGAAAAAACAACGGTTGAGTGGAGGGAGATATAGAGCGGGTTACTGTTGAGCCGTTATCGTTACTGGTCGGTTTTGTTGTTGCATAAAACTCAATAATATAGTATAAATCAAAGAATATGCCAGTCCTTTGAAATATAACAAGCCAATTTAAAGAAAGGAGGTGTTTCTGTTAAAAATTGCTAATTCTATTTTTTCAACTTTTTACTGAATAGAAAGGAGGTGCTACAATGTAAATATTATTTGCTTGGCAAAACGGCGTTTTTAAAAGTTAGAAAATTTATTTGTTAAACACATTTTGAAAGGAACAAGTCATGAATAATTTCTTAAAACCAGAACCCATAAGCGGTTTCCCGGAATGGTTGCCGGAAGAAAGAATTTTGGAGCAGAAAATTTTAGACATCATACGCGACAATTTTGAAAAGTACGGATTTTCTCCGATAGAGACATAATTAAGATGAGGTTAGACAAAGCAACTAAATAAACTTATGAATATTGAAAAAATATTAGAAAAATTAATAAAATTTAATACAGTTGAGGACAGGGATAATAATGAAATAATAAAATGGATAAGCAACTTCCTGCGTCTTTTGGGTTTTAAGATTGAATTAGTGAGAAACAAAGATTCAAACAAAGCAAGTTTATTCGCAACAATAGGAAATAACCCGGCATTAACTTTTTTAGGCCACACTGACACTGTTTCTGCTGGGGAAAACTGGACGATGGATCCTCTTGCAATGAAAATTGATGGAGATAAAATTTATGGGCTCGGCAGTTCTGACATGAAGGGCGGGATTGCTGCCTTTTTATCGGCAATATCGCAAATAAATTTTAAAAATTGCAAGCGAGGGCTTAATATTTTATTTACATACGACGAAGAAACAAACTTCAGCGGAATAAAAGATTTTATAAAAAAGAAAAAATTAAAAACAGAATATATTATTGTTGGCGAACCAACCAGCCTAGTTCCCATAATTGCTTCTAAGGGCATCATATCTTTTAAAATTGATTTTTTGGGAAAAGAATGCCATGGAAGCGAGCCGAGCAAAGGAATAAATGCGATAATGCTTGCGGGCAAGTTTATTGATGATGCAGAAAAATATTTCAAGACTATAGAATCGTATAAAAAAGATATTTTTGCGCCTAACTATGCCACCATTAATATAGGTAAAATAAACGGCGGGGATGCCGTGAATAAAGTTCCGGCTAAATGCGCGCTGGAAATAGAGTGTCGCACGATTGCTAAAAATCAGAATGATGAAATATATGAAAATTTTTTAAAAATAGCGAATAAATCTAATGCGAAAATAAAAGTTGTTTTTTCAGCTCCGCCGACGCAATGCGCCGATAAAAATTTTATTTATGAAATAGAAAAAATAACAAAAAAGAAAGGCAGGGGAGCGAATTATGCGACGGACGGTTCATTTTTAAATGACTTGTCATCTAAAATGATCATTCTTGGACCTGGCCCTTTTAATTCTCATAAGCCGGATGAATGGGTTAGTAAAAAAAGTTTATACAAAACAGCGCAAACCTACAAGATAATAGTTGAACAGTATTTGTAAAAAAATAAAACACACCCCCTGACCGTAAATCTTAATCTGGAAAAAACAACAGTTAATTGGAGGGAAATATAAAGATTGACCCAGCCTAGAAGCTAGAAATCAACCGTTCTACAGCAGAGCTGTGAGGAGTTGGTTGATTAAAAATCAGGGTTTTTATTTCTGAATATAAACTTTTTCACGTGTTCTAATTGACGAATTTTTCCTTCAAATCCTACAGTGCTAGTTGCGTGGTGCATTAAAGTAGTTACGGGAGGGGGAATAAGTTTCTGAGATTCAAACGACTCTATGCAATACTGGCCACCTACAAACTTATCTACTGGAAGATAGCGCCAATTAATCCCATATTTATTCTCAAATTTTTTAAAAGCAGTGTTTGAATCATCATAATAGTCCAAAGGCAAGCCTAGTAGTGTTTTCGAAGATTTTTCATCGTGAACATTATTTTCCTCCATAAAAGCTTTTACATCCCTCCAAAACCTTAAGTTTTTCTGATTGGCTCGGCAGGCAAAAAACCCATTGTTGATACTTCTGGCCCCTTTTTGAAAAACTATATCACAATCATTGGTACATCGAACAATTTCTTCTTCTACCGGACCAAAGAACTGTATGTCAATATCCGAATGAATAAACAATGACTGATTGTTAATATTTTCGGTAATTCCTTTAATTATTGTATCAACCTTGAAGAACATGGTCTCAATCCACCCATTTTCCATATAGGTACCGCTCTTTGATAACTGATTTTTTTTATCAATAATCAATTCAAAATTATCTTCAAGTGAAGGCAGAAAATAATCACATAGAAATTTGATGTGAGTATCGGTATAAAAAGTATAAAGCTTCATAATTTTTATTCTTAATGCTTAAAATTTGAAACACTTTCACCATACAAGAAAAGATATCTTTGAAGCATTAAATCTTCCGAATATCTGTCCCTCCATTTTTTTGAAGGAAATATAATTTCGTGAGCCAATATCATGTCATTTTTCTCAAGTATAATCCGGGCGAGATCAATCTCATTATTATTAAATAACACAATACGAAGATTGTTCTGCGCAATTTCCCTGTACGGCGGAATATCACTTAAAAATAAAGGGAGTCCGATCATGGCCGACTCTATGGCGGCATACCCAAAACTCTCGGTCCTGCTGGGAAGAATAATTATATCTGATAATGAATACATGTCGCTCTTATCGGAAAAACCTTCAATTACCATTTTTAAATCCGAATAGCGTTTATGCAAATATTTTTTATTTTCCAAATATTGCTCATCGCACCCACCAAGCACTACCGTGAACGGCGGAAGTGACTGCTTAATATTTTGTAAGGCAATCAAAAGAACCTCTTGGCCTTTTTGTTGTATTTCTAAACGAGAAGGTACGCAAAAAACAATATCATCATCGGGAATTCCGTATTTTTGCCTTAAAGATGTTTTGTCGCGCAATACAATATCTGATCTAAAACCATGCGCAATAACTAATGGTGTCTTTCCAGTTAAAGTCTGAAATGATTTCATACTAGATATGCTTGGTGTAACATAAATTGCATTTTTATCATTATTTATGTTTTTTAAAATAGTACTTGCAATATTAGCCGGAAAAAAATTGTAAAATTCTTCTCGATTTGTGTGAACGGTTTGAATTACCGGAATATCTGTTATTAAGTTGGCAAACAGCAAACTGTTGCAATGAACGATATCAAACTTATTATTTTTAATAAATGATTTTAATTTAAATTCAATTTCGGCAAGCCCGCTATTTTCTAGATATTTCAATAAAGAATGCTCGTTTAACCGATCAATAATATTTAGGCTAAATACATTAACTTTTTTTATATTTAAATCAGCATATCCGAGAGAAAATACTGTGACAGAACAAGATTTCGAAAGCAAGCTTGCCAAATCAACCACAAATCTTTCTGTGCCACCAATACTGGCATTAGATATTGACCACAAAGAAATGAGTAATATGTTCATGTGTCACTTTGCATATCCAGAAATTATTGCTTTTATATAATTAAAAGACGTCAGTCTTTCAGAATATTTAAATGCGTTTCGGGACATTTCTTTGTATGTTGCCTTGATCATTTTTGCATCAAACACTTCACTAGGATTAATAACCCATCCCATATCGTAATCCGTGACGATTTTTGCAAAGTCCACTACGTTTGTCATCACGACTGGTTTTCCCAAGGCAAATCCGTCAATAATTGAATTAGGGACGTCCTTAGTTAATTTTATTTGCGTAAGAAACAAAACGACATCTGTGTCTATGAAAGCTTTGCGCAAATCAGCATATGAATTAACATTGGACAAAGTTATTCTGCCATCAAGTCCTCTTTTTTGAATCATCTCTTCATATAAATCTATCTCGTTGTCTCGCAAAAGTATATTGCAAACGATACCAGTATTTAATTCCAAAAGATCTAAGATTACAACCAACCCCCTCTTTGTCAAAGAATTGAAATCTCCGCCGTTCCAACTGGCAAATAAAAATTTGCCAGTAAATTCCCCGTCAGAAAACGACCTTTCAAATATTGATGGCGGATAAGATACAACTATTTTATCAAGGCTTATCCCAAACTCCGATAGTATACTTTTATGAGAATCTAGTTCAACATAAATTCTCGCCAAATTTTTAAATTCTTTCAAGAATGAAGCGTATTCTTTTGTTGGTTTTCTATACATTGAAATATATAGATTATTAGGCACTGAATTAAATATTTTTAACTTATCTGGTTCTGGCTCTTCTGAAAAATAATGTATAGATTCATCTTTTGGTAGTGATTTAACAAAATTGGGTAATATGCGTAGAAACTCTGACTCTGGTAAAATTATCCTTTTCTGACAAATATCTTCGTATAATAAATGCTGTTGATTCAAAAATATACCCGCAGCAAATAAATTCCCCCCAACATGACTTCTTAGTAATTCCAATTGATTAGAAATCGCTTCTTTCTGGTGAGCATAAAAGTTACAAATATATGTCATGTTTTTAAATAATTTATGACTTCCTTGATTGAACTTTCTATTTTATTGCCGTCTACTTTGTCTAATATTGTATACCTGCCATATCTAGGCTTTATATCTTCAGATGATATGTTTTTCTCAATCTGACTTAATATGTTCTTTCCATAATCCGAGTCCCAGTCAGGAATATTTCTTGTTATGGTTACGGTATCTTCTCTCCAAGAATCTTGCAAATTCATTGCCACCAACATACCAAAAGATACAGAATATGCATGAAAGCATTCAATTTTACTCTCAATTGCCTTTGCGATAATGTGCTCAGAACCGCTTTCTGGCCTACCATCTCCATACATATTCACGACAAGCCCGGAAAGCAACAATAATTTGGAAATATTATAATAATCATTGTCCTGGCCTAATTTAATTGATAAAAATGTTTCTAGCACGCCTTTTGCTAGATAATATTCTAATGCAGGACTTGCTTTTTTGTCAGTTATCGCAATCTTCCAATCTTGCATTGCCGTATATATGGAAAGGACATCAATTAGTCCGAACCCGTTATACTTTTGAGGCGCTATTTCTAAAAGGCTATATACAATATAAACTTCTTCTGGAACTTTTGACTCTATTGAGAGCACTTTCCCATTCACTTTTAAAGCAGACCTTCCGGTAGAAAAAGCGTTTGTGCTAAGAATTGACGGAATGGCAACTAAAGGGATGCTCAATTGTGATGCAATATATTTTGCTTGATCCAATATTTTTGAAGCACCAACAACAACTATCTTTAATATATGCTGCAATTCTGGTATTTTCCTATCCAACTCTTCTTTTGAGAAACTATAACCCGTCACTATCTCTCCTTGCTTTGGTGAAAAAGAAATTTTTTTCTGTACTGCTGGTGTAATTATAAAAAGTGCTTGCTTCGTGTCATAGCGTTCTAAAAAATGGTTGAAGTTCATCCTTTCTTTTATGACAAATATATTGGGCGAATATAACGATAAAATTTCCATATGTATTAATTATTTGACATCTTTTACTATATTTTTAATATAAGCCGACAGTTTTTCTGGTGTCGAGAAGACCGTCGCATTATCATTTTTAATTAGCTTGTCTTCGAATTTCCCCCAAATAAACGCTTTCATATTAGCATTAAGCGCGCCTTTCATGTCGGCCAGACTATCCCCAACAACAATCCATTCTGCATTAACGTCATTAAGAAAACTGTATTGTTTTTGCATTCTATTTTTCCCTTCCAAGAACACATCGGGGGCCGGTTTAGGGTTTTTTACTTCCGAGCAACTTATAAAATTAAGCTTGAAATAATAACCGTAGGAATAATTTTTACCATCTATTTGAAAAGAGGCATCTAAACATTTTTGTATCCATTCCAAGCTAGACGAAGATGCAACAAAAATAGGAATACTCAAACTGCTTAAATAACTAACGAGCTCGGGCATGCCATGAATTGGATGTATGCCTTTTTCACGTACCATGTCATGCATAATCTGATTCTTTTTCGATATTAATTTGTCCAACGAGCCGTTATAATTTACAATTTTTTTTATATAACTTTCCGTAGGAATACCGGCATACTTACGAGTTATTTCTTCGGAAGTAATTTTAATTCCAAAATCATTTAGCAGCTTTGATTCTGCTTCTGCATGAATAGTCTCTGTATCAACCAATGTGCCGTCCAAATCAAATATAATGGCTAATCTTCTTGTCATGTTTAATTAAGGCAACGACTTCTGCGCTTTTTTATAAATATTTTTTCTACTTGCTACGCGGTAAGGAAAATTATCCAGATTTGTATCTTTATTTATCCACTCAAAACTGGAAACCTCTTCAAGTGTTTTTAATTCAAGATTAAAATGATCGGGAATAATAATCTTGTAATATATTTCGATAATTTGAGTTTTGTCATCCCACCCATACTCCACTTCATCTCTTTGATTGAGAGCAAATATTTCCATACTGTGTTCAGTAGCATTGAGATTTATGCCCGCCTCTTCTCGCAATTCTCTTTTCAAAACGTCTTCTAACAGTTCTCCCTTGTCTACCCTCCCGCCAGGACATTCCAACGCGCCGAAAAATTCGGAATCGCTAGCCCTGTGCAACAGAAAATTATTTTTGTGAAAAATTAACCCCTTGCAAGTAATATGAAATAATTGATGGTCTTTCATGTTTAATTAATGCCATAATACCTCAAAGTATTAGTTTACACAAATCTTTAAATAAGATAATATTCAAGCAATATATGGAGCGATTTAAATATGAAACAACTTTTAATAAAGAAGCGACGTTTAATGAACTTTCCGATTTTTCTTTTGAAAAAAACGCCCATTCTCTTTTGGAAGGATACTTCAGGTTTATTCCTTCTTTAAAAAAACATATTGAAAACATTGACAAACTAACATCTACAGAGCTGTTGGCATACAATAATAGCGTTGCTAAGGTTTTATACGGACACAGAATTCTAGATTTATTTAAAAATAACCAACATGAGAAGATTGTTGATTTGTCAGAGATGATTAAAAAAAGGATGCTTCAACCTAAAAAAGAAACTATTGAATCTATCGATTTTAATAATCTCGCCTTATTGCTAATTAGGCCGGAAAGCCGTTTCTTGACTGAAGATATTAAGTTATTCTTGCAAGAAATGGAGTATAAGGTGGTGTTAGAGCACCCGCTAGTTGTTGACTTAAAACAATATTGGATGATGTACAATGAAGGTTTTCTAAAGAGCAATTTGTCTGATTTTCCAACCAGAACTTTAATATACACCCATGGCGAAAGTAAAATTCTTGTCCTACACAAAAAACAATCTGACTTACAGCATCATCTAAATTCAGAATTAAAGGGATCGTCTGGTATACCTTCGGACAGTCCCACTCTACGAGGCACAGTGATACTCAATGGTTTTGAAAAAGCAAAAAAAGAAAATGAGAAGCTATTTTATGATTCCGTTGATCCATTAGGTATGTATCGAGCAATCACTGCTGGTAAAATTGATTCGACTGATCCATATAATGAATGTGGGGATCCCGTTCTCTATTATGCTGGCCAAGGCATACATTTGCCGGAAGATTATGAATTAGCGACAAATGCTGGTGTGTTATTAGATAAGCACCAACTGGAAGAACTTTCAAAAAACTTGACTTTATGAAAGAAGTATAGTAGGCTTTTGATAGTTTTGTATTGGGATAGATCTTTAATTTTTTTATAAAGAAAGGAGGTAAAAGCGCAGTATTTAGGTTGTTTATAGTGTTTAAATTTCTATTTTCCGAATAACTTTTTTGAAATTTGAAGGAGGTTGACAATGAAGTTGATTAGATTTGTTTCCGTATTATTGTTTTGGGGATTGTTGTTTGTTTTACCGGTTGTCGCTGATGCAAAAGCCGAAACTTTTGAAGTTCGGCGGGGAAGCGACCCGCCATTTGTTTGCAAAGAAGTTTCGCAACCCAAAAAAGAATGCGAAATTAAAAAAAACATTCTTGGTTTGGGACTGGGACCAAAGGAAGAATATTACGGGGGAGCCGAAGAGAATCAGAAAACTCTTGTTTTATTTGTACGGTTCTCTGATTCTAAAGTTTCCGATGATACTTCCGGATTTGAAAAAGAGGCGGAAGAATCCATCGTTACCGGACAAAATTCGGTGACTAATTATCTTCAAGAAGTATCTGACGGAGTGATGCAAAAAATAACGCTGGATATTCTAAGCGGTTGGGTGGAACTGCCCGAAACTTCTGAAAAATATGGGAGCAATGACCCGTATGAATTTGATGGGGCAAGTGTCTTTAATGGTGTTCTATCCGCCATAGACGACAAAGTAAAACTTTCTGAATTCGCCAGGGTGGTTATTTTTATGGAGGGAAATCATGGTTTTGCGATGGCCTCGCAAGGAAAATGGGGTCTCATTGAAACTGACGAAGGAGAATTGTCCCTGTCCATTTGTTGGTTTTGGACGGACGATATCACTGATCAACATAGGTTAAGACATGAGTTTTTACACACACTGGGAGCTCGCCATGATGGGTCTATCGTTTTAAAAGATAATGATGATTGTGACAGATTGTGTCCTATTCAAGACATAACTAAGGGTGAAGATGGAGAATGGCCCCCAGTAAAATGTACTAGTTATGAGTACTGGCATCAGTGGAGCATTATGGGAACTGGAAAATATCCGTCAATGTGGCTAAAACAGAAACTGTGGCCAAATGAAAGCCAAGTTTATACACCCAAAGAAAGCGGGATTGTAAGACTTATCCCGCGTTCCTCTTCTTCAGAAGGATTTAAAATGCTCTCTTTTGAAGGGAAGGATGCCCAAGGGTCAAAAATAATCATCGGCGGAGAATATTTAAAGGAGGTGGAAGGAACTTTTGATGAGGTTGGAAACGGCATAACCTCAACAGTTTTTTTGTATTTTTCCGACGAAGACGGAAACTTCAATGGCGACAACACGATAATGTTCAGGGAAGAAATAGAAAAAGAAGGGGAAACCGCTTATCCTCCCCTTGATTTGAAAGAAGAATCTTTTTGCGATTCGCGAAACGGTATCAAAATTGAATTGTTGGGAGAGTATGAGGATTACGCTGAAATTCAGATAACACTGGATAAACCAGCGTCAACTCCAACACCAACCTTGATACCTTTACCAAGTCTGACACCAATACCAACTCCAACTCCAATTTTGACTCCAACACCGAGTCCAACGCTACCACCAATTCCGACACCGTCGCCAACGCCAACCCCTACCCCAAAAGAAATGACGTTGCTTGTCAGTATCAATGGAGTTGATGCGAGTAACAACAACATTGTCGTTACTCGCGGAAGCCGGGTTACGATAAGCGTGCGGGCGGAGATTTTTGACGGGTTTTTCTGGGAAGATTTGCAGGCGGATAAAATCACCTGCCAAATCAAAAACCCAAGAGGGAAAGTAAAATTTTCCGAAGAGCGGGAAAATACCTACGAAGGGAGCTTTAGTTACAAGATAAAAAAGAGAGCTCTCCGCGGGTTCTACGAAGTGGAGGTAAAAGTTTTAAAAAAGGGTTATACGACCTCCTTTCAGCAAGTAAGTTTTAAAGTGCGATAAGGCCATCTGGCCATATCGCGCCAACCTTGGCAATCGTAGTTTGATTGCCAAGGTTTTTTTATTTCTTTTTAATTTTTTTAGCGTATAATGAAAAATGTTTTTTATAAAATAAAAATGGAGAAAATAAATTATGCGGAGAAATCTCTGGCTTTGCACAAGAAACTGAAAGGCAAGATTGAAGTCGTTTCCAAAGTTCCGTTGAGAAACAAAAAAGACCTTTCTTTGGCCTACACTCCCGGAGTGGCGGCCGTAAGCCTTCTTGTCGCCAAAAATAAAGAAGCGATGTTTACCCACACCATTAAAGCCAACAGCGTGGCGGTGGTCAGCGACGGTTCGGCGGTTTTGGGTTTGGGCAATATCGGGCCGGAAGGGGCGATGCCGGTGATGGAAGGGAAAGCATTGCTGTTTAAAGAGCTGGCGGGGGTGGATGCGTATCCCATTTGCCTGGCGACTCAAGACGAGGACGAAATCGTGAGAACGGTCAAAAATATCGCCGTCGGTTTCGGTGGCATAAATCTGGAAGACATATCGGCGCCAAGATGTTTTTCTGTTGAAGAAAAATTAAAAAAGGAGCTGGATATTCCGGTTTTTCACGATGACCAGCACGGCACGGCCATCGTCGTTTTGGCCGCTTTGACCAACGCTTTAAAATTGGCCAAAAAAGACATTGGGGAAATAAAAATCGTCATAAACGGAGCCGGCGCCGCCGCTATGGCTTGCGCCAATTTGCTCATCAAGGCGGGCCTAGCCGGAAAAAACATGATTATGCTGGATACCAAAGGAATTCTCCACAAAGGAAGGCCGGATATGAATCGTTATAAAAACGAGATGGCTTTAATCGGCAATCAAGAGGGGAGGAAAGGGAGACTTGAAGAAGCCGTTGTTGGAGCCGATGTTTTCATCGGCGTGTCTTCCGGAAATGTTTTAACGAAAGAGATGATAAAGAGCATGGCCGTCAAGCCGATTGTTTTCGCCATGGCCAATCCCAATCCGGAAATAAGTTTTGACGAAGCCAAGAATTCCGGAATTTTTATTTTCGGAACGGGCCGGTCTGACCATCCCAACCAGATAAACAACGCATTGGCTTTTCCGGGGATTTTCCGCGGCGCTCTTGACGCCAGAGCCAAAGCGATTACAGACAAGATGAAACTGGCGGCCGCTCAAGCCATCGCCGGCCTTGTTTCAAAAAAAGAAATGTCTCGGGACTTTATAATTCCTTCGCCTTTGGATAGGCGAGTGGCCAAAGCGGTCGCCAAAGCGGTCAAAAAAACAGCTTAACTTTTTATGGAAATAATCAAATCGGCTGGGACGAGAGAAAAATTCAACAAAGACAAGCTTTGCGTTTCGCTGGAGAAAGCGGGAGCGCCGGCTGATTTGGCGAAAAAAGTTTGCGATTTGACGGAGAAGAATATTTCTCCCGGGGAAAGCACGGCAAAAATTTTTCGAACCGCGCTGGATTATCTTGTCAAAGAAGATTTGAATCTGGCGGCCAGCTATGGTTTGCGCCGCGCGATAGGCGAATTCGGCCCGGCCGGATTTTTGTTTGAACAATACGTGGAAATTATTTTTCAGGCGTATGGATACCAGACCAAACGCAACGTCATGATGAGAGGCGCTTGCGTTGAGCACGAGGTTGACGTTTCCGCCAAGAAAGACGGCGCGCATTATATCGTGGAAGCCAAATACAGAAACGAACCCGGGATAAAAACTCACATTGACGTGGTGATGTACGGCGACGCCAGGATGGCGGACATCGCCAGATTTGAAGAAACGGCAGGAAGAGAAAAAGACATACGATCTCACAAATTGTGGCTGTTTACCAACACTAAATTTACGGAGAAAGCCATCACTTACGCCAAGTGCCGAGACATCAGACTGACCGGCTGGAATTACCCGGTCGGCAAAAGCTTGGAAAATTTGATTTTGGACAAGAAAATTTACCCTCTAACGATTTTGCCTTCCATTGGCCGATTCAACTTGGGGCGGTTTGCCGAGAAGGGATTGCTTTTGGCGCGAGACCTTCTGCCTTATTCGGCGCAAGATTTCAACCGAGACTTCGGAATATCCGTAAAAGACGCGGAAAAAATAAGCGCCGAAGCGGAAAAATTGGTAGGTTCATAATTTTATTATTTTTGACAATCTGTCAACGAAATGGTACATTTGTAAATGTAAAAAATTCTTTAAAAACTTAATTTAAGTTCACAAACCTTAACCGAAGGAGGAATGAAATGAATGTGAATAAAACAAGGAGGAACACAGAAGTGCCAAGCTTATCCTATTTACTTAATCTTGCCGATAAAGCAGGGAATATTATTTTAAAAAATTTCCTTAAAAAAGGAGCAATGGCTTGGAAAAATGACGGCACGCCTGTGACAGATACAGATAAAAAAATAAATGACCTTGTTCTAAAATCATTCAAGAGGGACTTTCCTGAAATTAGTGTTTGTTCTGAGGAAGAAAGTTTGGATGTGCCAGGAAGCAAAATAAAAGTAATTTGCGACCCCCTGGACGGCACTTCGGCGTTTTTAAGCGGTGTTCCGGTTTCTACTTTTTGTTTAGCGGTAAATGTTTTTGGTGTTCCTTTTAGGGCGGTTATTCGTGATCCGTTTTTGGACAGGACGTGGTCGGCAGAAAAAAACAAAGGGGCGTTTCTTAACGGGAAACGAATAGCGATTTCTCAACATGCGACTTTAAAAAAAAGCATTGTTTGCGTTGTATATTGGAACGAAGCTCCGTATAAGCTTAATCTTGTCTCTGACGAAATTATAAGACGCGGGGCAATATGGTCAAGCCCCAGTTCGATCGCTTATTTTGGCGCCCTTGTAGCTTCAGGTCAATTTCATGCCACAATTTTTCCGGGAAGCAAACCCTTGGAAACAGCCGCAATGCAACTTATTGTTGAAGAAGCGGGCGGCAGAGCGACTGATATTTTCGGTAAACCGTTACGGTATGGCAAAGATAGTATTTCAGGCCACATTATATCCAATGGTTATATTCATGATGAACTTATTTCAATTGTTGGTTTACTTAATCCATAACAGGATTAAGTCTAGAAAAAAGCCCGGAGAAGTTTTTCCCGGGCTTTTAATATTGCGGAATTTTGTTAGCATTAGCTCATGACATTAATTGAAGCTTTTGAGGCGGGAAAGGTGGAAGGGATAACTGGACGGCCAGATCAAATAATTGAAACTCTCCTTTCAAAACTTTTCTTTTTTGGAGATCAAGTTTTTAAAATTTATAAAAACGAAAAAAATTCAGTTATTGAATCAACTAAACTCCAACGAGCGGAATTTTATTCTCAAGATTTTTTATGGAATAAGCGGATGTCTCCGGAAATATATTTGAAATTACAGCCAGTTGCCAAAACGGAACGAGGCTTTGTAAATGTTTCCAGCGAAAAAGCGGACGACTTTTATATTTTAATGAAAAAAATAGACAATTCTTGCAATTTGACATCTTTGCTTGAAAAAAGATCAATAAGCTCCAATGAATTACGTAAAGTTATTCGAGAAATGGCAATTCGATTGAAAGTTATAAGCAAAACAAATAAACATGAAATAGAAGAAATTTTGAAGGTTGGCTGGTTCAAATTCAACCTTCAAAATATAGAATCTTTGAAGTGGGTTTATGACGCACATCCGGATTTGCCTAAAAACAAATCAGAAGAGGTCATTACTTTCTTGAATGATTTTATTCGCCAAGAACCATACTTTTTTTCCGCAACCTGCGATAGGCAGTCAGCTTCTATTGATAATCACTCAAATAATATATTTTTTTTAGACGGGCAACCATGTTTCATAGACATTTACCCGCCCAAAAAAATATGGAGAGTCAGAGATGACCTATTTTTTATTTCTCGTCTTGCGGCAGATGTTGCAGTGATTGCTGGAAGGGAAACAGCAGAAATTTTATACGATGAGTATAGGAAAATAGTTCCTCCTTGGCCTGCTCAAGTAACCAGTATTTATGAAATAGAAAGCGCGCTTATTAAAATACCGTATTGTTTTATAATAAAAAAACCCGAACTCGCAAAAAAATACATGGATTTTTTAGACTCGCATCCTTTGTATTGTAAAAAAAAGTTAAAATGAAACTAGGCAAAAAATTTTTTGAGCAGAAGACGCTGAAAGTTGCCAAGGGCTTGCTGGGCAAGACGCTTTGCGTCAGAAAAGGCGGTAAAATTTTAAAAGGAATTATTATTGAGACGGAAGCTTATCGCGGAGAAGACGACTTGGCTTGCCACGCGTCAAAAGGGCGGACGAAAAGGACGGAAACTTTGTATAAAAAAGCAGGGACGGTTTACGCTTATTTGATTTACGGGATGTATTATTGCTTAAACATCGTTACGGAAAAAGAAAATTATCCGTCGGCCGTTTTGATAAGAGGTATTGCCTTTGTGCAACACTCGGTGTCGCACAAAGTGTCCGGGCCGGGTCGAGTTTGCCGGCATTTTGGAATTGACAAGACTTTCAACGGCCTGGATGTCTTCGGAAAAAACATTTGGGTTGAAGATAACGGTTTTAAAATATCGCCCCGCGAAATAATAAAATCAAAACGAATCGGCGTGGATTACGCCAAGCATTGCAAGGATTACTTGTGGAGGTTTAATCTTATTTTGAAATAAGGTATAATGTTTTTATGAATTCCGGTGTCGCCGAATTGCTGGCCAATCCTTACCTTCCCCGTGTCCTGACGGGAATTTTGGGCGCAACTTTTGTTTTTTTCGCCGTCGTCAGCGTTGTTTTGCTTTACCATTGGAAAAGATACGAGTCCGCAAACAGCCGGACTGTTTTTGCGGCTATGCTTTATTTCGGCGGTTCTATAATCTTGTTCGGAGGGGCGGCTTATTATTTATTTCTATTCATAAAATGACAAAACTGGAAGAGGGCGAAAAATTAATCTTGGAAGGAAGGAAACATTGGTTTGTCGCTTTCACTTACATATTCGGGTTTTTTCTTTCGGCGGCTATTCCTCCTGTCATTATTTTTGCGGCCGGTAAATGGGATTTCGCGCTTGAAATAATAAATGCCGGCGGAGTTGAGCTGGCTTACGCCGTTTCTTTTTTCTGTTTCGTTTGGGGGCTGTTTATGTGGATTTTTCTTTTCATAAACTTGACCAATTATTATCTGGATGTGTGGTATGTAACCTCCAAGAGATTGGTGGATATAAACCAAAAAACGCTTTTTTACCGCGACGAAGCGGTTTTAAGGTTGGAAAATATTCAAGATGTCGCCATTGCCTCCAAGGGAATAATCCAGACTTTGCTTGGTTTTGGCAACATTCGCGCGCAAACTGCCGGCGAAAGAAGGGAATTTATAATGAGAAACATCGCCAACCCGGAGCATGTCAAAGAAGTCATAACTTTGGAACAAGGAAAGGTTAAAGACAAGGCGATTTCGGTGAAAGTGGAAGAAGGGAAAATTAATCAATAAACATATGTTATACAACGACAACCCAAGAACAATAAAAGATTTTGACGAGAATAAAAAAAGGCTGAAAACGGATGCCGAAAAGGAAACTGCGGCGGGCAAGCAGAAAATGCAAATAGAAGAGCAAAAGAGGAAACAATTGAAAGTCAGCGACAAAAAAAGAGAAATTGACGAATTGACCATGGGGCTAGCGTCAAAAGAAACACTTCTGCGGAGAGCCGTTTCCGAACTGGATATGTTGAGGTCGGAAAAGCAGAGGGAAGAAAGAAAACTTAAAGAATTGGAACAAAAATCAGCGTCTGCAAAACCGGCCAACGACGCGAAACTTGCCGAAGAAACGACAAAATTGAAAAATATAGACCAAGAAACCGGTTTTCTCAAACAAGATTTGGACCGGGAAAAAAAGCAGGCCAAACAGCGTTTATCCGCGAAAGAATCAGACAGCCAAGACGAGAAAAGAAAAATTGACGACATTAGAATAAGAATAATGAGCAAAACGTCCGAACTAAGAAGGCTGGAGCAGGAAATTTCTCTTCTCAAACAGGAAGAGCAGAGGCACGAGCAGCTGCTTAGAAATCTGGAATCTCAAATTAATCCCCAAGACCAAGAAATATCAAAAAAAGAAGCCGAGCTGGCGAAAAAACTGCGCGAAGAAGAAAGGCTGAAAAAAGATTTGGGCGTTCTGGAAAGAGAGAAAAATATGAAACAAAGAGTAACTTCCGATGTCGGCATCAGAAGCGAGAAATCTTCTTTGGAAATGATAGAACGGCGGATTTTGGCGGTGGGCGGCGATATCCAAAAGGCGAATCGAGAAATTGCCGGTTTGAAAACCGACCTGCAGAAAAAAACCGGAGAATTGAGAGCGTTGATGGCGTAAGTTTACGAATCGCAAAACTCTATTATTCGCTCAGCTCGCATAATTTTCTGCTGAAAATTTGCTCTACTCGCGCCGCCGCGCTCCGTAAGGCGTCGCTCATAACAGAGTTTTGCAATTCGCTGGCATTTCATTTATAATTGTTGATATGGAAAATCAAAATTTAAATACGCAGACGGAAATAACGCCAAAAAATAATTTTGCCGTGCCGATAGCGATAATTATCGCCGGGGTATTGGTGGCGGGAGCGCTTTATTTCAACAAAGGAAATGGCGGAAGTAGCAACTCAAACAATCTTGCCGTTGAAGACAGTAACGCCGCCGAGACCGCCAAAGAAAACAATGTCAAAGCCGTTTCTTCCTCCGACCATATAAGAGGCAACCCCAACGCCAAAGTGAAAGTGATAGAATTTTCCGACCCGGAATGCCCATATTGTAAAAGATTTCACGATACGATGAATCAAATCATTGACGAATATGGCAAAAGCGGACAGGTGGCTTGGATCTATCGACACTTTCCTTTAGACGCCATCCATTCCAAAGCCAGAAAAGAATCGGAAGCTCTGGAATGCGCCAATGAGCAGGGCGGTAGCGCGAAATTTTGGGCTTATTTGGACAGACTGTTTGAAGTGACGCCGTCCAACGACGGTTTGGACTTGGGGGAATTGCCGAAAATCGCCGAATATGCCGGTTTAGATGAAGCCAAATTTAATCAATGCTTGGAAAGCGGGAAATACGCCAAGCGAGTAGCCGATGACTTGGCCGACGGCGTCAAATCCGGCGCGCGAGGCACTCCTTACAGCGTTGTTGTCTCCGCTAATGGGAAAAAATTTGTCATCAACGGAGCTTTGCCTTACGAATCGGTAAAAGCTACTATAAACCAAGCATTGGCCGAAAAATAATAAATTTTAAATATCAAGGTTTAACCTTGATATTTTGGCTTTAAACATGGATAAGTCTCACAAAAATCATTCTTGCCACGACCATTTAACTCCCGCCGACAAACACAAAGGCGGGCACGGGCATCACGACCACGCTTCTATGATGTCTGATCCGTTAATGGCCAAGCATATGGAAAAGGAAATGCGAATCGGCTTTATAGTTTCGCTTCTTTTGACCATACCGGTCGTTCTTTATTCTTCTTTGGGGCAGAAAATTTTTGGCGTTAATTTGCCGTCTCCTTTGCCGGTCAGCCTAGCTTTTCCGGATGGAGGGGTTAATTTGCTTTCCTTGTTGCTTGCTTCTTTGGTTGTATTTTGGCCGGGCTGGATTTTCATCTCCGGAGCTTATTACTCTTTGAAGAAAAAAACTCTGGATATGTCCACGCTTATCGCCACCGGAGTGCTGGCGGCTTATATTTACAGTTTTGCCATGACGATTTTTGCCGATTTGAAAGGGGAAACTTTTTTTGAAGCGGCGGCGATGCTGGTGACATTCGTTCTCTTTGGTCATTGGATGGAAATGAGGTCAAGGCGTGGAACTTCGGACGCTTTGCGCGCTTTGTTTGACCTTGTTCCTCCGCAAGCCAAAGTCATCCGCAATAATCTTGAAATTGTCATCCCCAGTTCGGAAATCCGCCACGGAGATATCGTGATTATAAAACCGGGAGACAAAATTCCGGTGGACGGAATAATTACGGAAGGAGAAACGGCCATTGACGAGTCGCTTATCACCGGCGAGTCAATCCCTTTGTCCAAAAAAACGGGAGACAAAGTGATAGGCGGTTCGGTCAACCAGACCGGCATGATAAAATTCAAAGCCGTTCAAATCGGCTCGGAAACGGTTTTGGCCCAGATTATCAAGATGGTGGAAATCGCCCAGAATTCCAAAGCGCCCGGCCAGAGAATTGCCGACAAAGCGGCCGGCTGGCTGGTGGCGCTGGCGATAGGTTCGGGTTTGGCGGCTTTTTCCGGCTGGTATTTTTACGGCGGAGCTTCGCTTTTTACGGCGCTGACATTCGCCATTTCCGCCGTGGTGATAGCTTGCCCCGACGCGCTTGGATTAGCCACGCCGACAGTGGTGGCGGTGGGAACGGGCATCGGCGCCAAACATAATATTCTTATCAAAGATGCGGCCACTCTGGAAAACGCTTCCAAAATAAACACCATCGTTATAGATAAAACTGGCACCCTGACGGAAGGCAAGCCTAAAGTCACGGATATTGCGGCTTATAACGGTTTCAGCGCGGAAGAAGTTTTAAGATACGAAGCCAATGTTGAGGCCGGTTCCAATCATCCTCTGGCCAAAGCGATTATAGACGAAGCCAAGAAAAAAGGAGCAATGCCTTCCAAGCCGATGGAAAAATTTGAGTCTTTCGCCGGATTGGGCATAAAAGCGCAAGTGAACGGCAAAGTTGTTTTGGCCGGTAAAGAAAAACTTTTGAAAGATAATGAAGTGGATATTTCCGCCGGAGCTGAAATTATAAAGAAACTGGTGGAAGAAGGAAAAACTTTAAGCCTGCTGGCGGTGGACGGAATTTTTGCCGGCCTTATCGCCGCAGCTGATACGATTAAGCCGACGGCAAATCGGGCTATAAGCGAACTTAAGGCGATGGGAATAGAAGTGGTGATGATAACGGGCGACCATATCAAAGTGGCGGAAGTCGTGGGTGGGGAATTGGGAATTGAGAAATATCACGCCGAAGTTTTGCCCCAGGACAAAGCGGGACATATCAAAAGATTGCAGGGCGAGGGAAAGTTCGTGGCGATGGTCGGCGACGGGATAAACGATGCGCCGGCTTTGGCGCAAAGCAATATCGGCATCGCCATCGGCGCCGGAACGGATGTGGCCAAAGAAACGGGCAATATTGTTTTGATGAAATCAGACCCTTTGGATATTGTTGCGGCGATAAGGTTGAGCAAAGCCACCGTCAGGAAAATGAAGCAGAATCTTTTTTGGGCGGCTATTTACAATGTTTTGGCCATTCCGGTGGCGGCCGGCGTTTTCTATAATTCTCTCGGCTGGCAATTAAGGCCGGAAATTTCCGCGCTTCTGATGTCGGTGTCTTCCATCATTGTGGCCACCAATGCCGTTTTATTGAAAAGAATCGAGCCGAAGTTGAAGACTTTTAAAATAGACGATATTATAAAATAAAATGATTATCAAATAAATTTAAAAATATGAAAAAAGGATACAAAAATAATATTGAGAAGTTGACGCTGGAGAATGATAATTTTCGCCGAGTGCTTTACACGGCCGGACATTGCCAGCTGGTTTTGATGGCGCTTAAGCCGGGCGAGGAAATAGGTTCGGAAGTCCATCCGGACAACGACCAATTTTTCCGTTTTGAAAAAGGGGAGGGAAAAGTCGTCATCAATGAGACCGAGTATGCTGTCGGGGACGGTGATGCCGTCATCGTTCCGGCCGGAGCGAAGCATAATGTCGTCAACACTTCAACAGCCGAAGCGCTCAAGCTTTACACCATTTATGCCCCATCCCATCACCAAGATGGCGTGTTAAGAGTTTCAAAAGCGGAGGCTGAAGCCGACAGCCCCGAATTTGACGGCCAGACGACGGAGTAAAATATCGACCAAACAACTTACGATGTCGTTAGCCCACCGACATCGTAAGTTGTTTGCTTTGTGTCGCACCACAAGAGTACTTCCGAAAATATAGTCGCAAAGCTCCTTATTTTCTAGGTCGCTTGACATTGTTGCGGTTATCTGCTAACCTTCAATAGTTCGAAACGAAGAGACGTAGTCGAGTTTCTAGTAATATAAAAGTAACAAAAAATAGTCACATGAAGGGAACTATAAAAACGCTCGTCAGAGACAGGGGCTTTGGATTCATTGCCCGAGAAGGCGAAGCGAAGGATCTTTTCTTTCACTCCAAAGAATTGAAAGGAGTGACATTT
>Ga0209212_1001675_pt1 | contig 34643 bp, 44 predicted proteins | sample RifGroC2_FD_183996 | JGI IMG/M metagenome (GOLD analysis project Ga0209212, IMG submission 183996) | Groundwater microbial communities from Rifle, Colorado, USA - Groundwater C2 (SPAdes) (version 2) | ecosystem: Environmental > Aquatic > Deep subsurface > Groundwater | place: Rifle, Colorado...
CTTTTATCAGGAACACTCTGCCATAATTCGTAGTAGAGATCCTGGAATTCCTTTCTAAATGATTTGCCTGTGTATCCTGCCGGATTGCTTACTTTGGTTATAAACTCATAGGCGCGGTTTGCTGTATTCCAAGCCTGATTGAACTGCGCCATTTGCTGAGGTGTTTGCATTGCCTGAGCGGGGAATGCTTTTGTTATATCTACCACCTTGCTTTTCCAAGCCTGTTTGATCTGTTCTGCAGTGGCTTTTTCTTCTACTCCCAGATATTTGAATGCTTTCTGTTTTGTTATGTTTAGTTGTTCTCCAGCAGCTTTCTCCATTTGTTTCTGAAGGTTGCCGCCGTTTGGTAGGTATTTTGCCAGAGCAAAATTAAGGGAGTGGAGTCCCATCATGGCAGCGGTACTTTTTAAAGCGTCTTCATTTGAATCTCCTTTGAGAAGTGAGGTGACGTAGGTTGCCGGTCCAATAATGGCAGAAGACTTGAAGAATGATGGTTTCATTCCTGCTATAGAGAATGCACCACCCAAGGCAAAATCGCTTACAAAATCCTTTGCTCTTTGTCCTGCATCCTTCTGTGCTTCATCTTTCTGGACTTGGGTGAGACCTGCAAAGGTAAGACCGTTTGATAGTAAGCTGAATGTTCTCGGAGCTATTGTTGCTACTCTGGCAAGAAGAGGAATTCCTTTGAGCGCTCCTGCCACAATCCCACCCCCTACGAGAAATGTACCTACCGTCCCGATGACATTAAATTCAACCTCTGTCATTTTGCCAGCTTGCTCTTCAATGTCGTTGGCATATTTAATTTCCGGATTCCACCAACCAAAAGTGAGAGACTGTGCCAATCCATCAGCTGCTCCTTTGAATGCTCCAATAGTGGCACTTGGAAGTCTTTCTAATACGTCAGTATCTCTGCCCCCAAGGCCAAGCGCCTGTGCTGCTGTCTCAACATAAAGATTTTTAAATGCTTTAAATTTCTGCCCTGATGGACCTTCGATTTCTATATCGTATTGTTCTGGCATGAGCTTTCCGATTGGCTCGAAGATATTCTTTTGGGTTCCTCTAATTAATGAGGAGATGCCTTGAGATATCCCACGTTGAGTATTGGAGAAAAAATCTCCAACATTTTTACTTACCTGGCTAGCAGTTGAGTTTGCGTTTTGTCTTAGTTGTTTTAGAAAATCATCCATATCGTTATACTCCTGGTGTAAATAATCTCCTCAAAAAACCCATAACTCCTGTTTGGTTTTTTAGCTGCCATTCTTCATCAACTATTGATGCTGCGCTTTTTCCTTTATCTGTTGTGACATTCGCTAGATTTTTCTTGAGTTGGTCCGGTTGATAACCTTCCTTCCACGCAGATCTAATTTCATTTCTGAGGTCGCCGTCTTTGACTGTGGATGCTTGTGATTGCTGAGATTGCTGTGATTGGTAGTATTGAGTCTGTCCTGAGCTTGGATCGAAATATCCGACTACATTGCCGAATGCATCTTTGACCGCTTCTTTGCTGTAGGTTTTAGCTCCGCCACCTGAGGTGGTAGCGTTGATTCTGGATGTCTGTGCGTTGTAGAGTTGGAGTTCAAATTCTTTCTCCCAACGTTCTGATTGTTTCTGTGACTCTAGTTCTGATGCTCTTATTTTGTTATAGCTGTCTAGGAGTCCGCCTAAAAATTGCAGGTCGTATCTTAGATTATTAAGACCGAATTCTTTGTCTTTTGTTTCCATTGCAACCTTCTGAGTAATTTCACCCAATGTAGCGTTGTAAGTTCCTGCTTTTGAATTTCTTTCTTCAATTAAATTATTAATCTTCGAGTTTGCCAGTCTTTGGATTTCACCGGTTTCACCTGTTATGGTTGATGCAGAGTATCCTGGATTTTTCCTTACCTTACTGACTGACTCATCTCGGACGTTTTTCTCACCTGAAATACTACTATCTAAGATTGCAATTTCATCTTTAATTTTTCCAAGTCCTGCTTTTCCATATTCCTCGTCATATCTTCTGGACTGATATCCTTGGAGTTCACCTTCCAGAGAACCTACTTTGCTGTAGGTATCCTGGAAACGGGTATTTAATGTTCCCAGGTCAAAGCCGAAGATATTATTACCACCCATACCAGAAAGACCACTTGATAAGTTTGAGACTGATTGCTGTTTACTTGGCTCATCGCCTTCGGAATAAATGTCTTTCCCCTGGGCATCTGTACCCCACCATCTGAGTGCTTTATTTTGATTTGGTTGCCAGTACCATCCGCCGTATTGTTTGTCTGCCATTATTTGCCACCTCCTTTCTTACCTGGCTCTGCTACTTTTGTAATCAAGCCAGTTTTTAAATCGAAATTATATTCGAGATTTCCATCGAGACCGTATTTAGAAAACTTGGTAATAAGCCAGACATTTCGTTGTGCCAGAAGTGCAGTCACAATGGCATTTTGTTGTCTTATTAACTTTTCTTTTTCTCTCAGTTCTTCCAAATCTACACTGTCTAATTTTTTTATTCGTTTAAACATATTTATTCTCCTTCCTCTCTGAATTTTCTTTGCATATTTTTCTGAAAATCTGCTATTTCTTTTCGTTTTTTGCCTAGTTTATTTTTGGCTTCTTGGACATCAATACTTGGATAAAGAGCGGAGTTTTTAACTATTGCCTGAAGGTGTCCTAAATCATTGGCTTTTTCCCAATCTTCAATCAGTGGTTCTACTTCTTCATTTTCAAACCCTTTCCTACTGCTTCGTGCATACCAGTTCACCTTTACTCCATCCGGCGCTCCCTGCGTCACTATCACGAAGCCCGTTTCATCTGCTTTTTCTACATATAAATCTCCAAACCAGCCGACTTTAGTAAGCTGGATTATTGGAATACCTGAGGTAACTGCTGGGTGATAAGTAGGAAAGACTATCTTTGCCTTATTGTTTTTAATCTCTACATGACCATGAATATCTAGAAAGACACCATTGCTTTCAATGCTTGAGTATTTGAGCCATCGCTCTTTGTCTAATGGGTGAGGAATTTTAAAGTTTTTTGTGCCGGTGACATTTAATGCTCCGTCAACCCTCAAGCTGCAATCAAAGCAGTGAACTTCGTTGGTTGCTGATATAACAATTTGATAATTTATCCCCGAGATAATGCCGATATTGTTGCTGTAAGTCTGGATATATCCTGCCAGGGTTGTAGTGTTATAGATCTCAAACCTATTATCAAGAGCGCTCATCTGCACCCTTGGAAGGCTGTCTGATGTTCTTACAGTTCTTCCTACTAGGATTCCTGCATTGATCTTTCCGGCATTGAGGTTTGCTACTTCGGCATCGGTTACTGCCAAATCCTGAATTTTTGCAGTAGATATAGCTGCATTGGCGATTCTGGAGTTTCCTACTTCCAATGCTCCAATCTTTGCATTGGTAATAGCTGCGTCTGCTATTTCAGCGTTTGTTATTGCTGCATCCTGAATCTTGGCTGTACTAATGGCTGCGTTTGCGATCTTGCTGTTTCCTACCTGTAAAGCACCTATATGAGCCGAGAGGATAGTTGCATCTGCAATTTGGGCAGAAAGAGTAATAACACTTCCACCTTTGAATACTTTGGCTGCAGTTACTGCATCTTCTTTTATTTTGTCAGTTGCTACCGCAGCATCTGCGAGTTTTTGTTCTGTCACAGAGAAGTCTGCAAGATTAGAGTCTGCTATTGCTCCTGGCTTTATGTTCACCCCATCTACACTGCTTGGAGCCAGTGGAGGAGAGTCCACAGAATTATGGCTGTGCGGTGACACCTCAGGAAACGGAACATCCGGCGTTTCCTTGTTTGTAAATATTTTTTTAAGTAAGTCGGTTATCATATTTATAAAATTCCTACAGGTTCAAAATAACTAGTTACTGATTTAACTTCTGGTGTATCGTTGCCATTTGGATGGAGATTTAGTGCCAGCTCATATTCTTCTCCTTGTCCTGGCTCATCCTCATCTCCACCTGTTTCGATAGAAAAAATTGCTTTAGTTTTACCTTCTTTATCAAAGATTTCTGCGCCGTCCTGCATTGTGGCTGTTTGCCACTGATCGTCTTCATTCACTCTGTAAAACACCTCTACGCTGGTGTCTTTAGGAAGTTTTTTTGTGACGAGTTTTATTGTTCTGTAGGATTTTTGGGTGAATGGCTCACCGCCATCAAAAACCAACCCTTCATACCTTGCTTCTGCTTTATTCGCTTCATCAACCATGTCGACTCCGAAGGTTGATCCGTCCTGCCAGGAAACGTGTACTTTGTCGCCGTACATTGTTAAAGCACCAATGCTTACGTTTACCATTTTGCCGTGTGAAGGGATGTACTCAAGATTTAAAGCGTAGGGGTCGTTTTTCGTTAATCTTCCATAGGAGTAGACTCCACATTTGTCCGAGCCATTTAAGCCAAAAAGAGGTAAACCACCCATGATTGTTACTCCGCCTGGGTTTACCCATCCGAATTCTCCAGGGAATTTTTTTATTCTTATAAGTGATGAGGTGTCCCAGAAGTAAAGCCCGCCTTTAACTCCTGCCTGTATTGCCATGAATTCGCTCTGCAAAATGGCATTGATGCCTCTTTCTGCAATCATTCTTCTTTGTATCCAGGAGGATTGGATTTTGTCCCAGGTCCAGAGCCAGCCTTCTTCAACTTTGTCTCCTTTGGTTGATCCAAATACCACCAGTTGATCCAGGCCCAGAAGACACTTATTCCTATGACCTTTGGGTAAATCTAAAGCTGGAGCTGCTCCGGCAGCGAATGCTCCTTCGTAATCAACCATTGCCAGATCTTTGGCATCACAAATAAGTAAGACTCCCAGGGCTTCTGCCATTGTGTGCCATGAAGGATCTCCGTTGAGAGATCCCCAATTTGCCTGAACATTTCCTGTCCAGACACCGGATGCAGCGCTCAATGGAATTCTGTGGACTTTTGTTTCGGTTGCCCAGTAAAGATAGGGAAGATAAGCGCCTGAGCCATTATTGTTGGTATATTCTGCTGCTCCGGAGATCTTTCCGTTGGTATCAGTGAATACCAACTCCCAGGTTGCTGTTGGTCCTGCTTTTCTATAAATCTTTCCGGTGTCTCCAAACCCATAGAGATTGCCATCTGAGGCAGGAACAAAAAAGAGAATTAAATCAACAATAGCTGCGAAACCTAAATCCTGCTTAAGTTTCTGGTTACATCTGAGAACATTGCTTTCTCCTCTGATATTTAAGCCATAGCCGAATCTGAATGCTTCCCGCACTCCTGAGTAGGGATCGTCTGCTATGCCTCCTCTAAATCCTTGTATTTTGTATGCATTCATATTTTTATTGCCACCTTGTACTTGCTGCCTGACCTTTGAAGACTGAGTTTGGTTCTTCGTCTTCCCGCTCTTTAATTTGCTGCAGCAGAGCATGAGCTTCGATAACTTCTTTTTCTGCATCACCTTTTTTGCCAGGTTCTTTGGCCAGACAAGTTGCCAGTGCTAATTTCAGAACTGGTTCATCCATCTCCTCTGGAGTTATTGGCTCATCTGTGTCTTCTACGAGCCTTACAGGTCGGCGTTTATAAAAGATGTCAATTACGAGGCCTGCTGTTACGGGTGCTGGGTCTATGAAATATTCATCTCCTATAACGGCACATACTCTTTCCCAGGGGTAATCTCCGGACTGATAATCTTCCTCGCTGACTTTATTGTGTTTTTGCCCATCGACTTTAAGAAGAATCATTCCGCCTGGTTTGAAATCAAAAGGAAGGAAGTAAGATTCTCTGCCTTTGCCATCAGGGAGAAGTTCTGTGAGTTGAGTGGAGTGTTTACTGAGGAATTTGTAGCGTGCAAAATTGCACGCCCTGACTATCGCTTTATTAATCCAGCGGTCTTTGTCAGTATCTTTCCAGAAGCCTGATACTTTGGCAGCTGCTATTCTGGCATTTAAATCTTGCCTAAATTCTTGTAATTGCATAGTTTACTGAAGCCTCCCTGTATTTCGATAATTTTGAACGTAAGGAAGTAAGGCGTTTCCTGGACAGTCAGTTGCAGATTCCGGTACTTCACCATGTCCAACAACTTTCTCTCTTGGTATCCCTCTTTCCATCCGTAGGTCATCTAATGCTGTTTGTAAGGTATCGAGTTGCAATTGGCTTGGGGTTTCTGAGTTATGGAAGCTTCCGCAGAGAACTACTCCAATGGATCTGTAGTTCATTTTGTTGGTGTTGGTATGAGCACCTATTTTGTTATCTGGTCTGCCAAGGATTAACACTCCTTCACCATCCAATGCTCCTGCAATCCATTTGTGGTATCCGATATCATCCCAGCCGAAGCCGATATGCGCTCTTTTAATAGTTGCGAACTTGGTTAAGTCTTTTGCTGTAGCGGAGTGGTGGACGATTATGTATTCCGGATAATTTGCTTTATCGAATGCCGGAGTATCTTTTACTCTGTTTGTAACCCTTCTTTCTCTGGTCCAGGCTATAAGTAATTTTGCTCCATGTGCTCCTGCGTCCTGGTTGTAATCCCAGTTGTATTTAACACTGCCATGTCCTGATTCATAATTTTCTACAACCAGTCCTATTTTGCTTTCTGCCCATCCTGGTCTGTCGATAATTTCCTGAACAATTTCTTTTAGTTCCGGTGTTTCGTAGTAGCTTTCTGCTCCCCAGTGGATTCCTACCAGAATTCCGGCTTCTGCTTCACCTAATGTCCATTGTATTTTGGCTGCAGTTTTAGTCCTTGTAGAGGGTCTGTCTGAACCGTTTGCTGCAAAGACTGCTGCATTGTCCTCTGCAAATCCTTTAATAAGGACATTGGTCATGCCGTTGTTTTGGATAGGGCTTGTGATAAGGATTTTTGCTGAGATTATTTCTGCACCCTGAGGAATGGGGATAGGGCTGAAGATAAAGCCAGCATCGTTGGCTGATTCCAGAGGGTCGAGACTTCCATCATCTCCGAAGGTAATTATGTTGTTGGCAAAGCCTGAGGGATACCAGGTCGTTTTATAATCTTCCTCACCATCTCGGTCATTGCCCTGAAGAAGCCCGATGGTTATTTGCTCATGCAATCCTTCCTGAATGTAGTAGATTTCCAGTTCTGCCTGGTATTCTGCTCCGTGACTTGAGTCCCAGCAGGTTTTTGCATTGTCTGCCGGACTACCATCATCTAAAATGACAAATGCCATAGCATTACCTGGTTTCCAGCTGGTTTGTGCTACCAGTTCTTCCACGATTAGATTCAGATTTGGGGTTTGAACCCATTCGTGGACGTTCCACTTTCTGAGAATATCCCAGTCTACTGCGTTGGTAGTTTGGGTTCTGGTGGAAGGTCTGTTTGAGCCATCTGATTTGAAGGGTTGTGGATCTGCCTCTTTAATTCCTTTTATTTTTAGATTGACAATAAAATCTGTCGCATCGGTAAATGCCGGACGCAGTTTTAGTCTTGCCAGAAGAATTTTTGAGCCTTTGGGGACATCTATTCCTCTAAAACGAAAAGCTGCATTCTGTACACCAGTTGAGTTTCCAAAGGTGATTATTTGAGATGCATTGCCGTCTTTATTCCATGCTGAAGTACCGACTTCTCTGCCGTCATCATTGTTCTGCTGGACTAGTGCTTTGATCTTTAGTACTTGGTTTAACATGGTATTTTTTGCTCCTTCGCTCCGGAACATCTAACTTGATGTTTATTCTGGCGTTCTGTTTCATACCGACAATTTTCATAATTTTTCGGATTGACTGAATGGTTGAACCATCTTTGCCAATTACAGCTCCTGCGTCTTTCTCATCAAGCGTGACAGTGAGAAGGACTCCCATCTCATCGATGTTTCGCCCGATTTTTACTGCTTCCGGTTTGTCGACTATGGCTTTTAATATTGTTTCTAGTATTTCTGAGTCTCTGTTTTGCATCTATAATCACCTCCTTTTCAGTGTCTTATCTTCATTACGCTTTTCTAAGCGCAATTAAAGGCACTCCCAAGGTCCATCCCACAGGCGAGCCTGTTGGATAGGTTGCTGGCAATACTCCATATGTTTGAGTCACTGCCCAACCGGATAATGGTGTACCTGATAGATCGGCTTCATATCCTAAGACAGGAATAACATCTCCTGCTACGGTAGCTGCTACAACTAATGCTGTTGTGTCTTGTCCTACCAGGCAGAGCCAATACAATTTGCCACCCTGTAAAGTAGTGTTTATGGTTAGTTCTTTTACTCCGGTAGTGCTAACATCAACTTCTCCGGCATCCAGAACGAGTTTCCCTGGATAGTTGTTTCCGTTATCTTCGTAAATACCAAGTCTCAACCTGGGTGTGGTTCCTGTTGCTAAGGTTGTTACTCTGACTGCAATCCTGTCGAATGTGGTTGTTTTAGGAAGATAAAAGGGGAATGCACGCAGCGAGTTGGCTGAGGCAACTCCTTGTGTGCTTTGTGCTGCTCCAGTAATAAACGAACCGTAATAGTTTCCGGTTCGCTTAAATCCTAGTAAATCCGCTAGTTTTATTACTGTTCTATATTTAGCCATAGGTTTTTAACCTTCTACAATAACCTCCACTGTCTGTGCTGCTATAGGTGAGGAGACAACAATTTGTTCTGTACCCCTTATCCTCAAAGAGAGGCTGTCTCCTGGGTTATCAAGTAAAAACGGAGCAGCTTTGCTGTCTGTATCATCATGGGCTACTTTAATAGCTCCGGTGTTTGTTCCTTTAGATTTAATTACTACCTCGCAATCTTCACCGACAGCCATAGAAGGCAGAGGATACCAGGTATCCGCATTGGTTATAGCAACGTTTGCAGTTGTAAATTTTGATCTGCTTGCCATAGTATTTCTGCCTCCTTAGAACTTCGGTTCGTCAGTTGTACTTCTAACGCCTGTCGTGACTGTTTGTTCTGCTCCTTCCTCCTGGCCTCTTGCTTCCATTTCTTTTCGGCGTAAAGCACCTTCTCGGACTGCAATATCCCTTTCTCGTTCTTCAAGAGTTTTAAACTTGTCTTTATAGACTTGCTCAAGAGTTTTGCCTTTCATATCAACCGTTTGGATTCTTCTAAACACATTGCCAAAGTTTGGATGGTTATCAAGAAATGCAATTTGCTCCGGATCACTTGTTCGGTAAACACCTTCGTGGAATTGAATGTATTTACCTCGGATGGTAAGAATTCTTATTCCTACTTCTTTAAGGTATGCAGGTTCTACAACTAATTTAAGTTCGTGATACCTTGAGATATACACAACTTCTTGATTAGCTTCAACTTCTTTGGCTGTTTTCTCTTGTGATTGTCCGGATGTTTCAGATCCTTCACCTTCTTCCTCCTGGGTCTGCTTAATACGAGCAATAAGCTCTTCTTTTTTGCCCTCTTTTGAGATACCTAAGCGCTTTGCCTCGGTCCAGAGTTCTGGCATAGACATTTCTTCTAATGGTTTTACTGTTGTATCTGTCATTTAATTCACCTCGCTTTCTTTTTTAATTTTTGCAAGGGTGATAACGCTCACCCTTAGCTTAAGCGACTGCATTGAGTAAGAAAGTATGCAGTGACTTCCAATATTTTGCGTTTTCAATCATAGTCATCAATATCTGTAAAGCTGTTTATAAAGCGCCGATACTCATAATGGCATGGCGTTTTTCCTGCTCCATTTGTAAACCGCACTCTGTGAGATATTCATCGACTTGGCTATCTTCTCCAGGGTTCTGGCGATTGGTCAAAAGTTTTGTATCTCGGTTGCTTAGATTGCGGAGTGTTAAAGCCTCCATATCAAGTCCTACGGCATAATTTCCGTAGGTCACTCCTGCGAGTAATGGATGCTTAATGATGTGCAGTGTTCCGTGTGGAGAATCGTAAGTAACAATTCTCAGCCCGTACGTTTTTGTCGGATTGACAATCTGTACTTTACCTTTTGCCCAGCTGTTGATCATTGAGACCACTGCTGCTGATGCAAAAAGGTATTTTTCTGTGTTTCCGTAAGCAAAGAGACTTTCAAGCCAGCTTTCAAATTCTGACTCGGTATCTACGCTTGCTGTGGCATAGGTAAGAATTCTTGCCAGAAGTCCGCCGGTAAATCGTTTTGGATGTGTGCCTGCGGTAACAATTCCTTTCTTACCAAATAAGAAGGATCTTTCGATATCGACCATGTGCTCGATACCTTTTTTGCGTCTTTGATAATCAAAGTCGCTTTCTTTGGTCCATCCTTTAGTGTTTTTTGCCGATTCTGTGATTCCGACTGGAGTTCTGAAAATCTGACAGTAGTTGGAGACTTCTGTAATAACAGTAGATTTAATCTCTCGAAGTCCTGCTCCTTCTTCATTTGCATTTCCGATAAGCCAGACATCTCCTGATGCATCTGCTGCTGCTCCGGTTGCACCTCCAAGTTCTGCACCAACTGTAACGGTGTTAGCGTCAACAATGGCTGTAACCTGGAATACCCATTTTTGCTTGGCAACTAAGATAATGTCGCCAATCTGCAGATAAGCTGCTTGTCCGGTAAGCGTTAAGTTTCCGCCGTCTGGATCGACAGTTCCTGAACCTGTGAGTTGTCTGCGGCCAAATTCATCCTCGAACCACTTAAATTCAGGGTCCATGGATTCCTGCTTTTTCATCGCCTTACCTTCTCCGGTTACTGGATCTTTTCCAGCGTTTGTCAATATAGCTAAGAGTGGATATCTATTTACATCCAACAGCGACACGACATCCGCCACATCATATTTGCGTGTTACTCCTAAATTTCCTGTTCCTTTAATTCCTGTTGCTGATGGCATAATTTGTGTTCACCCCCTTTCTTTTATTTTTGTAACTAGACAGGAAGGTCATAGTCCTAACCCTCCTAAGGAGCCTCTTGACCCACTGCGCCCAAGAGCTTTCTGGATGCGTTTTGTTTCGGCATCCGAGCCATCGGGTTGGGCCGGAGCGCCCGCTCCACTCTCAACCTGAGCTTTAGCCTTTTTGAGTCGGCTACGCTCGTCATCTGATATATCGGTTGCATCGTTGGACTCTCCTTTGTGTTTGCCAAGGAAAGCATCTACCTGCTTGCAGGCCTCTTTTAAGGAGATTACTGTTCCTTTTGCACTTGCTGCATCAATAATTGTTAAGACCATTTTTCTATAATCCGGATCATCGAGTGGATGTTCTTTCTTTGCTTCTGAAATCTCCCTTTTAACAGAGTCTCTGATTTGGGTCTGGCTTTCGATAGTTTTCTTTACCCCGTCATCTATGCGCTGCATAACCCATTTTGCAAAGTCGGTGGGTGTCATTTTCTGCAGTTCTTCGGGTGAGGGGAGATCGGACGTGTTTTCTTCAGGCTTATCTTTGTCTTCTGTAGCATCTTCTTTTGGTTTGGCTTTTCCTTCAAGCGTTGCAATCCTTCCTTCCAGGGTTTCGTAATCTTTTATAACTTCTTCTCTGCTTTTGCCATTCCAGCGGTTTTTTGCGTCCTGGTTGTCGTTATCTTCTTCTGAGTTGTCCTCATCATCATTATTTTCTTCAGAATCTTCGTCATTTTCATCTTCTGTTTCTGCTCCGGCTGGAGGAGTAGTGCCACCTTTATCCTCACCTTCGGGAGTTTCTGTTCCTTTGTTTTTATCTTCAGCAGAATCATCCTGATTTTCATCAGGCTCGCTTAAAAGTTTTTCTAATTCTTCCCGTTCTTTTAATTTGTTTTCGTCCATATTATTTCTCCAATTGTTTTGACATCTCGTCAGACCTGCCGACTGATGCCTTGCAAACTGCTATAGCTGATTGCTTTTTATCCATACCCTTCTTGGGTTTAAAGTTTGGGTCTGCCATGAGCTTTGCGACACATGATTCAATCTTTCGCCCCTTCTCGTTTGGCTTTCCATCTTTTGTATAAGTTCCTTTTCCGTATGGCATAGTTTTAATATTCCTCTGATGCGAGCTCCATTTCTGGACCATCTTGCATCAAACCTCCTAATTTAATTTCTCCTTCCAATACTTTATCTAGAACTTCAATAAGGTCTTTTACTGCTGTATCAAAGCTGACAGTTTTCTCTTCTTTATGAGTATCCCAGCTGCCGATATAAGCACACCTGGCTGCAGAGACTGCTTCCTCAACAACCCGCCATTTTTTATGCTTATCTTCTCTGGTCTGTGTCTTCTTAAATTTGGCGAGCACGACATTGTCAGAGCTTTCCTGTTCTTGTTCCTCGTTTTTATTTTGTTCTTCTTTTGCTTCTGCCATAGTTTTATTCTGCCTGCAGGGTTTGGGATGCTTCCTTTTTTTCGTTTTCTGCAGTCTCCACTATGCTTAATACTTTTTTGTAGGCTTTGATTGCCATTTTGTGCTCCATGTCTTCCTCAATCGGGCAGTCTGTAAGGTCTTCAACTTCCAGTTCGATTTCTGCATCGATCTGACGTTTTAAGATCTGCCATCCCTCTGTTTGTGTCATCTCCCAGATGGCTCTGCCGGTTTCCAGTTTTTCTTCTGCTGTTTCTGCCATATTGTTTTAGAACGATGTTTCACCAGGCGTTTCTTCGTCCGGTGATTCATTAAGATTTATCTGGGTTTTATCTGCTCCCAATCCTCCTAAGTTTTGAGTTTCAGTATTTTTAATCTCCTGAAGGGTTGCTACTAAACTATCGATAACATCGGGGAAGAGTGACCCTTGGAGGAAAGCTTTGCGGGCTGCATTAAAAACAATATCTACCTGCTGCCAGACTGCTTCATTGTTCTGTTCGGGAGTTATAGCCTGAGCATTTGCCTGAGTTGTATCTTCTGGGAGTGGCTGATTGTTTGGATTAGTATTATCTTGTGCCATAAGTTTTTATACTAATGGGAATGGTTTTTCAGCATTCCATAAAATTGCTCCTATATATACTTCTAATGAAGGAGCTGCTCCTCCTGTTATTGTCACGACTGCACGCATGTATCTCTTTTTGCGCTCGGTTTGCATCTTATAAACCGTATCAGCTGTGACAGTAACTTCCTCTCCACCTTTGGTGATAGTTGCTCCGGAGGAAAAATCAGAAACATCTGCTTCTTCAATCTTTACTTTTGTCGAAGTCTGATCTCCTAGGTTTCCAATGGCAACATCAACGAGCGCAGTATCAAATGCAGGTTTGTCGCTAACATAAGTATCAACACTAGCTCCATTAGTTGTTGCAGTAATCACCTGAATGGGGAGTATGGTTTTTGTTTGTATATTTTGATTAAGTGTCCTCATAGTAAAAAATCTAATAAATTGGGGTTGCAACTTCTAAATACACGTAGTGCGTATACTCAGAAGCCACAACCCCGATAGTTTCGTTAGGTGTTACTTCCTAATGATTACATTCTATTTGGCAAGAACTGTACATCTCAATAAACTTTCTGTCATTAATTGTCCTTGACATGTGATAATTAATTATTTATATTGATCCTAGATATCGAAATTCGATATTATACACTGAACAATGCTCACAAAAAACTTTTTCCGTGGATTTATTAAGCTTCATATTCTTCATCATGCGTCAAAGGAACCTGTGTATGGTGTTTGGATAATTGAGGAACTTAATAGGCATGGATATAAACTAAGTCCTGGAACTTTGTACCCTATCCTACACTCTCTTGAAGAAGAGAAATTACTTACATCTCGGAGTGAGACAGTAGAAGGCAAGATTCGTAAATATTACGAAATAACTGATGAAGGTAAAAAAAGACTAGAAGAATCAAAATTAAAAGTCAAAGAATTAGTAGATGAATTATATCAATGAGATGAAAAAAGTCCTGTTTCTTTGTTTCCATAACTCCGCAAGATCGCAAATTGCTGAAGGGTTGCTGCGTTATCTCGGCGGAAATAAATATAAGGTTTATTCTGCCGGTATCGAAGCGACTTTTGTCAAACCTCAAGCAATTTTAGTTATGAAGGAGATTGGCATTGATATATCAAACCAAAGAAGTAAAAAACTTGACCAATTTCTGAATGAACAGCTTGACGAAGTTATAACAGTATGCGATGAGGCAAACGAAGCCTGCCCAGTGTTTCCTGGCGCAAAGAATAGAAGGCATTGGAGCATGCCAGATCCTTCCCATGCAAAGGGAACGAAGGAAGAAGTTTTGACTTTTTATCGTCAAACGAGAGATTTGCTTCGAGAGAAAATAGAATCAGAATTATTAGTAGAAAATAGGGAACCATAATAAAAATATGGAACATTTAGCAAACGATCATCAATGGTGGAGTCAACCAGTAAATCAACTAATAAAAACATTCAATCTTGATGTTGCAAAAGGACTCTCTCAAAAACAGGAGAAAGAAAATAGGGTTTCCTATGGTACAAACACTCTCACTGAAATTAAACCCACCAGTGTAGGAGAGCTTATCCTTGAAGGCATAAAAGAACCAATGATGATAGTGCTTTTATCCATTGGAGGCATTTCACTTCTTTTTGGCAAACCTGTTGAGGCAATAGTTATGGTCTTTGTAGTAGCAGCGTATATCGGCGTTGAATTTATCAATAAATTTAGAACCGATAGAACAATGGCTCGCTTGCGTGAACTTACAGAACCGACAACAAAGGTTTTACGGGACGGAAAACAGCAAGAGATACAAACAAGTGAGGTAGTAGTTGGAGATGTTATCATCCTCTCAGAAGGTGTGCGTGTTCCAGCTGATATGCGACTAGTTGAATCGTATGGAATGATTGTCAACGAAGCTTCTTTAACTGGTGAGTCTCTTCCTGTAAATAAAGATGCCAAGGCTGAAGTGGAAAAAGAGACACCGCTTGCAGAGAGGCGAAATTGTGTTTTTTCAGGGACAACAATTCTTTCAGGTGAAGGCAAGGGAATTGTCATGGCAGTTGGGGAAAAAAGTGAGTTAGGGACAATTGCAACTGAAGTTCAAGCAAAGCGGAAAGAAAAAACCTACATCCAAAATGCCATGACCAAATTAGCAAAAACGCTGGCAGTATTGGCAATTATTGTCAGTATTATCATCCCTACAGTTGGTTTATTGCAAGGACAGAGTTTTCAGGAGATGGTTTTAACCTGGCTTGCCTTAACGTTCCTGATGATACCAGGACAACCACCAGTCATTATTACCATGTCTCTTGCTCTTGCTTCATTTGCGTTAGCAAAGCAAAAATTGGTTGTAAAACGTCTACGGGGAGTTGAGGTTCTGGGTCAGGTAACTACAATAGTCACTGATAAAACAGGCACAATCACTGAGAATAAAATGGCGGTTAATTCCCTTATCCTAAGCGATGGAAAAGAACTAAAGCCAGATCAATTACCAGAGGACTTGTTGCAGAAAATTAGTCTGTGTTTGCCCCAGTATTCAACCGACCCAACGGATAAGGCAGTTAATGAAGTGTTAGTGGGATCAAAAAGAGACACTAACTATATTTCACAAAAAGGTTTCTCAGAAAATAAGCCGTGGCGGACAATGGTTTATAAGGAAAAAAATACCCAACTGTTTGCCTTTGCAGGTGAACCGGAAAGAATTATCAACTCAACAGAGTTACCGACAAAGCAAAGAGAAAAGCTGCTAGATATTCTTAAAAAAGAAACAGAAAAAGGACACCGAGTGATTGGTTATGCGTTTAAGGATAGTGGTAATGACTTTTTAGAAAAAACACAGTTTTTAGCATTGGCCGTTCTTTCTGATCCGATTCGGCCAGGCGTGAAAGAAGCTGTAAATTCTTTGGGAAATGCTGGAATAAATACCTACATAGTAACAGGTGACCATCCGACAACTGCCAAAACAATAGCTGAGTCAATAGGGATTAAAGGTGATGTGCTGCAAGGCTTAGATCTTGAAAAAATGAATGATGCTCAATTGTCAGAAGAACTTTCAAGTATCAGGGTATTTGCCCGTATTTCACCGTCTCAAAAACAGCGCTTGGTTACACTTCTGAAAAAACAAGGTGAAACAGTGGCAGTAATTGGGGATGGGGTCAATGACGCACCAGCACTTAAAGCTGCTAGTGTAGGTATTGCTATGGGTGAGATAGGTACAGATTTAGCGAAAGAAACGGCGGATTTAGTTTTAACCGATGACAATTATGTTCATCTCCCAGAGGCAATTGCGTTGGGACGCAAAGCACTTGATAACTTCCGCAAAGGCTTAACTTATTATCTTTCCGCCAAGGCAATACTCCTTGCAATATTCCTTGTCCCGCTTGCTTTGGGTATACCTTTCCCATTTGCGCCAATCATGATTATTCTTACCGAACTCTTGATGGATTTAGCCTCCTCTACGATCTTTGTAACGGAAAGTGCAGAACCTAATGTACTAAACAGAAAACCGCAGACCATTACAAACTTTTTGAATAAAACAATTGCTCTAAAGATTTTGAAAAACGGAGCATTTTTAACAATAGGTATTCTTGCTGTTTATCTCTGGCTTTATTATCAGACGCACAATGTGGTACTCGCGCAGACCGCTGCATTTGTTACTTGGTTGTTGGGACATATTATGTTAGCTCTCAACTTGAAACAGGAGAAGCTCTCTTTACTCAAGCAGGGGCTTTTCTCTAACCATTTCGGCTTATTCTGGTTAGTAGGAATGATTCTTCTTTCTTTCATCATCACAAATGTTCCATTCGTCTATTCATACTTTCATACAACCTTTATCCCTTTGAATGTATGGATAGGGATTTTAGTAATAGTTTTCATCTCAACATGGTGGATTGAGTTGCGTAAAATTGTAAGCCACGGTCATGAAAGTTTCTCATAATAATCTTGTCTATTTTTAATATGAATTTTCCTTTCCAAAGGAGGTGTATCCATGAAGAACCAGATCCGCAACCTCTCCAAGTCATCAGCATTTCGATTCGTTCTAACGATGGGTATTGTCGACCTGTTTGGTGACATGGCCAATTCCGGTGGAGCGAGCATGAAAAAGAAGAAAAACAATAAAATAAGGAAAGCATTATTACTTATTTTCATTATTATTCTTCTCTCGTTTCTGGCTATTTATAGCATAAAATCTACTCCTCAGCCGCAAGAGACAACGCAACAGTCTACACCTATACCTCTTCAAACATCAAAGCTCTCATCTTGTTCTTTCGTAAGAAGTGATCAGCAAGACCCGCAGTTTTGTAATCATAATTCCTGTACATCTGCTCTCCCATACAAAAGTACTAAACTCATATCTTACTTTGAAGAAGTTTCTCAGAAGACAAGTATTCCAGCGGAGTTATTAGCTGCAATTGCCCGAATTGAGTCAACCACAAAAGACTTTACAATCTCTGATTATACAGATGAGCAAATAACTGCTATGGAAGATGTAGAGAAAATTAAAGAGAATATTGACACAATGGTTGATAGTGGTAAAAAAGCAGCTTGTCCACGAAGTATTACCGGAGCATTGGGACTCATGCAGATGCAACCGCCAGAGCATATTCATAATGCAATAAGAGAGGAGTTGCTTAATCGGTATAACAGAGAACAAATGCTTCCATTATTTGCGATAGAGAATGATGCATACAATAGAGAGGCTGCAATACGGTCTTACGAGCAAATAAACGCCCATGATGAAGAAGCTATGCTGCATGGAGCAGCATTTGCAGGAATTGATAGACCATTAAAACGAGAAGATTTCTGTCACCCAAAGACAAATCTTTACTTAGCTTCAGGACTTATCTTAAAAAAAATGCAAAGACTGGGATATGGGGATAGTACAAAATGGAATCCCACATGGTCAAATGATAAGCAAGCTATTGAAGCACTTATTACATCTTACTACGGCTGTTTACAATATCCGAATTGCAATACCGGACCATATAGTTATTCAGATGATGTCTACAAAGGTATACAGTCTTGCAAAGGGTAATCTAAATCCACAACTCAAGTTAGTATTTTAAACACACATTGTTCTTAGCATTACTATATCAAAGTTATCAGTTATACTTAAGATAGTACATAATTTACATTATAGAAAATTCAGAGTTTAAATCTTCTTCCTTAGATATTCTGAATACTTCTCGCACTCTACTGCAAATAATGCACATATTGTCGATAAGCGCTTTAATGCTTTAAGAAGTTCTCTCCTTTGCTTGTTTATTACTGCAATCTCCTTTTTAGTTATAGCCTTCTCGTTCATCATCTTAAGCATAAATACTAGCACAAATGAATACAAGGAGTATGTCGAAAATGATACAAGCAGTCTATAGGATTGTAGGGTATGGGAAAACCTATAACGCATCGAGACGTTCTCGAGAAATTTGGTGCAAGACTCCAGAAAGTAAGAAAGGAGAAGCGTGTTAGCCAAGAAGAGCTTGCTGCCCAGTTGTCGATGCATCGTACTTATGTTGGGATGATAGAGAGAGGAGAAAGAAATCCCACAATAAGAACGCTGTATAAGATTGCTAAAGCGTTAAAGGTGAGTGCTTCTGATTTACTTCCTTTTTAATCATCTTGCCATCAAAAAATAAATTCCGGAAATAATAAGAAGAACTAGGACTACGCCGACTATTACAGGTGTTCTGTCTGGGGACTTTCTTTGCTCAATAATAGCTCCGTAGGAAAAAGGCCGTTTATCTGGTCCTTTTTTAAAGAATTTCATCCTTCCTTCAGTATATCAAGAATTTTACTTATTTTTATACACAAGGAGTATGCACTTCTTACACTTTTCACACAAAAAAAGGTTAAAATAAATTTTTGTGAAGCAAAAACCAAACCGCGAGCATAAAAAATTTCCCAAACTGCGATTTTTAGTCATTGATGATGAGGTTGCTATTGGTGAGGCTATCTGTTTTGCGATTGATATGACTGGAAATGATACGGTTCGCTTTTCCAATCCTGCTGACGCAGTAAAAGATTTTAGAAAAAACCCCAGTAAATATGATGGTGTGTTTACTGATTTAAGTATGCCTCAGATGAGTGGAGAAATGGTCATAGAGAGAATAAGAAAAATTACCCAAGAGATCCCTATTGTTATTTGCACTGCAACAGGAGGAATCTTTACTACTGAGGATCTGGTTAAAATGAACGTTTTATCTCTTATTGCAAAACCTTTTGAGTTGAGCGATATTGAATTAGCAGTCAAGCAAATACAAGAAAACTATATGATGCGAAATAGCCTACTAAAATAGAGGTTAAGCGCCAAGCATTTGACCAATCAGCGGTATTTTGTTCATTAGCTCTCGAATTCCTCCGGCTACCCCTGGACCAGGTGGTTGAGTCCCCTCAACGGGCGACACAGGCCCATTCTGGGGGTTGTTCATTGGTGTTTCTACTGTCGATGCTTCTGTTTGGTCTGGTCCTAGCAATAATTCGATATAACTGTCCAGGTCTAGTTCTTCGAGCATTAGCTTTTGTAGCTCTCTTTTTCGTTTCAACCATCGCTGAATGTCTGCTGGATCTTTAGGATCTGGTTTGTCCTGGGCAATCAGCTTATCGTAGAGAAGCAGTATTTGGTTGATTCTGGCTTGTTGGTCCGGTGGAATAACTGGTTCTACCTCTACAATTGCATCTACTTGTACTTTTTTGTCTGCCTCTTTGAATTCTTTAAAGTCCACTTTATCTCCTACAATTCTATAAAGTTTATCTTTATCTACAAATTCTTGGTTCATTTGAATGAGAATGTTTACTAGTTGGGTTAATGCTACGGCTACAGTCTGTGCATTCATGCTTAGGCGGAGATTACTTTGTCCCAAGAGCATTGCCACTTTTCCTAGTGGCTCATTGGTTGATTGTGGCATTCCTTGCATATATTCTCCAAGTGCTAGGGTTCTGGAGATTTCATCACGCATTAATTTGTCCTCATTTACTCCCATCAGGCTTATTTCTGGTGGCCTTTCGATAACTGCATCGTCCATTTTGCGAAGTTCCCAGATTGCTCCAGGGGAGAAGATAATGTCGTTTTTGGTAATACCGGAGTCCTTCCGGATTTTGACTACTGGGTCTAGCATTAAAACCACATCATCCATTCTTTGGTTTCTAAGGTCTGCAATCTCTGTAATCGTTGTTTCTACAGGTTCGATATGTCCGGTTGCCCAGAATTCCCAGAGGAGTGGCATATCCGGCAGGTCTATAAAAATCTTTCCAGTGTTTACACCAAGATAGGGGTTTTCGTCATCTCTTATAACAACTTCGCCATTTGATATAACAATGAGTTTATCTTCCTCAAAGTCCCAGCATTCCCACAGTTCCAGTTGCTTTTCGCCTTCTGCTTTGGCTGGGAGGATCTTTCCTTCTCCGCCTTGCTGGTCTTTTTGACTGCCTGCAATTTGCGACATTTTCTTTGTATTGACTTCATATCGCTCTTTTTTCCAATCCTCAACCACTTTTGACTCACAGAACTCAAGATTCTTATAAATCTTATTTTCGCCTCTGTTTTTTTCTTCTTTCTCTATTTTCTCTTTCTTTTTGACAATCCGATGAATTAGCCACGGACATGCCTCCTGCAGGTCTTCTGTTTCCGGAGCGGGCAGGAAGTCCCAAAGGTCTACAAGACTGGCTGTGGGGTCATCGTAGGTTGTTATGGTCTTACCATCTTTGGTAACACTTGATACCTTCCATGCTAGTTTAAGGATTCCATTCCCATATATGACTGAGGACTCTATCCAGTGGGGCAGTTTCTTTGCCAGCTCTATAATGTCAAAGTCGTAATTTACCAAATCATCCCATGACTGTAGAGACTCTGACTCAACATCTTGCTTCTCTCTGGGAAGAATGCGTGTTTTGCGCTTTGCTGTAGCAAGTCTAGATACCACTGTCTGGACGATTTCAAAGGCAATAGGTGGCATGAGTCGGGTGTTATAAGCGTAGTTCTGCTTATTCTGGTAAGCTCTGTAGAGCATGTACATCCGTAGCCATTTTGCTTGGTAGGGATCTCTGAATTCTTTGGCACGCTTAAATCTTGCCTTCCATTTGGTCAAGAGTTTTTGCTCCTCATCGGTAGGTTCATACTTTCTAGTCTCGGTTATTTTTTCTTCTTTTACTTCTGGCATATTTTTTGCAACAAAAAAGGGCTTAGATTCATCTACTCGTGTGAGTAAAAAATCTAAGCCCCGAAAGATTCGTTAGGCGAATTTCGTTACAGCTTCATGCTACAAAAGTGGAACTGTCTTTTTCAAGTACGTTACTGGTTATTGAAAGCTAATAGTGGAGAGGATTTGATCTGTAATCTCTTTATTTTCTGCGGTTGGCGGATAAGTAGAGAAAGAGTGAAGTTTACCATCTTTGACTATAACCGTCATATATCTGCCTTTTTGTCCTAATACTAACCCTTCAATTCCTTTATAACCGCCCATAGTGATATCTTCTACTGTAGCAGGGTCCATTTCTTTTTTAGATTTCTCTAAGCTATCGTTTGATGCACTGTTGCTTATATTGTATAAACCATAGAGTTGATATGTAATTTCATCATTATCAGTTTTTTCAATATAAAAACTTGCAGTTCTCGGTATACCTGGATCGTCTACTGCTTTCTCTTCTCTAAAAGTCATGCCTTCTGGAGTCGTAATGTACAAACCTGCTGTTCCAATAAATCTTTCATTTGGCTTAAGTTCTCTATTTGGCGTTGCAGGTGGAGTAGTAGGAGAAGCTTTAACTGCCTGTGTGTCAGCAACAGTAGTTTGTTTGGATGTGCTCACCTTATCAGAATAAAAAGATACTCCAGCTATTATTAATCCAATCAAAGCAACAATAGTAATAGGTTTTATTCTCATACTTATTGATCTCTGCCACCTGGCATAAAGGTGTAATTATAGAGGTTGAATTTGCTCGATTTCTTGCCTTCATTAAGGAGTATTTGTGCTATTTCCTCATCTGTCATTTGCTTTGTTAATTGGTAGGAAGATTCTGTTTCTATAGTGTTGCTTCCAGCTTTAATTGCTCCTTCACTGCCTGGGGTAATGTCTTTGCCTTCTCTAAGACGTTTGAGTAAATTTTCTTCGTTATCAACTAATCGATAGTAGTGGAGATTTCCTGTTATGGCCATTAATGTGGTATCCTTGCTTACTCTAAATTCTACGCCGTTTTCTGCTGCTGATTTGGCTTCTTCTCTGCTCATCCCCATCTTTTCTACAAAATAGTCTTCTACATCCTTGCGTTGTTCTTCTGCGATATCGCCTTGAAGAGAGGGGAAGTTTTGCCTGTTAAAGTAAAGATAGCTTCCGGCGAGTAATAAAATGATGCCTATGATAGCTGCTATCGTTAATTTACTCATATCTGTGTAATCTGAATATATCAAAAGTGAGCCTATAAGTCCAGCGGATTTCTTAATTTTCTTATTTGTCTTACTACCTTCTCAAGAAGCAACCTAGCCCCTTGATCAGGGGGGCTAGGCAGGAACAAAACGATTAGAAGTCTGCCTAGTCGGCAATCTTCTGCTCATCAAAGCCAATCTTGGAAGTGCCGTTGCATGGATTATCATCCAGCCAGACATTTCCAATGTTATACCACCACGGATCGCTTGGGTCTGTTCTTACCCAGGCATCGTAGTACGAATTCTGGTTAATCGAAAAGTGGAATTGGCTTCCTGAGTTGTAACTCAGTAGGTATGGTGCTGCTGTGTTAGTAGCATTCGTACCTGGGATGTAGGCATCATGAGTTGCCCATCCGTTTGGTCCATTACCGTTGGTCCAAACAGCGTAGTTACTCAAGCTACATCCTGACCAGGTATACTTCATGGTAGTGGGACTGCAGGTTCCACTATCGTAACAGTATCCTTCGTTACTTACTGAATACCAATACTGGCCAGGCCCATATGCTGTGTAGTAACCGCCATCTTGTGCGTAAATAGATACTGCAGCATGGGCAGCTTGCGCTCCTGTCGTAAAGACGACGAGGGCCATGAGTAATCCAAAGAACATTTTTGATAGATTTTTCATTTTGTTTTTCATTCACCCCCTTCCTTTTTTAATTTGCCCTCACTTACAATCCCAGCGTATTTGTGTAGCTGAGAAGGTCGCCTCCGACAGTAAATCCTACCTGTACAAAAGCCTTAACTCCCTCTACTTCTTTGGATTCATCTGTGAATCTGAAAAAGTAATTTGTTCCACCCTTTTCACCAGTGCTTGCAGTTAATTTGCTTAAATCAGCACCTGCATTTTTGGTGATGAACTCTCTGGCTTTTGCTTCTAATTGCTCAGGAGAGAACCTTGCTTCGGTGTTATATTCCTTAGCTGGTTGTCCTTTTGCAACTGGAGCTGGTCCGAATTGAACGATTTTATTCGTTTTAGTATCGACCTCAACGTAGTCTTGTCCCACTCTGTAGTATTCAGCTATAACAGAATTGCTGTAGCTTGATTTAGCGGTAGAGACATACTCAGGATTTCCCTGATTGCCAGTTAAAGCTTGGATGTTTGCGACTGCTGCACCTCTCTCTGTCGCAGGTCTTGCGAGACTTGCTTCTTTGGCGTTTGAGCCTTGTCTGCGTAATTCCTCTAATTGCTTAGCGGTATCACCAGTAAAGCGTACTTCGCCTTCATGCGTGCCTTTTTCTGTTTGGCCAGCATTTACAGCTTGTTCAGCTTTGGTTCGCATTTGCTCTGTCAGGGCATCGAGAGTTTCTTGCGGACTTAATGATTGTGCTGATACAGCAGTTACTAATCCGGTTAAAAGTGCTACTCCAACTATTGCTGGAAGTATTACTTTTCCTTTATTTTTGATTGTCATTTATTTTCACCTCCTTTCTTGTTAATAAACCCAAGATTTATAATTAATCAATTGGGTTTTCAAATAAAAAAGATATGAAGTAAATTTGGGATTTTTGAAGTGGGGTAGGTTATAAAAGGTAAGAATAATCTTACTTTTCTTACTTCTCATACACCAAGTATCTAGTAATTGTTGAGAATTGTCAATAGCTATTTCTTAGTGGTGATTTTAGAGGATAGTTGTTATTCTGCAGGTACGTTGGAGAAGCTTACTAGCTGGCCACCCTGTGTATATGTGATGGTTAATTTTTGTTTATCGCTCTTCCAAATAAAGACGTAATTTATTTGTTCACCTTCGCCTTTAGTATCAGCTTCTAGATTAAAATTCTCTAAATTTATTTTGCCGATTGCCTTCTCGTGTTTTTTTATAAAATCATTGGCTAATTGTTCTGCCTCTGCTTGTGTGTACCGTGGGGTATAATCATATTCTTTTTCAGGGCTTGACCAGCGCGAACCATCCTTATTTTCTCCCCATGTTCCTTGCTTTGGAGACATCTCTATCACTTTGTTGGTTTTGATGTCTATAACAAATAAATCAAAATCTACAGTATAGGTTTCTATTACTGGTTTTTCATCAGGTTTATTAGGATTCTTAACTACACATTCATACTTCACGGGTGCGTCCGGTCTATCTAAGAAGTCTCTTATGGCTGCTACTGCTTTTTCCTGTTCCTCCGGAGCTCTTGCACTAACAGAACACCACTCCTGTTGTGTTTGCTTGTATTTCTGAGTTTCCTTATCTCTGTATGATGGGTCGTTAAATAAAAGGTTTGACAGTTCCTGTTGAAGTTGGTTTCTGAGGTTCACAAGTGCCTCTAGAATTGATCCTTTTGCCATAACCTGGGAATTGGTCGTTACTCCGAAGAATAAGACCACCAAAACAATTGCTGCAAAAGCATAGGGTACACTAGTTGCCCAGAAGGATTTGCGTTGGGGAAAATATGTTTTCACTTCCTGCTCCAGGTCTTCTTCTTCATGTATTTTGGATAAGATTTGCTTCTCCAATGCTTTTATGTGCATTGTGTCTTTTTGTTCTTCCTGTTCAAATGCTGATTTGATTACATTTTTGAATTTCATATTAGTGCTTCTTTGAGCTTGATAATCGCTCTATAAAAACGCATCTTGACTGCTGCCTCTTTAGTATCCAGGGCAACAGCTATTTCTTTGAATTCCATTTCCTCAACAATCCGGAGTCTTATAATTTCCTGTTCTTCTGGTTTCAGCTTCAGTAACTCTCTCTTTACCCTCTCTATATCCTTTTCGTGGGTAATCTCTGCATCCATCATGTCCTCTACATCACTATTGTCAAAGAGTTCTATGTTATTTTGCTCTATAGAAACTGTTTTCTTTTTGGACCTCATCTGGTCTGCAATCAAGTGCCTGCAGATAGTAAGCAGCCAGCTTTTTAGCTCGCCTTCGCTTTTGAAATTAAATTGTTTATAATTTTTCATTGCTTTCAGGAAAGTCTCCTGTACTATGTCGTCCACATCTTCCTGTTGATACAGGGATTTCCTGGCAAAAAAGTACACGAGCCTAATATAATTTTTGACTACTTCATCGAACGGTGGCTTCTGCATAATTAAATGGTCCGCTTCAACCGTTCTATATAAGTAAACGGAAGAGTTGGCAAAAGTAACATTTTACAATTATATCGAAAATTGCTTGCTTAGGTATTAGATCTCGATATTACTTTGCTTTTTGGGGAATGTTCCGGCGCTTCCGCCTTCCTCTGGAGTGATACGTTTTTGCTCTACAATCTCTTTCCGGTAGGGTTTACCGTTCTGAATATAAATATCAACTCGGCCATATTCCACCTTCCGGATGTCCTCCAGGATTTTAGCTTCTGCCTCTGTGACAATGACTGTTATTTTCTTTGGTTCTTTATTTGTTTGGCTCATATTTTGAACGTTTTAATAGGGCAATATGCCAGTAGATTAAAGCCAGCCAGAAGTCGTTTGGTCCGGTGTTTGCCCATTCACGCTTCACCTGGCCCAGCTTATCAGTTACATTGCGTGCATACATCGTCTGAGCGTGTTCTATAAGCATTTTGAAGGTAGGACTGCTGTTGGACAGGGAAAACTTGATTTCTCCTTTGCGGAGCGCTGAGATGGTATCATCCATGATTCTGGTCCTGGAGGAGAAAACCTTTACTTCTTCTTCAAACTCCGGCTCTTTTCCTTCCTTCTCATCAAAAAACCTTATTACCTCCAACATCTTTGGGTCATCTTTGAACCAGCTCAGGTAAACTCTGTAGGGGAATTGCTTGGCCAACTCGAATGCTTCTCTGGTATACGGTTGGCCATCGACTACTACCACTCTGATGTCAAAAAATGTTATAAGGTCTGCTGCCTGCTGCCATCGGTCTTTGCCCTCATGGTCGGTTAGTATGCCTATCCAGAAGATTCCCAGCTTATTGCCTATAATCAAATGATTTCCTTTGCCTGTGCCTGCTCCGGTGTCTATGCCCATTACGTTGTATTCCTCTGTAGAATCGGCCTTCACGTCTGTCACGTTGCGTATAAAAAGGCTTGCTGGGATTCTTTGGTCAGCTGATAAATAAGGTAGTCCTAAAATCATGTTATAGAAGTAGGTGTCATCATCTGCATCCTTTTTTTCTTTTATTAAATCCTGGGCTGTTCTCCAGGGTGCATGCATTTGGCTTATCCAGTATCCGGACATTGGTCTGCCTGGGTATTTTGCCTCCCAGCTTCCATTTTCATTGATGTCCTGGGGAGTTATAAGTTTTTTACACTCTTGGCAGATATAAATGCCACGCTCCTCATCTACGTTTTTGTCCCATTCCATATGCTGTCTGAATCTGCAGTGGGGGCAGTTAAAGCGCCAGTATTTCTGGTCTGATTGCTGGAAGATCTTGTCTACTCCAAACTCCGGTACTGTAGGAGTAGAGAAGTAGTGCTGGCTTCTGATTTTTGAGTAGCCCATACGGGAGGTGTAATCCCTGATAACGTCTGTTTTTGACTTGTCCAGTTCGTCATGAATGTTTCTGTCGGAAGAAAGCATGATGGCCTCCCGCTCTGTGAATGTTCCTTTGAAGTAAATAAAGGATTTGCCTATTTGTTTCTGCTCTATTGAGTCTATGCTCTTAGGGGCAACGCCCTGCTTTACTACTGGGTTTACATCCATTATCCGGTTTACCTTTGACTGGACGAACTTAAGGACATCATCTCCGGTGGGCAGGGTATAGATCTGGTTGATTCCCCAGAATCTTGCACCATGCAGAGTTCTTAGGATCTCCATTGTGCTTGCTCCAACCTGGGAGGCTTTTCTTATAACTTGGATGGGTGTGCGGTCAGCATAAATATCCAGCATGAAGCGGTGGTTCTCAAACTCGATAGGCTCACCATTTTCGTTTTTAATCTTATTGTTTAGTATCCAGTGGAGAATACTGATTTTGTCTTTATTTATGTCGTTTGCCATAGTGTCTTTTAATAACTAGGTCTATTTCTCCACCGATTTGGTCTTCCTCCGGATTGGGTGGTGCTTGCTCGCTCTCATCGATAGAGTGCCTTACTTCTGTTTTTGCTGATGACTCACCCCATTCAGTGCGGTGCATTTCCCATAGGTACTTAATCTCCAGCACTGATACGTCCTGTGTTTTGGCCTGCTTCTGCAGCTTTGCCATTTTCTGGATGAGAATATCTGTAATAAGGAATTTGCGTTTCTTTCTGAACCTGTCGGCTTTGTCCTTCAGTTCTGCCAGTTCTTCTTCCATCCTTAGATCTGTACGTGCCACCCATTGATACTTCTTGGACCAGGTTTCTATGGTCGTATCGCTTGGTTTTTTGCCGAGCCGGTATGCAAAATCCGCCCCAGTTTCACCCAAGACTTGCCCAACCTTTTCCCACACGTCCAGAAGCTTCTTAATGCTGCCTGCTTCACAATAAAGTAGCCAGGCTGCGTACTGTTGTTCAGTTTCAGCTGGCATCTTGGAAGTGGTTATTTTTGCTTGTTTGTTTGGTTTCTTTGTTGCCATAGGCTTTTACAGGTGTAACTGGTCCATTCGATCTGAATGAAGCCCACAAATCGCCACACAGGGGCTTATAATTTGAGCCTCTGGCATCTTTTCCTTATTAAATCGCAGAATAGTGGATCTCTCTCCATAAGATATGCAACCCTTCCTATTTTGTGAGCTGCCATCAGAGTACTTCCTGAACCGCCGAATAAATCAACTACAAGCTGGCCGATTCTGCTGCCACCTTTTAATGCTTTCATAATCAGCCACTCCGGTTTCTCTGTCGGGTGGACCATTTCTGTCACTGCTTTTCGTGGCATGTCCCAGACATCACTTTCATTCGCTTCACCGAAGAACTGATGACGCTCTCCCTGCCTCCAACCGTACATGAGTGCCTGAGCTTTTGATTTGCCTGTCGGCCTCTTACCTTTCATTATTTGTTCGTATTGCTTTTTGTAGTCACCCCAGCCGATTGCAAAGTTGGGTTTCACCCAGACGATATTGCTGCTGAAGACAAACCCTGAATTTAAGAACTGGTAATAAAAAAGAGGGTAGGAGGAATATCCGGTGCAGACATAAATTGTCCCTCCTGCTTTTAAGACCATACTAAAGTTCTGGAAGAATGCTTCAGTGAATGCTCTGAACTCATCCTGGGTCTGGTCATCTCCCAGAATGATTCCTTGGTCTGTATGGAACTTACCTTTTTTCTCCATGCTTTTGTGAGCTACGTTGTAGGGAGGGTCTGTAAATATAATGTCTGCTGTTTTACCGTCCATAAGTTTTTTAACGTCATTTGGATTGGTTGAGTCTCCGCACATAACTCGGTGCGGACCTATCTGATAAATTTCACCGAGTTTGGATATTGGTTCTTTTATTTGTTTTATTTCTTCCTCTGTATCCCAAGGTTTTTCTTCTTCCTCCTGATCCAGAAACATTGTGGTATCCAAGAGATTGCTGATTTCTACTTCATTGAATCCGGTAAGTGATAAGTCAAAGTCTGCTTTTGTCAGGTCGGTTATAATCTCTGCCAGTTTTGTTTCATCCCACTGGTCTTCGATTTTATTTAATGCAAGATTGAGTGCTTTTTCTTTTTCCAACGGAATAGAAACGGTGCTATAAGGAACTTCTGTCCAACCCAGTTCTGTTGCTGCTCTGACTCTTTTTTCACCACCGACAATCACATTTTCTCTACCCTTGGAGGTGTTTATCACAATAGGCACAGGCATTCCGAATTCCTTGATGGAATTCTTCAACTGCTCTATAACGCTGCGAGTTACCTTTCTGGGGTTATACTCTGCAAAGCGCAAAAGTGTTATTTTTATTGTTGGTATTTTTGTTTCCATAGTTTGTTTAATATTTTTTTAATCTTCAGCCAGATTCTTTTGTGTAATGACATACCGTTTGTATCCACAGGGAGAATAGGTATCTCTCTTTTTTTCTCCTCCTCCTGCAAATGAGGTGATATATAGTCTTCTTTCAGTAATGGATAAATAAGGTCTTTCATACTTTTAACAATTGCTGAATTACTTTAAGGACTTTTTCCCTCTTACCGATATCTTCTGCGTAGCGTGCTATTACATCCTTTTTAGTCAGCTGCTCCTCTCTTGCTCCAAGAGGTGAGCGCCTGGTTACTGTTTCAATGACTTTATCGTCATCGACATCCGCCAGCGTTTCTATTGCAATCTCCATTCGCAACATTTCCTCCTGGACGCTGTTATGGATGTCTTCTAATAAATCTGTTCTGGTTTTTACCATAAGTTTAGTATTCGATTAGTAACCGATTCTTTTTAAAGGTTGGTTCATCCCATTCCAGAAGCTCTCCGGTTTTAATAACGATAACCATATAAATTGTTTTTCCTGCTTCGTTGGTTTTTTGTCCCTCGAAGTGATACTTTGGATTTTTGGGTGCTGGTCCTTTTGGTCCTGGTTTCATACTGTCTCCACCTCCTTTCCGATTTTTTGGACGATAAATATTTCTTTCTTCTTATCCCAGCGCCAGTATTCTTTACTGGTAGATGCAGGACGAGGGAATCGAACCATTCTCTCCTGGTCATCTCTTGCTCTCTGGGAAAAGTATTTGCTGGACACCTGAATAAATCTGATTTCTGTTTTGTCAATTGCTATAAAATCCCAGCAATAAAAAAAGTCCTGTGGTTGCCACTTGGAGACTCGTGGTCTTTCAACCAGATATCCTTCTTTTTTTAATTGTTCGTATGCTATTTTTTCTGTTTTGTTCATGCTGGTTCGTTGGCATAGCGCCAATAAAATAATTTTTCCATGTCTTCAACTCCGATAGCATCCTTGCAGTAAGAGAGAGCAATGCCAAGCCTTCCCTGTCTTTTTCTTTTAAATGCTAATTTAACGTGTTTGAAGAACCCGCGACTCGGTTCTCCAGATAGACCCAGCTCTACCCAGATTCGTTGTGCTTCTGCCTGCCATTCGTAAAAGATTTGACTGTCGTTTTCAGGAGCGATAGGGTGGTGGTTTAGTAGTTCTCCTACCGATTTGATTCCTTTTTTATTGACAGAGCCATTAGGCTCAACAGTAAAATTGTCATTGTCTTTGTTAGTATCTTTGTATGTTCTCATTTTGAGACGCTTGTCAGTATCATTTTGAGACGGCCCGTATCTCTTATTGATATAGGGAGTCTCACTTTGAGATTCGTTTTTAATCATTACCGATTCGTACCATTTGCCAGTTCCTCTCAAGAAAGCAGGTTGCTCCGGATGCTTTTCCAAGAGGCCTATCTTGAGACCTTTATTAATTGCACGAAATACAGTTGCTCTGCCAATATCCAGATAATCACCGAGGGTTTCTTTCTTGGCATAGCACCAACCCATCTGAGTGTTTTTAGGATTGTTGGAAAGGTTATAAATTAAATCGAAGACGCAGTATTCATTGATACTTAAACCCAGTCTAATTCTTGCATCGTGGTTTATAGTTGTGTAATTGAATCTGACCATTTTTAGCATGTTGTTTTCCAATTTGACTGTTGATATTCATTTTCATTTTTCACCCGTTTCTTTTCATTAGCTGGCATTGGGTACTTTTTATAAACACCTTGGAATCAGTAGAGCAAACAATTTGCTCAACAGCCAAACCAGTCCAATTATTGAAAGTAAGAGAAAAATCCAGGGTCGGAGTTTTCGGAACATCAATCTTCTTTTTCTGGCACTCAATCGGTACTTTAATTCTTCATTCATAGCTATCCTTATATTGCAATAGTTCGTTTGGTGTACCAGTCTTTAGCTGGGATACCTAAAAACTCACCGACTTTTTTAACTGTGGAAGGGCGTGGGTCACCATCTAAAACTAGAACACGTCTGACCGTTTGGGGGGATAGTTCTACTTCTAAGGCAAGTTGAAAACGAGAGAGTCCTTTAGTAAGCCTTATTTCATCAAATAACTCACTGTTAACTCTCTTTTCTTTATTGATAAAGACTGTCTTTTTTGGTGTGCTTGCTGTCATTTATATTACCTAATGTACAAACTCTTGTAATTTATCTCAATAAACTTTATGGTTGTTTATGTTCATTACTGTTGACAACTATCATTATACTGTGTATAAATAAGAAAAGTAAGAATAATCTTACATAGTTATTACAAATAATATGCAGAAAAGAAAAAAACCTTTGCTCAAAAGTTCGGACGATTTTGCTTCTATTGGCGAGTACGTCAGCTATATCCGTGAGACCAGAGGATATACGCTGCAGGACGTTGTGGAACTGGTAAAAACTGCTATTAAAAATCAGGCACTTGATTCACAATGTTCCCTTTCGAGAGGATATCTTTCTAACCTCGAAACAGGAAAACATGCACACCCTTCACCTTTTAAATTAAAAGCCCTCGCTTTTATTTATAAAATTCCTTATGAGTCATTGCTGCAAAAAGCCGGATATTGGGAAAAAAGCATAGACAAATTAAAACAGGACACCGCTCTTACGCTGATGCTGAAGGAGGTCGATGATATGACTGACTCTGAGGTAACGTCGGTTATCGATTATATCGATTTTGTGAAGTCCAGACGGACATCAAATTATGAAAAACGCCCAAAAAAGGGCTAGGAAGATTGTACGAAAGTATAACCTGTCCACTGCCCCTATAGATTTAAATAAAATTATAGATAACGAGAATTTAGCCCTAGACGAATGGGATTTTAAAGGTCGGGTAAAGGAAGTATATGTAGGTGACAGTATTGGTATTCTTCAAAGCGCAACTCCACGAAAAAAAAGAGAACTGATTGCCCATGCGTTGGGACATCATTTTATGCACGAAGGAAACCACATGTTTTTCGAGGAGAATGATCAGTTTGCAAAATTCAAACAAGAATATGAAGCGCAAAGCTTTGCTGCAGAATTACTTATGCCTCGCTCACTATTTAATAAGATGAAGCATTTATCGGTCAAAGAGATTGCTAACTATTTTTATGTAAATGAGGACCTCGTAAAATTTTATTTAAAGTTTTTTTTCAAAGGAGAAGTATGCCGATAGCAATGCTTATTTTTATGGACGAGTCCGGAGATACCGGATTTAAATTCACTAAGGCATCAAGCCGTTTTTTTGTGCTGGCAATTGTTATTTTTGATAATCTTGAATCAGCAGAGAAAGCAAACGAGGCAATCAAGGATTTACGAAAAGAATTAAAGCTTTCAGACAAAACAGAGTTTAAATTCAGCACTGGCACAACGAGTAAAGTCAAAGCAAATTTTCTGCAGAAACTTTCAAAGCATGACTTCCGTTATAGAGCAATTGTTATAGATAAAGCTGCTCTCGCAAAGAGAGAGCCTAATCCGGTTGATAGTTTATATATGCTGGTTGCCGACCAGTTATTTCTTCGAGCTGAAGACCGTATTACCAATGCTGCATTATTTGTAGACCGGACTACCTTTTCCTTTGTGCAGAAATTCAACACCTATTTAAGAAGGAGACTTAATACTGATATGCATAAATTACTTGGAGAGATAAAACACAAGGACTCAAGAGGTAATAATCTTCTGCAGTTAGCTGACATGGTCTGTGGTGCGATTTACCGGAAGTATAATCGCGATGACGATACGTTTTATAAATTCATTAAAAAGAGAGAGGAAGATCTTTGGAAGCCTTATTAAACAAATCGACCCCCGTAGCTGAGATGGATCGCTATTACTAGTGCCATCAGTTCCCTAAATAAGGTACTTTCACTACGAAGGTCATTCGGTATAAATACTTTATCAAATTTCCCTTATTTTGTCAAACGCTCCTGACTGCCTGTAAATTACATTTGTTTACACAAGTGAACATAGGCGGACAGAAAGTTTATTGAGATAAATCACCATTCTCTGTAAGTTTATTTACAGAAATGGAAAACAATAACTCAAAATCCCCAGAAAAAGAAATTAACGAACTACCGGCCAATTCTTTAGTTACTAGGGAAGAGTTGGACAAATTTAAAGAACTTGCACACAAAGAGTACGGAGTGGATCTAACTGATGCACAGGCATTTGAGCAAGCCACCGCTTTATTGCTTTTGTTCGATACTGTTATAGAAACGACTCTTGTTTCACGCAAAAAACGAGTTAACATCGACACAAGCTTTTAGCTGTTATTAGTTATAGCCAGAATAAATCAAACATGAACACTTGTTTCATCTACTGTAGAAAATCATCGGAAGATAAAGACAGGCAGATTCTCTCACTGGACGACCAGGAGAGAACCTGTCGAGAGCTTGCAGCTGATAAAGGTCTTACTGTGCTTGGAATCTACAAAGAAAGTAAATCCGCCAAGCGTCCTGACAAAAGACCGGATTTTAAGGCAATGGTTGCTAGAGTGGCCAGTGGTGAAGCACACAATATCATCTGCTGGAAAGCTGACAGGCTCTGCCGAAACGCCAAGGAGGGAGGTACTCTCATCGATCATGTCGACTATAATGGCATGCTTATTGTTACCCCCACAATGGACTATGACCGTAATAATTCCACCTTTCTTTTTATTGAGTTTGGCATGGCTACTAAATTCAGTAAGGACTTATCCGATAATGTTAAGCGAGGAATGAATACAAAGGTTCAGAATGGCTGGAGACCTGGGTCTGCGCCACTCGGTTACATAAATGATTTGTATAAGCCTAAAGGACAGAAGGAGGTCATGATAGATCCGGAACGGTTTGACCTTTGTCGTAAGTGGTGGGACATGATGCTTACTGGACAGGAGACAGTTGAAAGTTCACTTGAGAAAATCACCTCTTTGGGGCTTAAGAGTAAGAGAACAGGCAGGGCTGTGAGCAGAACAGAAGCATTTAGAATGTTTAGAAATATCTTCTACGTTGGACTGTTCGACTATAACAAAGAGCGTTTTGACGGCAGACATAAACCTATGGTTACACTCAATGAGTATAATCGAGTGCAGGACATTATGGATGGCAGAACAAGGGTTCACAAACAAACTAATGACTTTTATTTCATGAAGCTTTTAAGGTGTGGTGAATGTGATTCGGGTATCACTGCAGACTATCATACCAAAAAGTATAAAAATGGTAATTCCCAGATCTTTATTTATGCTAGGTGTGTTAAGAAAAAGGGTCCCTGTAAGCAAAAGTATCTCAATGCTGTTAGGTTGGAGGAACAGGTATTGGCATTCGTTAATAGTTTGGAGATAAAGCCTTCCTTCATAGATTGGGTAAGAACTAACCTCAAAAGAAGAAATGAGAAGGAATTCGATTTTGAAAGAATACAGAAGGGTAAATTTACTAAACGCCTTGATGCTATCCTAGCTGAAAAGAAAAATCTTTATGGAATGAAGATTGATGGGATGATAAACGAAGAGGAATATCAAAAGGAAAAAACTAGGCTGTTGATGGAGGAAAAACAAACGAAAGGAAATATCTCGTCTGACGGTATTGAGTCTTGGACTAAGGTAATGGAAGAGGTGTTGGCTTTTGCATCAAATGTTACAAATATCTTCCATGAAGGTGACGTTGAGACGAAAAGAATGGTTTTGAGGATTCTTGGCTCGAACCTGGTCTTATTTGATCAATTAGTGCGTATTGAAGCCAAAAATGCCTTTATTTATTTGAAAGACACCGAAAAAGTCATAACTGAGAAAAACGAGTGGCTCGAACCCAAAAACAGACCGACAAATCAAGCTAATCTAGCATTATT
>Ga0209212_1001677_pt1 | contig 34615 bp, 15 predicted proteins | sample RifGroC2_FD_183996 | JGI IMG/M metagenome (GOLD analysis project Ga0209212, IMG submission 183996) | Groundwater microbial communities from Rifle, Colorado, USA - Groundwater C2 (SPAdes) (version 2) | ecosystem: Environmental > Aquatic > Deep subsurface > Groundwater | place: Rifle, Colorado...
GCATAAAATACGTGCAAAAATGCGTAAAAAAACATATTGACAACTAATATATTTTTATTTATAATAACTCAAAATTTTTTACCTGGAAAGAGGTTTTGCTTGAATATTCAACTTTCGCTTCGTGAAATCTGCGATTTTTTAATAAAGAATTACGATATAGTTTACATACTTTCACCCGAAGGAACTATCACTTATATTGACGATAATATTGAAACCAGTCTGGGGTACAGCAGTAAAGAGATCATAGGAAAACACTTCAGGGAATTCTTTTGTCCCGAAGATATATCGAAAGCCGTTGAAATTTTTGAAAAAGCAGGCAGAAATGAGCGTCTGGAAAGTATTTGCTTCAGGCTGCTTCACAAAGACGGGAATTATATATATTTTGATTTCAGGAACCACGTTATATTCAAAGACGGAGTCTTCGTCGGCATCATAGGCGCCGGAAACAACATAAACGCCCGGAAGATCAAAGAGGAAGCGCTCGGCAAATCCGAAGAAATATATAAGGTCGTCGTCGATAAAGCCAGGGACGTTATATATACCGTTTCTCCGGATGGGATCGTCACCTCGGTGAACGAATTCATGAAAAATGTGACCGGATTCAGTGCTGAAGAAGTCATCGGTAAACAATATCTTTATTTCGTCCATCCCGACGAGATCGATTACGGCGTAAAAATACATGAAGCTATTATGCGCGGTGAAAACCCGCCTGTTATAGAAATGCGGTTTCTGAAAAAATCAGGCGATTATTTAACCGGCGAGTTTTCGATAACCCCGCTTTTTTATAACGGCAAGCTGCTCGGAACCCTCGGGATCGGCCGTGATATAACCGAAAAGAAAGAAAACGAAGCGAACCTTAAACTCGCTCTGGCAAAAGAGCGTCAGCTGAACGAACTCAAGCAGCACTTTATTTCCATGGTCTCGCACGAATTCAGAACTCCGCTATTTTTGATAAGCGGAACGACCGAGCTTCTCGAAAACGGGCTTATGGCTGATGCAAAAGATCCTAAACGCGAAGAATTCAAAGTTATTAAAGATAATATAAAAAGACTTTCCGAAACGCTTAGCAACATAGTTCTATTATGCAGTGAAAACCATTCAGAGTTATTCGACCCGAAACCCGTTAACGTTATCGAACTTTGCTCGGAAATAATAAAAGATGTCTGTCAGGCTTTGAAGAGCGAAGGCCGCGTTGAACTCAGTTATTGCGAAAAGATTTCACGCGTTCCCGATTTTTGCATAGACTGCAAAATCATGCGCCATATTCTTACCAACCTGCTGAGTAACGCCGTAAAATATTCATCCAATACCGCCGATCCCGTAAAATTCCGCGTCGAGAACTCCGGTAATTTTATTGAATTCGTTATTTCAGACAAAGGAATTGGAATTCCGGAAAACGACATGAAAAACCTGTTCCAGAATTTCATGCGCGCCTCAAATGCCAAAAACATCAAGGGAACAGGAATTGGCCTTGCCATAGTGAAAAAATTCGTTAATATACACAAAGGCGAAATTGCATTAGAAAGCGCTCTGGGTCAGGGGACCCGCGTATCCGTCAAAATACCCGTATAATTAAATATTTCAGGTTGTCTGCCTGGCTTATAGCGATTTGCGATAAGATATTTTACCCGCGGCGCGCTACTTAACGATTTCGAACTCGTTCGAATCCGTAAGCAGCCATTTCCATGTTGAAACGTCGTCTGACGGCCTTCTCTGGAATATCATGATCAGCCTGTATTTACCCGGCGCGAACGGCATTTTAGCGTAACCGGCGCGGCTGTTGCGAGTTTCTTCTTTTTTTTCGTAAAAACAGGGCGTCCAATCGAAAATGTATTTTTCGCCGTCCCTGAATTCTTCAGGGGGGCCTATGTCGTATCTGACGTCAGGGTCGCGGACGAGCAGTTTCGCCCATGTGCCGTCACCTTCGAGCCGCTCGATTTCGTGGATCGCGATCGAATCGTTTTTATGGATGAATAAGAGTCCGGTTGAAGAGTTTGTTACCGATATCGTGATTTTATCGGCCGTCGTATAAGAAATTTTATTAGTGTCGACCGAAACCTCTTCGCTTGTGAGCTGATAATCTTCTTCAACGCCGTTCGCTCCGGCGAAAGCTGCTTCTGGAAACGCCGCGGCGGCGGCCGAAAAAAATAAAGCGGCGATCGGGATCAGCATGAATATTCTGAATGATTTTAACTTCATAACGCCCTCCGGTCAATGAAAGTATTTCGAGTATTCAGATGAACGGCTGTTTTGAGCCGTCAAAATCGTACCATCTGATTTTACCGTTTACAGGCTCCTTACTTACCCTGGTTCAAAACCCTCATAGTGCGTTTTTTTTCGCCGTCGAGCGTTTCGCGGGCCTTCATGAAGCGTTTGTAGAGCTCCGGCAGGTGTTCGGGCGCGACGACGTATCTGTTCGGATGGCGCAGAACGTTGGTGCCGCAGTGTATTTCGCCCATAAGATCGTGGTAGTACATGTCTTCGACGAAGTGCGATTTAAATCCGGCCTTTTTGACTATGCCCCTGATGTAGTTATTGAACGCGCCGCAGTGCTGGTCGGGTATTATCAGATGGTCGCGCACCGAAAGCAGATTGACGGCGCCCGGAAGGAACGCGATGCTCCTTGTAGTGCGCCCGCCGCTCCAGAAGATGACCGGAAGCGGAACTATCGAATGCATACCTTCAGGAGTGCCTCTCACGGCGTCTATTTTCTTCATAAGCAGGTTCACGTTGGCGTCGATAATCTTTTTAATCTGCCTGTTGGATGTGATCATAGCCTGCGCGGCTTTTATGAGTTCTTTTTCGCCGTCAGGATCGGAAGCGGCGCCTGCCGTGTCTTTTTTATTGAGCAGCCTGTGGATGATCACCATATAATCGCGGTAGCGGCCGCTCGTATTTTCAGAAAGTTCTTTTTCGTCCGCCTGTTTTATTATTTCAAGCGCCAGGAAAGGGTCGGCGGTGAATATCGTGTATCCGGAGGGTGATTTCGGGTTCGGCACGACCGAGAGGTATTCGTCGCAGTGGCCTACGGCCAGCCATTTGGTATCGACTACGGCCATCCTGTCCTTATATCCGAGTTCGCTGAAAAGCTTTATAAGACCTTCCGACGCGGTGCTTCCGAGTATCAGCACGTCGTCGGGCGTGACCTCTATGTTTCCGCCGTGGTCGCCGCCTGAAGTCTCGTTTTTATTTATCTTCATGTAATCGCAGTTCCAGAATTTCGCGAGCGCGCCGGGAACCTCCGCCAGACCGAATCCGCGGTTCGAATCGAGTATTAGCAGTTTAGGCTCGCTTCCGCTTTTCAGCTTTGCCATGGCTATTTCGCCGAAATCCTGCAGCCACGGATCGTTGAACACTAAAGCATCGTCGCTGATCTCGACGTATTTTTTTATCTTTTCATCGTCTATGCCGGCCCGCTTTAATTGAGCAGAAATAATATTAGCGTTCGAAGTCAATATGAATGCCCGGACGGTCTCTTCTTTAGGCAGGTCTCCGCTTTCATTTATCTCGATAGCGGTGCGCACGATATTTCTGACCAGCTTTTCGTTGCTGCGGCCCATATCGGCGATAACTATCTTGAGAGGGGCGTTGTTCGGCGACAATATCCTCAGCTGTTCGATATCTCCGGCCGTTATTTCAGACGGCTTCGAATTTGAAATCCCCGTAAATAAGATCAAATTGGCTATTAAAATGACCGCCAGCAAAGAAAACCTGATGCGCAGTTTAGTCATGGCCGCTCCTTTTATTAAATAAAGTGAGATTTTTTTAATTTCAAGTAATTATATCAAACCTGTTAAATTTTGTCGAGCGTCCAGCCTTATTTGTTTTTGTTTTTCTAATGAATTAATTATATTAGAGACTATTTAACTTGTACATGATGGGTATTACGATCTAAGAAATTATGAATAACTAATTTAAAATCAGCAATTTTAAACTATAGTAAGCGAAATTAGTTAGTTTACATTGAAAGGCCGGCAAAATTTATTTATGTCTTTTACTATAGCCGCCAGTTATTTTATAATGAAAACCATTATAAACAATGATTTATCAAGTAATAAAAAATAAAATAAAATATTTTAAAATAAATGTTGACATGCCGTAATTTATGTGATATAATTACTTTGCTTTGAACAAATAAGTGTGTTCAGTTTGACAAGTGAATAGCTCCGACAGTAATCTGCTTCACGGCAGGTTGACATAAGGACCAAAAACCTAAAAAGGCAGGCACCCTTCGCATGCGGAGGAAAGCCGATTTCATGAATGAAAAGCTTTAAGGCACAAAACGGTGAACAATTAAATTTCAGTGCAAGCTGAAAACCTTAAATTCATCTTTTGAAGTGCGAAAGAGCACAGTAGGTGAAAACCAAACAGCTTCATGAAGGGGAAAGCCTTAAAAGGCAAAACTACTAAGATGGCACGTCGCGTTAATCCACGGTTAACCATATCGTTATTGCGCGAGGCATCCGCGAAAGATCAAAGCCATGAAAAACAGTTCGGCGAAATTATACCGGTCTCCGGCATAACACCCGCCGGATCTTAAGTTTAAGATGGCACTTGAAACCGAGAGATTTCAAGGCTCCCGCGGCTGATAAAAGCCATGAAAGTAAAGCTCATACATGCAGCGCATGAAAAACTGCGTAAGATTTTTTGGGGTGCAAAAATCGTTAAGAGGTTTAGAAAACCTGAAAACGAAAGGCTGCGCTGAGGCAAGGCGTGGAACTACTCAAAACTTTTTGTAGCATGAAAGAGTTAAAAACCGTGAAGAAGGAAGCAAACGTTCCCGAATGAATGCGGGCGAGGAAACTAGAACGGGTAACACCGCTCAATAACGGTTTCCGACAGCCGGTGCACGTGGAGAGGCGAAGAGGTCTTAACCGACTTTTTAGTTGCCATGGCGGCGGAGGAAGATTAAAGGGCTTTTCCAATTTATTGTGAGAAGACGCGTTTGCGGTTTGTGTTCGATTACTTACCAGCAGGCTAAATGCTAAGAGAGTGATAGTTGAGCGTTTTTTACTAAATGCTCGAATCGGTGCGGCAGGCGAATACCGAAGGGCCCGAAACGGCGTATCGGGGAGGGTTAAACCAATAAGATCCTAGTCTACCGCAAGAAGAACTCTGAAAGTACAGGTAACTGCCCATAAGTGAGGCTTTCTCCGGCGACGGACGAATTACCTAAGAACTTCATTCCAAAGACTTCAAGACGGCAAAATTCACTTGAACGGCTCATATTTACTTGTTCAAAGCACCTATATGAAATCAAAGCAAACATAAAAAAACCACCGGTTAATCAGCCGGTGGTTTTTTGCTTTAGGGACTGTTTTATAATAGTGCGCCCGTTGTTGTTTCTATTTTACTCTTTACTTTGATCGCGTTGAATCCAGATATAAAAGTACGAAGCACGCTTAAGACTTACTGATGAATGCAGGCGTCATTTTATTATATTCGACGCCCTTTTCGATATTTCAGGAGTGATAATCCACTGCGGCCCGATATTTTTGTTGTCTTTGAGGTTTATGACCAGGTCTTCCGGCACGATGTCTTCAATGGGAACGCTTTTAGCCGGCCTGCCGGAAAGTATTTCGGCCGTCAGCGCGCCGATCTTTTCTCCCACCATGTAATAATTTGCGCCGATCGAAACGAATGCGCCCTTCGCAGCGTGGTCGGGATTATTTGTGAACACAGGTATCCCGCTTTCGCGTCCGGCCTTTACGACCGATTCTATGGCGCTTTCAACGATGTTATCGCCGCCGACCCACATCGCTTCGACGCCCTTGAGATTGAGCGCGCGGGAGGCCTCGAGGACGGACGACGTGTTTTCCACCGGCGCCTCGATGAGCTCTATGCCGAGCTCCGCGCATTTTTTGCGCGCCTTCGCAACGCAGGTCTCGGCGCATTTTTCGCTGAGCGCCCACGGCGCGCCGAGTTTTTTCAGGCCCGGATTCATTTGTTTAATCAGCTCTATGGCCTTTTCGACGGGCTGGAAAGTGCCTATCCCGACCAGGTGTCCGGGATGGTCGAGCGGGTCGGCCGCGCCGATTCCAACGCCCGCTCCGGCGGGATCGGTCACCACGCCGAATATGTGGAGTATTTTGCGGTTTTTATTGGCGTTAGCCATTATCTGAAGTGACGGAGTGCTTAATGTCACGACCGCGTCGAAGCCGGAATTTATTATTTCATTTGCTATGGCGGCGCCGGTGGCATTATCCGTCTCGGCGTTGTATCTTTTTATTGAAATATTCACGCCGTCCGTGTAGCCCTTTTCAGCCATTTTTTTTATGAAGGCCGCGGCCGCGTCGTCGAGTGTCGGGCGTGATGAGAACTGAAACAGCGCCAGTCTGAGCGTTCTCGCGCCTGCGGCCCGCCTTTCGGCGCCTGCCAGAAGCAGTGCCGCTGAAGCCGCGGCTATCAGCAGAAATCCCGGAAGCAGCTTTTTCATAGACGATATTAACGATGAAATGAAATTTGAATGATTCATAATTTCTCATTTTTTTTATATTATCGAACGATTATAAACTACAGAGTCGAGAGCGGAAAGAGAGAGTTTTGTTTTTAATGAAACGAAAAGAGATAATAGATGGTAGAGAGCAGAGAACGGATAATGATTTTTGATGAATCAAAACGTCAAAAGTCATCAGTTCTCCACTCTCCACTTTTTTTATAACGCCGGCTCTATATTCTGTTTCCAGTATTCAAGCAGGGTGAATTCCATATTTTTCTTCGAGCCCTTCAGGTTGATCACCGGCATTTGCACCGCGAGCGGCAGAAATATCGGGTCTTCCGATATTGGCGTTAAAGCCGCGTCGGTCTCGCGCTGAATGTTATATCTGTAGGGGTCCATGCAGCCGAAGAAATATTGCTTGAAACGCTTCTTTTGCTCTATGGTAGCGCCGTAAGAGCGGTCGACGGTCTGGGCGATCGAGGTGTCGACCGGCACCCAGCCGTAGTTCGGAAGGTAGAATTCGGCCCAGAAGTGGGGTCCGGCATAGCCGGGAACGAGCTGGTAGCCGCCCGAGGATTTAGCGGGAATGCCGATCGAGCGGCACAGCGCGGCGAAGTACATGCTCTGCGCGCCGCAGTCGCCGTAGCCCAGCTCATGCACGAATACCGATTCGGGCATTTCAAGCACGCCCAGCGCCAGGTGCGGCATAAAGCTGTATTTTATATTTTCGACGACATAATTATAAATTTTTTTCGCGGCAAGATACGGGTTTTTTTCGCCGGCGGCGATCTGCTCGGCCTTCGCTTTAATTTCAGCCGTGACGGCGGTGTTTTTATTAGAGCGCGTATATTCTTTATAAAGCGCGCTTTCGGTGTCATAAGCGCCGCAGCTGGCGGGGTCTATAATGAAGCGCTGTTCGTAGCGCTTGAACATGAATTTGATCTCGATGTTGAGGTCTTCCTTAAGCTGCTCCAGCGGCACTTCGAAATAAGCCAGGCTTATATCGGCATCGGCCTTGGGAAGGGCTTTTAAATATTTCTGCGGCGCGAATGAAATGAAGCGCACGTCGCTCTGGGCGGAGCTCATTATAGGCATCGGGAACCACATCTGCAAAAGCCCTGTTTTAGGCAGTTTCGCGCGCGGCACCTTTAAGGTCTGCGTGCCGAGAAAGTCGACGGGATTGATATTTGGAATGGCAGCGTCCGGTTTGAACCCGGCGTCTGCGGGCCTGTATATTATGTCGTAGAGGCTTCCGAAGAAGGCCCTGCTTTTGGATCTATTGACTTTATGGTATACCGCGTCGTCGCGGAAAAGGATGTTGGCGATGAAAGTCTGTTGATAGTAAGGTTTTCCGTCTATCAAAATATAGTCGTTTATTTTATTCGTTTCAAACCACGAGTCGCGTTCTTTTTTGTCTATCTTCGGCAGCGCCTTTGCCAGGGCTTTTTTGGCTTGCTTTTTATCGTACGGATAGCTGATAATAATCTTTTCGATCTGCTTGATGCGAAAGTTCGATTTCACTTCGATGATATCGTTTTTCTCGCGTCCCGCCTCGCGCGCCGCCCGCTCGTACATTTTGACCGCCTTGAAATATGACGCGTTCTTTTCGAGTTCTATCGCCTTTGAAAACGATTCAATCGCACCCGCGAACGCCGGGAATACCGCCGCGAACATGAACGCGAAAACGATCAGGAGCCCGAGCGCCTTTCTGAAAATTCCTTTTAACTTCATAAAACCCTCCGTTGTTATTATTTTTGAACGATCCAGGATATATTTGGATATTTCATTATAACATAAATCGATAAATATTTAAAGCGGGTAAAAAGCCTTAAATAGCAGCCGATATCGGACGACGAATTATTTCTTGCATCCGCCGCTGATTACTGTTAAAATTATAACCGGCAGATCCAAATTCGACGAATAACGAATAACGAATAAATGAAAATAATGAATTGAAAATCGAGGTGCTGAAATGAAAATAAAAGATAATTCGGGCGTTAAGCGCATATTTATACTACCAGTTTTTGTTGCGGCGTTGTTATTTTTAACTTTTTTTGAATTTAGTGCCGCCTTCGGCGGCAGCGAGGCGTTTCAGGCCATCCCGCTATTTGAGATCAATTGCGCGTCAGGCGCCGCCGCTTCCAGAAAGCCATCTTCGCCGGCGGCTAAAGCTGAAATCGTCTCCATGTACGCCGATTACGACTCGCCGGTTTCTTTCAGCGTTTTCGAAAAATTGAACCTTCTGCTGGTGCTCGATCCCGCTAGAGAAAGGCTCTGCCGTTTCGATATGTCCGGAAAATTTCTCGGCGAAATAAAACTTCCGTTCAAGGCGAAAGTGATCGACTTTGCGTGGTTCCCTAACACGAAAGCGGTATTCATCGCGTTCGAGGACAGTGGAGACATAGGATTCATCGAGGTCGATCTCGCCTCCGGAAACAAGATATCGTCTCATAAAACGTTCAATGTGCCTGCCATATCCGGGGAAAAAACCGTGAAAGATTTCACCGTCCAAAAAATATGGCCGTCGATGACTCTCGGAACGGTTGAAAATTTTATATTTTTAAACGCCGGCATGGGCGCCGATACCGACCGCGCGTTCGTATATAAAAACGGCTCGCTTAAGCGTTCGGTCTGGCTTCAGAAAGAATTCACCGGCTGCGCAGCTTTTCAGGGCCGCGCGGCGTCGGTCGGCGTCGAGGTCCGCGACGGATCGGCGGTCATGATGTCTTACGATCTTGTCCGCAAAGATTATGACTGGGTGCCTCTTTTGAAGGAACTGGCGCCGAAGAAGGGAAAAGGCGCTAAAAGCATAAAAATAGCAGGCACCGACGCGAAAGATAACGTTTATGTCGAGGCTTTATTCGGCGACGCGTCCGGCGCGGCGAGCGAATGTTTCATTTATAAATTCAACCGCAACGGACGGTTCATGGGGCGCGTCCGGGTGCCCGAATCGCCGGGAATGCCTGCTAGCCGCTATATTTATATCGACGCGGCCGGCTCGGTCTTTTATATGAAAGCCGGCGCCGATCCGAAAAAGACCGGATTTTATAAATTCACGGTCAGCGAGATGAACTAAAAAATCGATTTTTTTGATTATATTCTAACTGTATTTTTCAGGTTATTTATTTTTTTGAGTAGGGCGGAGTGGAAGCTCGAATAATAGAAGTTCAAAAATGACTGCCGCAAAGAGTTTCACCTTATCCTCTTCCTATTGCGTAAAGATAAAGCAGAACGGCGAATGAAACGAAATAAGATAACGAGATCAGTGTTCTGTAAACCCGATTTTTAATGTAAAAAATTCCGACAACGAAGATAACCGTGAATATCGCCAGCAGCTTCAAACTTTCGCCGCCGATCGTTTGAAGCGGATACCCGCCTGGATGATAAACCGAAGCCAGTGAGTTTAACATCTTCTTTCAACCCGATTTTTTTAATTTTTTTTACTGCGATATATTTTTAAGATCAGGCCCTTTTATCAGCCCCAGCCTTATAAACATAGACCGCGCGACAAGCCAGACAAGAGTTTTTGCCTTATAATAAAGCGTGGAATATGTCTTTGGCGCGGCCCCGGTTTTCAGCCGGTCCCTGCCTTCCATGTAATATACGAAATTTCTTATGCTGCCTATTTCAGAATAACTCTCGACGATTTCGGACATTTCGCTTTTTCCTTCAAAATCGAGCAGTCTGTGGGCGCTTTCGGTCATCATGATGTAATGGTTCGAATCGACGCTGTTTTTAAGCAGCCTGTGCAGCGTTATCACGTCGACGCCCGCCAGCTCGTTGAAATTGCCGACGCGGTGGAAAAGCGCCTCGCCTGAATGGATTATCAGCTTGAGCCGCAGCTTGTCGAGATTGGCGCATGCCTTGCAGCAGCACATGTTAGATTCGATCAGCTCGCGAAGTTTTTCGGAAAACGCGTCGAAGAATTTTAAAAGTTTATAGCTGACCTTTAAAGCCGTATCCTCGAAGCCTTTTTCGCCGCCGCTATCCGGCGCGTACATAAAAACCGCGTCGCCTTCGAGTTTCGATATTTCGATGGGTATCTCAGCCTGGCTGATGATCGCTTCAAGAAGTTCGGTTATCAGCACCTGGCCGTGTTCCAGCTCGGCGCGGTGCGCGACCATGTAAGAAGTATAGCCGCTGATATCGGCTATTATAAGTATGACCTTTTTCGTTTCATTATTCATATTAATTTTTATTTCAGCGGATACTTGTCGTACCATTTTTTAAAAGGCTTCCAGATGGAGTTCATCTGTTTTTCCGCGCTCCACATTTTGTAGCACGACACGTTCATTGATTTGCCGTCGCCCGAAAGGCCCCAGGGCACCCAGAAAGTGCCGCCTTTTGACAGTTCGTAGACTATTTTTGCGTTATATATGGCGTCGACCATCTTAGCGTCGTCCCACCATGATCTTTTGCCGAAGGTGGGCTTGTTGAGCTGGAAAAGTCCCCAGTCATAACCGTTGAAATGTTTATGGCCTTTTCCTATTTCGGGAATGCCGTTCGATTCGCGCATCGCGATCGCCCAGGCTATGCGGAGGCCTTCGCCCTTGAAGCCGACCTGTCGCAGCCAGTCGATCAGACGGTTGCCGGATGATGTGATATTCGGGTTGGGCGTTGCGGCGGTCGTTGCCGTGGCAGCGGCCGGCTGGGCGGTTGCCGTTGATGCTCCGGCAGCGGCCGGTTGCGCGGTCTGAGTATTGGCGGCGTTAGTAGTTGCCGTTGCTGTGCCTGCGGCTGCGTTCGAGGCGTTATTAGAAGCGTTGTTCGCCGGCTGGGCCGGGGTTGGCTGCTGTGCCGCGCCGGCCGTCGAAGTGGTCTGCTGGCCGCCCGAAACGCCTATATAACTTTTATAAACGAATCCGGTTAATCTGCCGAATTTTATCTTGTACCAGTCGCCGTCTTCTCCTGTTATCTGTACCCTGTCTCCGTTTCTGAGCCAGCCGATCTTATCGCCCCACGGGCCGGTGCGCACGTTCAGCGCGTAGCAGCCTTTGACCGTCGCGGGCGTGACCGTGTCCGCCGTTAAATTTGATTGTATGCTTTTATCGGCGGTCATGGCCTGTTTTAAGATATACGCCTTCCGGCCGTTGTAATTGACTATATACCAGTCGCCGTCTTCGCCGGTTATTTCGAAGGGCTGTTCCGAATTGGCCTTCCCTATGATATCGCCCCAGGCTTCCGATCTGATATTTACGTTGTTCAGGCCCGGCATTATCATTCCGCTGACGGCGGCCTGAGCTGAAGCAGCCAGGTTCGATTCGCTCGTCGCGCCGTCGTAGCTGATGGAGCTGTCTGAAATATTGCCCGCCACGTCGTCGATCGCGGCGAAGGCCGGATGCGCGGTGAAAGCGGCCGCTAATATTAAAAACGGGATTACGAGAAGCGTTAGAAGTAATGATTTAGTTTTCATGATCAAGCCTCCATATAAATTATTTCATTTTATAAATTTACAGTTATAATTAATTTTATTACAATCAATATCAATAAATTAATTTTATTTATTATATATTAGCATATTACTACGATTTTTTGATATAAGTTTCGTTTTTTTTTAGTTTGTCAGTGAAATATAATTTATTTTTTGGGAAGTTATTATTCATTTTCAAAATTTTAATTTATCGGGATTCGGAAGATATTAATAGCTAACTGGTTAATAATAGATAAACGGCCCTGAAATTTAATCGAGTCATGGTTAATTGGGGCTTATCCGTATTTTCGGGTCATAGCGGAAAAGAATTTTTAACGCGATAACAATAAGGACGGATGTATGGCAATTTACGCAGGTTCTGATAAATATATATGAACGGCTACGACTTTAAGGGGGGTTTTATGAGCACTATCAACCCGAATATGCTTTTGAATAATTCTTCAAACTGGCAGGTTTCAAATTCCAATAAAAAAACTGATAAATCTAATAATTTAAGCGATCTGTCAAGCCTTTATCAGACTGATCGATTCAAGGGCGTCACCGATTTCCAATCTATTATGGATATGTTGTCCGATCCGTCAAAAACCGCCGCTTTCACATCGAGCACTATAGAAGGCCGCGTCGAATACAGTCTCAAGACGGCGTTTCAAACGGAGGGCGGGCAGAATATAAACCTCGAGCTCAACGTTAAAGTAGATTTCAAGTTCGAACAGGCGACGGCGGCATACTCGAAAAATCAAAAACAGCAGGCTGAAATTGATGATTATTTCAGCCCTGAAAAAACCGCAAACCGCATAACCGATTTTGCAATGGCGTTTTTAGGCGCGTTTCAATCCAATCATGCCGATCAGACAAAAAATGACGCGCTCACCGGTTTCTTCGATCTTGCGAAGGACGCGATCGCGAAAGGTTTTGACCAGGCCAAAAACATTCTCGGCGCTCTTTATGGTGAAAAAGCTGAAAGCACCTATGATCTTGTCATGAAAGCTCTCGATGATAAAAAAACCGGTATGTTTGGAACTGATATGTCGCCGTTGGCGATGGCGTCCAACAGGAAATTATAGGGAAAGGCGACACCGCCGGCAAACAAGGCAAAAGACTCGAACATCACCACGAAAAGCGACACGAGGAAAACGCAGGTTGACTTTTTCATTTTTAGTCACCGGCCTTTATTTTTTAAGCATTTTAAACGCCGCTTCATTACCCGAACCGGCCGCAAAATCAACAGCGGTTTTGCCTTCGGAATCTTTTATAGTAACGTCGGCGCCCTTTTCCAGCAATAATTTGATTGCGCCGGTATTGCCCGCCATGGCCGTCATCATAAGAGCGGTATGGCCCCTCTCGTCTAATGAATTGACATCGGCGCCGAGCTCGAGCATAAATTTAATGAATTCGACGTTGCCGAACAGCGCGCCGTACACGAACCCGTTCCTGCCTCCGGCACTTTTAAGGTCGAGACCGTTATCGATGAGGAGTTTTACGAACTCTCTGCTCTGATGATCGCAGGCGTATATCAGGACGCTGCGCGAGTTTTTATCCACCGCGTTGATATCGGCGCCTTTTTCCACCAGCATTTTAGCCAGGCTGTACTCGGACATCGATATAGCCCGCATCAGGGGAGTGACTCCGTCGGGCGGGATCGCGTAATTAACGTCGGCGCCTTTTTCGATGGCCGACCTGACCTGGCCTTCCATATCGAAAGCCGGCCCCGGCGGCCGCCCGAGCGCGCTCAGCAATTCAATATTCAGTCGGTCTTTATCGGTTTTCGGCTGATAAATCACGCTGACCGAAGACGTGGTCCTGATGGCGACATAGCCTTCGCCGCACTCCAGCGAAAACTTCGCGCCCGGTTTAACGCCGCAGTAAAGACTTACTAAGTATAATATCTTTTGGTCGCCGTTCGCGAGCGCGTATTGAAAGACCGACTTGCCGGCCGCGTCGATGGCGCGGACGTCCGCCCCTTTCGCAAGCAGATATTTCATTCTCAGATGCTGATTTCCGGAAATGGCGTCCATCAGGGCCGTCCTGCCGTCGGCTCCCCTGAATTCGATCTCGGCGGAACCCGTCCCTTCACGCCGGCCGACTTTTTCAACGATCGCGTCGATGCCGTTCAGCACGTCGACGGCATCGGTATCTTCAAGGTAAGACAGCATCTCGGCCCTGCCCTGCTCGCGCGCCGAGTCGCGGGCGGTTTTTCCATAGACATTCCTGGCGGCGGGATCGGACTTCATCTTCAGCAGCGCAAGCGCGGATTCGTGATGACCGCCCTTCACGGCAAGCGAAAGCAAAGTTTCGCCGCCGCAGGAGGTCGAATTCATTCCTCCGATGCCCCTGACGAAAGCGGCCAGCACCGCTTCGTCGCCGGACGCCAGAACCTTTTCCAGCGGCGCGCTTTCGCCGTGCGGCGGCCGAACGAGCGGATTGGCGCCAGCCAGAAGAAGAGCCTCGATGGTCCTGAGCCGTTTCAGCTCGATCGCCCTCTGCAGCAGGGATTTTCCTGACGCAGTGCATTCGCCGGCGTTATATCCTCCGTTAATAATTTTAATGACGGCTTCCTCGCTTTCGTCTCCGGCGAGCATTCCCATGAGGCGGTAGACATCGTTGACCGGCAGGTTTTTAGCGCCCCTGAAATTTTCGATCACTTTCTCGACGCCACGCGATTTAAACACCCTGGCCATATCCAGAGCCGTCTCGCCCGTTTCGTTTGTCAGCGCTATGTTCGCGCCTTTTTTTATGGCGGTTTCCGCCAGCTCCGTCTCGTCGGTCATCGCCGCGTGCATCAACGCGCTGAGGCCCTCTCTGTCGCGAACATCGGGATCGGCGCCGTTGTTCAGCACAAAAACGGCCGCCGCATAGTTTTTTGCCGCGAGCGCTGTCGCCGTTATATTTCGCCTTTCGGGCGGAGCGAGCTCAACGCCGAGCTCGGTCAGCCGCTGCATGTTATCGATCCTTCCGGCCGCCAGAGCCGCTCTGAAAACGTCGAACCCGAATTTTTTCGTGTCGATGCTCTTCGACGCGGTTTCGATGAACTTCGGATCGCCGTATCGCCCAATCGTTTTTAATATTTCCGAATATCTCGCGCATTCGTTTTCGCTGAAATCGAAATTCCAGCCAAGGCAGAATCCGGCACCCTCCAGATCGCCTTTTTTAAGCGCGTTACAGAAAAAACCCGCGCAGGCCGGCTCCCGGAAATTCCCAAGACGCTTCAGCAAAATTTTTACGGCACGCCTGTCGCATGTCACGGACGGATCGTTTAATATAGAATCGAGCTCGAACGACTTTATGTATTTCGAGGTTTTTTCAAGCAAAACATCGAGGCATTCCATTTTTTTTGCGCGTATCGATTCCATGGCCAGTTGTTTTGCCGCATTTTCGAACGCCTTTTCAGGAAGCGAGCGAATCATGATTTTCAGATTAAAGTCATTATCCCATCCGTCGAGGATCATAGACGTCAAATGATTCGTGATTTTCTGAAATTCTGAAAGGCGGCCGCCTATCACGCCGGCCATTCCGGCGTCTCCGTCTCTGACAGCCCGTTTCATAAGGCTTATTAGCTTATCCTGATTTATCTTCTGCGGCGGCGAGTTATCAAGAAACAGCGTGACCGATATAGTGTCTCCCGCGAGCGCCGCCCTGGTCAGTTCCTCTGACATGCGCCGCTTTTCGGCGAAAGATTTGCCCTGCCGCGCGCCCTGCGGGGTATATTGAGTAAGCAATTCGACGAGCTCGGTATTCCTGCGCTCTTCGGCGGCTTTAATGTGGGCGGAAGTGACTATCGTCGGCCTTCCGGGGCCGCAGGCGCATCTCAGAACGGCCGAACACGAAATGTCGTCTTCGTTTAATATGGCGTAGGCGAGAGCGTCGCGACCCGCATGGTCTTTCAGCGACGGATCGGCGCCCTTTTCGAGCAGCGCCGTGGCGAACTGCTCATTTCCTTTCCAGACGGCCATGATCAGAGGCGTCTTGCCTTCGATATTCGCGACGTTAACGTCGGCGCCTTTCGATACGAGCGCTTCGGCGGCTTCGAACCTGCCGTACGTTATCGCGTTGTACAGATGGGTGTTCCCGTTTTCATCCCTGTAGTCGATTAATTTTAAGGAGCCGACGAGGCCGGAAATATCCTTTAAACCGCCGGACCTTATCAGTTCGTTGAACCTGACTGAAGGCCCGAATTTTTTTACCGCGTCGGGCCCGGGCCCTTTTTCGAGAATTTTCCTGAACTTTCCGCCGTCGCTTCTCGATGCTGCTCCGATAAGTATCCTGCCCGTGGGTGAAGCCGGATCGAAGAACGCCCCGCCTGCTATAAGAGCCTCTAGCATATCGGGCCGGTTCATCATGACCGCCGCCCACAGCAGATCTTTGCCGGATGATGTAACGGCGTTCGGGTCCGCGCCCTTTTTCAGAAGATACGCGACCGTTTCCATGGAACCGGCCGCCATTGCGCTCGCCAGAGCATTCGCTCCGGGGCGGCCTTTAAGGCTGGCGCCATTTTCGATAAGGAGCTCAACGACGTCCATCTTCGAATTGTCGACGGCCCTCTGAATGGCGAAATTACCCGTTTCATCGGCCGAATCCGGATCGGCTCCGTTCTTGAGAATTTTTATTACCAGATCCTTTTCTCCCGCCGCCGCCGCCGCCGGGAGCGAGTATGAATTATATTTATCGCGGCCGGCTTTCAATAAATTTTCGATATGGAAAAACAAATCGTATTTTTTATGGTCGATAGATTTCCTTAAAAAGCTTGGAGCGTATGATTTCAGATTGCCGCCGGCCATCGCGCGGAACTTTTCGAATACCGCCGCAAATTTTTTTTCCGGCGCATTTTCACTTTCAATCATCCGGTTAAGAGTATTTTCATAAAATACGCGTTTATCGGCTTCGGTCTTCTTTCGCTCCGCCAGCCAAAATATGCCTTCGACATCAGAGTTCCTGAGGAAATTCTCGAAAAGCGAATCTAACGCCCTGAAATTTATTTCGGCGGTCGCCGCCAGATTCAATATCAATTTGACGGCCCTGTCGTCTTTCGCTTCAATGGAAGTAATGACGGCCTGGCTCACGCCGGTATCGTTGACCGAGCCTTCACGAAGAATAATAGCCGCCGAATCGTAGTTCCTGTTCTTCAACGCCAGCATCAGCCCGGCGAAAGGATTATAACTCAACACCGGCTTCAGGCCTTTCTTTCTGAATAACTCCAGATATTCGGCGTTTCCGAATTCGATCAGGGACCTGACCAATCGATCGTCGCCGGGCCTTGCGTTGTAAAAATACCTGTTATAGGCCTGCTCAGCGTTCATGCCGGTTTTCTGCGCGATATACAGTGCGGCGGGAATGCCCTTGACGGGCTCTATTTTCATTATTCGCCCGATGGTTTCTTCGGCCGGCTTTTTGTTTTTTTCCATGAATCTGTCCAGCAGGATTTTTATCATTGACGCATCGGTCGTCGATGATAGTATATTTATATATAATACGGGCAAATCGTCCGGCACGCCGGACGGGAAAGGGTCTGCGCCGGATAACAGAAGTTTTGAAATATGTTCCGGACGCCATCTGTAGTTCAAAGTCAGCATGAAAGGCGTTTCACCTTTTTTGTTTTTTATGTTGACGCTGCCGCCGCGATCCACCAGTAGCGATGCGGTCTGCAACAATCCGCTCCGCGCCGCGTAATGAAGGGCGGTATCGCCGGCGGCGTCCTGATCGTTGACCGGCGCGCCGGCTTCCAGAAGGCGTGCCGCGACGAGCGTATGATATTTCTCATCGTCCCTGCCGCAGCTCCTGCCGCATAAGAGCGTCAGAGCGCTCATCCCGTTTTTATCCTTGAATTTCACGTCGGCGCCGGACTTTATCAGTTCGACGGCTATGTTGTATTTCTCACGCTCTATCGCCGTCATCAGCCAGCTCCTGGTGTGCTCTCCAAAAACCTTTCCGGCGCCCGCACGCCCGATCAGCTTTACCGCCAGTCCGGGATTCCGCGCATTGCAGCCGGTCATTATCTTTTCATTAAATCTCTCGAAAAGATTGAATTCGGGGATCAAGTTCAAAAAAACTTCGTCTTGCCTGCCCGCGAAACTTTCCAGATAATGGTCTAGAAATGTTTTCCCGGATGCGTCTTCGACATCGGCGCGCGCGCCGTTTTTGATTAACATTCTGGCAATTTCGGCGTTTCCTTTTCGCGCCGCGACCATAAGGGGAGTTAACAGGCCCTTTCCCGTGCAGTTGACGCCGGCGCTTTCACGTATGAGCGCCAGGACCTCGCCCGTGGAGCCTTTTTCGATGGCGTCGCAATATCGAAAAAATTCTATTTTGTTTTTATCTTCGATGACCGGCCCTTCCGTTTTACTCAGCGATTTTACGGCCGCCCGATCGCCCTCAGCCGCTGCCAGCGCAAGTGCCGTATCGCCCATGCGGTTGCGTTTTTTAACTTCGGCGCCTTTTTTTATCAAATATTCCAGCATTTCCTTACGCCCGTATGCCGCAGCCGCCGTGAGAGGCGTGTGGCCGTCGCCGGAGCACGAATCGAGCCTGGCGCCGCGACCGGTCAGATATTCGAAAATATCGGCCGAGCCGTCGATCACCGAAAGAACCAGCGGCAGCGTGTTAAAGTCGTCTGTATAATTTATATCCGCGCCTTTTTCCGCCAGAAGTTTTACCATTTCAATTTTTTTGGACCTGACCGCCATCGTGAGCGGCCGAATGTCTTTTCCGCAGGGCGTATTCGGATCGGCGCCCCGCTTCAGAAGCAGCCCGGCGATCTCGACATTTCCCGTTTCGACCGCAGTGAACAGCGGAGTATTGTACCGTTCGTCCCTCACGCCGACTTCGAAACTTCCCTGGAGCATTTCCATGGCTTTAGCCGTATCGCCGGTCGTTATGGCTTTGTTCAGCCTGGCCGTTTTTTCGGCCGCGCCGTTTTTCCTGACGCCGGATGCGGCCTTCCTCAAAATGGAAAAAACGTCGGAGTTAAAGATATGTTTTTCGAGTTCGAGCGTTTTTTGCGCTTTGGCTTCGGAAAGATCGAATTCGAGGCCGTTCTGAAGAAAGAATTTAACCTGTCTGGTCCTCATGAACTTTACGGCATAATATATCGGATAATCTGAATAATCGCTGCTTTTTTTATAGTCGACCCCGGCGTCGATCAGCGACTGGAAGATATCGTCGCCGGTATATTCGCTCAGCGAAGCGTTGAGAGCTTCAAGCGCCGCGAAAGATTTCATGTTCGCGCCGGCGTCGATCAATGACCTGACTATCTTGATATTTCTGGTTTTAGCGGCGAAAAACAAAGCTCCGCCGCGCAGGTTCTCCCCTCCCGAATAATATCCGTCCAGGGAGGCGCCGCTTGAAAGCAGATAACTCACAAGATCCGCATTGCCCGCCATGCAGGCCGCGATCAGGGGAGTCATGCCTTTTTTGTTCATTTGATTGACGTCCTGCCCTTTTTCCCTGAAAAATTTGACCGAGTCCAGGCTGCCGCATCGGGCGGAAAGCATGAGCGGCGTATTTCTGTCGCTATCCTTCGCGTTCAAGTCCGCGCCCTTTTCAACCAGAAATTTTATCGAATCCAGGCCGCCGGCGAGCGCGGCGTGCAGAAGCGGCGTCCTGTCTTCTACATCCCTGACGTTTATGCTTGCTCCTTTTTCGATGAAATATTTCAATTCATTCATGGCGCCTTCCCTGGCGGCATGAGAAACCAGATAATGATTGCCAACCTTTTGATCGACGGCCGCCCCGGCTTCGATAATCTTTTTAACGGCGTCGAGTTTCTTGAATTTGATCAATGCCGGAAGGAAGATAACGTCTTTCCCTGATTTTTTCATTATATCCGAAGCGATATCGTCACATCCGCAGGCCAGAGCGCATTCGAATAATTCGGCCTCTCGTTTTTCAGGCATTTTAGCGCTCGCTCCGATTGAAAAAAGATACCTGGATATTTCCGCGTTTTTAACGCTCAGCGACATCGCCAGAGCCGTTTCATTTCTGGAACTTACGTAATCGATCACACATCCCGAATCGACGAGCGCTTTGACCATTTCAAAGTTGCCCGTCATTGAAGCGAAATGGAGTATGTTACATCCGTTGAAGTTGATACGGTCGATATTGACGCCCTTATCGCGTAAAAATTTGAAAATGTCGGGCCGCTTTTTTTCGACCGCTTTTCTTAAAAGGCCGTAAGCCGCGGTTTCGAACGCATCCACTTCGTTCAGGTTGGCGCCTTTATCTATCAGCAGTTTAATTATTTCGAAATCGCCGCCTGTTATAGCCGCTTTCAATGGCGTAAACCTGCCGTGGGGAGCTTCGTTGTATATGCAATCAATTTCCGCGCCGTTATTTATAAGATAAACGGCCGTTTCGGTCTTGCCCGCCATCAGCGAAGCGATAAGCGGCGTCAGGCCGAATTTGTTTTTGCAGTTCAGGCTCTGGCCCTTGCCATGAAAATATTTGACCGCTTCGACGCTTCCGCCCTCGGCCGCGCAAAGTATCGGAATGCTTTCCTTGTCGTTTTTTATGTTAAGGTCCGCGCCCGATTCCTCGAGAAATTTGATCATCGGCATATCGCCGTTGGAAGCTGCGAAATAAAGCGCGGATCTCCCTTCGGGGCCTTTCATGTTCGGATCGCCGCCCGTTTTTTTCATGGCTCCGGCGAGCTCGAGGCTGCCGGATTTGCACGCGAAAATAAACATCGGCAGGCCTTCGGGGGTTTTAGCGCTCATAAAAAAAACTGGGTCGCGCTCAAAATACCAGAGAGCCATATCGCTTTTCTTATTTTTCAGGCATTGAATAAAAACCTCGAGATTGTATTCGGATTCGCTTCCGGGACCGGCGCGGCGATTTTTGATCAGCGCCACCCCCTGAGTGTCGTCCTCCATGATAAAACTCAGGCGGAACTCATTGGCGAAGCGGCTTTCGAGCGTATCGATTTCAGACAGAAATATTCGGGCTGCTTCCGGCATTTTATAATAAAATGCCGATCTGGCCGCGCTCACCATGATTCCATCTTCAAATTTACCATGCAGTTTCATGAATGCCGGCAAAATACCGAGATTGTCTGATTTAATGATCGCTATTAATTCGCTCCAGCCGTCTTCGGATAATTTCACCGTCTTTCCCATGCCGGCGAGGCATTTCAACTGTTCGCCGCTTCCGGCTTCGAGTAACGATTCATAGACATGCTTTTCATTGACGCCTGGCTTCGCGAAAAGCGTCTCGAAAAATTTTTCCTGGCTCTCGTTTTTCTTCAACGCAATGTAGATGAGCGATTTCAGACCGTTGGTAAAATCGGCATTCAGAAAATCGCGTGCGATTTTTTCATCGACGGCGGGCGCCTTCGCCATTACGCTGTCGAGAATCAGCCTCAGGGCCCCGAAATTTTTTTCGCCGTTCTTATTGGAAAGCAGCCGTCTCAAGAACTCGCCGTCGTCGAAATTTTTAGGGCCGATCCCGGTGAGCGCTCCAGCTTCAAGGAGCGCTGCGGCTGATTCACGGTCGCAGGCCTTCGTGAGGACGGCCTCGCCGGCCGCGTCCTTCAAATCGACTCTGGCGCCGGCTTTTAATAACGCTTTGACGAAATACGGAAGTTTGGATCTTGCGGCCATCATCAGCGCCGTTTCTCCGTTCTGGTCCCTGTCGTCTATGCAGCTTTTCGTCTTCGCTATCAGCTCGTCGGCCATGTCTTCGCTTAATTTTTTCCATTCGTATGTCATGCCTGAGCATTTTTGGGACAGCAGCATCAGCGCGTTCGCCCCCTGCCGGTTTTTAACGCGCAAGCCGGCGCCGCGCTTGATAAAAAGATCGGCGATAAAGATCTTGCGCTCGTTTATGAAACGGAGCAGAGGGGTCATGCCTGAGTTATCCGCCTGGTCCATATTCGCGCTGCGGTTCAACAGCATCTCGACCTCGGCGGGGCTTTCGCCTTCATAAAAAAACAGGGCGTTTTTGCGCTCGTTGTTGACGCGGTCAGCACAATTAGAATTTGAAATGATATGCCCGTAATCCAGGCCTTTTATGTTTTTCTTCAACAGATACATCAGCGCCGTGGTGTCTGAAGAATCGGCCGCCGACAGGTCCGCTCCGGCGCGCACGAGCGCCAGCGGGAGCTCCTGTACATTCCATTTTTTCATGGAGGCGATCAGAGGCGTTTCGCCGGCTTCGTTCTTCTCCTCGAGATTAGTGACCTTCGAAACCAATTGCAGCGCGGATTTTTCGTCTTCGCCTTTTTCGATGATGTCGAAAATTTTCAACGCCGCCGCATTCGGCGGCTCGTAGCTTATGTCGGCGCCATGTTTTAAAAGCATGTCTTCCACGTCGTATTGCAGGGTGTCTCGAGCCCGCCTGAGGGCGTTGACGCCTCTTCTGTCGCACGCGTCAGGGCGGGCGCCTCTCGACAGCAACTTTTCGACGAACGGCGCGTGCAGGTATTCTATGGATCTCAGAAGGGCGCGATCGGTTCTGACTTTTTTAGACATGAGATAATCGAGCGCTTCGGAGCTGGCGGCGCGCAGCGAGGCGTAGAGCGGATCGACGCCGAATGGAGAAGCGGCTTCGAGGTTCGCGCCGCTTTCCGCGAGCGCCTTCAAAATGTCGGCCCGGCCGTTCATGGCGGCCGCGACTGCGATCGGCGTCCTGAAAAAATCGAGCGAATCCGGGGCCGCGCCATATTTCAAAAGCAGCTCGACCGCCTCGAGGTTCCCGTCCTCCACCGCGGCTATCATAGCTATCCGGCCGGGCTCGCCCGATGCTCCGCCCGTGCCGGCGGAAGCGAGGCACGCTTTCGTGAGCTCCATGTTCCGCATTTTTACGGAGCCGGTCAGAATATCCGCGGCTGGAGCTCCGGCGGCGGAAAGCGCGCTCAGGGCGTCGGCGGCCGGAATTTTTTCGGCGGCCATCGCGCCCATTATCGCAAGGGTGTATCCCTTTTTTTCGCCGACGAGTTTTTTCAGCGTTTCGATCCTGAAATCGGCGCAGGCCGTGACGCCGATGTCGGCGAATCTTTTTATCAAGGGAGCGTTGCCCGCTTCGATCGCCTTTACGAGCGCGTTTTTAACGCCTGCTGATTTCAGGTCGACGTCGCGCCGCTTGAGTATTTCCAGCGCGATCTCGGTGAAATTTCTTTCCACGGCCAGTTCCAGGGCGCATTTGCCCGACGAGGGGTCGGCGTCGTTTATCCCCGGCTGCCTTGACGCCAGAAACAGCGCTTCGCGCCTCTTATTGGCGGCTATCGCGTAAATTAAAAGAGTGGAATCGTTGGAAGGTTTTACCCACGTGTTCATTCCGCTGAAGCTGAATTTGCCGCTCAGCCCGAAAAAGTCGCCATGCCCTTTTTTAAAGCCGCCCCCGGCCAGGTCGGCTCCGCCTTCCACCAGTTTCATGAATATGCCGGGCCTGTTCCATTTCAGCGCGACGGCGACGATCGGACCTTCGTTGGAATACGAACGATTGGGATCTGCCTTTATTTTCAAAAGATAATCGACGGCGGCCGGCTTATCGTCCCTGATGGCGAAAAAATAAGCGTATTCGGGATCAGCTACGGCGGCTCCTTTCGCGACCGCCAGATCGGCCAGGTCGAACCTTCCGGCGGAAATCGCGCTTTCGACGTAGTATTTGTCATAAAAATCCTTTTCGGCGCCGATGAGGTATTTCGCGATTTCGTCGTTACGGCAATCGAGCGCTTTCTGAAAAAGCGACCGGCAGTCGCCGGAGCTGAATTCTTTTCTGTCGGCCGTTTCGAACACCTTTTTAAACTCGTCGAACGAGCCCGCGCGTATCGATTCGTAAACGCGCGAATATTGCTTTCGGCCGGGCTGCTCTTCGCGGCTCCTTTTCGGGCTTCGATCTTCATATTCTTCTTTTTTGGCGTCCCTCAATAAGACTTCAGTGAGCATCGCCTTATATCCCAGCGGCAGATTGAACATCAAATAACGGTTCATTTTATAATTATTCGACGATGCCGAGGCGAATATCATCGCCTGACATAACTCGCCGTCATCGAAGCCGTATCCGGCCATGAATGATTCGACCTGCCCGTTCATGCCCGCCTTGATCAGCGCCGGAACGATCCTGCGCACGAACAGTTTTTTCCGCTGGCCGTCGATCTTAAATCCGTCGCTTTCGATCAATTTCAATGCGAGTTTCGCGAATTCCGCTTCGACAGTCGCTTTGTGATGATAAGGCACGAGTTCTTCGAGAAAATTTTCATTGATCATTCGGTCGGCGCCTTTGAGCTTTTCGGAGAAATGCTTCACGCAACCGACGTTTCCGGACCTGACCGACGCCAACAATACTTCGAGCGTCATCGAAGATATTTTTCGGCTCTTTTCAATCATTCCGACGATCCCGTCACACGGCACGCCGGATAATTTCGCGATATATAAAGCGTTGGCGAGGCTATTGGTCGACGCGCCAGATCCGGAGTTTTTTTCGCCGCCGGCGCAGGCCAGTTCGACCGCGTTGGTGCCGGCCCTGTCAATGCCGAACAGTCCGTTGTCGAATAGATACTTTATCGCGGCCGGATTTGAAGCGTGGATAATGGTTTTCCATATTTCATCGCCGCCGGCGAGCGCATATTTTTTTCTCTTAGCTATGTCGAACAATATCTTAATGCTTCCGGATTCTTCCGGCCTGTGTCCGGTCTGCATGACGATCATGCGTGAAAGCTCTTTCTCGCCGATACGGATATCGTATCCTTTTTCAACCAGATAATCGTATATTTCGCGGTTGCCTCTTTCCAATATAGCAGTGAGAGGGGGCCGACCGTCGGACCCGGCATAAAGATCCGCTTTATTTTCCAGAAGAATTTTTATTATACCGTTATTACCGCCGCCGGTATCAAACGTTTCGGTGAAATATTGAAGCGCCGTCATCCGCACGCAACTAGTGACGTCGATGTTTTCATCGATGGCGACCGGAAGCGTGTCGCGGACTATTTCTCCGTTGTCGGTTTTGTTTTTATAGCCGTATTCGTCGTTAATAATCTTTCTTATCTTTGCCGGAAAGCCTTTAATATTCCAGGGCCTGGAAGAATAAAACCTGCGCGGCTCAAGACCCAGACGGCCGGCCAGCTCCGGAAGCCGCCCGTTCGTTTCGGTGCCAAGCCGATCCAGCTTCGCTTTATCGAACGGATAGCCTCGCTCCATGAGTAATTTCACGGTCTCGTCAGAACCGGACTGCACGGCGACATCGAGCGCCGTATCGGTGCTGTAAGAAGAGCTGATCGGATAATCCAGATCCGCGCCGCGCTCTATGAGGACCCTGGCCGCTTCGTAATTTCCGCACCTGGCCGCGAGCGAAAGCGGCGTCTGTCCGAACTCGAAACGCTGGTTAGGATCGGCGCCTGATTTCAACACCGTTTTCAGCAAAGAAATATTTTCGGACTCGATCGCGTTCTGAATGGGGGAGTTGAACCGCTGCCTGCATAAATTCAAGATTTTAGAAGCGTCCGCGCCCCTGTCGGTGAACAGTTTGAATAGTTTCTCGTCGCCGGAGTTAAGGGTGATCAAAGCCGCGTTGGCGGAATTTTCGGCCGTTTCGTCGAACATCGCGCCGCGTTCGAGCAAAAGTTTTGTCAATTCGTAATTCTTCAGATACGCCGCCAGCGCGAGCGGCGTTTCGCCCCGCGCGTTTTTCGCGTTGACGTTCGCGCCGCGCTCGATTAGAAAGCGTGCTATATCGAAATTTTCGAAATTGAGCGAAGCCATGAGCGGCGTGTGGCAACCATCCTCGACGCTATCGACGCCGGCGCCGCACTCGATCAGTTTTTTCACCGCGCCGGAGTTTCCCGTCACGCAGGCTATCATCAGCGGAGAAAACTGCATTTTTGCGACAACGCCGTTGTTTATGATCTTCCCGACCAGGCCGTTGACCGGGTCGGCGTCGTAAAATGGATCGCCGGCGACGGGCTTATAGGCAGCATTCAGATCCGCGCCTTTTCCGGCCAGTTTTTCGATCATCGAATCGTTTTCCGACAACACGGCTATCCCGAGAGCATAAGTGCCCTGACCGCCTTTTATGTCTTCGCTTTTTTCGATGATCAGGTCTTCGACGCGGTCAACGCCGCAGACGGCGGAATAGACGAGGGCGGAAAATCCGTAAACGGTTTTTTTATTCACGTCCGCGCCTTTTTCGATCAGCAGCCTGGCTATATCGTACATTCCCTTGCCCGCGGCATACATCAGGAAAGTTTCGCCTTCCTTCTCGATCATCATGCCGTTCGGATCGAACTTAAGGTCAATGAGAAATTTTGCCATTCCGGCATTGTTGTGCCTGACCGCTATCGCCAGGGCGTTGTCACCGTAACAGTCTGCTGCGTGAAGATCGGCGTTGTTTTCAACCAATATTTTAGCCATTTCGACGTATCCGAATTTAACGGAATATAAAAACGCGCTCATTTTATAAATACTATCCCTGGCGTTGATTTCGGCGCCGGCCGCTATCAGTTCCCTGGCGTTGTCGAGCCGCTCGTAATTGACGCTGAGCATGAGCGGGGTTTTCCCCATATTATTCGTCGCGTTGACGTTCGCGCCGCTTTTTATCAAAAGCCTCACGGCGGCGGAATCGCCGAATTCCGAAGCGGCCATCAGCGGCGTGGAGCCATTTTTATCTTTGAAATCGACGGCGGTAAAATTTTTTAAAAGAGATTCTATCGTGTCATGTTCGTTATTTTCGACGGCGGCGATCAGATCTTGTTTAATGTCTTTTTCGGGGGCCGCGAACGAAGGCTGACATTGATGATATCCTCCATGATAAAGGAAAATCAAAAAGACGAAGATTAGGGACGAAAGAATTTTTTTCATAAAAATGACGACTCCCCGAATTTTTTCTTTGATTTTTAAAAATATCATGTTATCATAATATTAAATCAGGTCTAATAAATCAAGAATTATTTTAATAATAACTACGTACAATCATGATAAAACTGGTTTTGTTAAATGACGAAAATTAATGCCTTATATATCGTTTGCTTGTTATTTTCGCTTATCTTCGTTACTGCGTATTCTCCGGTGCGATGCGAAACGAAAAATTCAGCCATTCCGGCCGGATTCATAGGATGGGAGGCCTCGCCTCCCGGAGCGGCCGCGCGCGCCGTCAGGCCTTCATATATTATAGGCACGGTACATTCGATCTGCCATCCCCGATATGCCTTCGACCCTGACATTTACAGATATATGTCTTCGTGCGAGGTATTCGTTCTCGAATCTAAAAATTCCATCTTCAATTATAAAAACGAAAAAGAATACTTTCTTCCGAAAGAAACCAGCATTAAAAAACTTATAGGTGAGGAGAAATGGAATAAGCTCGTCGAGATATGCCGAAAAAATTCGATAGACGGCAATTTCGAAAATTATATGCCGTGGTATCTGTCAGCAAATTTGACCAGGCCTGACCTCGTGGACGACGAATGCGTCACGATGGACGAGTATCTCTTGAGCAAAGCGCGGAAAAAATCAATGAAAATTTTCGGGCTTGAAACAATGGCCATGTCGTCGCTGAATAAAATTCCCCTGGAGGCGCAGATCGAAGAACTCGAAAATATCATGGCGAACTTCGATGAGATAAAATCGGCTGAAACCAAACTTATTGACGCGTACAATTCCGGAAAAGTCGATGCGTTGTATATGATCATAAACAGGCGCCAGGATGAAAACAAAAAAAAAGTCTCCGAAAAACGATACAGGGAGATCCTGGTGGATGAAAGAAATACCGGATGGCTTCCGGCAGTGGAAAAACATATCAATGGAAGCGCGGCTTTCATAGCGGTCGGCGTTGCCCATCTGACCGGTGATAATGGCATAATAGAAAACCTTAAAAAACGTGGATACAAGCTCACTGAGATCAGCAAACCCGCCCGCGGTTCGCGCGGAAAATAATAATAAACTACGATGACTGAAGCGACTTTCACCCGTCATTAAAGCCCGAAACAACCCGCTCTGAACCGCCTATTCACATGTCCCACCAGCGATCCGCCTAACCCCAATAAACCTCATTCTTACGAATACGTCAAAAATCGACCTGAATGGTCGATTTTGGTTATTTTTGAGCAAGTATTGTAGTGTTTATACTATGACCGTAAGTTATATTATTTTTTCTTATTATTACGGTCATCATAATTAAAAACCGAAAGCCGAGAATTCTGATGAATTCAGCCCTGAAAAAACCGCGAAACGCATAACTGATTTTGCAATGGGATTTTTAGGCGCATTTCAATCCAATCATGCCGATCAGACAAAAAATGACGCGCTCACCGGTTTCTTCGATCTTGCGAAGGATGCGATCGCGAAAGGTTTTGACCAGGCCAAAAACATTCTAGGCGCTCTTTATGGCGAAAAAGCTGAAAGCACCTATGATATTGTCACGAAAGCTCTCGATGATAAAAAAGCCGGCCTTGATTAATTATTTAGTGTGCCCCGCTCTGTGGAGCATATCGACTATTTCAGAATAGCCTTTTTCCGTAGCCAGTTGAAGCGCGGTCTTGCCGTCCGGCGATATATTTTTGGCGACGCCCTCTTTAATAAGCGCTTTTGCCCGGACGAGATCGCCTTTCTTCATCGCATCCATCAGCGAGCCGTGGCGGACTATCTCGTAAAAAGCTTTCTGACCCTTGTCGTCAGTACCGTCCGCGGGCTGCGTGCTCTGCGCCGGCGTCACGGCCGCGGCCTGTTTCTGCGTTTGCGCGCTCTGCATGTCAGCGGCGCTTTTTTTTACCTGCTTTTTACCGTAGATCGCCCTTAACTGCTTTATGTCTTTATTGTGGCCGGGGCAGAATAATTTGAAGCTGCCAGCGCCGCTCCATTCGAGCGAGTAAAATTTATTTGGAAATACGGGACATTTGAGCGCCGTTTTAGAAACTATGTATTTTTTTTCGACCAGCGTGCCGATCGTTATATCCGAAGCGCCGGGGTTTTCCATTAAATAGAGATTTACGCCGTTTTCGATCTCGCGCATTTCTTTGAAGCAATTTTGCTCTCCGGATTTTTCAAAGGCGTTTTTAAAAGAAACCTCCGATGTGGATGGCTGCTGCGCGAAGGCGACGGCAGACAGCAATAAAATAATTAATGCGCAGACGGTGATTTTAAATAAATTCATTAATCAGCACTCCTTTTCTATAACTATTTTTTATTCACTATGATTTAAAATATCACATAAACATTTAAAAGTCAAAAAGGTTCAATTTTTCAATTTTTCTGCATCTCGGTCAGATACTTCCAGTAGCGCGCCGGCATGCAGCGCCGCTGCAGCTTAGGGTTTATTCGCGTTTCGATGGCGATGTTTTTGATGAATGCGCGCCAGAGGTCCTGGTAAATTTCTTCTTTTTCGGCCGGTTCCGGCGCTTTATCGCGGGTTATATCGACGACCGACCATGTTTTTTCGGCGGCGGCTCCGGCGGTTTTACCGTTGCCGCCGCCGCGCCGCGCTTTCGGTCGCGCCTCGTTAATGACGGCTATTCCTCTTTTAAGATCGTGTATCATCCAGCGCTCGCCGGGCAGGCGGTGTGCGAAGTGAGGCGCCAGCAGGCCTATTACATTATTGTCGGGCTCGCATTCGGCGTAGTAGAGCGGTAAATTGTCCGCGGCTTCGACTTGTTTGAATCTGATCAATCCCAGCAGCCTGTGCTTTTCGCAGTGCAGTTTGTCGCGCAGTTTATGAACGCCGATCACGCGCGGGTCGTGCAGAAAATTATCGACCAGCCGGCCTTTTTCGATTCCGAAATTGAAGTAATCATATATTATACTGCCGTGGTCGTCCGATTCGGCGAGAAAGGCGTAAAAAATATTATGCAGCGCGTCGATCGAGATGAAGTTAGCGATAACGTTTATGGCGTCCGCCGCCCTGGCGCGGTCGGATGTCACTTTTATTTTTTCGACGAAGAGCCCGTCTTCGAACTCGCTTTCGGCCGCGATGCCGTCGGGCTTTTCGGCCGCGCAGTATGCGGCGAACAGCGCCGTTAAAAGCCCGTCGAAACTGTCGTCGTATAAATATAATTGCGGCATTTAAAATTCCCCCGTTATCGCGGCGCCTATGTTCGTCGAAACGTCGTGCGGAACGTCGTTTTCGAAAAGAGAGAGCTGGCCTTCGTCTTCTTTTTTGCGCTTAACGCCTGCGATGCTTTTATTTTCAGCGGCGGCGCCCGGCGCGCCGATCATTTTAACGCGCAGCGCGCTTTGATCAAACACCAGTTTTTCAAAATATTTACCCGAGCAGGTTATAAAATATTTTGCCCGCTTCAGAACCACTCCGAGCCGTTTAAGGTCGTCGAAATTTAGTGCGTGGACGCGCCTTGCCGTGACTATTTTTTTAGCCGAGCGCACGCCTATGCCGGGGATGCGCAGTATGGTTTCATAACTCGCGCGGTTGATATCGACCGGAAACTGCTGGAGGTTATTCAACGCCCAGGCGGCTTTCGGATCGAGCGCCGCGTCGAGCTGGGGCCGTTCGGGCGTGAGCAGCTCGTCGGCCAGAAAGCCGTAGAACCGCAGCAGCCAGTCGGCCTGATAGAGCCTGTGTTCGCGCAGCAGCGGCGGCTTTGATACGACCGGCAGTTTCGGATTATCGGATACCGGAATGTACGCGGAATAAAACACGCGTTTCAGGTTCATTTTGTCGTAAAGCGATTCGGACAGTTTTATTATTTTGTAATCGGGTTCGGGCGACGCGCCTATTATAAGCTGGGTGCTCTGGCCGGCCGGTACGAACTGCGGCGCCTTCCTGTTTTTCTGGTGCTCTTCCGCTTTTTCTATGATCTCGGCGCCTATGCGTTTCATCGGCACGAGTATGTTCTCCCTGTTCTTCTGCGGCGCGAGCGCCTTGAGACTCTCTTCGGTCGGTAGTTCGATATTCACGCTCATGCGGTCGGCGTATCTTCCGGCCTCCGATACGAGAGCGTAATCGGCGCCGGGGATCGCCTTTAAATGGATATAGCCGTTAAACTTCTTTTCAAGCCGCAGTTTTTTGACGGCAAGAAGCATGCGCTCCATCGTGTAATTGGCGTTCTTTTCGACGCCGGAGCTCAAAAACAGGCCTTCTATGTAGTTTCTGATATAAAAATTGATGGTGAGATCGACGATCTCATCGACCGTGAAAGAGGCGCGCGGCAGTTCATTTGTGACGCGGTTGATGCAGTAGGCGCAGTTATAGATGCAATTGTTTGTTAGAAGAACTTTTAAAAGCGATACGCAGCGGCCGTCGGCGGCCCAGGTGTGGCATATTCCGCTTTCGGCGGCGTTTCCGATACCGCCTTTTTCGTTTTTGCGCGTGCTTCCGCTCGATACGCACGATACGTCGTATTTGGCGGCGGCGGACAATATTTTTAATTTTTCTTTAATGTCCATAAAACGTACTCCATATTCCAGGAACTTATAATTTTATTATACCATAAAATTTAGAATTTGTCGAAAATATTTTCGATAAAATAAAAAAAAAGCGGCCGTCAACGATAATGTTTTTTTCGTTGACGGCGGCAAAAAGTTGATTTTATTTAATTTAAGCTGCCGTTTAATATTTTTATTATCGGGATTTTATGAACCGTACCCCGGCTAAAAATTGCGGCGGCCGGAAAAGGCCGGCACGGAAGAATTTTTCAGCCTGAATTTTAACAGCTAGTCTTGAAAAAGCTTTAAAAATGGATGTTATGAAGAAAATCACACGGCGGTTTTTTCAGAATTATGCGCCGCTATTATTTTGCTGCTTTTTCGTTTTCTGAAATTTTTTGTAAAATATTCAAAATGGTGTTGTAATCGAATGCCGCGGCATGTTTTTCGATGGATTTCGCCAGCATGTGATTTTGTAATGCGATGCCGCGTATCAACTCCGATATGCGTTTCATATCCAGGCGGATGAGGGCGTCCTCTAGTTCGCGGCGGGTATGCTGCGGCAATGCGGCCAGTTTTGACTTATCCAGCGGCGCCGCCCCGCTATCTTCCGCCCCCGTCTCTTCCGAGCGTATCACGCGGACCGGAAGATGCTTTTCTAAAGCGGCGAAAACGCTTTCGGACGAAAACGGTTTAGCTATAAAATCCAGGCATCCTGCGTCGATCATCTCCTGCTGCTCGTCCCTGAAGGCGTGCGCGGTGATGGCTATGATCGCCGTTTCGGCCGCTTCCGGCAGTTTTCGGATTTCGGCGATCGCGTCGAGGCCGTCCAGAACGGGCATACGCCGGTCCATAAAGATCAGATGAGGCCGCCAGTCTTTAAAATATTGAACGCCTTCCAGACCGTTCGCCGCCTCCCTTATTTGAAAACCGAAAGGCGCCAGGAGGTCGTATAGTAGCTGCCGGTTATCAGGATGGTCTTCTATTATAAGGATCCTGTATTTAAAAGCGTCTTCGATGGCCGTTACCTTTCCCCGGACTGCGGCCGGACTTTCAGGCGAAACGTTTTCATCAGCCTTTTCGAACGCTATGGTGAAGCGGAAAGACGATCCTTTTTCAGGCTCGCTCGTCACGGATATGTCTCCGCCTAAAAGTTTCACATATTGCCGGGTGATAGCGAGTCCGAGTCCAGTGCCTTCATGGTATTGAACCGATTGTACGAAAGGCTTGAAAATATTTTCAAGATCGGCCGGCCGGATACCAATTCCTGTGTCGTTTATTTCAAAGAAAAGGCATTGCCGGCAGTTGTCCGGTTTTATCTCACCGGTCGTTATTTTTAAGGTTATGCCGCCGCGGTCGGTGAATTTTATGGCGTTACCGACCAGATTGATTATGATCTGTCTGAGTTTAGACGGATCGGTGCGGACGAATCTCGGAAAACAGGAGGCCGGGTCCATCGAAAGCTGAAGATTTTTCGACTCAGCCTTCACCCTGAGCATGATAATAAGGTCGCCGACGAGTTCGTTCAGGTCGAAATCCGAAATTTCGGCTTCGAACCTGCCGGATTCGATTTTGGTGATGTCGAGGATATTGTTTATTATATTTAAAAGATGCCTGCCGGATTTTATTATTATGTCTATATTTTCTTTTTGCTTGGGCGCGGAGCCGCAGCTGTCCGATAATATTCCAGCGAAGCCGAGGATGGCGTTCATCGGCGTGCGAAGTTCATGTGACATGTTCGCCAGAAATAACGATTTCGACCGGTTCGCGCTTTCGGCTACCTCCTTTGCTACGGCTAGCTGGGCCGTCCGCTCGTTCACCAGGTCTTCAAGGTGCTCGCGATGTTTGAGCAGTTCATTTTCGACGGCGCGTCTTTTTATTATGTTGATCATTAAAATTACCAGGAGCGCGATAAGAATTAATAAGAAAATAAAGACCGTCCAGAAAACTTTTTTATTTACCGAATAAAAAGAATAGGGCTGGTTTATGATAATGCTGCCCGCGGGCAGAGACGCTTCGGCTATTTTATTTTTCTGGATCATTTTATAATCGAAGATGTAACGGTTGGGGCTTGCTTTAATTACAGGTATATCGGAAGCCTTTTTATTATTTTTAATCATGCCGGCGGCAATTAAAGCGGCGGCTTCACCCTGTGAACGCGCGCTTATCATCATGCCGCCGGTTATCCCGCCGCCCATGTAAAAATCCCAGACGCCGTATATGGCCGCGTTCGAAACTTCCGATATCAGTCTTATGCTTTTGTCATATGTGAATACTTCGCCGTTTTTATCCCTGTTGAACGTCATCAGAAAAACGCACGCGCCGTATTCGATCTTAGACACTTTATCGCGTACTTCGGCCATCGACATATCTTGCAGATATTCGAATTCATAGAGTTCTTTGAAAACTTCGGCGTTTTTCTTAAAGATGATATTATTTGCCTCGCCGGTGGTAGTTCTGTCGTTAATCACGTATATTTTTTTTACTTCAGGCTGGATTTTTTTTATGAGTTCGAGGTTGGTCTTTATGTCAAAAGCCTCTACTACGCCGGTTATATTCTTTCCGGCGATCAGAGCGGGCTGAAAATTATTCACCCCGCAAAAAACCAGGGGCGCTCCGGCGAACAATTCGTCGTGGTATTTCATACAGAAATTGAAAGCGTCGTCGTCGGATGAAATGACTGCGTCGAACCGTGCGTTTTTATATTTAAGCGCGTATATGCCGCGAAGTATCGAGATATATTCATCGGTGAAAATGTTTTTAGTATCCATAAATTCAATATTTAAAGCGCATTCGAGATCTTTATCGCCGTTTAAAGTTTCTTTTATGGCTTTATTGATGCCGTTTGTCCACGGAAGGTTTTCGTCGTATGAATTCACTACGAGTATTTTAGCTTTGCGGATCCTGCCGGTCGCCGCCGCGCCGCCGCCGGTTTCATAATTACATCCCGCCGCGAGCAGTTCGCCGGAAATAAAGTCCGTCATGAACAGCCAGCTAAAAACAATTCCCGCCGCTAATAATATCAGCGAAAAAATATATAGTTTATTCAACATATTCTTGCTCCGGTGTTTCAGCATATTATATTCTCTGGTTGTAGTGTTTTTCGTGAAAACTGATATGGCATTTCAAGCCGTTTTCGGATTTGAAATCCGCTTTTCCCTGCAGCTGGTGGCGGCCTATTGAAAATATCGTCTGTATGCCCATTTTCCCGTCTTTTTCGAAATCGAACCCGGCAGGCGCTCCAACGCCGTTGTCGCCGTAAAATATATCGATGGAATCGTTTTCGGCCCGGCATATTTTAATGCTGATATAGCCTTTCGCATCTTCCGGAAAGGCGAATTTTATTGAATTAGTGATCAGTTCGTTCAGCAGCAGGCCGCATGGAACGGCTATATCGATCAAAATCGGTATTTCGGCGATGTCCAGTTTGAACGCGATCTTATTTTCCGGCGT
>Ga0209212_1001679_pt1 | contig 34572 bp, 22 predicted proteins | sample RifGroC2_FD_183996 | JGI IMG/M metagenome (GOLD analysis project Ga0209212, IMG submission 183996) | Groundwater microbial communities from Rifle, Colorado, USA - Groundwater C2 (SPAdes) (version 2) | ecosystem: Environmental > Aquatic > Deep subsurface > Groundwater | place: Rifle, Colorado...
CATTTCCAAAGAGTCGGCCGACGCCGGCTGGGTAGTCAATACCGGAGCCGATTACATCAACAGTTCACTGTTCGGTATTGCCGCAGGAAACGGCACCTATGTGGCGGTCGGAGCCCACGGCACGGTTCTGCAGTCCAAGCTGCTGGTGCCGCCGACTCCGCAGATCGTCCTCAATCCGACTCTGCTGGACTTCGAGAACGGGCTGGTGGGAGCCTCCTACAAACAGACCATTACCATCACCAACAAGGGGCTTGCCAATCTGGTCATCGGCAGCATAACACCTCCCGCCGGCGCATTCGGCCTGAGCAACGACAACTGTTCGAGCGTAACCCTGGGGTTGATGGAAACCTGCACCATGGATGTGGATTATGCGCCGGTCGCGGCCGGGCTGTCCAACTCCAGCCTGGAGATTCCGTCCAACGGCGAAGGGGCGGCCATCGTGACCGTGCCGCTGAGCGGCGCAGCGGCCGACAGTTTCGTTCTGACCGTCAACAACACCGGCGCCGGAAGCGGGACCGTTACCGCGGTTCCAGCCGGTTATCCGGCCTTGAACTGCAGCAGCGGGTCATCGGCAAACTGCAGCGCGTTTTATGCCGTCAATACCCTGGTCTCCCTGGTGGCCGCGCCCGTTGACTGGAAACAGCCGGCCACATTCAGCGGGGCCTGCAGCGGTATCGGCACCTGTACGACCACGATGAATGCCAGCAAGAGCGCCACGGCAGCCTTCAATACTGTTTTCAAGGTGAGAATCGCCCCCGGTTCGCCTCCGGATTATCCGGCGATCCAGGACGCCTATGACGTTGCCGCTTCCGGCGCGGTGATCAGGGCCCAGAATTACCAGTTCCTGGAGAACCTGCTCTTCAACCGTGCGATTCCGGTGCTCCTGAGCGGCGGCTGGACACCATCTACTCCGCCAATAGCGGCGGCTACACGACGGTAACCGGCTCGCTGACCGTTGCCAGGGGCAGCGTGGTTGTCGATAAACTGATTATCAAGTAACCGGAATTCGACTGTTTTTATCTATAAAAGGTGGATGCCATGAGAGAACTAATTAGATTGATATTGGCAGGAGGAGCGCTGGGAGGCGCGCTGGCGCTGTTTCCGGCGCAACCGTCGCAGGCGGCGGTCTGCTCCAATGTGGTGATCGCTGATGTTGTCGCGCTTGATCAGCAGATCATGTTCAACCGGCTGGGAGCGGTAAATCCGATCGGCGAGATCTTTGCGCTGCGCATCGATGTCGTGGATAAGACCAGCGGATTACCTGAGTGCTCGGTACTGGCGCCTGCCGCCCAGAATCCAGGAGCCACCTGCGTCGACTCGCTGCAGGCCGGACAGGTGAAGCTGCGCGACGACAAACGTCCCCGTCCGCTGGCGTTAAGGGTCAACGAAGGCGACTGCCTGCAGGTCAACTTCCAGAACCTGCTGGCTCCGGCGCCGCTGACGGTGGCCGGTTTCGATCAGCAGCCCGCGACACGCTCGGTGGGGGTGACCTTCAAGGGGGTTTCGCTGGTCAACAGCATCACCGACCAGGGGGTAAATGTCGGCAGGTCGCCGTCCGGACTGGTCTCTCCCGGCGGAACATTCGTCTATACCGTGCGCGGCGAACATGAAGGCGCCTATCACATCACCAGCCAATCCGACGTGGTCAGCGGCGAAGGACTCCAGGGGCAGACCTCCTTCGGCCTGTTCGGCTCGTTGAACGTTCAGAAGCGAGGGGCCGAGTGGTACCGTGGCAGCGTGACCAATGCCGAATTGCTGCTGGCGACCACCGGGACAGCGCTGGGGGGAAAGCACCCCGTGATCGACTATAATGCGGTTTACCCCCCCGGCCACCGTTTCGAAGGGCAGCCGGTCCTGAGAATCACCAATGCTGAAAACAGGATTGTGCATAACGAACTGAACGCGATCATCACCGGGCCGAACCATGGTGATTTCCCGGGCGGCACCTACTCCAGGAACCCGGCCTATCCGAACCGCGACAAGGCCTTCAGGGAGTTTACAGTTATCTTCCATGACGAGGTCGAGGCGGTCCAGCCTTTCCCGATCTTCTCCGATCCTGCCTTCCAGTTCACTCTGGCCGGCGTCAAGGATGCCTTCATGATCAACTACGGATCGAACGCGGTCGGGACCGAGGTGGTTGCCAACCGGCTGGGCGTCGGTCCCACCTGGGATTGTCCGGAGTGCAAGTTCGAGGAGTTCTTCCTGACCTCGTGGGCGGTCAGCGACCCGGGCCTGCTGGTGGATATCCCGGCCAATACGACCGACAACGCCGGCAACCTGATCACCGGGCCAAAGGCCACCAAGTCGCTCTATCCGGCCGACCCCTCCAACGTGTTCCACTCATATATCGGTGACCGGGCCAAAATCCGCAACCTGCATGTAGGCAAGGAGTTTCACGTATTCCACCTGCACGCCCAGCAGTGGCTGTTCTCGCCCGATGACGACGGCGGCACCTACCTGGATGCCCAGGGAATCGGCCCCGGTTCGGCCTATACCTACGAAATGGTCTACAACAGCGGCAACCGCAACACCCAGCAGGGTGACGCGATTTTCCACTGCCATTTCTATCCCCACTTCGCCCAGGGGATGTGGGCGCTGTACCGCAATCACGATGTCTTCGAGGCCGGCACCGAGCTGATTCCGGATCCGGCCGATCCGCTCTGCCTGCCGCCCAACGATCCCAACGGCCCGCAGTGCCACCATGTGCCGAAACCGGGCAGCCGGGCCCTGCCGGATGGCGAAATAGCCGCCGGAACCTTCATACCGGCAGTTATCCCGATACCGACCAACCCGATGGCGCCGATCCCCGGTAAAGTCCATATCGCCACCGATTCGGCCGCCGGTTACCGTGGTGGCCAGATCGTGTACGACGAGCCGGACAAGAACGCCGGTTACCCCTTCAATCTGGGGATGAAGGCCGGACACCGCCCGGCCACGCCACCACTGGATATCATCGAGGACGGCGGCCTGCCGCGTCACCTCGTGCGCGGCAGCGCCAACGGAATCCCGGCCGATCCGGCCGCTTCCCATTCGACCGTCACTCCGCTGGATTTCAACAAGGAGTTGCTGGCGGTGCAGTCCGACCTGATTCCCGAGACCGGCACCCGCGCCGAACGGGCCGGCATGGCCTTCCATGCCCGCAGAAACCACCCCACCTTCCTGCCCAACGGAGCTGCGGCCTCGTTTGTTACCAACGGCATGCCGCCGGTCCCCGGCGCGCCCTTTGCCGACCCCTGCCGCTCCGACAACGGCGGCCAGACCGGGGTGAACCGCATCTACAAGGCCGCCAACATCCAGTTCGACATGAAGCTGAACAAGTTGGGACAGCATTTCCCCCAGTCGCGGATCATCTCGCTGTGGGGCGACGCCCAGGCCACGGTGGACGGCACCAGGCCTCCCGAACCGTTCTTCATCCGCGCCAACAGCAACGAGTGCGTCAACTTCTTCCACACCAACCTGGTGCCCAGCATCTATGAGCAGGATGATTTCCAGGTCAAGACACCGACCGACATCATCGGCCAGCACATTCACCTGGTCAAGTTCGACGTAACCTCTTCCGACGGTTCGGCCAACGGTTTCAACTACGAAGACGGCACCATGAGCCCGGACGAGGTTCGCGAGCGGATCCATGCCATCAATTTCACCGGCGGACTGAAAGCGCCCGACAGTGACGGGTTTCCGACCGACGCCGCCACCGGCAGGATGCTGCTGACACCCAAGCCGCACTCCTATTTCGGATCCAGCTTCAACGGCCGGGACATCAGCGGAGCCAGGACCACGGTTCAGCGCTGGTACGTGGACGTGCTGCTCAACAACAAGGGTGAGGAACGTACCCTGGGCAATGTCTTTACCCACGATCATTTCGGCCCCTCGACGCACCAGCAGGCCGGTCTGTATGCCACTCTGATCACCGAGCCGCAGGGCTCCCGCTGGCGCAACCCGGAAACCGGCCAGTTCTACGGCGGCCGCTTTGATGGCGGTCCCACCAGCTGGCGGGCCGACATCATCACCGCCAATCCCGCCGACAGTTACCGCGAGTTCATGTTCCAGGTGGCCGACTTTACGATCGCCTACGAAAACGGCGCCTGTCACACGGTCCCGTGTACCAACCCGGCCAAGGCCATCAACCCCCCGGGACGGGAAGAGGTCGGACTGCCGTTTATTTACCGCGATCCGCAGATCTGTCCCAACGGCACCGCGCCGCCATGTCCCACCGCGATTTCGGTCAACGATGACGGCACCTTCCTAGTCAACTATCGCAACGAACCGGTCGCTGAGCGTGTCCGCGACCCGCAGACCAACACACAGGCTGCCGGTGCGGCCGGCGACATGGCCTATGCCTATGCCTCCAATATCGTCCGGGCAAACCCGCTTCTGAACGTGCAGCCGACCTTCTATCCGCCGCTGACCGCCAACGTGGCGCCCAGTGACCCGTACACCCCGCTGCTGCAGGCCTATAATCGCGACAAGGTCAAAGTCCGCTTCCAGGTGGGGGCCACCGAAGAGTCGCACAACGCCACCATCCATGGCCTCAAATGGCTCCAGGAGCATGGCGCCCCCAATTCGGGCTATCGCAACTCGCAGCACGCCGGCATTTCGGAGCAGTTCATCTTCGATACCCAGGTAATTGCCGACAAGGGGCAGGTGGGGAGTGTCGCCGATTACATGTATTCGCTGAATACTTCCGCGGACGGTCTCTGGGCCGGGACCTGGGGGTTGTTGCGTTCCTACAGTACCCGCCAGAACAACCTGCTGCCGCTGCCCAACAATCCGGTCGGACCGGCTCCGGCGACGGTCAGCAACGACCTGGATTTCAACGGGGTTTGTCCGAAAACTGCGCCGGTGCGCAGTTACGATATTTCCGCGATATCGGCCCGGGATTCCCTCCCCGGTGGCACCCTGGTCTATAACAGCCGTTCCGGCGCGTTGGGAACCGGGCCGTTGAATGACCCGTCATCAATAATCTATGTCCGCAGTTCCGATCTGGACAATCAGACGCCGCCGAAACTTGTGGCCGGTGTGCCGATCGAGCCGCTGGTGCTGCGCGCTGCTGCCGGCGACTGCATCGAGGTGACCCTGCGCAACCGTGTAACCAATCCGATCAATGAACAGCCCGGATTCAGCGCGGTCGTCAACATAATCGATAACTTCAACTACAACCAGGTCAAGACCTCCTCCGTTGTGGGACTCCATCCCCAGTTGGTCGAGTTCGACATTACCCGTGCCGACGGCACCCGGGTCGGCATCAACCCGGACCAGACCGTCGCCCCCGGCAACACGGTCTCCTACCGCTGGTACGCCGGCGATATCAGGATCGTCAACAACCAGAGAATCGCGACTCCGGTGGAGTTCGGCGTGGCGAACCTGATGCCGCCCGACGGCATCAAGCAGCCCAGCAAAGGTGTGATCGGTGCTCTGGTGATCGAACCGCTGGGTTCCAGCTGGGTGGAGGATTATCCGACACCCCACGCCCGCGTGCCGCTGGGGCAGCGCCCCTCACGGGCATCGGCGGTTGTGGTCAAGGCCGACAACAGCACTTTCCGCGAGCAGGTGCTGGTGATCCAGAACAATATCGCGATGCAGTACGGCAACGGGACTCCGGTGCCGATCACGACCGGGATGGAGGATGCCCTGGATACCGGACTCAAGGCCTACAATTATCGCAGCGAGCCGCTCTGGTTCAGGATGGGCATCAACCCGCTGGCCAGCGCCGCCCAGATCAAGCAGCGGGATTTTACCGACGCCCTTTCCAATAATCTGGTCGGCCTTGGCGCCGATCCGGCCAACCCGGCCAACCCGCTGGATCCGGTCACCCCGGTCTTCACCGCCAAAAAGGGGGACGAGGTCCGGGTGAGGATCGTCAATCCCGGCGGCCAGAACCGCAACCATGTCTTCGGGTTGAACGGACATGTCTGGCAGCGCGAGCCGTATATCAACAACTCGACCAAAATAGCCCGTAGCCAGAAGTCTTACTGGACCGGTACCCAGGACCAGCTCGGGCCATCGGAGCACTACGACATCATCCCCGAGTTCGGGGCGGGCGGTGCATTCGGAATCACCGGTGATTATCTTTACCGCGACATGCTCCCGGTCCACTTCCTGAACGGCCAGTGGGGAATCATGCGGGTCGAGAACTGATCCGCCGGGAAAACCGGGCCGGTCATGCAAAACAAAAGGGCTGCGAAATCCATCGCAGCCCTTTTTTCATCACCGGTGCCGGAAAAGCTCAACTGCGTTGGGCCATGATCTTCAGGCGCATGTTGAGCGTCTGGCGTTTCAGGCCGAGCATGCTGGCGGCGATGCCCTGATTGCCGCGCGCAGATTTCATTGCAGCCATGACGACCGTGTCCTCCGCCTCGCGCAGGGTCGGGAAGTGTCCCCAGATGCCTTCCAGCTGTTGAGCCAGCTCATCATTTCCCGTCTCATCATCGTTCGAAACCGGCGTGGCCGGCGGCAGGGCCTGCCCCGAGATCATGCTCTTGAACGGATCCAGCGAGAGCGTTCCGGTAGTGCAGCGCGCCACCGCATCGAATACGAATCCCTGGAGTTCGCGAATATTGCCCGGAAAGGAATAGGTCGCCAGCAGATCCACCAGCTCCCGTGGATAGGCCGGTATGCGTTTGCCGAGCCTGGTTGCGGACTGGCTGATAAAATGAGCCAGCAGCAGCGGTATGTCCTGCTTGCGTTTTCTTAAAGGGGGAAGCGCAATCAGGTGGGTGCAGAGCCGGTAGTAGAGGTCGTTCCGGAAATGTCCCTCCGCGACCAGGGCCTTGATGTCACCGTTGCTGGCGCAGACAATCCTGGCGGTGCAGTTGCGCGGGGTATCCGACCCGACCGGGTAGAACTCCCGCTCCTGAATCAGCCTGAGCAGCTTGAGCTGTGAAGATTGGCTCAGGTCGCCGATTTCATCAAGGAACAGCACCCCGTCGGCCGCCCTGACAACCAGCCCTTCGCGGGTGGTGTCCGCTCCCGTAAACGCGCCCCGGCGATGTCCGAAGAGCGTGTCGGAAAACATGTTGTCGTCCAGTCCGGCCAGGTTCACCGAAATCAGCTCGCCCTTGCAGCCGCTCAAGCGATGGAGGGCGCGGGCGATCAGTTCCTTGCCGGTGCCGGATTCCCCGTAAACCAGTACCGGCTGCATCGTGCGGGCCACGATCTCGATATACTGAAACAGTTTCAGCAGGCCGGTGTCCTGGGTGATTATGTCGTTAAAGGCTTCCGGTCGCTCCGGACTCTTGTAGAGCAGGCTGTCCCTCATCAGCGTCAGCTGCCGGGTCAGGGACGAATGCTCCAGCGCCTTGAGGATCGTTGTCACCAGGCGGTCGTTCTCGACCGGTTTGACCATGTAATCGAAGGCGCCCATTTTTATGCAGGATACCGCGCGTTCGATTTCGTAGGCCGCCGTGACGATGACGACCGGGATCTCCGGGTAGCGTTCCGTTATCCTGGGCAACAGATCCATGCCGCTGATGTGCGGCATATACAGATCCAGGATGACCAGGTCGAATTTTTCGGCTGCCAGCAGGTCAAGAACCCGGCGGCTGTCTTCTTCGGTCAGTACGTTGCTGAAACCGTGCATTTTGAGGGTGGACGAGCTGGCTTTGAGGACATTGGCTTCGTCATCCACGATCAGGATCCGGCTCTGTCTATCCGTTGTCATGAGCTGCCTCCACTGCGTCTGGTGTGATGCTGCCGGAATATTTCGCGGCCGGCAGGTGCATCGAGAAGGTCGTGCCATTTCCCGCTTCCGAGCTGAATTCGAGGCGTCCACCATGGTCCTTGACGATGGTGGCGCAGATGGACAGTCCCAGGCCGGTGCCCCCCTGCTCCAGGCGAGTCGTGAAGAACGGTTCCATGATGTGGTCCGTCAGGGTGGTGTCGATACCGCACCCTTCATCCGCTACCCGGACGATGATTTCGTTGCCGGTCCGGTTGAATTCGCTTGTGACCAGCACTCCGCAACTCTTGTCCGGCAGCGCCTGCAGCGCATTCTGGATCAGGTTTGTCACGACCTGCTCCAGTTGGCGTATGTTGCCATTGACCGGCGGCAGGTTCTCCGTCAGTTCCATGCGGAAGTTGGCGGTCATGCGGGAGATGTGGTGTCCCAGGATCGATGCCGACAACCTGACAACACTGTTGATGTCGGCCCTGGTTTCGCGGAGTGACTGGCTGTCGCGGCTGTACCCCTTAAGATTGTCTACTGTTTCCCTGATGCGGCGGGCGCCGTCCTGGATGCCGTCAAAAGCGTCCGGCAGGAAAGTGCGCGCATCTTTCCAGGTAGTCTGGCCGACCGCAAAATCTCCGCCGCGGCGGTAACGCTCTTCCAGAAGCGGTTCCATGTCAATCCAGGCTTTTTTGATGATGCCGGCGTTGGCCAGGATGTAGTTGGTGGGATTGTTGATCTCGTGGGCCACGCTGCTGACCAGCAGTCCCAGCGAGGTCATGCGGTTGGCGTGGATCAGGCGCGACTGCAGGTTGCGGGAGTCTTCCTCCATCCGCACCCGCCTGGTGATATCGCGGAAAGTTGCCAGAATGGCCTCCGTTCCCTGCAGGGTGATCATCTTGCCGCGAAAAGAGAGTATGCGCGTGTCGTTATCCTCGTCGCGGCATTCCAGCTGATCGATATTGTTGATCCGCTTATCGGTTGAAATCAACCTGATCGCGTCGGCCAGTTCACTGCCCGGCCCCAGTCCGAGCCCCTCCAGTCCCGAAGAGATAAGCTCATCCCTCTTCCGGTTGAAAAGCCGTTCGGCGGGGATGTTTACATCCAGAAAGGAGTGGTCACCCGATGAGATCAGGATGATGGCATCCTCGCTCTGTTCGAATATCTGGCGGAAACGCGTCTCGCTCTCGCGTAGCGCCGATTCGATTACACGTCGGGCTTCATTTTCCTTTTGCAGCATCTCTACCGCCAGATCGAGCTCGACGGTTCTTTCCCGGACCTTCTCCTCGAGATTGATCTTGCATCCCTGCAGCAGGAGCGCATTTTCTCGATACTCGCTAACCAGGTGCAACAGCGGTTTGAAAAGCCACAGGTAAAGTATCGGGCAGAGGAACAGTGTCAATATGGTCGAGTCCAGCAGAAATTCCAGCGGGGGAGGCATGTCCGGCAGAATATAGAGCAGGATCATTACGAAGGTTTCAATGATGAAGACACTTAGCGCCAGGGTCAGCACCAGGCGCAGGGGGGAAAACATGATGTTGCGTTCCCGGTCCGTCAGACGTAAATGATCACTGTTCCGGAAGGGTGATTGCTGTCTGGAATCCGGTTGCATTGTACCTCCGCACTGGTTCTCGTCCACAGACGCTGCCGCTTGGATACTATAGCGTGATCGGCTGGCCTCTGCAAAGATATTTGCAGGTTACGGATATTTTGCTTTTACCCGGCGTGGAGGGGGGAGACCGGCATAAGGACGACGATGGTACGGTTCCGCTGTAAGAAAATGATACATCCAAGGTCTCTGGCTGGCGGGGTCCCGTCAGATCGGAAGCCTGTAAAAACAGTCTGTTAGCCCAGGCAGGTTCGGATGGTACAATAATTGTAATCCAAATGGCGCAAAGAGATGCTTTTTCCATTCACGCGGCACGAAATATACGGTGGCCCATGCCATGCACGACACATCGCTCTACTCATCAATCCTTGGACTCTCTTCGCAATGGCATATTGCCAATGCCGTTCTGGACAGCAAAGCCCGTAGTCTGCGGCTTGATATCGCGGCCAGGAGCTGCGCCGAATTTTGCTGCCCGGTCTGCGGAGGGGCCGCTGTCCGGGTCGGAGCGGACAAGGGCTGCTGGCAGCACGAGGATCTGCTGAACATGCGCTTCCACATCTCGGCCGTGATTCCGGTGACGCTGTGCAAGACCTGCGGCACCAATCGTATCAGCGTCCCCTGGGAAAGGGCCGGTTCCTGTTTTCGCTGCATGGATAATCCTTAAAACGGCGGTTAGCCACAGAGATCACAGAGAACACAGAGAACTGACAACAAAAAATCTATTTTCTTGAACCTATAAACGGCAGTTAACCGCCGAGAAAAACGGATGCACGCCGATAAAACCTGGACTTAAATCAAAAAAATTAATCACCATACGGGTTAAACCAGTATTTTGTTCAAGCTTTTGATTTCTCGCTTAGAAGCGCCTACTTCTGGCGGCGTGTATCTGCGCTCATCGGCGGTTAACTGCTTTTTCTGGGGTGAATCACCTTTTGGGTGAATGGCCTTAATGCTGTAATAGGTTGTATTTTCTCTGTGAGCTCTGTGTCAACTGCTTTTTATGATTGCAACATTCACCTTGGCCCTCTCCCACATGGAGAGGGGACTGCTTATCTGGCTTTGCGGCGGATTAGAACGAATCAGGTGGAATAGTATATGGCAGCCTGTCGTAAGGCTGGAAGGCGGGGTGTTGCTGGGGTCTGTCTATGGCCCGGCTTGCGCGGCGGCCAGCATCTCGGCGGCGTGGGCCAGCGCGGAGCCGGTGATGGTGGCGCCGGCCAGCATGCGGGCCGTCTCGGCGATACGGCCGCCATGGTCCAGCTCAACGATGCGCGTTGATGTCCGTCCGCCTTCGATCAGCTTTTCTACCCGCAGCTGCTGGTCGGCGCAGACCGCCACCTGGGGCAGATGGGTGATGCAGAGCGCCTGCTGGCGGGCGGCCACATTCTGCAGCTTCTTTCCGACCAGTTCAGAGGTGGCGCCGCCGATGCCGGTATCGACCTCGTCGAACACCAGGGTCGGCACATCGCTGTCCGGCAGCACCTGTTTGATCGCCAGCATCAGGCGCGACAGTTCGCCGCCGGAGGCGATCCTGACCAGCGGGCGGGGCGGTTCGCCCGGGTTGGGGGAGAAGAGGAATTCCACCCGTTCGTAACCGGATGTGCGCGCTTCCGGAAGCGGTTCCAGCTCCGCCCTGATCACGGCGCCCTTCATCGCCAGCTGGTGCGCCTCCGACTCCAGCGCCTTTTCCAGCCGGCCGGCCGCTTGGCCGCGGGCCGCGCTCAGTTCCAGCCCCAGCTGTTTCAGCTCGTCTTCCAGCCGTTCCAGTTCCGATTCCAGGTCGTGCCGGCACTGTTCCCGGCCATGCAGCTGTTCCAGTTCCAGGTCGATCGCATTCTTGTACTCAAGAATCCCGGCCAGCGTCGGGGCATATTTCTTTTTCAGCCGTCCGATCAGGTCCAGCCGGTCGTCGAGCTGTTGCAGCGTGACCGGGTCGGACTCGATGCGCGAGGCGTAGTCCCGCAGGGTGATCGCGGCATCCTCCAACTGCAGGTAGGCGCTCTCCAGCGAGCCGGCCAGTTCCCGCAGCGAGTGGTCTATGGTTGCCAGCTCGGTGACCGAGCCGGTGATGCGCCGCAGCTGCCCCAGGATGGCGCCGTCGCCGTCGTAGAGCCGGTCATAGGCCTCGGCGCTGGCGCTGCCCAGCTTTTCGGCGCTGGCCAGCAGTTGGCGCCGCTCCTCCAGTTCGTCCTCTTCGTCCGCCTTCAGTTCCGCCCTGGCGATCTCGTCGGCCTGGTAGGTAATCAGGTCCAGCCGCCGTTCCGCCTCGCGTTCGACCGAATCCAGCGCGGCGATACGCTCTTTCAGTTCGGCCAGCCGGCCGAACGCGCGCGCGAACTCCTGGCGTTTTCCGCCCAGGCCGGCGAAGGCGTCCAGAAGCCGCAGGTGGTTGTCCGGTTTGAGCAGGGTCTGGGAGTCGTGCTGGCCGTAGATGTTGACCAGTCGCGGGGCGATGTCGGCCAGCAGGGCCAGAGTGGCCATGCTGCCGTTGATGAAGATGCGGTTCTTGCCGGAGCGGGAGAGGGAACGTTTGATCAGCAGTTCATCTTCGCAGTCGAAGCCGGCCTCATCGAGCAGGGCGCGGATCTCGGGCAGCCCGGAGATGTCGAAGATCGCCTCGACCACCGCCTCGTCCTCGCCGGAACGGATCAGCTCACTGGAGGCCCGGCTGCCCATGATCAGGCCGACCGCGTCGATGATGATCGATTTTCCGGCGCCGGTCTCGCCGGTCAGCACGGTCAGGCCCGGCTTGAGCGCGATGTGCAGAGTGTCGATGATGGCGACGTTTCTGATGGTCAGATCGGTTAACATGGGGCGTCAGCGCTCTCCCCATTTGAGTTTGGTTCGAAGTATCTCGAAATAATCGCGCTCCTTGGACATGACCAGCGAAGTGGTCTTGAGTGCTTTGCGCACCTCGATCGTGTCCCCCTGCATCAGTTTGAAGCCGACCTGGCCATCCAGGGTCAGGTAAACCTTCTCGTCGAAGGACGAGGCGATCGTGATCGAGATGATCGATTCGTCGGTGACCACGATCGGGCGGTTGGTCAGCGTGTGCGGGCAGATCGGGGTGATCACGATGCAGCTCATCAGCGGGTGGATGATCGGGCCACCGGCGGACATGGAGTAGCCGGTGGAGCCGGTCGGCGTGGATATGATCAGCCCGTCGGCCTTGTAGGTGGTCAGGAAATGACGGTTTACCTTGGTTTCCAGATCGACGATACGGGCCAGGGCCCCCTTGTTGATGACCATGTCGTTCAGCACATGGCACTTCTCGATCTCCTGGTCCTCACGGCAGACGGTGACTTCCAGCATCATCCGTTCGGAAACCCGCGGCTCGCCCCTCAGGCAGCGATCCAGCAGCGGATACAGCTCCTCCACCGTGACCTCGGTCAGAAAGCCGAGGCTGCCCAGGTTGACGCCGACGATCGGGACGTCCTTGCCGCTGAAGAGGCGCGCCACCGAAATCAGCGTGCCGTCCCCACCCAGCACCACCACCAGCTCGGCCTGCTCGCGGATATCTTCGTCGCTGAAGGCCCCGGCATAACCGATCAGCCGGGCCAGGTCGCTTTCCACCAGCGGCAGGCAGTTCTTCTCCTCCAGCCAGTTGATCAGGTCATCGGCGACCCCCTGACAGCGGGGATCGTGCCTCTTGGCAAATATGGCGACACTCTTCAGATGCATGAGTTTTCTTTCCTGTTTGTCTCAACTGTTGATATGCAAGCAATTCTTCTGAAACAAGCTTGGTCATGCAAAAGCGGTAACTTCCACTGGGCGCTTAACGGCAAAGCTGTGCCGGTGAAGCTTGATTCGTTCAATCTCGTGCATGGTTTCAGCTGACATATAGCTTTCTCCACATGACGGACAGAAAAACGCCGGGATATCTTCAACAATCAGCAGATTCTTTTTCTTACCAAAACTTCTGGTTACTTTTTTGATAGTAACACCCTCTTTGCCGCACATATCGCAGGTCATTGCCGATACCTCCTGCTGAAATCGTATTCCGCTTTAATGGCTTGAGCCTCAGGAGCGATTACTTTTCCTATTTCAACTTCCTGATCTTGTCCAGGCTCTCTTCCAGAACCTGCTTCTTGCCGGTCACCTCGGCCAGCTTCTGGCGCTCCTTCTCGACCACCTCGGCCGGGGCGCGGTCCACGAAGGCCGGGCTGGAGAGCTTTTTGGAGAACATCTCGATCTCTTTATCGATCTTGCCGATCTCCTTCAGCAGGCGCTTTTCCTCTTCCTCGACGTTGACCAGTCCCTTGAGCGGGACGAAGATCTGCACATCGCCGGCCACCTGGATCGAGGCGTCCTCCGGTTTCTCCAGGCCGCTGCCGATGGCCAGGTCGGAGATGCGGGCCAGGCTGATGATCGCGCCTTCGTTGTGCTTCATCAAAAGCCGGCTCTCCTCCGAGCCGCAGGAGAGGATCACCGCGATCTGTTTCGAGGGGGGCACTTCCATCTCGCCGCGGATGTTGCGGATGCCGCTGATGACCGCCATCACCTTCTCCATGTCCGCAGCCGCCTCCGGGAAGGAACGTTGGTCACAATATTTTGGATATTCAGCGTGCATAATGGTTTGTAGGGGCATCCCCTTGCGGGTGCCCTCGTTGGCATCGGCATCCAAAGACGGGCGAACACAAGGTATCGCCCCTACGGTCCCCGGCAGGGCCTGCCAGATCTCCTCGGTGATGAAGGGCATGAAGGGGTGCAAGAGGCGCAGCAGGTTCTCCAGCGTGTACCAGAGCACGTATTGGGCGGTCTGCTTGCGTTCGGGAGTACCGTTGTACAGGTCCTGCTTGGACAGTTCCAGGTACCAGTCGCAGAACTCGCTCCAGGTGAACTGGTACAGCGCCATGGCGCTTTCGTTGTAGCGATAGCCGTTCAAGGTCTCGTCCAGGGTGCGGGCGGTCTCGTTCAGGCGGTGCAGGATCCACTTGTCACCCTGGGAAAACTCCAGGCTGTCGAAAGTGACCGTATCCGGATCAAAGCCTTCCAGGTTCATCATCGTGAAACGGGCCGCGTTCCAGACCTTGTTGCAGAAGTTGCGGTAGCCGGCGATGCGTTCCTCGGCCAGCTTGATGTCGCGACCCTGGGCCGCGAAGGCGGCCAGGGTGAAGCGGAAGGCGTCGGTGCCGTACTGTTCGATGATCGTCAGCGGATCGATGACGTTGCCCTTGGACTTGGACATCTTCTGCCCCTGGGCGTCGCGCACCAGGGCGTGGATGTAGACGTCGGTAAAGGGCACCTGGTCCATGAAGTGCAGCCCCATCATCATCATGCGGGCCACCCAGAAGAAGAGGATGTCGAATCCGGTCACCAGGCAGGCGGTGGGGTAGAAGGTCTTCAGCTCGGCGGTCTGGTCCGGCCACCCCATGGTCGAGAAGGGCCACAGCGCCGAGGAGAACCAGGTGTCCAGCACATCGGTTTCCTGGCGGATCTCGTCGCTGCCGCACTTGCTACATTTTCCCGGTGTCTCCATGGCAACGGTGACGCCGTCGCAGTGGTCGCAGAACCAGGCCGGGATGCGGTGTCCCCACCAGATCTGGCGCGAGATGCACCAGTCGCGGATATTTTCCATCCAGTCGTAGTAGGTGTTCTCCCACTGTTTGGGGAGGATGCGGGTCTGGCCGGATTTTACCGCGTCCAGCGCCCGCTCGGCCAGCGGCGCTACCTTGACGTACCACTGCAGCGACAGGTAGGGCTCCACCACGGTCTTGCAGCGGTAGCAGCCTCCCACCGACATGGCGTGGTCGTCGATCTTCTCCAGCAGCCCGGCCTCTTCCAGTTCGGCTACGATGCGGGCGCGGGCGGCAAAACGGTCCATGCCCTCGTACTGGTGACCGGCGGCGTTGATGACGCCCGACTCGTCCAGCACGTTGATCTTGTCCAGGCCGTGGCGCAGGCCGACCTCGAAGTCGTTGAAGTCGTGGGCCGGCGTGATCTTGACCACGCCGGTGCCGAACTCCAGCTCGACGTAGTCGTCGGCCACCACCGGTATCTCGCGGCCGATCAGCGGCAGCACCACCTTTTTGCCGACCAGATGCCGGTAACGCTCGTCCTCGGGGTGCACCGCCACGGCGGTATCCCCCAGCATGGTCTCGGGGCGGGTGGTGGCCACCACCACGTACTTGCCCGGTTCACCGGCCACCGGATAGCGGATGTGCCAGAGGTGACCCTTCTTGTCCTCGTGCTCGACCTCGATATCCGACAGCGCGGTGTGGCAGCGCGGGCACCAGTTGATCAGGCGGTTGTCGCGGTAGATCAGGCCGTCTTCATAGAGCTTGACGAAGACGGTCCGGACCGCCTTGGAGAGCCCCTCGTCCATGGTGAAACGTTCGCGCTCCCAGTCGCAGGAAGCGCCCAGCCGCTTGAGCTGGCCGATGATCTGTCCGCCCGATTCGGCCTTCCATTTCCAGACCCGCTCGATGAACTCCTCGCGCCCCAGGTCGTGGCGGTCCTTGCCCTCGGCCGCCAGCTGGCGTTCGACCACGTTCTGGGTGGCGATGCCGGCATGGTCGGTGCCCGGCATCCAGAGCACGTTATAACCCTGCATTCGCTTCCAGCGGCAGAGGATATCCTGCAGCGTGTTGTTCAAGGCATGCCCCATGTGCAGCGCGCCGGTCACGTTGGGGGGCGGGATCACAATCGAATAGGGTTTCTTATCGGATGTGGCGGCGGCGTGGAAGTAGCCCTTGCTCTCCCATTCGGCGTACCATCTTTTTTCAACGTCGTGGGGTTCGTACCCCTTGGCTAGTTCTCTGGTCATGCATAGTCCTTTTGATAATATTCTGGGCTAAAACATATACTACTGTTGTCCGATCAAGGTCAAGCCTGCACTTGGGATCATAATCCGCGGTCTGGATTAGCCGAAGCGATAGATCAGCTGTCCGTCCTGGTAGAGCTCAATTGGTCCGTCCTGGGAAACCTTGATAACCTTGCCGAAAAATGACGCGGCGCTGGCGGCCGTCGTCCGCCCACCGCCGGTGACTACCTCCCGTGCGTGTGACGTATCGAATATGAAACCTGTCTCCATCAGCCTGCCTGACTTGTTGAAGACCGTCATGCCGTCGGCCGACAGGATGCGCAGCAGGATCCCGCTCCTCTTCAAGTCGCCGATGGTCCGCTTCTTGACGCGACTGATCAGGAGACGGCCGATCGGATCGTCTCCCCCCACCGATCCTTTTTTCAGCAGAGCCAGCTTGCGCGCCCCCTGGTTATAGATCAGGATAACCGTGCCGTGCCGTTCCTTGGAAAGGGCGTAGACAGTCCAGAGCAGCTCATCGATGGATTCGGAGTCGATGCTTCCGGCCAGAAACGAGCGGTAGATGTCCGGATCAAAGATGGTCCAGGCGCCCTTGCGGCGTACCAACAGCTTGGCCGGGCTGGTCAGCACCTCGATTTCGGAGACATCGTTGACCGTCACGGCAAAGGCCCCCCGGCCGGCGCGCCTGACCATGGAAAAGATTTCCCGCTGGGTCAAAAGTTCAATGTCGGTGTGCACCACGGTCGGGGAGGTGCGGAGTACGCCGGTTACCTGCATCTGGATATTGGCGACAAAGAAGAGATTGGTGCCGTCAACGAAGCGGTAGGGCAGGGGGTTGTCAAAAAAGTTGGGGGTGATGTCCTCGTGCGGCTGCAGCGGAATCAGTGTGTGGTGCCGTTCCCGCACCAGCTTGCGCAAGAGCGGGAGCGTGGTGCGGTGAACTATGAAGCCGGTCGTGGCCGGCTCTCCCTCGTAGTGCTGGTAGGAAAGATTCTTCAGCAGCTGGATCAGCTGCTGGATCGGCCAGAAACCTTTGCGGTGGTCGCCCCGCAGCGAGCGGGCCACGGTGATGTCCATGATCGAGGCCAGAAGCGCCGTGCGGAACTGGGCGGCGTATCCTTCCTGCCTGAACCCGCTGTACAGACCCGAAAAGGCGGTCAGCAACTCCCGGCAAAAGGCGGCCTCGCTGCGGGTGAAGGAGAGCGCCTGGCGGCGGGCCATGAAACAGTACGGACGATCTTCGATGGTGACGATCTCGCGGATGGTCTTTTCATCGACCACGAGCTCTGTATCTCCGGGTAGCAGGTCCACAACCGCGCCGCCCAAAAATGAGCAGATATTCCCCCTGATCGCATCGAATACGGCAATTGGCATGCTGGCCTCTCCATCTTTCGGATTTCACTTTTACGTCTGTTTGTCATCATTTTGAAGTATCGTATTGTATGTCTTAAAGCATGCATGTCAAATGATTAAACCGTAAAGATAAAACTCAAACTCGTCGTTTGACGGGTTCGCTCCAGCGAGACGTTGAAAAACTGAAACCGTTTAGCTTGACGGGCGGCTACATGTGTACTATTCTAACACGACTAAAGCTGTCCTATTATGCCTTGGGGGATGAAATGACGAAAATTGCCTTTGGAACATCCGGTTGGCGCGGTATCCTGTGCGAGGATTTCACCTACGATAATGTCAAGACCGTCATTCAGGCCATCGCCGACAACATCAAGGCCTCCGGCGAGCAGGACAAGGGGGTCGTGATCGGCTGCGACACCCGCTTCATGGGGCAGCGCTTCGTAGAGGCGGCCGCCCGCGTGCTGGCCGGAGCCGGCGTCAAAGCCTATCTCTGCCAGCGGGATACCCCCACGCCGGTCATCTCGTTCGAGATTCTGCGCCGTGGCGCCGCCGGCGGCATCAACTTCACCGCCAGCCACAATCCTCCCGAATACAACGGCGTCAAGTTCTCACCATCCTGGGGCGGCCCGGCTTTGCCGGAGACCACCGGCGACATCGAACAGCGCGCCAACCGCATGCTCGGCAGCGCCTGTTACCGGGAACTTTCGCTTGAGATTGCCGGACAGCAGGGGCTGCTGGAGACCATCGACCCGCGTGGCGAATACTTGAAAGCGCTGGAGCAGAAGGTTGATTTCGACATGATCGGCCGCCTGGGTCAGGTGGCGCTGAATCCGCTCTACGGCACCGCGCGTGGTTACCTGGACGAGCCGCTGCGCCAGCGCGGCATCCCCTACACCATCATCAATGACCGTCCCGACCCCTACTTTGGCGGGCATCCGCCCGAGCCGTCCGAGGCGCACATTCCGGATTTCATTGCTCTGGTCAGGAACAACCCGGATATCCGGCTGGGACTGGCCACAGATGGCGATGCCGACCGTTTCGGCATCATCGACGCCGACGGCAGCTACATCGAGCCCAACTACATCATCGCCCTGCTGCTGGATTACCTGATCCGGGTCCGCAAGCTGGAGGGGGGCGTGGCCCGCAGCGTGGCCACCTCGCACCTGATCGACGCTGTGGCCAAAAAACATGGCGTTCCGGTCTACGAAACGCCGGTAGGCTTCAAGTATATCGGCGAACTGATCAGCCAGGACAAGCTGGTGATCGGTGGCGAGGAGAGCGCCGGCCTGACCATCAGGGGGCATGTGCCCGAGAAGGACGGCATCCTGGCCTGCTTCCTGGTGGCCGAGATGGTGGCATACGAAGGAAAGACGGTCCGCGAACTGCTGGAGCGTTTATATGGCGAAGTCGGGCGTTTCGTGACCCGCCGCGACAACCTCAAATTGTCGCCCGAGCTGGAGAGCGTCTATGCCGGCAAGATCAATGCGGTTCCCGCCGAAGTCGCCGGGACGAAAGTCAAGGAGGTTATCAGGATCGACGGGACCAAGCTTTTGCTTGAGGACGGCAGCTGGATGCTGTTCCGCAAGTCTGGCACCGAGCCGGTGGTGCGACTCTACGGCGAGGCCTGCAACGAAGCGCGCCTGGCCGAGGTCATGGCCGCCGGCCGGCAGTTCATATTGGGGTAGGGGGGTATCATGGGGCCGGCAAGTCTGGCGGAAAAAATGGAAGAACGCTTCACCTATGGTCAGTATTACCAATGGGACGATGGCGAGCGTTGGGAGTTGATCGACGGTGTTCCCTACAACATGACAGCCGCTCCGGTGCGTCGGCATCAGGGGATTCTTGTTCGGGTCTCATCCCGAATTGAAGAATTTTTGAGGGACAAGCCCTGTCAGGTCTATTTCGCGCCCTTTGACGTCCGTCTGCCCGATTTTTCGGAGCAGGACGACAACGATGTGCCGACGGTGGTGCAGCCGGATCTGGTCGTGGTCTGCGATGAGAAAAAACTGGATGATCGTGGCTGTCGCGGCGCCCCTGACCTGGTTCTGGAGATCCTTTCTCCATCCACATCCAGGAAGGATATCGGCGTCAAGTTCAGCCTCTATGAACGCCACGGAGTGCGAGAGTACTGGATTATCCACCCGGCCGAGGAATCACTGATGGTATTCACCATCGGCGAGGACGGAAAATACGGCAGGCCCCAAGGGTATGGCCGTGGGGATCTTGCGATCAGCACGGTTCTGGAGGGGGTTGAGCTGAACCTTGAAGAAGTATTTGCAGAGTGAAATTCTGAATATATAAACATTATCAAGCCAAGGAGATACATCCAAATGTGGGATTACACACCAATCGTTAAAGATCATTTTCTGAACCCGCGCAACGTGGGCGACATACCCGATGCCGACGCGGTCGGCGAGGTCGGCAGCCTGGCCTGCGGCGACGCGCTCAAACTCTACCTCAAGCTGGACGAGAACAAGGACAAGATCGTGGACGCCAAGTTCCAGACCTTCGGCTGCGCCAGCGCCATCGCCTCTTCATCGGCCCTGACCGAGATGGTCAAGGGCAAGACCCTGGACGAAGCGCTGGCCATCAGCAACCAGGAAATCGCCGATTTTCTGGGCGGTCTGCCGGAGGAGAAGATGCACTGCTCGGTGATGGGGCAGGAGGCGCTGGAGGTGGCGATCGCCAAATACCGTGGCGAGCCGATCCCCGAGCATGACAGCGAACATGACCATGGCCACGCCTACCCGGATTACGAGGGGGAGATCGTCTGCAAATGCTTCGGCATCACCGACACCTTCCTGAAGAAGGTGATCGAGACCAACCGACTGACAACCGCCGAACAGGTCACACACTTCACCAAGGCCGGCGGCGCCTGCGGCGGCTGCATCCCCAAGATCCAGGAACTGATCGCCCAGGTGCTGGGCAGTGAAGATCTTCAGCCGCGCAAGCGTCCCGAAAAGCTCTCCAACATGAAGAAGATGCAGCTGATCCAGGAGGTGTTGGAACGGGACATCCGGCCGCTGCTGTGGGCCGACGGCGGCGACCTAGAGCTGATCGACATCGATGGTTCCAGGGTGCAGGTGGCCTTCCGCAAGGCCTGCGCCGGCTGCGCCTCGTCCGGCAACACCGCCCGCATGGTCGAGGCCAAGCTGCGCGACCTGGTGGCCGAGGATATCGTGGTAGAGGAGGTCTCCGCATGAAAGAGATCTATCTGGACAACAATGCCACCACCAAGGTCGATGAGGCGGTTTTCGAAGAGATGCGCCCCTACTTCTGCGAGCTGTACGGCAACCCCAGTTCGATGCATTTCTTCGGCGGCCAGGTGCAGGGCAAGGTGACCGAGGCCAGGCAACGTGTGGCCGAGCTGCTGGGCGCTTCGCCGGAAGAGATCATCTTCACCGCCTGCGGCACCGAGAGCGACAACGCCGCCATCCGTTCGGCGCTGGAGGTCTTTCCCGACCGCCGCCACGTGATCACCAGCCGGGTCGAACACCCGGCCGTGCTGACCCAGTGCCGCAACCTGACCCAGAAGGGGTACCGGGTCACCGAAATCGGCGTGGACGGCGCCGGCCGCCTGGATATGGACGAACTGAAGGCCGCCGTGGATACCGACACCGCCATAGTTTCGCTGATGTGGGCCAACAACGAGACCGGTGTGATCTTTCCGGTGGAGGAGGCGGCCGCCATCGCCAAGTCCAAGGGGGCGCTGTTCCATAGCGACGCCGTGCAGGCCATCGGCAAGATCCCGATCAACATGGCCGATTCCGGCATCGACATGCTCTCGCTCTCCGGCCACAAGCTGCACGCACCCAAAGGAATCGGCGTGCTCTACCTGCGCCGCGGCACCCCATTCCGCCCCTTTCTGGTGGGCGGTCACCAGGAGAAGAGCCGCCGGGCCGGCACCGAGAACGCCGCCGCGATCATCGCCCTGGGCAAGGCCTGCCAGCTGGCCGACCAGTACATGGAAGCCGAGAATACAACCGTCAAGGCCATGCGCGACCGGCTGCAGAACGCGCTGATGACGGCCATACCAAACGCCCGCATCAACGGCGGCGGGGCCGAGCGCCTGCCCAACACCACCTCGATCGCCTTCGAATTTGTCGAGGGCGAGGCGATCCTGCTGCTGCTGTCCGAACTGGGCATCTGCGCTTCTTCCGGCAGCGCCTGCACCTCCGGCTCGCTGGAGCCGTCCCACGTGCTGCGCGCCATGGGCGTGCCCTTCACCTGCGCCCACGGCTCGATCCGCTTCTCGCTTTCGCGCTATACCACCGACGCCGAGATCGACACCGTGATCCGCGAGATGCCGCCGATCATCGCCCGTCTGCGGCAGATGTCGCCCTTCGGGCGGGAGTTCCTGAAAGGGCAGGCCTGAAATTAAGTAACGGTAATTGATTGTAAAAGGGCGGCCATACTGGTCGCCCTTTGTTTTTGCTGGAGAAATAAGTAAAAACAGGTAAAATGTCCCGGCTCATCCTGATATTGGTGAGTTGGATCAGACTGTATTGACGGAGACAGATATGGAGATAAAAATACCGGAAGTCGGCGAGTCGGTGCGTGAGGCGCTGCTGGCCAAGTGGTTCAAGAGTAACGGCGCGGCGGTCGCCAAGGATGATCCGCTTTGCGAGATCGAGACCGACAAGATCACGCTGGACCTGAACGCTGATGTTGCCGGGGTGCTCTCGATTGCGGTGGCCGAAGGAACCACGGTGGCGGTGGGAACCGTGATCGGGTCGATTGTCGAGGCCGCCGCGTCACCGCAGGCGCCGGCCATCGATACCTCATCACAACTGGTGGAGAAGCTGGCCGAACCGGCTTCCTCCCCGGCGCTCCGGCGCGAGATGCTTGAGCGCGACATCAGCCCCGATGAGGTGACCGGGACCGGCAAAGGGGGACGCATCACGCTGGACGACCTGTTTGCCCGCATCGAGGAACGCTCCAAGCAGCCGCCCGCATCCCGGCCCGTGACACCGCCGGTGAAACCGGCCGTGACGCCCGCAATCCAGGAGGCTCCGGCCTCTGCCATGCTTCAACCGGCCGTTGCGGCGCCCGCGCCGCCGACGGTCGTGCAGGAGGCCCGGCCAACAGCGGTGCGAACCGAGGACGCGCCGCTTTACGCCGCCGGTCGCGAGGAGCGCCGCCCGATGTCGCCGATCCGCAAGCGGATTGCCGAGCGCCTGGTGGCCGCCCGCCAGCAGACCGCCATGCTGACGACCTTCAACGAGGCCGATCTGACCCGTGTCAAGGAGCTGCGCGGCAGTCAACGCGAGCATTTCATGCAGCGCCACGGCATTGCGCTGGGCTTCATGCCCTTCTTCGTCAAGGCCTGCGTAGAGGCGCTGAAAGAGTTTCCGAACGTCAATGCCAGCATCGACGGCGATGACATCGTTCTGCACAATTTTTACGATATCGGCATCGCCATCGGCGGTGAAAAGGGGCTGGTGGTGCCGGTCCTGCGCAACGCCGACCGCATGAAGCTGTATGAAATCGAGCAGGCCATTGCCGCTTTTTCCGAGAAGATCAAGACCAATCGCCTGGCCATCGCCGATCTGCAGGGGGGCACCTTCAGCATCAGCAACGGCGGCGTCTACGGCTCGATGCTTTCGACGCCGATCCTGAACCCGCCCCAGAGCGCGGTTCTGGGTATGCATGCGATCCAGGACCGGCCGGTGGTGCGCGATGGTCAGATTGTGGCGCGTCCGATGATGTACCTGGCCCTGTCCTACGATCACCGCCTGATCGACGGCCGCGAGGCGGTCGGTTTCCTGAAGAAGGTCAAGGAGTATATCGAGGAGCCGGAAGAGTTGCTGCTGGAAGGGTAAAGGCAGTTAAACAGAGGACAGTTGAACAGAGGACAGTTGAACAGTTTTTCTCTGTCCACTGTTCCCTGTTAAACTGTCTACTGTCATACACACGGAGGTTTTCTGAAATGTCTGAAACTATATTCGATCTGATCGTTATCGGCGCCGGGCCGGGCGGCTATGTGGCCGCTATCCGGGCAACGCAGCTGGGGATGAAGGTGGCGGTGGTGGAGAAACGGGCCGCGCTGGGCGGGGTCTGCCTGAACGAGGGGTGCATTCCCAGCAAGGCCCTGCTGGATTCCAGCGAACTGTTTGCGTTGGCTCGCGACAAGTTTGCGCTGCACGGCATCAATGTCAGCCCGCCGCAACTCGACTTGGGCGCGATGATGCTCCGCAAGGACGACGTGGTTAAAAAGCTGACCGACGGCATCGCCTATCTCTTCAAGAAGAACGCGATCCAGCGCTTTCAGGGCTCCGCGCTCTTGCGGGGCAAGGACACCGAAGGACGGCACCGGGTCGAGGTCGCGGCTCCGGCAGCGGAAGGGCAGCAGAACCTGCTGGATGCGCCGGCGGATACCGTGACGCTGACCGCCGCCAGGGTGCTGCTGGCCACCGGCAGCGAAGCGGCCGGGCTGCCCGGAATCCCTTTCGACGGCCAGGTGGTGGTCAGTGCCCGTGAAGCGCTTTCATTCGAGAGGCTGCCGGAACATCTGATCGTGGCCGGCGGCGGTTATATCGGCCTGGAGCTGGGCTCTGTCTGGCGGCGGCTGGGGGTGAAGGTGACGGTGATGGAGATGCTGCCGCAGATCCTGCCCAACATGGACCGGCAGGTGGCGGACACGCTCTACCGTTCGCTACGCAAACAGGGCATCCAGTTCAAGCTGGGCACCCGCATCAGCGGTGTGCGCCGGATCGGTTCCAAGGCGATCGTCGAGTTCAACGACGGCACCGGCAGCGAGGAAATCGATTGCGACAAGGTGCTGGTGGCGGTCGGCCGCCGTCCGTTGACGGCCGGTCTCGGTTTTGAAGAGCTGGGAGTGGTGCTGGACGGGCAGGGGCGAGTGGCGGTCGATGCCGATTATCAGACCTCCGTGCCGGGCATTTATGCCATCGGCGACCTTGTGCCCGGCCCGATGCTGGCCCACAAGGCTTCCGAGGAAGGGGTGGTCTGCGTCGAACGCATGGCCGGCCAACACGCCGAGGTTGAGTACGATTACATCCCCGGTATCTGTTACACCTGGCCCGAAGCCGCCAGTGTGGGACGGACCGAGGAACAGCTCAAGGATGCCGGAATCCCTTATCGCAGCGGGCGCTTCAACTTCGCCGCCCTGGGGCGTGCGCGCTGCATGGACGAGAGCGAGGGTTTCGTCAAGATTCTGGCCCACCAGGAAAGCGACCGGGTGCTGGGGGTGCATATCATCGGCCCGCGCGCTTCGGATCTGATTGCCGAGGGGGCCACGGTGATGAGTTTCGGCGGCACCGCCCGCGACATCGCGCTGATGTGCCACGCCCATCCGACCCTGTCGGAGGCAATCAGGGAAGCGGCGCTGGATGTTCATAAAGAGGCGATCCACGCATAGGGATACCCCTCGCGGGTATCCTTATGCGGGTATCCACGGTTGATTTTGTGGTGGGCACCCTCAGCCGCAACCGGAAAAACGGATGGTCTGAACGTAGGGATACCCCTTGCGGGTATCCTTATGCGGGTATCCATTTTCATATAACCGAGCACCAGAACAGGGCACCCGCGAGGGGTGCCCCTACGTGTGGATAGACATGAAATACGACCCCGATATTCATCATCGCCGTTCCATACGCTTGAAGAATTACGACAATTCCTTGAGCGGCGCTTATTTCGTGACTTTATGCACTTTTGACCGCGGTTGTTATTTTGATCAATTCCACGAATTAAGAAATATTGTTGACAGTCAATGGAGGCGGATTCCGGATCGTTTTCCGAGCGTGGCGTTGGATGAATACGTGATCATGCCAAATCATTTCCACGGCATAATAATGATCCATGGTAGGGATACCCCTCGCGGGTATCCATTATGCGGGTATCCGGATTTTGAACCGTCGGGAAAGTGGGAACAGCCGTCATTGGGTGAAATTGTCGGTTCGTTCAAATCATTGTGTGTCAACGGTTGGTTGAAGGTCATAAAGGAAGAGAATATAAATGCCAGAGGCAGGTTCTGGCAGGAAAATTATTACGAGCATGTCATTCGCAACGAGGAAGAAATGGACCGCATTCGCCAATACATTGCCAACAATCCGTTGCAATGGGCGTTTGACAGGGAAAACAGGGTACAAAATAATCAGCAGCCACAACCGGAAAAATGGATGGTTTGAACAACCGCAACCGGAAATATGAATGGTGTAGGGATACCCCTTGCGGGTATCCTTACGCGGGTATCCTTTCCATGTAACCGGGCACCAGAACCGGGCACCCGCAAGGGGTGCCCCTACGGGTATCCTTTCCGTGTAACCGGGCACCCGCAAGGGGTGCCCCTACATTTTAACGTCCCAGATCCTGCCTTATGATTGTTTCCAGGGTTGCATCCAGCATGGCCCGGCGGCAATCCACGCCGTCGATGGCGCCGGTCTTGAGCCGGCGGAAGAAACGGCAGCCGCCGAAGCAGAGCGGCAGGTAGGCGCAATCCAGGCATTCCCCGGTTTTCCATAGGTCCAGGTTGTGGGACCGGCTGTAATCGCCGATCCCGTCGGTCAGGCTCCCGACCCGCAGCTGCTCCTGCCCCATGAAGACCGGACATTTGTAAAGACTTCCGTCGTAACCCACCACCAGGTCATTTTTGAACTCGATCATGCAGGCGCCCGGTTTGATCTTGGCGACCGGAAAACCGCGCTTGATAACCTCACCGCGCAGGAACACACCCGCTTCGATCGCCCAGGGTTCGGCGGTGCAGGCGCAGGCCGAGCCGCGATCACCGGCCACGCTGCCGTCAGACTTGGGCATGACCGGCGAGAAAGAAACCTCCTTCATGCAGGCCGGATCGATCCCCTGTTCGATCAGCATGTCCAGCAGTTCCGGAAAACGTCGAAAATTGTCGCGGGTGTAGTTGCCCCCCAGATCGACCGGCACCAGCTTGTGAACGGCCAGCAGGTTGGAGACAATTCTGTCGAAACTTCCGGCCCCGGAAACAAAGGGGCGCTGGGCGTTGTGGATGTCGGGCGGCCCGTCGATGGTCAGGCGTATCGCCGCCAGGCCCAGCGGCAGCAGTTGTCGCACCAGGGCGGGCGTCAGCAGCACGCCGTTCGAGAAGATATTGAAGGAGAATGTAACCGAGCGTTTTGCGGCCGCTTCGCCCAGGCGCGCGGCGATGCTTTTCAACAGTTCCAGCTGCAGCAACGCTTCGCCGCCATAGAAATCCACGCCCACATCCAGCCCTGCGGACATGCTTTCCGTCAGGCGTTGCACCAGCAGACCGGCGGTTTCCGGGCTCATCACGAAATTTCCACGGAAGGGATCTTCATAGCAGTAGGGGCAGGCCAGGTTGCACTCCAGGGTCAGGGTGGCGGTCACCTCGATCCGGCGGCTTGCGTTGTTGATGGTGTCAAAGGTGCCCCGCATCTCCTCCCGCTCCGTGTCCCGGTCCGGCACCAGCACACCCAGGCGGGACAGCGTGGAGCGCTCATTTTCGGACAGCTCGCCGTTGTTGAGGATTCTGTCCCACAACGCCCCGGAAAGCTCCATTACCGAACAGCGCCGGGTAGCCACCAGCAGCACACGTCCCGGTTTTTCAGGGCAAGGGTAAACTTTGTGATAGCGGGACAGTTGCATGGCGCGGCTCCTTGGCGGGATGAATTGTAGCGTTGATCATCTGGTATGGCGTAGATACTGTTTTCTTGCGATTTTGCTGATTAATGGTCTTGGATGTTAGTCTGTTGCTTTAGGCGGCAGGATTTTCACGAAAGGTTCACTCTGGTACGGTTAAATAACGTAGTGGGGAGGGTTGCCCCTCCCCGCTACGTTGATTACCTGACTGCTGCAGTGTTTGAGGTACAGCACGCCTGAACCGCGCCGGCTTCCGAGCCTTCCTCCAGTACTATCACTTCCGAACTTTCATTTTGCATTACAATCACCTCCTTTTTGAACAGAATAAACATTTTGACAATAACGGCCTCATCTGATAGTGAAGAAGCATAATCAGTGCCATGACAAATATCAACTTTTTAAATAGCCTGCGGGTATTCCTGATCACACTCTTTTTGGGGTTGTGTGTCGTTCCATGTCTTGCGTGGGGCGATGACCTTGATAATGATGACTCTCTTGATCTACTAAATGCCTGGCAGGGAACATCTACAGGCGCCTCCCGCATTCCCAAGCCAATCTCCCAGTCTGCCGAAAACATAACCGTCTTGACCGCCAAGGAAATCGGGCAGCTTAACGCCCATACCCTGGCCGACATTCTGGACACTGTTCCGGGTGTGCAAATGCAATTGCGTGGTGCTCCCGGTGGCGTTGCTTTTACATATGTGCAAAGTACAAATTACAATCACATTACTGTATTGCTGGACGGAATTTCCATAAATGACCTGGGTGACCATTTCGCCAACGTAAGTGCAATACCTGCCCAGATTATCGAGCGGGTCGAGATTGTCAAAGGTTCGGCCTCCTCTGCCTGGGGTCAGGCTCTCGGCGGTGTTATCAATGTCATCACCAAATCACCCGAACAACGCAAACTCGGCGGTTCAGTAACAGCATCCATCGGGGAACGAACCACGGCCGATACCAGGGCCGAAATTACCGGAACCAGCGGACGCTTGGGGTACTACCTCTCCAGCGGTTATCTGGGTTCAAATGGTATCTCCCCCAATAGCGCACTTTCACTCAATTCAAACTCAACCTATGCCAAACTGGCCTATGCGCTTCCCGGACAGGGGGAAATGCAGGCCAGCTTCAATTATTACCACACTGACCGTGGTACGGTTTATTCACCTGACATTTTGGACTTCAAGGAGAAGCAGAATGTCAACAGCCTGCTGGCAACCCTTGCATTGAACAAGCCGTTGTCTGATAGCCTGGTTTTGGATATTCACGCAAGCCACATCAATGACCGGCAAACCAACTTTGACACACTAATCAGCAGTGGCTCTGAATGGACTGTATTTGGTAAAAGCCAGATAAGTGCCGTGAAGGCCAGTTTGTTGTGGCGCACGGAGAATAATACACTGGTTGGCGGTTCCGATTACGAGCACGTGGAATATACGAACGACTCCAGTTTTCGAAAAAAGGACCGCTGGGGCGTATACCTGAATGACACCTTGACCCTGGGGCCGCTGTCTGTTTCTCCGGGGGTGCGTTTTGACCGGACTGGTACCGGCGACCAGGTCAGCGCTGCTTTTGGAACAACCTGGCAAGTTACCGACACGACCCTGTTACGTGCCTATACTGCGCGCGGATTCGGTGTCTTTCAGTTTACACAAAATGTCAGCCCGGAGAAAATCTGGACCAGCCAGGTCGGAGCAGAAAGCACCGCAATTCCATATCTCTGGCTGAAGACAACCCTGTTTCGAAATGAAATCTGGAATGTTTACAGCTCTCGCAACCTTGATCCTGCTGTCCCGGAGCGCCGCATTGCCCTCGGTGCAGAGCTGGAAGCGCGTACCGTTCCTGTTTTCAATACCTCGCTGGGCGCCGGCTACACCTTTACCGACACTGTCCGCACCATTGATGATCATCAGGTTTATGAATCCGCCCGCCACACACTCCAACTGGCGCTGCGATACGATGACAGCACCTATAGAGGTGTACTGAATGGCCGACATGTTTATTGGAACGGCGTTCCAGGGTACGGCGGAAAATATTGGGGGCTGATCTGGGATCTGCACTTGGGTGCTACATTGCTCAAGCGTGAGAATTCCTCTCTGGAACTGTTCTTTACCGGGCATAATCTCTTCAACGGCAAGCAGTTCATGGATGAGACCTTGCCTAACAATAGCCGCTGGTTCGAAGGCGGGATGAGGGTGAGGTTCTGATGAGACGCATCATGCTCCTCATACTCGCCTTGGCGACCCTGCTCCCTTCCCTGGCCCAAGCCTATGATGTGCTGGTGCTGCAGAGCCGGCGCGATCCGTACTACGACGAGGTGGTTAAAGGTTTCCGCACCGAGCGGAATACATCGGTGCGGCTGCTGGTGCTGTCCGACTACTCCGAAGTGGACGTTGTCCGCATCGTCCGCGAAGACAAGCCCCGGATGATACTGGCGGTGGGCGACTCCGCGCTGAAAGCGGCCCGTAAGGTCCAGAGCACTCCGGTGCTGGCCGTGATGACACTGGGCATCCCCGACTTCAAGTCAAACCAGTCCAATCTGTCCGGCATCAGCATGTTCGTGTCGCCCGAGCGCTATATCGGCGTGTTCAGGAATATGAAGACCCGCCGTGTCGGCGTGGTCCACAACCCGGCCAAGAGCGGCTGGTATATGAACCAGGCCCGCCAGATCGCCCGCCAGTCGGATATCGAACTGGTGGTGCGTGAAATATCGACGTCCCGCGAAACGCTGGACAAGCTTTCCGGTCTGGCCGGCAAGGTCGATGCGCTCTGGATGCTGCCGGATACGATCGCCGTGACGCGCGAGACAACCGAGGCTTATTTCCGCTTCGGCCAGCAGTATTCCGTTCCGGTCATCTCGTTTTCCGGCACCTACATCGGCCTGGGGGCCGCGGTAGCATTGGAGATTGACCGTTATGCGCTGGGCCGCCAGGCTGACGGCCTGGCGGTAGCGATCCTCTCCGGCCAGCGGAGCGAACGGCAGGTCATATTTCCGGCCAAGACCGAGCTGAAAAAGAACAACAGCGTGCTGCAACGGCTCCGTGTCGAACCGGGACGGAACTAAAGACCGCCCAGCCGACAGAAACATTCCTGGGTGCAACCGGTTTCCCCCGGTAAACAGCTGCTTATGATAATGGCCATGTCCGAATATCGGGACATGGCCATTTCTTTTATTCGTTTGCAGTATCGCTTTTAAGATAAACCTAAAAAAGGCATTTACTCACGCAACGACGCAACGAACGCGACGAAATTCAAATGCTTAAGAAGATTTGTAACCTCACCAATCTGGTGAATGATGTTATCGTTTATCTGCCTGATTTTACGTTGCGTCGTTGCGTTCGTCGCGTGAAACTGCTTTTTCTGGGATAAATTCCGGATTTGCAATCAGCGAGTAATCAATTACACTGGTAGTAGGAAAACCCAAGAATACATGCTGTTTAAGGAGTTTCGTCATGCCAAAAAATCTGACCACCAAGATTCTTGAAGCACATCTGGTCGAAGGGACGCTGGTCCCCGGTACTGAAATCTCGATTCGCATCGATCATACCCTGCTGCAGGACGCCACCGGCACGATGGCGATGCTGGAATTCATCGCCATGGGGTTGCCGAGGGTCAAGGTTGACCTGGCGGCCCAGTATATCGACCACAATTTGTTGCAGACCGATTACAAGAACGCCGACGACCATGCTTTCCTGACGTCGGCCGCGATGAAATTCGGGGTGCATCTCTCCCGGCCCGGCAACGGCATCTCGCACCAGGTCCATCTGGAGCGCTTCGGCCGTCCGGGTCTGACTCTGCTGGGGGCCGATTCCCATACACCTACCGCGGCCGGTCTGACGATGCTGGCGATCGGAGCCGGCGGCCTGGATGTGGCGTTGGCCATGGCCGGGCATCCCTTCAATCTGCCCTGCCCGAAGGTTATGGGCATCAAGCTGACCGGCAAGCTGCCGGAGTGGGTCTCCGGCAAGGATGTGGTCCTGGAAATGTTGCGCCGCCATACAGTCAAGGGGGGGGTGGGCAAGGTCATCGAGTATTATGGACCGGGAGTGGCGACTCTTTCCGTCACCGATCGCGCCACGATCGGCAACATGGGCGCTGAATTGGGGGCGACCTCCTCGGTCTTTCCCTCCGACGAGCGCACGCGCCAGTTCCTGGTTTCACAGGGGCGGGGTGACGGCTGGCTGCCGCTGGCTGCCGATGAAGGCGCCGTTTACGACGAATACGACGAAATCGACCTCTCCACGCTGGAGCCGTTGATCGCCTGCCCTTCGTCGCCCGATAACGTGGTACCGGTGCGCGAGGTGGCCGGCACAAAGGTCGATCAGGTGATTGTCGGCAGCTCGGTGAACTCTTCCTATCGCGACCTGATGACCGTTTGCCGTATCATGCAGGGGAATCGTGTCGCCGCCGGGGTGCATTTCCATGTCAACCCGGGCAGCCGCCAGGCGCTGGAGAATGTGGCCCAGGATGGCGGCGTGCTGATGCTGCTGATGGCCGGAGTCAGTATTCACCAGTCCGGCTGCCTGGGCTGCATCGGAATGGGGCAGGCGCCCGGTACGGACCAGGTCAGCCTGCGCACCTTCCCGCGCAACTTCCCCGGCCGCAGCGGTACCCAAAACGACAAGGTCTATCTCTGCTCGCCCGAAACGGCCGCTGCCTCGGGTATTTCCGGCGTCATTACCGATCCTCGCAAGCTGGGGGATGTCATGTCGTATCCTGCCGTACAGAATCCCGAGAAATATCTGCTGGACGATTCCGGGATTATCTTCCCGCTGGAAGACGGCTCCGCGGTCGAGATCAAGACCGGGCCGAATATCGCCCCGTTCCCCAATTTCGAGGCGCTGCCGGATAGTCTGCTGGCCGCTGTCGTGATCAGGCTGGGTGACAATATCACCACCGATCATATCATGCCGGCCGGCAACAAGGTGCTGCCGCTGCGCAGCAATATACCGGCCATCAGCGAGCATGTCTTCGAGCAGGTGGACGAGGAATTTCCACGCCGCGCCAAGGCCTCCGGAAACGGGATCGTCGTTGCCGGGGAAAACTACGGGCAGGGGTCGTCACGTGAGCATGCCGCCATTGCCCCGCGTTACCTGGGAATTCGCGCCAAGATTGTCAAGAGCTTCGCCCGTATTCACAAGGCCAACCTGGTCAATTTCGGCATCCTGCCGCTGGTTTTCAAGGATCCGGCCGATATGGATCTGTTCCAGCAGGGGGATCAGGTGTCGTTACCCGGTGTGCGGCAACTGGTGGAGAGCGGCGCGGTTGAAATTCCGGTGTTCGTCAACGGCCGGGAGATCGTGACGCTGCTGAACGTCTCCGATCGTCAACGCCGGGAACTTCTGGCCGGCGGAACACTGAATTTTGTCAGGCAAAATCAACATTGACTGTAGGGCCATCCCCTTGCGGGTGGCCTGATTGCGGCGGCAGCATACAATAACCATTGGCAGCCAGGGCACCCGCGAGGGGTGCCCCTACGAATCGCTCAAATGAAATGATAGTTACAGAGAATCAACACTAAAGGAGTTGGAATGCCCGTACCAACACGCAAAACCAAGATTGTGGCAACTGTAGGGCCGGTAAGTTCGTCGCCGGAAATGATCCGGAAATTGATCAAATCCGGCGTCGATATATTCAGGCTCAATTTCTCGCATGGTGAAAACTCCCAGAAGCTGGAGCTGATCCATGTTATCCGCGGGATATCGGACAAGCTGGGGGTTCAGGCCGGTATTCTGGCCGATCTCCAGGGCCCCAAGATCAGGACCGGCAAGATGGCCGGTGAGGGGATGGTGCTGGTCAAGGGGCAGGAGGTGGTCATCACCACCGATGATGTGCTCGGCCGTGACGGCGTAATACCGACCATTTACCGTTCCCTGCCGCACGACGTTCATCCCGGTTCGCGGATATTGCTGGATGACGGTTTGCTGGAGCTTAAGGTGACCGGGCTGGATGGTGAGCGGGTGCGTTGCCAGGTAGTCACTGGTGGGTTGCTCAAGAACAATAAGGGCATCAATCTCCCCGGAGTCAATGTTTCCGCGCCCTGCCTGACCGAGAAAGACCTGATCGACCTGGATTTTGCGCTGGAGGCCGGCGTCGATTTTGTGGCGCTTTCGTTTGTGCGCACCGCCGCTGATATTGAAGAAATCAAGCGGATCATTGCTGCCAAAGGCAAGGATACGCCGGTCGTGGCCAAGATCGAGAAGCCGGAGGCGCTGCGCAATTTCAAGAAAATCCTGGAAGTCACCGATGCCGTGATGGTGGCGCGCGGTGATCTGGGGGTTGAAATCGAGCCGGAAAAGGTGCCGGTTTACCAGAAAAAGATCATCCAGGCCTGCAACAGGGCCGGCAAGCCGGTGATAACCGCAACCCAGATGCTGGATTCGATGATCCGCAATCCAAGGCCGACCAGGGCCGAAACCTCCGATGTAGCCAATGCGATCGTCGATGGCACCGACGCCATCATGCTCTCTGCGGAAACCGCGTCCGGTGATTACCCGGTGGAAGCGGTCGAGACCATGGTCCGGATTGCCAGGGATGTGGAATCCACCGGATTTCTCACGGGCGGGCTTCCGGATGGCTCCAGTCTGACCGTGGCCCAGGCCGTGGCGGAGTCGTCCTGCCGCACGGCAGCGGCGCTGAAGGCAAAGGCGATTGTGGTTTTCACGCGCTCCGGCAGCACCGCCGCGCTGATTTCGGCCTTCCGCCCCTCAACTCCGATCCTTGCCTTCACGGCGTCTCTGGAAATCCGCCGCAGGCTGTCGATCTGCTGGGGTGTGCGTTGCACCGGTGTCGGCATCATGGAAAACACCGATCAGCAGATCCATGAGGTGGAAAAAAAGCTCATGGCTTCCGGTTTCCGCAAAGGCGATCTGGTGGTAATCACCATGGGCATACCGATTGAAACACGTGGCTCCACCAACTTGATGAAAGTGCATAAACTGGGAACTCATGGATTCTACGAGGTATTTGATCGCTGATGGTTCCGGCTGTAAAAATAATTTGCTTCCGGTGCATTTTTATTTTGACATAAGTAAAAAGTTCATGGTAAACAACGAATCCCTTTTGAGACGGAAGTTTTCGAGAGGCGCAGCAGGGAAGAATTTTGGTCTTTGAAAACCGAATAGCAGTGAACAAGTGATTGTATTGAATTATTTTGTCAGTAAAAGTTTTCGAGTTACAAACTTTCAGTACAAACTGGAGAGTTTGATCCTGGCTCAGAACGAACGCTGGCGGCGTGCCTAACACATGCAAGTCGAACGGATTTGAGGGGCTTGCTCCTCAAGTTAGTGGCGCACGGGTGAGTAACGCGTAGATAATCTGCCTGACGATCTGGGATAACACTTCGAAAGGGGTGCTAATACCGGATAAGCCCACGGAGTCTTTGGACTTTGCGGGAAAAGGGGGGGACCTTCGGGCCTTCTGTCGTCAGATGAGTCTGCGTACCATTAGCTAGTTGGTAGGGTAAAGGCCTACCAAGGCTACGATGGTTAGCTGGTCTGAGAGGATGATCAGCCACACTGGAACTGAGACACGGTCCAGACTCCTACGGGAGGCAGCAGTGGGGAATTTTGCGCAATGGGCGAAAGCCTGACG
>Ga0209212_1001681_pt1 | contig 34530 bp, 30 predicted proteins | sample RifGroC2_FD_183996 | JGI IMG/M metagenome (GOLD analysis project Ga0209212, IMG submission 183996) | Groundwater microbial communities from Rifle, Colorado, USA - Groundwater C2 (SPAdes) (version 2) | ecosystem: Environmental > Aquatic > Deep subsurface > Groundwater | place: Rifle, Colorado...
CCTTGTAGCTGTACCAGGCGCCGGATTTTTCGACCAGCTTGTGCTGCACGCCCAGCTCGATGATCTCGCCTTCGCGCGAGATGCCCTCGCCGTACAGAATATCGAAGAATGCTTCGCGGAACGGCGGGGCGACCTTGTTCTTCACCACCTTGACGCGCGTCTCGTTGCCGATCACTTCGTCGCCTTTCTTGATCGCGCCGATGCGGCGGATATCCAGACGCACCGAGGCGTAGAACTTGAGCGCGTTGCCGCCGGTGGTGGTTTCAGGGTTGCCGAACATCACGCCGATTTTCATGCGTATCTGGTTGATGAAAATCACCATCGTGTTGGAACGGTTGATGTTACCGGTCAGCTTGCGCAGCGCCTGCGACATCAGGCGCGCATGCAGACCCATTTGCGCATCGCCCATTTCGCCTTCGATTTCCGCCTTGGGGGTCAGCGCGGCGACCGAGTCGATCACCACCACGTCCACCGAAGCGGAGCGCACCAGCATGTCGGTGATTTCCAACGCCTGTTCGCCGTTGTCCGGCTGCGAGATCAGCAGGTCTTCGACTTTCACGCCGAGCTTCTGCGCGTATTGCGGATCGAGCGCGTGTTCCGCGTCGATGAATGCAGCCGTACCACCCAGCTTCTGCATTTCGGCGATAACCTGCAAAGACAGCGTGGTCTTGCCGGAGGATTCCGGGCCATAGATTTCAATCACACGGCCGCGCGGCAAGCCGCCCACGCCGAGCGCGATGTCAAGCCCCAGCGAACCGGTGGACACGACCTGAATATCGCGCGCCACATCGTGTTCGCCGAGGCGCATGATCGAACCCTTGCCGAACTGCTTCTCGATCTGGCTCAATGCCGCCGCAAGCGCCTTGCTTTTATTTTCATCCATCATTTTCCCCTTAGAAATATAGTGCGCGGATTATGGCATATCAATCAGCACTTGAACAGAACGAACGTTCTTTATTGCATTTCTTAAGCCAACTCCGTCCGCCTCCCGAGCAGGTCGATCACCCCCTGCAAGGCAATATGCACCGCCTGGGCGCGCACCTCGGCACGGTTGCCGTTGATTTGACGGCGCTGCGCTTGTGTCACACCATTTTTAAGCCCCCAGGCAAACCATACCGTGCCGACCGGCTTGTCCGGCGTGCCGCCCTCCGGCCCGGCAATGCCGCTGACCGCCAATGCCACTTGCGCCGCACTGTTGGCCAGCGCGCCCGCCACCATCTCGCGCACCACCGCCTCGGATACCGCGCCATGCTGGCCGAGCGTCGCTTCGCTCACGTCCAGCATCTGCTGTTTGGCGAGGTTGGAATAAGTGACAAAACCGCGCTCGAACCACGCCGAACTACCTGCCACGCCGGTGATAGCCTGCGCCACGCCGCCGCCGGTACAGGACTCCGCCGTCGCCAGCATCAGACCGTGCGCTTTAAGTGCTCCGCCAACTTGCGCTGCAAGAATATCCATCGCTACTCCGAATTGTAGGGGGCGAGATTCATCGCGCCCTGATCTACCCATGCGCCAAAAGAAGGGCGCGATAAATCTCGCCCCTACACGTCATTTGTTTAACCCGCGCGCCAGATCGTTCTGGATGTCCACTACCGCCTCCAGCCCGACCGCGATGCGGATCAGGCCGTCAGTGATGCCCGCCGCAGCGCGCGCTTCCGGCGCGATGCGCCCGTGGGTGGTGCTGGCCGGGTGGGTGATGGTGGTCTTGGTGTCGCCCAGATTGGCGGTGATCGAGATCATCCGCGTGTTGTCGATCACGCGCCATGCGGCCTCCTTGGCGCTCCCCCGGGATGACGCGACTTCGAACGACACGATGCCGCCGCCGGTCTTCTGTTGGCGCATCGCGAGCTCATGCTGCGGATGCGACGCCAGGCCAGGATAGAACACGCGCGCCACATTGGGCTGCGCCTCCAGCCAGCGCGCCAGTTCCAGTGCATTGGCGCTATGCGCGTCCATGCGGATTTTCAGCGTCTCCAACCCCTTCAGCAATATCCACGCGTTGAATGCGCTCAGCGTCGGCCCGGCGGTGCGCAGAAAACCGTATACGCCTTCCATGTTCTTTTTGCTGCCCAGCACCGCGCCGCCCAGCACCCTGCCCTGCCCGTCGATGTACTTGGTCGCGGACTGGATCACGATGTCCGCGCCCAGTTCCAGCGGACGTTGCAGGATCGGCGTGCAGAAGCAGTTGTCCACCGCCAGCAGCGCGCCGCACCCCTTCGCCACTGCGGCGATCGCGGCAATGTCGGAAATCTCGGTAAGCGGGTTGGACGGCGTTTCCAGGAAGAACAATCTGGTATTGGGGCGTACCGCCGCCTGCCACTCGGACACGTCGGTTGCGGAAACGTAGGTCGTCTCCACACCGAATTTCTGGATGATGTTATTGAACAGGTTGACCGTCGCACCGAAAATGCTGCGCGAAGCGACGATGTGGTCGCCAGCCTTCAGCAAGCCCATCACGCAAGCCAGAATCGCCGACATGCCCGAGGCCGTGGCGACGCATTGCTCCGCGCCTTCCAGCGCGGCGAGCCGCTCCTCGAACATGGTCACGGTCGGGTTGGTGAAGCGCGAATAGATGTTGCCCGGCTCTTCGCCGATGAAGCGCGCGGCGGCCTGCGCGGCGCTGTCGAACACGAAGCTCGAAGTCAGGAACAACGCCTCGCTGTTTTCGCCGAACTGGCTGCGCACCGCGCCCGCGCGTACCGCCAGGGTTTCCGGCTGCCAGTTTTCCGTTTGATGGTTTTGTTCGCTCATCTTGTCCTCAATATCTCTGATTTCTGTCTTCTGAAACTCACATTGAAGTCGCATTTGCCGCCAGATCCAATTCCATCTGGTCGTCGTCCAATAACTTGTTGGCATTTCCGCCGCCACGCAGCGCTTCGATCACATTCAAATAGTGCGGCGTGATGTCGCCAGTGATGTAGTTGCCATCGAAGCAGGATGCGTCAAAACCGGTGATATCGAGATTAGTCTTGCGCACCGCCGCCTTAAGGTCATCCAGATCCTGATAGATCAGGCGGTCCGCGCCAATCTCACGGCAGATATCCTCATCGCTGCGTCCCGTCGCAATCAGCTCGCTGCGGCTCGGCATATCGATGCCATACACATTCGGAAAGCGCACCGGCGGCGCGGCGGAGGCGAAATACACTTTCAGCGCGCCGGCATCGCGCGCCATCTGCACGATCTCGCGGCTGGTGGTGCCGCGCACGATGGAGTCGTCCACCAGCAGCACATTCTTGCCCTTGAATTCCATGCCGATCGCATTCAACTTCTGGCGTACCGATTTCTTGCGCATCGCCTGCCCGGGCATGATGAAGGTGCGTCCGATATAGCGGTTCTTCACAAAACCTTCGCGGAACGGAATGTTGAGGCGGTTTGCCAATTGCAACGCGCTGGGGCGGCTGGAATCGGGGATCGGGATGACCACGTCGATATCCACCCCGTCCCAGTCGCGCTTGAGTTTGTCGGCGAGATATTCGCCCATGTACAAACGCGTTTCGTAGACTGAAACGCCATCAATCACCGAATCGGGGCGCGCCAGATAGACATATTCGAAAATGCACGGGTTAAGGCTGGATTTTTCGCTGCATTGCTGGCTGTAAAAATTGCCTGAAAAATCGATGAACACCGCCTCGCCTGGTGCAACATCGCGCAAAAACTCGAAGCCCAGCGTATCCAGCGCCACGCTCTCCGAAGCAACCAGATATTCCTGTCCCAGCACGGTCTCGTGTACCCCCACCACCAGCGGGCGGATACCGTGACTATCGCGGAACGCCAGCAAGCCGTAGCCCGCGATCATCGCCACCACGGCATACGCACCACGGCAGCGCCGGTGCACAGCGGACACCGCTGCGAAAATAGTCGGCACATCCAGGCGCAGCCCTTTGGATCTGGCCTGCAACTCATGCGCCAGCACATTCAGCAGCACTTCCGAATCGGAATTGGTGTTGACGTGGCGCAAGTCATCCACGAATAACTGCTTCTTCAATTCTTCGGTATTGGTCAGATTGCCGTTATGTCCGAGCACGATGCCGAACGGCGAATTCACATAGAACGGCTGCGCCTCGTTGTGATCCACCGAAGAACCGGCCGTGGGATAGCGCACATGCGCGATGCCCGCATTACCCAGCAACGCGCGCATGTTGCGCGTGCGGAACACATCGCGCACCAGGCCGTTGTCCTTGTGCAGATGGAAGGTATGGCCGTCCAGCGTGGCGATACCGGCGGCATCCTGACCGCGATGCTGCAAGACTTGCAACCCGTCATACAGCAGCTGATTGGCTGATGTTTGCGAGACCACTCCGAGAATGCCACACATGAATTTTTATCCTAAAATGAACTACCCGGAAATCAACTACGCGCCCCGTAACGGATGCGTTGCGCGATACTGTCCGGCAACCAGGTTTTGGTCAGCAAAGCGGCATCCTCCGCCACCCTGCTTGTCTGCGCGGCGCGCCAGAAGGATTGTTCCGGAATAGCCGTCAATCCGGCAAGCCACACCAGCGCGAGTATCACCAGCACGCCGCGCAACGCGCCAAACATTCCGCCCAGCGCCCTGTCCACCCAGCCCAGCCCGACCGCCCTCACCAGTTTCGAAAACAACCAGGCCAGCACAGACCAGGCAACCAATGCGGCGATAAACACCACGGCGTAGGCCAGCGCGATTCGCGCCTCCTCCTGCATCAATGGCATCATCGGCGCGATTTCGTCGGCGAATAATCTGCTCAGCACGAACGCAACCGGCCAACCCGCCAGCGACAGCACCTCATAAACCAAGCCGCGCCACAAGCCGAGCGCCAACGAAACCAGTAATATCGCTATGAGAGCAAAATCAAATCCGGTCATTTGGCACTAATCACCACCGGATGCAGCCCATGTTTTTCCAGCAATAGGCGCACCTTCTCGGCTTTTTCGCGCTCCGGATATGGCCCCACGCGCACACGTACCTTGTCGCCGGCTTTTTCGGTATAAGCCTTGAAACCCAATTTTTTCAGCCGGTTCGCTTCCTGTTTTGCGGTATCGGGATTGGCATAAGCGCCGATCTGCGCGACGAAACTTTCACCGTCAGCCGGCTTGTCCATGTTTTTGGATTCCGGGCTCTTCGCTTCCTGAGCCTTTGCTTCCGGCTGCTTATCGGCGGCGCGTTGTATCTTGCCCTGTGCTTCAGTATCGGAATTGCTTGCGGCAGCCGGTTTGTCTTGCATCACACTGGACACTGCGGATGCGGCCAACGGTATCGAAACGGCCTCGACTGCGGATGCGGCCAACGGCGAAGCTGCCGCCACCTCGGAAACCGCCACGCCCGGAATAAATTCGCCAACCTTGTCGGGAGCCGGAATGCGCAATTCGATGTCCTGCCCGGTAGACTTGGGCTCGCTGTCCAGCACCATCGGCAGGATCACCACCACCGCCAGCGTGAGCGCGACGGCCCCGATCAGGCGGCGGTGCGCCTTGCGCCTCAGGTTCAGTTCATCGTCTGTCAGCTGTTTTGCCATGCTTTATGGAACCCTTAGCAAATCTCAAAATTTCAGTCCTTTTGCGGCCATCGCTTGCGCCACGGTATAGAACGATCCGAAGGCCGAGATTCTATCATTTTCGCCTGCCGCGTTATAGGCATAACGCAACGCTTCGCCGACATCAGGGAAGGCTTGAATATCCCCGCGCACGCCAGTGTTTTGCAGCACTTGCGCCAGCTCCGCAGCGCTCGCGCCGCGCGGCGCGTCTATGCCCGCCACCAGCCAGGTATCGATATGCGGATCAAGCGCCGCCGCCACCCCCGCCATGTCCTTATCCCCGAGCATCGCGAACACTGCCCAGGTATGCGGACAAGGCGGCAGATCGGCGAGATTCTGTGCCAGCGAACGCGCCGCATGCGGGTTGTGCGCGACATCCAGGATCAACTGCGGCCGGCCCGGTATGACCTGGAAACGCCCGGCGAGTTGCACCTCGACCAGCCCGCGCCGCACCGCTTCCATGCTCACCGGCAAACGCTCCTTCAGCGCATCCAGCGCCGCCAGCGCCGCGCTGGCGTTGTTCAACTGGAACGCGCCGCGCAACGCCGGATGCGGCAGCGCATTGCGCGAACCCACCAGACTGCGGTAATCCCACTGCCCCTGATGCGGCGTAAAACCGAACTCGCTGCCGATGCACCACAGCTTCGCGCCGATCTGTTGCGCATGGTTGCGGATCGCCTGCGGCACATCCGCATCCGCGCAAATCGCCACCTTGCCTTTGCGGAAGATACCCGCCTTCTCGAACGCGATCTGTTCGCGCGTCTCGCCGAGATAATCGGTATGGTCGATGTCCACGCTGGTCACCACCGCGCAGTCGCTGTCGAACGCGTTCACCGCATCCAGCCTGCCGCCCAGCCCCACCTCGAGGATCGCGACCTCCACCTCGTGCTCGATGAACAACTGCATCGCCGCCAGTGTGCCAAATTCAAAGTATGTCAAAGGAATTTCCAACGATTGCCCCCTCCCCTTCAAGGGGAGGGTTGGGGTGGGGATGGGTATCTCGCTATTTGCGCCCTGCCCCTTGCGCACCTGCTCGATCTTCTCGAACGACGCGCACAACTCAGCATCGCTCGCCTGCCGCTTGCCGATACGCACGCGCTCGTTGTAATGCAGCAGATGCGGCGAGGTGTAACAGCCGACCTTGTATCCGGCGGCGTGCAGCATGCTTTCCAGCATCGCGCACACCGAACCCTTGCCGTTGGTGCCGCCGACCGTGATGATGGGGAAATCGGGATTGAGATTCAGCCGCTGCTTGACCTGCGCCACGCGCTCCAGGCCGAGCGCGATGGTTTTGGGGTGCAGGGATTCGAGGTAGGTCAGCCAGTCGGCTAGAGTCGTGGGCATATCGAATTGGTTATTCGTAGCCCGGATGCAGCGTAGCGGAATCCGGGAAAGTTTGTGGCGTTACACCGATCCCGGATTCCATTTCATTCCATCCAGGCTACTTGCTCGTTGGTTATTGCGCCATACGCTGGCTAGCCAACCCAATAAAATTGGTGCGGAGAAAGGGAATCGAACCCTCAACGTTCTCTCTTAGCAGGGAACACAATCTATACAAGTTTTTCTCTCATTTGGGTTGGAATTTCCACCAGGCTCCGCAGGAACGCGACTCCGCACCAAATACATGCCACAAAACTAAAGACAACGGCGTTTAAGTTTTTCATAGCTACCTCTATGACGGTTAATAAACCAACAACTACGGAAGTGGATATTGCCAACCCAAACGAGACTGCGACTTGCACTTCAATATGCACCTGTACCTCTAAGCCAATTTTTTAGCCACGCGATTTTTGTAACTCTAACGTGGATCAAGCCGCCTCAATCTCCGCCACCGCAGACTGCTTGGTCAGCAAGGTAATCAGCGTCGTCAGCTGGTTTTTCATCTCGCGCCGGTCCACGATCATGTCCACCGCGCCGTGTTCGAGCAGGAATTCCGCGCGCTGGAAGCCTTCCGGCAGGGTCTCGCGCACCGTCTGCTGGATCACGCGCGCGCCGGCGAAGCCGATCAGCGCGCCGGGTTCGGCGATCACCACGTCGCCGAGGAAGGCGAAGCTGGCGGATACACCGCCCATAGTAGGGTCGGTCAGCACCGAGATGAACGGGAGCTTTTCCACGCTCAACTGTGTCAACGCGGCGCTGGTCTTGGCCATCTGCATCAGCGACAGCAGGCCTTCCTGCATGCGCGCGCCGCCGCTGGCGGCGAAACAAATGAACGGGCATTTCTGCTCCAGCGCGACCTGCACGCCGCGCACGAAACGCTCGCCGACCACCGAGCCCATCGAGCCGCCCATGAAGTCGAATTCAAATGCCGCAACGACCACCGGCACGGCATGGATGCTGCCCTGCATCACCACCATTGCGTCTTCTTCATCGGTGCTCTTTTTGGCAGCAGTCAGACGTTCCGAATACTTGCGGCTGTCCTTGAACTTGAGGGTGTCGATCGGCAGCACTTCCGCGCCGATCTCGAAGCGCCCCTCGCCGTCGAGCAGCAAATCCAGCCGGGTGCGCGCATTGATACGATGGTGATGGCTGCACTTCGGGCAGACGCTCTGGTTTTTTTCCAGGTCGGAGTGGTACAGCACCGCCTGGCAATTCGGGCACTTGTGCCACAGGCCCTCCGGCACGTTCTTCTTCGCCTCGCCTTCGCGGCGCTTGATCTTGGGCGGCAATAGTTTCTGAAACCAGCTCATAAATATTTCCTTTTTATTGCCTGCTTATCCATTGGCAGGGAGCGCGGGCATCTTGCCCGCTTCGATTATGCGGGCAAGATGCCCGCGCTCCAGTTTGCAATGTTGGGTTACGCGATGAAGCCGCTAACCCAACCTACATTGTTTTTCAGGCCTGATCCACGGCCTGTCTCAATTCATTGACCAGTTTGCCCACGTTGGCGACGACATTCTGTTCGGTCGAATTTTCGATTTCCTGCACGATGCGGCTGCCGACCACGACGCCGTCGCACAGCCTCGCCACCGCCAGCGCGGTCACGGCATCGCGGATGCCGAAGCCGACGCCGATGGGCAACTGGATATGCTTGCGCAGTTGCGGAATTTTCTGCCCGATGGCATCCATATCCAGATGCCCCGCGCCGGTCACGCCCTTCAGCGACACGTAATACACATAGCCGCGCGCCAGCTTCGAGACACGTTCCACGCGCGCATCGGTGCTGGTCGGGGCGAGCAGGAAGATCGGATCGATGCCGTGCCTGGTCAGGTGCGCAAACGCCTCGTGGCCTTCTTCCGGCGGAAAATCCACCGTCAGCACGCCGTCCACACCGACTTCGGCGCAGCGCCGTGCAAAAGTCTCCCAGCCCATCGCCTCGATCGGGTTGCCGTAGCCCATCAGCACGACGGGTGTTTCGGCATTGCTGCGACGGAATTCGGCGACCATGTCCAGCACGTGATGCAGACCGACGTGATGCTTGAGGGCGCGCTCGGAAGCGCGCTGGATGGTCGGGCCGTCCGCCATCGGATCGGAGAACGGCACGCCCAGCTCGATGATGTCCGCGCCCGCTTTCACCAGCGCGTGCAGCAGCGGCACGGTGAGCGCCGGACTCGGATCACCCGCCGTGAAGAACGGGATCAGCGCCTTGCGCTTATGTTGTTTGAGCTTGTCGAAGGTAGTCTGGATGCGGCTCATAGCGTGATCCCCGACAGATGTGCCACGGTATTGATGTCCTTGTCGCCGCGCCCGGACAGGTTGACCAGCAGCACTTTGTCCTTGCCCAGGGTCGGCGCGATTTTCATCGCGTGAGCGAGTGCGTGGCTGGATTCCAGCGCGGGAATGATGCCTTCGAAACGACACAGGTCATGGAAGGCGCGCAACGCCTCGTCGTCGTCGATCGCGACGTATTCGGCGCGCCCGCTGTCCTTCAGCCAGGCATGCTCGGGGCCGACGCCGGGATAGTCCAGCCCCGCCGAGATCGAATGCGTCTCAATGATCTGCCCGTCTGCATCCTGCACCAGATAAGTCTTGTTGCCGTGCAGCACCCCCACCGGGCTGTTGGCGGTCAGCGGCGCTGCATGCTGTCCGCTGGCGATGCCGTGCCCGCCCGCTTCCACGCCGATCAGCTTCACGCCGGGCATGTCGATGTAGTGGTAGAACACGCCCATCGCGTTGGAGCCGCCGCCGACGCAGGCGATCACCGCATCCGGCTGGCGGCCTGCCTGCTCGGGCATCTGCACCACTGCTTCCTTGCTCACGACGGCGTTGAAATCGCGCACCATCATCGGATACGGATGCGGCCCGGCCACGGTGCCGATGATGTAAAAAGTGTTTTCGATGTTGGTCACCCAGTCGCGCATCGCCTCGTTGAGCGCATCCTTGAGCGTCTTCGAGCCGCTTTCCACCGGCACGACGGTCGCACCGAGCAGCTTCATGCGGAACACGTTCGGCGACTGGCGCTGCACATCCGCCGCGCCCATGTACACCACGCACTCCATGCCGTAGCGCGCCGCGACGGTCGCGGTCGCCACACCGTGCTGCCCCGCGCCGGTCTCGGCGATCACGCGCTTCTTGCCCATGCGCCTGGCGAGCAGCGCCTGGCCGACGGTGTTGTTCACCTTGTGCGCGCCGGTGTGGTTGAGGTCTTCCCGCTTCAGGTAAATCTGCGCGCCGCCGAGATGGTGCGACAGATGCCGGGCGTGATAAATCGGGCTGGGGCGCCCCACATAGTGTTTGAGATCGTAATTCAGTTCGGCGATAAATTCGGGATCGTGGCGGTATTTCTCATAGGCCTGATTCAGCTCGTCCAGCGCGCCCATCAGGGTTTCGGCGACATAAATGCCGCCGTAGGGGCCGAAGTGGCCGGTGCTATCGGGATAGTTGTACATCGATTTATTTAACCTCGTTGATGAACGCGGCGATTTTCGCCACATCTTTTATGCCCTTGCTCGCCTCCACGCCGCTGGACACATCCACCGCATATGGGCGCACCTGTTCGATCGCCGCAGCGACATTTTCCGCCGCCAGCCCGCCGGACAGGATCACCGGCAGCGACAACTGCCTGGGGATCAAATTCCAGTCGAAAGTCGCGCCGGTACCGCCCGGTATGCCTTCCATATAGGCGTCCAGCAATAAGCCCTTGGCGCCGCGAAAATCGGACGCGCATTGTAACAAATCCACCCCGGCCTTGACGCGGATCGCCTTGAGATAAGGCTTGCCGAATTGCGCGCAATATTCCGGCGATTCATCGCCGTGGAATTGCAGCAAGTCCAGCGACACCTGCGCCAGCACCTCGCGCACCAGGGCGGCTTCGGCGTTGACAAACAGGCCGACCACAGACACGAATGGCGGCAGCGCGGCCGCCAGTTGCGCGGCCTGCGCGATGCTGACATGGCGCGGGCTGCGCTCGTAGAACACCAGCCCGATGGCATCCGCACCGGCTTGCGCAGCCGCCAGAGCATCTTCCACGCGGGTGATACCGCAGATTTTTATTCGAGTCACGCTATCTCCGTAGGGGCGATTCACGAATCGCCCTTCATCCCGTTCCATGGTTACGAGGGCGATTCGTGAATCGCCCCTACGATTTGCGGTAATTTCCACTTCGCCTCGTACTGTACGCGGCGCAAGTATAAGCCATCCGGCGCGAAGGTCGGCGCGGCGAAGCGACGTTCGCGACCACCCAATATTTCCGCGAGCCATTTCGATGGATGCTTGCCCTTGCCGATGTACACCAGACAGCCGACGATGTTGCGCACCATGTGATGCAGGAACGCGTCGGCGCTCAAATCGAAGATCAGCATCTCGCCCTCACGGCGAATCTCCAGTTGGCGCAGGTGTTTGATCGGCGATTTGGCCTGGCATTCTGAGGCGCGGAACGCGCTGAAGTCGTGTTCGCCCAGCAGGCATTGCGCGGCGTCCTGCATCGCCGCGACATCCAGCGGCAGGTGGAACCAGCCCGCCTTGCCGGCATGGATCGCGCTGCGCACCGGGCGGTTGATCAGCAGATAGCGGTAGCTGCGCCCGTGCGCGGAAAAACGCGCATGAAATTCGTCCGGCACCGGATGCGCCCAGCGCACCGCGATGCTGTCCGGCAACAGCGCATTTACACCGCGCACCCAGGCCGTCAGCGGGCGTTCGGCCCGGGTATCGAAATGCACCACCTGCTCCAGCGCATGCACGCCGGTGTCGGTGCGCCCCGCCGCGATAATTGAAATGGTTTCACCGGCAATCTGGCTCAACGCACGTTGCAGTGTGTCCTGCACGGTACGCCCGTCCGGCTGGCTCTGCCAGCCGCAATACGGGCGGCCATCGTATTCGACGCCGATTGCGATCCTCATGGTGCGATCCTCATGGTGCAATCCTCATCGCAGCGCCCCCAATAACAGCAGCAGCGCAAAACCCAGCAACAGCACATCGCCGATGCCGAACCGGTATAGCGGCAATTCCATGTGCCGGGTAGTCTCGCCGTGCGGCTCAAGCAAATTGTTTAAAGTATCTTGCCAGCCTCCCGTGCTGCGCAGCATCGCCACCTCGGCATAATGCAGGGTCAACGCCAGCCGCACCGCAAGCCGTTCGCGCGACAGCCCCAGCCATTGCAATGGTGCGAACAAGGCATACAGCCCGGCGATCAGCTGCTGGCGATGCAGGCGATCCAGCAGTATCGCCAGCGCGGCCAGCGCGGCCAGCAAACGGGTCAGTTGCAGCACGCCATCGGCCAGCCCTTCACGGCTCGGGCTGAACATGCCGAGCGCGTCTGACAGCGCTTGTCCGGGCGTGCTGTAAGCGTAGATCAGCAACAGTGACAGCATGATCCAGCGGGTGCGGCGCACCAGCTGGATAAATTTGTGCCTGGAAACAGTGAAAGCGCACAACATGACCAAACCGGCCACTATCAGAAATACGCCGGATGCCAATACCTGCATGGCGGCCACCAGCAGACACCAGGTCAGGATTTGCGCGGCGGGATGAAACTTCATTGATTGCCCCAAAAGAAAACGGCAGCCCGCTCTACCGGGCTGCCGCCATCACAAAGCCATGATTAGCCGAGCTGATCGAGCATGGATTGCGCGGCTTCGCGCTGCCCCTCATCCCCCTCGCGCAAGACTTCGTCAAGGATTTCACGCGCGCCGGTCGCATCACCCATTTCCTGATAAGCCTTGGCCAAATCGAGTTTGGTGGCAACCTCATGCCAATGTTCATCCTTGACTTCCGTGTCCACTACCGGTTCGCCTGGCGTCGCAGCTTCATCAAAATTCAGGCTGATACCCGCCAACCCGGTTTCTGCTGCTTGCGCCACGGAAGCGGGCTTTTCGGCTACACCATCAACCGGGAAGTCCAGCGTGAACTCCATACCGCTATCGTCGGCTTGTGCAACTTTGGCCGGCTCTTCCTCCGGTTGTGCCGCCGGTATGGGTAAGTGGGTGGGCGTGACATCAAAAATCAGATCATCCAGGTTGGGTAGTGCGGTTTCCGTTTCCCCGGTAGCCGCCGGCATCGAAGGGCTGGTCGAGGTGATATCGAAATCCATCCCCATCGGCGCGCTGAGCGATGGGCTGGTGGACGTCACATCGAAGTCCATCGCAACCGGTGCAGCCAGCGATGGATGAGTGGAAGTCACATCAAAATCCATGGCTTCCGCTTGAACCACGGCCTTGTCGTCAGTTGACATAGTCGAGGTTTGCTCCGTATCGCCCAAATCAAAATCCACATCGGGGGTCGATATTTCCTGCGCCGCCACATCGTCCTGAACAAAATCCGGCATCGCATTGAGCATGGTTGTCTGCATGGTCGCGCTGCCGTCATCCTCGATGGTTCCACCGCCGTACATCGGGTTATTCGGTTCGAGCTTGCGCCCCATTGCAGCAGCTTGTTGCCATGCCTCCTCATCGCCCGAATCCTGCAACTGGCGCGCGATGGTCGAGAAGGAATTCACTTCTTTGCGATTGGCGTAAATACCCAACAACTTGAGGTGAATCTGATGATTATTTGGCGTATTCAGCAGGGCTTCCTTCAGTATTTCCTCCGCCTGCGCATCGCGGCCGAAATTCAGGAACAGGTCCGCCTCGCTGATCGGATCAACATCATCCGGTTGGGGAATTGCTTCGGCGTGAACATCTGCCACACTGGTAAAATCACCGGTCTCCGGGGAAGGCACAACCGGCACGGCAATGTGCCCGGTTACCGCACCAACATCTTCACTTTGCCCGCCAGTAGCAGGAGCTTGCTTACGACGGCTCAACATGAAACCAATACCGCCCAAACCAAGCAGGATCGCCACGACACCAATCATATAAAGCGGCTCACCCAGAATCTGATCCACCAAAGAAGGTTGCGGCACAACCACTGGCTGGGGTTTGGGCTTGGGTTTGGCAACAGGCGCCGGCTTGACTTCGCTGGCGGCAGCCACCGAGGAAGCCGCAGCGGCTGCGGATGCAGCGTCTGAAGATTGCGCCAGCGCCGCCGCCTCGGATTTCAGCTGGGCGAGGCGTTGCATATCCTTGAGGTTCTTTTCCAGCAATACGGCGCGCGCCTGCTCTTCCTGCAAGCCCTTGGCCTTGGCGATTGCATCTTCCTGCTCGGCATTTTGCTTGTCCTGGGCAGTTATGGATTTGCCTGCCGCACCGGCGGCGGCCTTGTCTCCTGGGGCTTCGCCCTTGGATAATTTCAACACCTCCTTGGCGGACTCTTGGACAACCGGAGCCTTGTCGGCAACCGAACTGGCGATCTTGCCGGTGACAACTTGCCGGGTATCCTGTGGCTGACTGGCGACCGGAGCGGCACTGGCCAGTTTTTGCCGGTAGGCATTCCAATCGGCTGTCTGTGCGCGAATTTCCTTTGCCGCATCGGACTGCGCCACACTCATTAACTCGCTCTGGTCGGGCAGGCGCAGAATCTTGCCAGCCTTGATGCGGTTCATGTTTTTAGCGTCGAATTGATCGGCGTTGGCACGGTATAGCGCAACCAGCATACGCTCCAGGCTCACTTCAGCCGGCTTATACTGCCGGGCGATCCTGTTCAGCGTATCGCCGCGATAAACGGTGATTTCGCCCGTCGCGACGCCCTTTTTCGCCGGTGCGGCTGGTTGGGCCGACGCTGCCATCGCCGGCTTACTGGCCGGCTTCTCGACAGGCTGGCTCTCAACCGGTGCTGCGGCTGCCGGAGCGGCTTGTTCAACAGGTTCAGCGGCAGCTTCCAACGATACGGATTGCACTGCCGGTGCGACGGCTTGCACTTCCGCCTGCTTGGGTTGTTCTGCGACATAGTCCGGCGGGTCGAGCAGGAAAGTATATTCGCGCAGCAGCTTGCCGGACGCCCAGGTCAACTCGACCAGCATGCTCACGAAAGGATCGTTGATCGGTTGCGCGCTGCTTGCCTTGATATACGGCTCGCCGTTTGCGCGACTCTCAATCTGAAATTTGAATTTATTGCCATAAGGATATTCCAGCCCGGCTCCCCGATAAATATCGGGTGACGCAAGGCGGACAACCAGGCTGGCTTTCTCGGCCTTGTTGGCTACCAGTTCAATATCGGCATTCAGCGGTTGCCCCAAAGCGGAAACCACATTGATCCCGCCCATGCCAACGGCGGAAACACAGGTGGATAATGTAAAAGCAGCAACGGCTCCGAGCAGTTTTAGTAGTGACTTTCGCACGCTATCACCTTATGGTTATTCATTGAACAAGTAAAATAACATCATGGAGTTATAAGCACAAGCTCATAACGTTCTTCGCATTATGTATTAATCGAGGTATTTCGCAATCAAAATTTCCGCGATCTGTACGCTGTTCAACGCCGCGCCCTTGCGCACATTGTCGCTCACCACCCACAGATTCAAGCCCAACGGGTGCGATATATCCTCGCGGATGCGCCCGACATAAGTCGCGTCGTTGCCGGCCGCTTCGACCGGGGTCGGATAGCCGCCCGGCTCGCGTTTATCCATCACGATCACGCCCGGCGCCTTTTCCAGCAAGGCACGCGCCTCGGCGGCGCTAATCTTCCTGCGGGTTTCGATATGCACCGCCTCGGAGTGCCCGTAGAACACCGGCACGCGCACCGCGGTCGCATTCACCAGGATGGTGTCGTCTTCCATGATTTTCTGGGTTTCCCACACCATTTTCATTTCCTCCTTGGTGTAGCCGTTTTCCATGAACACGTCGATCTGCGGCAGCACGTTGAACGCGATGCGTTTCGGGTATACCTCGATTTCGACATCCTGCTGATTGAACAGCGCGCGGGTTTGCGCGGCCAGTTCATCAATCGCTTCCTTGCCGGTGCCGGACACGGCTTGGTATGTCGCGACGTTGATGCGCGCGATGCCCACCGCATCCTTGATCGGCTTCAAAGCAACCAGCATCTGGATGGTCGAGCAGTTTGGGTTGGCGATGATGCCACGGTTCTTGTATTGCGCGATGGCATGCGGGTTCACTTCCGGCACCACCAGTGGAATATCTTTGTCATAACGGAAATGCGCGGTGTTATCGATCACCACGCAACCGGCTGCGGCGGCGAGCGGCGCATATTTTTCCGACACGCTGCCGCCCGCCGAGAACAGGCCGATCTGCGTCTTGGAAAAGTCAAACCCCTCCACGTCAATAACAGTGATTTCCTTGCCGTGAAATGTCACCGTCGAACCCGCCGAACGGCTGGAGGCCAGCGGATAAAGATTGCGCACCGGAAACTTGCGCTGCTCCAGAATAGCCAGCATCGCCTCGCCCACCGCGCCAGTCGCGCCCAATATGCATACGTCGTACCGGTGCCGGGGCAAAAGTTTTTCGTATTGTTTGCTCATCTAATACTCTCCAGAACTTAACTTGTAAGGTGCGCTATGCGCACCATTGCGTCAAAAGTTTGGTGCATGGAATGCACCCTACGGGCGTAAGGCCTTACGCCCCTACAGGTTCTTAACCACCGCATCGCCCATCGCCGCGCAGCCGATTTTCTGCATGCCTGGCTCGAAAATATCGCCGGTGCGCAGCCCCTGCTGCAACACCTTGCGCACCGCCGTTTCGATGCGCTGCGCGATGTCTTCGCGCGCAAAAGTGTAGCGCATCATCATCGCCACCGACAGGATGGTCGCCAGCGGATTGGCGATGTCCGCCCCCGCGATATCCGGCGCCGAGCCGTGGCACGGCTCATACAAACCCTTGTTGTGCGCATCCAGCGAGGCGGACGGCAGCATGCCGATCGAGCCGGTCAGCATCGACGCTTCGTCGGACAGGATGTCGCCGAAGATATTGCCGGTCAGGATCACGTCGAACTGCTTGGGCGCGCGCACCAGTTGCATCGCGGCATTGTCCACATACATGTGCGACAACGCGACCGCCGGATATTCCTCCGCCACTTCGGTGACGATCTCGCGCCAGAACATGCTGGTATCCAGCACGTTGGCCTTATCCACCGAGCACAGCTTGCCCTGCCCATCTTTACCGGCGCGCTTCAGCGCGATCTGGAAGCCGACATGCGCGACGCGGCGGATTTCGGACTCGCTGTAATGCATGGTATCGAAGCCCTGCCGCTCGCCGTTATCCAGCGTGCGGATACCGCGCGGCTGGCCAAAATAAATGTCGCCGGTCAACTCGCGCAGGATCATGATGTCCAGACCCGATACCAACTCCGGTTTCAGGCTGGAAGCATTGACCAGCTCGGGATACACCAGCGCCGGGCGCAGGTTGGCGAACAACCCCAGCCCCTTGCGGATGCGCAGCAGGCCTTGCTCCGGGCGCATCGGGCGCGGCAGCGTGTCGTACTGGTAACCGCCCACCGCCCCGAGCAGCACCGCGTCGGCCTCCAGCGCCAATTTTTCGGTCGCGGGTGGAAACGGATCGCCCGCTGCGTCGTAGCCCGCGCCGCCGATATGAGCGTATTCCAGCTCGATCTTCAGGCCGTCGCCGCGTAACGCTTCCAACACTTTGGCCGCCTGCGCAACAATCTCCGGGCCAATCCCGTCACCGGGCAATACTGCAATCTTCATTTCAATATCCTAATAAATTCTAAATAACAGGAAGTGGGGAGTGGATCGACGCTGCGCGTCTCAGTGGTAAGTGGGAAAACCACTCCCTACTTCCCGCTTACTAGATTAATACAGCCACGGCTGTTCCGCGCGATGTTTCGCCTCAAATGCCGCAATCTCGCCGACATGCTGCAAGGTCAGGCCGATGTCGTCCAGGCCATTCAACAGGCAATGCTTGCGGAACGCCTCCACCTCGAACCGATACACCGTGCCGTCCGGCGCGGTGATGCTCTGCCGCTCCAGGTCGATCTTCAAACGGTAGCCCGGCGCAGCCTCCACCGCCTTGAACAACGCATCCACCTGTTCCGCAGCGAGGCGGATCGGCAGCAGGCCGTTCTTGAAGCAGTTGTTGAAGAAGATATCGGCAAAACTCGGCGCGATGATGGCGCGGAAGCCGTAATCTTCCAGCGCCCAGGGCGCGTGCTCGCGCGACGAGCCGCAGCCGAAATTCTCGCGCGCCAGCAGGATCTGCGCACCCTGGTAGCGCGGCTGGTTCAGCACGAAATCCGGATTGACCTGACGCTTGCTGTTGTCCATGCCCGGCTCGCCGTGATCCAGATAACGCCATTCGTCGAACGCATTCGGGCCGAAACCGGAGCGCTTGACCGACTTCAAAAACTGCTTGGGAATGATCGCATCAGTATCGACATTGGCGCGATCCAGCGGCACGACCAGCCCATCAAGCTGTGCAAACTTTTCCATTAATTTTTCTTTTCGTCAGCTTTTTTCTCAATGTTGTCGCCCAACTTGCTAACGTCTTTACCAAAACCTTCCATGGTATTGCAACCAACCAAAAATAACCCTGCAACCAGCCAAGCTAATACTTTCATTTCCGCCTCCTCAAGTTTTACTCACATCGACAAAATGCCCGGCAATCGCGGCGGCTGCCGCCATTTCCGGACTCACTAAATGGGTGCGCCCACCCGGCCCCTGCCGCCCTTCGAAGTTGCGGTTGGAGGTCGAAGCGCAACGCTCTCCAGATTCCAATCTATCGTCATTCATCGCCAGACACATCGAGCAACCCGGATCGCGCCACTCGAAGCCCGCCGCGATGAATATTTTGTCCAGGCCTTCCTGCTCGGCCTGCTGTTTCACCAGGCCGGAACCGGGCACCACCATCGCCAGCTTCACGTTCGGCGCGACATGCCTGCCCTTCGCGACCGCAGCGGCAGCGCGCATATCCTCGATGCGCGCGTTGGTGCAGGAACCGATGAACACCTTGTCGATGTTGATTTCCGTGATTGGCGTATTCGCTTTCAAGCCCATGTACTGCAAGGCGCGTTCCGCGCCCTCGCGCTTCACCGCATCGCTCATCGTCGCCGGGTCGGGCACACGCCCGTCCACCGCCACCACCATTTCCGGCGACGTGCCCCAGGTCACTTGCGGCTTGATAAGCGCGGCATCCAGCTTAATTACTTTATCGAACTGCGCGCCCGCATCACTGTGCAAGGTGTGCCAGTCATCCACCGCCTTGTCCCACAACTTGCCCTGCGGCGCGAACGGACGCCCCTTGAGGTAGTTGATCGTGGTCTCATCCGCCGCGATCATGCCCGCGCGCGCGCCCGCCTCGATCGCCATGTTGCACAACGTCATGCGCCCTTCCATCGACAGGCCGCGTATCGCGCTGCCGGAAAATTCAATCGCATAACCGGTACCGCCCGCCGTGCCGATCCTGCCGATCACCGCCAGCGCGATGTCCTTGGCGGTCACGCCCTTGCCGAGCGCGCCCTCCACCACCACCTGCATGGCTTTGGATTTCTTCATCAGCAGGCATTGGGTCGCCATCACATGCTCGACCTCGGAAGTGCCGATGCCGAACGCCAGCGCGGCAAACGCGCCGTGTGTGCTGGTGTGCGAATCGCCGCATACCACCGTCATGCCCGGCAGGGTCGCGCCCTGCTCCGGACCGATCACATGCACGATGCCCTGGCGCACGTCGTTCATCTTGAATTCGTGTACGCCAAACTCGGCGCAATTGCTGTCCAGCGTCTCCACCTGCAAGCGCGCGATGGGATCGGCGATGCCCTGCGCGCGCCCGGTGGTCGGCACGTTGTGGTCGGCCACCGCGAGGATCGATGCGCTGCGCCACAGCTTGCGCCCGGCCAGCTTCAGCCCCTCGAAGGCCTGCGGGCTGGTCACTTCATGCACCAGATGGCGGTCGATATAGATCAGCGCGGTGCCGTCGGCTTCCTGCCGCACCACGTGAGCATTCCAGAGTTTGTCGTAAAGAGTTTGCGCGCCCATGTTGTTCCGCTTCATGTTGTTTCGCTGTTGTTTCACTTTTTTAGAGCGCGCGATTATGCCACAACAGCCCTGCCCTCCGCCACGTTATGCAACGCCCACCACATCAACAGCATGCCGGCCAGCGCCATGCCCGCACTGCACGAATACAGTACGCTGGCGCCGTAGTGCTGCCAGATCGGGCCGCTCGCCAAGCCGCCCAGCACGCCGCCCGCGCCGTAGGTGAGACTGCCGAACATGGCCTGGCCCTTGGATTGGTGGCGACCCTGAAAGAACTCGTGCACCAGCCCCACCGAGGCGGCATGGTATGCGCCGAAAGTGGCGGCGTGCAGCACCTGTGCAACGAGCAGCAGCAACAGGAAATCCACCCCCCAGCCGATCAGCATGAAGCGCAGCACGGCCAGGCCAAAACTGCCGATCAGAATGCGCGTAAAACCATAGCGCCGTACCAGCCACGGCATCAGGAAGAACACGCCGATCTCGCAGATCACGCCGAGCGCCCACAGCCCGCCGACCGCGCTCTTGGCGTAGCCGTGCTCGACCAGATAAATCGAGAAAAAGGTGTAATACGGCCCGTGCGCGACGGACATCAGGAAACAGGCGCCAAACAACACCAGCACGCGCGGCTGCAGCATGATTTTTCGGATCGGCTGATGGTCGGTGTGGTAGATCGGCACTTCGGTATGCGGTATCAGCCGGGAAAAAAACAGGATGCCCAGCATGATGAACAGCCCGGCCCACAACAGCCATTCGATAGCAATGTAATCGAAGGCAAAGCCCAACCCGACCACGGCGATAATGAAACCGACCGAACCCCACGAGCGGATGCGCCCATAGCGCGCGGCGTTCTTGCCGAGATAAGTGAGCGTGGTCGCCTCCACCAGCGGTATCGATGCGCTCCAGAAAAAACTCATCAGCCCCAGCACCAGCAGCAGCCCCCAGAAGCTGGTGGTGGCAAACACGCCCAGATAAAACAGCGCGCTCAAGGTTGCCGCAACCTGCACCACCAGCAAGCGCTTGCCGGTATGATCGGCCAGCCAGCCCCACACATTCGGCGCGATCATGCGCATCACCGGCTGCACCGACATCAGGATGGCGATTTCGACGGCGCCGAAATAAATGGATTGGAGGTACAGGCTCCAGTAGGGCGCAAACATCCCTATGAAGGCATAATAAAAAAAGTAGAATCCGGCGATGCGCCAGTGGTAGTTTTTGCGGTCAGGATGCATCAAGGCAGGAGCTATATTCGTACACTTTTATTCACCAAACTGCTTCGCCGAACCATCCAGCGCCATGTTGACGGCAGCCGCATCATGCGGGATTAAACTGTTGCGGCGGGTTCTTGACTTTGGCATGATATTCCATTTATGGTGGTATTCTGCGCGAATATCATGAATTCAGGATACCAACCTGGTGAAAATGACAAAAATTCTTGTGGTGGATGATGACTCCCTGATCAGGGAGTTTGTCTCCGATATTCTTCTGGCTTCCGGAAAATACGAAGTGGTTTCGGTCGAAAACGGTCGGGTCGCTCTCGAGTTATACCGGCAAAGCGCGGATATCGACCTGATCCTTTCCGACGTGAATATGCCGGTGATGGACGGGCTGTCTCTGATCAGGGAACTTCGCCGGGACGGGACGGACGTTCCGATTGTGGTGTTTACCGGCAACAACGAAATATCGGTCGCCATTCAAGCGATCAACAGCGGCGCAAGCGATTATCTGGTCAAGGATGAAAATATTCAGGACACGGTTGTGCTGGCCGTGGACAAGGCGCTGGAGAAAAAACGTATCCAGGACGAGAACCGGCAGTTGCTCATCGATCTGGACAATATGGTGAACGAGCTGGAGGGTGTGGTCGAGCAGATGACCGTGATGGGAACTGCGCTTTCGTCGGAGAGGCAATCGAAAAAGCTGGTGGAAGCCATTCTCACCCATGCCATGCGCCTGACCAACGCCGATTGCGGCCTGCTGTGGATTCTCGAACAAGGGGAACTGGTCTGCACCGGCTTGCAGATTATTTCGCGGGGGGTGGCCAAATACAGCGAGGCAGAAATTGATAGCGCTCATTTGGCGCTACCCCAGTCGCACCCGGTTGTTTTGGCCGCCCAAAACAAGCGCATGGTCTGTATCAATGATGTTTTCAGCGCGCCCGATGTGGACCTGGCCTCGATCCGGTCTGTCGATGCGGCAATCGGATACCAGAGCCAATCGATGCTGGTGCTGCCCATGCTGCATCATGGCCATGATTTGATGGGGGTGGTTCAACTGGTCAATGCCATCCATCCGGCTACGGGCGCGGTGCAGGGGTTCAGCCTGAAACGGGAAGGGGTTTCACATTCCCTGGCCTTGCAGGCGGCGCTTGCGATCCGCAACCAGAAGATGTTCCTCGAGATGGAAAATCTTTTCGAGGCGATTGTCGAAGTTCTGGCGTCAGCGATAGATGAGAAGAGCCCGGTTACCCGGGGGCACATTAACCGGGTCGCACTGATTACCATGGAGCTGGCCAAGGAAGTGAATGCCTCGAAAGAGGGGGTGTTTGGCGACATCAACTTCTCCGATGACGAGCTCAACGAAATCAGGATCGCGGCGCTTTTGCACGATGTCGGCAAGATCACTTCGCCGGAGCATGTGGTCAGCAAAGGCAACAAACTGGAAACTATCGTCGACCGGATTACCCATGTGGAAGACCGTTTCCGCTATGTTTGCGCCGCGCTGACCGCCGGGGCAATGATCGAAAAAATCCGTCTGATGGAAAACGGCAGCCCTGCCGCCGGGATTGCCGAATTGGAGGCTGACCTGCAAGTCCGGTTGAAGAGTCTCGCAGAAGACCTGGAGGTCGTCAGGGAAGCCAACCGCCCCGAAGAATTCATGAGTGACGCAAAGCTGGCGCGATTACAGCAAGTGCATGCGAAGCGCGTGCTGCTGAACGGCGAGGCGACCCCGCTCCTGACCGATGACGAATTTCTGAATCTTTCGATAAGGCGGGGGAGCCTCACGGCCGCAGAGCTGGAAATCATGCACAACCATGTGAATATCACTATCCACCTGCTCAACCAGATACCTTTCACGAAAAAACTCAAGAATGTTCCGATCTATGCCGGCGGCCATCATGAAAAACTGAATGGCAAAGGCTATCCGCTGCTGCTCGGTGCGGATCAACTCCCCTTGCAGACCAGGATTATCGCGATAGCCGACTTCTTTGAGGCGCTCACGGCTGGCGACCGGCCATACAAAAAGCAGATACCGCTCGCCGAGGCGCTGAAAATAATGGAAGACAGCGTGAAGCGCGGAGAAATCGACCCGCATTTGTTTGAACTGTTCAAGGCCAGCAAAATACACGAGCGGTTTGCCCATCGGGAGCAAAGTGAATGACAGAGCACGAGATACAGGCGTTGGAGCAGCCGAAAAGCGAAGCTATCCTTGAGCACATCAGGCACAAAAATGGCAAAGACCAGATCGTCGATGTCGAGGAAGAGCGGGTTCAAATTGTCATCTTCCGCTTGATGGATGCGCTTTTCGGAATCTACGGCAGCGATGCCAAAGAAGTGCTGGCGGTGAATAAAATCACGGCGATTCCCGGCAGCCCCGATTTCATCGTGGGCATTATCAATGTGCGGGGGGATGTGGAATCCGTGATTGATTTGAACCGTCTTCTGCAGCTGCCTCCCGAGCGCGAATTGACCAAGGTGCGAATCATCATCGCGCAAAGCGGCGGGATGCGTTCCGGGATATGCGTGGCAGCTATCGAGGATGTGGTTGAGATTCCGCAGCGTTCGGTGCAGCCCGCGATTTCCACGCTGGGTGAAAACATCCGCCATTACGTCGTTGGCGAGACGCTGCACAACGGCAAGAACGTGACCGTGCTGGATATGGGCAGGATTTTTGAAAAAATCCTGGCCGGATGACATGGTGGAACATTCTTCCAGAATCGAGCCTGTTTCGGCTCTGGTTTTCAGGGTAATGGGCGCTGGGATAGGGTTCGATACCGACCAGATAGACGGCATGGCGGATGCGGGAAAAGTCAGCGAGAAAGACTTCAAGCTGGTCACGATGCATGAATTGCTCGGCCTGGATATTTGCGGCTCGGACATTCGCGGCTTCGGGATTGGTGATTGCGCGCGCCCCAAGGTGATTTTTGTGAAAAACGGGTATTTGCCCGCCCCCTTGGAACAAGGAAACTCGGCAGAAAATACCGGGGGGCGGGAAGTGCGGCGCATCGGCGTGGTGGTGAATGAGCCGGAAGAAATTGTCGATATTCCGCTGGCCGCGCTGCGCCCCATGCCGCAGCTGGTCGCGCCTCGGGGCGACTTGAACGGCTTCTGGGCTGTCGCGCTGATGCCGGACGAAATGATCTTCATGATGGATGTCCGCAAGATGATCGGCAAGATGATCGGGGAAGTGAGATGGATGGACGAGAAGCGAGTAGCAGGTAATTAAAGGTCTGGTGTGGCAGGATCAAATTGAAAAATATGTCGCAAAATAACCATAAGGAAAAAAGGCGTGGGGAAGATTAAACATGCAATTCTGGCGTTGAGCTTATTTTTTCTGGCAACCTCGGCTAATGCCGCTTCCGAGGTACCGTTTCCGGCGAATTGGCAGAAGTGGGACAGCGTTTCCACTACGCTGACGAAGATAGGGGCGTTGCCCGGCTGCGAGGCCAACGTGGACACGTTGCCGCCGATCTATCAGGAGACCGTGGCCACCTACTGCAACATACGCCAGGGTGGGCCGGGCAAGGTGGCGGTGCTGGTGAATCCGGCGTACAAATCCGGTTATGCGGTGCGGGATGGAAAGTTTGCTGACGGTGTTGCCATGATTCTTCATCTGAAAGACATGAAGCTGCTGTTGGTCACCGGGTATAAGGGCGGCAAGGCGCAATACGGCACCTATACCGAGAATGGCAAGGATGTTACAGCCGCCAGCGGGCCGTTGGGTGCCGAAATGTGCCGGACCTGCCATACCGGATACACATCATTCTGCATCAATGGGCAATGCGGAAAAATATCGGATTAAAAATTGTACTTGGATAGAAAAACACGCTATTGCCGCGTTTTCAACTAGAGGGAAAGATGATGAAACTTAATATGCACAACATTCGGGCGGAAATATTTTTCTCCATCATGGGCATGGTGCTGTTGTCGCTGGCAACCATGGGCTTGGTGCATTATTTCAACGAAGTCAATTCGCGCCATGCGCAGATTGTCGAAAAAAGCATGATTTCGCTCCAGCCGATTATTTCGCTTGCCGCCAGAAACATCGATGGCGGAAACCTGATGAACCTGAGAAACACCGGCGCGCAGGATATGTACAAAACCAATCCGGACCTGCTTTACCTGAAAATAATCGGGTCGAGCGCAGGCTCGCCCAAGACCGAATATTCGGAAGCCATTCCATCGGACACCATCGAATACGCCTACATTAACGACACGATACCGGCGGTGGAGGCGAGCGAATATGCCAGGAAAATACAGGGCATGAACGTGAATGAAACCAGGGTGGATAAAGACGGACAAGTACTTCTGGTGCAACGGCCTCTGCCGATAAAAAACGGCGGTGGGGTTTTTGCCGTTTTTTCGGCCAAAAAACTGGATGGCATCGGTTTCGCGGTGTTCAAGGAACTCTTGCTGGTTTTCCTGCTTATTTTGGCGGTCTCACTTGTCCTTGCATTCATCGCAGGCAGCAGGCTCTCAAAACCGATGCTGCAAGTGGTGGGGCAAATCACCGAATTCACCCAATCCCTCGACTTGAATTTCCGGGTAAACGTGAATACCCGAAACGAGATCGGCGTATTGGCCAAATGGTTCAACAAGCACATCCTGAATTTGAAAAAGGTGGTGGGGGATGTTCATGCCATGACCGATCAGGTGAATGCTTCCGCCAACGACATCGCGGCGGCCGTCGGGGAGCAGGCGGCCATCACGTCGCAGCAGTCGGCTTCCCTGAGCCAGATCACCTCCACGATGGAAGAACTTTCAATCTCCTCCTCGCAGATTGCGGACAACGCCAATGCGGTTGCCCACACTTCAAAGAGCACGCTCGATGAATCCGAGCGGGGCGTGGCGGCGCTCAACCAGTTAAAGGCAAAGATGGAGGAAATCACCTCGGATAATAACCGCAACATATCGGAGATACTGGAGCTGAACCGGAAGTCGAAGGAAATCGGCAAAATCATGGGCATCATCAACGACATTGCCGATCAGACCAAGATGATCGCCTTCAACGCCGCCATCGAAGCGGCCAGCTCCGGCGAAGCGGGCAAGCGCTTTGGTGTGGTGGCGGTGGAAATCCGCCGCCTGGCCGATAACGTGATGGAATCCACCGGCGAGATAGAAAACAAGATCGAGGAAATCCAGAAATCCATCAACCGCCTGGTGGTCGCGTCGGAAAGCGGCTCCAAAGTGATCGGCGAGGGGTCGCAGGCGGCCACGCTCACCCTGGGAGAATTGATGGATATCGTGGAAGGGGCAAAATTGGCCTCCGACTCCGCAATGCAGATATCGCTCTCCACGCAGCAGCAAAAAACCGCCTCCAACCAGGTTTTGAAGGCGCTGACCGAAATCAATCAGGGGCTGCACCAGTCCTCGGCTTCCATCCGGCAGACCTCTGCGGCCGCCCACAATCTGACCGATATGTCCAATGCCCTGAAGACCAAGCTCGGCGTTTTCAAGCTGGGGGATAACCCGGCGGAAACCCCTGCGGCTCCTGCGGCTTGATTCATCGGCGCGCTCAAATCAGCAGGGTAACGCCATGACCGGGATACGGGTGCTGATCGCCGACGACAGCCTTATGGTGCGGGATATGCTGACCGACATTCTCGGTTCGGACCCGGAAATCTCCGTCGTCGGACTGGCAGAAAACGGGCTGCAAGCCATCGAGCAAACCCGCTCGCTCAAGCCGGATATCGTGGCGATGGACATCAACATGCCGGTGCTGGGCGGTCTCGAAGCCATCGAGCGGATCATGTCCGCCACCCCCGTACCTATCCTCGTCATTACCGACCTCGACCATGCCCGGATTGCATTTTCCGCGCTTTCCAGGGGCGCGCTGGATATTTATCACAAGTCTTTTTACAGCCCGGATATGGCTGCGGAACTGATTGCCAAGGTCAAACTCCTGTCGAAGATGAAGGTCATCCGGCATATCTTTCCGAAAGAGGGAGAGGCAAGTGTTGGTTCTCATCCTTTTGCGCAGATAAAAAACGCTTCATCTCTCCCGCCTGCCGTCGGGCAGATTGGCGGCAGGCGAGAACACGGGAAAGCGTTTCGGGTGGTCGCCATCGCCAGCTCCACCGGCGGACCGCGCGCGCTGGCGCAGATATTTTCCGGGATGCGCGCGGGCTTCCCGCTGCCGATTGTGGTGGCGCAGCATATCAGCGATGGATTCGTGAACGGGCTGGTGGAATGGCTGGATAGCGTGACGCCGGTCAAGGTGAAGTTTGCTGCCGACGGGGAATTGCTCCAGGAAAATCGCGTTTATTTCGCGCCTGCGGGCACGCATATAACGGTCAAGGCCAGCGGCAGGCTGGCGCTGGCTGGCGCCGCTCTGGAGGACTTGCTCCATCCTTCTTGCGATTTGCTGCTCGCTTCGGCGGGAGAAGCCTTCGGCGCCCAAAGCCTGGGGGTGATCCTCACCGGCATGGGGGACGATGGGGTAGAAGGCTTGCGCAGCATGCGGGAGCGTGGCGGATACACCGTGGCGCAGGACGAATCGACATCGGTCGTTTTCGGCATGCCCAAAGTCGCCATCGACAACGGCCTGATCGACAAGGTCTGCCCCCTGGACGAAATCGGCGGCTTGTTGCAACAACTGGCGGAGCGCGAATGAAGCTTCCAAAAGCAGGGGTAACGGCATGAACACACTGATGCCCTTCCGTACCCTGATCAGGGAAAAGTGCGGCGTCACTTTCATGAATGACGCGCTCCATTTGCTGGAGGCTTCGATCAGCAAGAGAGTCTCCGCGACCAACCTGAATGGCCACGAGGCCTATCTGAAAAGGGTGAGCGGCGACGAGGAAGAGCTGCATCGGCTTATCGACCTCATCACCATCAACGAAACCTATTTCTTGCGCGAGAAACAGCATTTCGGCGTGCTATGCGACACCCTCATGCCGGAAATGCTGGGCAAGGCCGGCGGCAAGATCAAAATATTGAGCGCCGGCTGTTCGACGGGCGAGGAAGCCTATTCCATCCTGATCTCCCTGATTGAAAAATACGGCGCGGGAATAAAAAACCGCATAGAGATATATGGCGTGGATATTGACCGGAACGTCATCAAGACCGCCAAGGAAGCCATTTACGGAAACAACTCGTTCCGCAGCGACGAGCCGGCGTTGATGAAATACTTCGAAAGGCGCAAGGACAAGCGCTATGGCCTCGTGCCGCCGATCAAGGAGGGGGTCGATTTCCGGGTAGGCAACCTCCTGCGCCTGCCCTATCCGGAAGCCTTGCGGGACATGGACATCATTTTCTACCGGAATGTATCCATCTATTTTGACCGAGATGTGCAAAAACTTATTTTTCAGAATCTTTCCAACATACTCAACCCGGAAGGGTATATTTTTCTCAGCTCGACCGAGACGTATTACCACAATGTCGGGATACTCTCCCTGAAGGAATACAACAATGTATTCCTCTACCATAAAAAGATCGAGATGGAGTTCGACGACCGGCGTAAATACAAAAAGCCGCTTCTTCCACCGCACCCATCGTCGCCCCCCTCATTGCCTGCTGTCACCGCACAGAAAGCAGAGCGCAGCCCGCCGCCTGTGGCGCGGCCCAAGCAGGCCATTGCCGAAAAGAGAGCCGTTGCCGGAGAAAAACGGGATGCGCGCATCATTTTCGATGAGGCGCTGGCCGATGCGATGCAGAAAAAATACCGGTTGTCCATTGCGAAAGTGGATGCGCTACTGGCGGAGTATCCGGATTTTTTGAAGGCGTATGCGCTGAAAGCCAGCGTGCTGGTCAACCTGCAAGAGCTGGAAGCGACCCGCGAGGTATGCGGGAAAATCCTGGCACAGGATGAGTGGAATCTGGAGGCGCACCTGCTGCTGGGCATCGTGGCCAAGATCGATGAAAAACACGACGAAGCGTTGAGCATGTTCAAGGGCGCGCTTTACATCAACGCGACCTGCTGGCTGGCGCATTTCTATCTGGCGGACATCTATTTTTCCCTGCACGATGTGCTCGATGCCCAGCGCGAGTATGGCATCGCCTTGAAGCTGCTGGAGACCCGTGGCATCGAGGATCACGGCCTGACGTACTTCCCGCTTTCTTTTCCGGTGGAGCAACTCATTCATCTTTGCCGTCACAACATTGAAAATATCCGGAGCCTGCACAAAAAAGGCTGACATATCCGATGAAAATAGACAAAAACAAATACATCACCCGGTTCGCCACCGAAGCCGTCGAGCATCTGGAAAAAATGAATGCGGCCCTGCTCGCGCTGGAAAAAAATACCGCCGACCAGGAAATGATGAACCTGGTATTCCGCTCCGCCCACACGATCAAAGGTTCGTCGAGGATGCTGGGGCTTGCGCCTATCGGGGAATTGGCGCACAAGCTCGAAGACGCGCTCGAGGCGCTGAAAAACGGGACAGCGGGCGCGGGCTTTTTCGATGTGGTGTTCAGGGCGCTGGACATGATTGCGGCGATGGTGGAACAAGCCAGCGCGGGCGGAGAAAATACGCGGGACACGAGCGGTCTTCTCGATGAATTGCAACGTGTTGCCCAGGGCGAGGCGGCCGCTGGCAAGGTGGCCGGGCAAGCGCCGGAGACGTTGCAGGAAGCGTTGCGGGAAGCGCCAGTCGCGCCCGCGTCCGCCGAGAAAGAGCATGAAACGCCTGAGTCCGGCAACGGGATGCGTCCGGCCATGCAGCAGGAGCCGCTTCAGCCGCCCGTCAAAACAAAGAGCGTGGAGACGGTGCGCGTCGACACTGACAAGCTGGACGAGGCGACCAAGCTGGTGGGCGAGATGGTGTCAAACCAGAGCCGCCTGAAGCAAAACCTGATATCCATCGAAGCCCTGCGCAGAGACTCCGCCAGGAGTCTGGAGATGGTTGCGAATCTGGGCGGCAAGATGGGCGGCGAGGCAGATTTTGCCGACGCCCTCGAATTGTCGCAAAGGATTCATGCAACGCTGAAACGGGTCGCCCAGTATTATAAAAATGATCTGGCTTACCAGAGCCTGCTGACCGAGGCGTTGCTGGAAAGAGTGAGCAGCATGAGGATGCTCCCCATTGCCACGATACTGGATACGTTTCACCGCTATGCGCGGGACATCTCGGCTTCCTGCGGCAAGAAGGTGGAGCTGATCGTCGAAGGCGGGGAGACGGAACTGGACAAGGCGATCATCGAAAAAATCGGCGACCCTTTGCTGCACATGATCCGCAACAGCATCGATCATGGACTGGAAAGCCCGGCGGAACGAAAGCGCGCGGGCAAGCGCGAAACCGGCACGATCAGGATAAGTGCGGGATATGACGGGAGCGTCGTGTATATCGATGTTGCCGACGATGGCGGCGGCATCCACACCGGCAAGGTGAAAGAAAAAGCCCTGCAAAAAAAATTGCATGGCAAGGAAACGCTCGATGCGATGCCGGACAATGAAATCCTGCGCCTGATATTCCGGCCGGGGTTTTCCACCAGCTCGTTCATTACCGATATGTCGGGCCGGGGAGTCGGCATGGACGTGGTGCAAAACACCATCGTGGAACAGCTCAAAGGCTCCGTCCACGTGCAGACCGAGGCGGGCGAGGGAACCACGTTCCACATCAAGCTGCCGCTCACGCTGGCTATCATGAGGGTATTCCTGGTAACGGCGGGTGATGCGCTGATCGGGTTGATGGTCGATTCCATCGTCGAAGTGCTCAAAATCAAGCGTGACGAGATTATCGATATCGTCGACAAGAAAGCGATACGGCTGCGCGAAAAGTTTCTGCCGGTCGTGGCGTTGCGCAGCATTTTGTCCTTGCCGGAGGAGGCTGCCGAACAAGACCCCACCGTGGTCATATTGCGTTACGGCGAAGAGATGCTGGGTGTCATCGTGGATGCGCTCATCAGCGAGGAAGATATGGGGATCAAACCGCTACCGCGACACATGAAAAATAGCGGGCTGGTTTCCGGCGTGTCGGTGACGGGCAAGAACGACATCGTGGTCGTGCTCAATACCGCCAAAGTATTCGCCACGGCGAACGACGTTAAAACATCGATTGCGGCCAGGGTGAGGGAATCGGCGCGCAAGGCGGTGCATATCCTGGTGGTCGATGACTCCGTGAACACCAGGGAAATCGAACGGAGCATTCTGGAGTCCTACGGCTATCGGGTCGACGTGGCAACGGACGGGCTGGATGGGTACGAAAAATCCCAGAGTTTCCACTACGATCTGGTGGTGACGGATGTCGAGATGCCGCGCATGGACGGTTTTTCTCTCGCCAAAAAATTGCGCGATGATGCCGCCTACCAACACACGCCGATCGTCATTGTCAGTTCGAGGGACAAGGAAGATGACCGGAGGAGAGGCTTGCAGGCCGGCGCCAACGCCTATATTGTCAAGGGCAGCTTCGAGCAGTCGAATTTATTATCGACCATCCAGGCTCTGGTGGAGATGCTGCCGGAACAATAGTTTTTTTACACAGCAGTCAGTCATTTTGGCGACATTGCATCGTTCCCATGCTCCGCGCGGGAACGCCGGCCGTGCTGTTTCATCAGACCGTGGGAACGAGAAAAGCATCAAGTGTCGCCTGTATTTCTGACTTATGAGTGAATCGCGATGGAATTACCGCACGTAAAAATTTTTCCCTTCGTCACTTGAAATACCAAATACCGCCCCAATTAATTCGCGAGTCAAGACACGGAGATACAACATGGCACAGAACGAGACCAACCCGCAAATTGAACAGCAAGCCACTCCGGCAAGCGCCGAACCCGCCGCCGCAAGCGCGCCGGAAATCATGCCCAGCCTGGAAGAGATGCTTCAGGAAGCAGAGCGCAAGGCGCAGGAGCATTATGACGCGTGGATGTATGCCAAAGCCGAGGGCGAGAACATCCGCCGCCGCGCGGCCGATGACACCAGCAAGGCGCAAAAGTTTGCCGTGGAGCGTTTTTCCAATGAGATGCTGGCGGTAAAAGACAGCCTGGAAGCCGGTCTGGCAGTCACCACGGAAAACGTGGCGAGCTTCAAGGGCGGCATGGAGCTGACACTCAAGCAACTGTCCGGCGTGTTCGAGAAGTTCAACATCAGCGAAATCAACCCGGTCGGCGAGAAACTGGACCCGCACAAACACCAGGCGATCGGCATGATGGACAGCGACCAGCCCGCCAATACCGTGGTCAGCGTGATGCAGAAGGGTTATGCGCTGAATGACCGGATACTGCGTCCGGCGCTGGTGATGGTGGCCAAGGGGAAGGAATAATTCTGATTCAGTCGATAGTCGTTAGACGTTAGTAGCTAGTTGGTGCAATACACTGCGCTGTTTTTTAACTACTAACTAACGACTACGTAATTTGCACTTGAAATAACCAGCGCCGCCCATATATTAAGCGGCGAAGCAATAACAGCATTCAACTTATTACGCATTCAACTGAAAGGAAAAGCATCATGGGAAAAATCATCGGCATTGACCTGGGCACGACCAACTCCTGCGTGGCCATCATGGAAAACGGCAAGACCAAGGTGATCGAGAACGCGGAAGGCACTCGCACCACGCCAAGCATCATCGCCTACATGGAAGACGGCGAAGTGCTGGTCGGCGCGCCGGCCAAACGCCAGGCAGTGACCAACCCGAAGAACACGCTGTATGGCGTGAAGCGCCTGATCGGCCGCCGCTTCGAGGAGAAGATGGTGCAGAAGGATATCGGCATGGTCCCGTACAACATCGTCAAGGCCAAGAACGGCGATGCGTGGATCAAGGTGCGCGACAAGGAGATTTCCGCCCCCGAAATTTCCGCGCAAATTCTGATGAAGATGAAGAAGACCGCCGAAGACTATCTGGGCGAACCGGTGACCGAAGCGGTCATTACCGTACCCGCCTACTTCAACGACGCGCAGCGCCAGGCCACCAAGGATGCCGGCCGCATCGCCGGGCTGGAAGTGAAGCGCATCATCAACGAGCCGACCGCGGCCGCGCTGGCGTTCGGCCTCGACAAGCAGGAAGGCGACCGCAAGATCGCGGTGTACGACCTGGGCGGCGGCACGTTTGACATTTCCATCATCGACATCGCCGAGATCGAAGGCGAGCACCAGTTTGAAGTGATGTCCACCAATGGTGACACCTTCCTCGGCGGCGAAGACTTCGACATGCGCGTGATCGAGTTCCTGGTCGATGAATTCAAGAAGGAAAGCGGCATCGACCTGAAGAAGGACATGCTGGCATTGCAACGCCTGAAGGACGCGGCGGAAAAGGCCAAGATCGAATTGTCCAGCGCGCAGCAGACCGAAGTGAACCTGCCTTACATCACGGCGGATGCCAGCGGCCCGAAACACCTCGCGGTAAAGATCACGCGCGCCAAGCTGGAAAGCCTGGTCGATGACCTGATCGCGCGCACCATCGAGCCGTGCAAGATCGCGATGAAGGATGCCGGCGTGTCCAACGCCGACATCGCCGACGTGATCCTGGTCGGCGGGCAGACCCGCATGCCTATGGTGCAGGAGCGGGTGAAGGAATTCTTCGGCAAGGAACCGCGCAAGGACGTGAACCCGGACGAGGCCGTGGCCGTTGGCGCCGCGATTCAGGGCGGCGTGCTGCAAGGCGAGGTCAAGGACGTGCTGCTGCTGGACGTGACCCCGCTGTCGCTGGGTATCGAAACCATGGGCGGCGTGATGACCAAGCTGATCAAGAAGAACACCACGATCCCGACCAAGGCATCGCAGGTTTTCTCCACGGCCGAAGACAGCCAGAATGCGGTGACCATCCACGTGCTGCAAGGCGAACGTGAAGTGGTTTCCGGCAACAAGAGCCTCGGGCAGTTCAACCTGTCCGACATCCCGCCCGCACCGCGCGGCATGCCGCAGATCGAAGTGACCTTTGACATCGACGCGAACGGCATCCTGCACGTGTCGGCAAAAGACAAGGCAACCGGCAAGGAAAACAAGATCAAGATCCAGGCCAGCTCCGGCTTGAGCGAGGAAGAAATCAATCGCATGGTGCAGGATGCCGAAATCCACGCCGAAGACGACCGCAAGGCGCTGGAACTGGTGACTGCGCGCAACCAGCTCGACTCGCTGATCCATTCCACGCAGAAGTCGCTGAAGGAATACGGCGAACAACTGAATGCCGAGGAAAAAGCTGCCATCGAAGCCGCGTTGAAGGAAGCCGAAGAAGTGGTGAAAAACGACGACAAGGAAGCCATCGAAGCCAAAACCGAAGCGCTGGCGACTGCCGCACAGAAACTGGGCGAGAAGATGTACGCCGCCGAACAGGCCAAGGCGCAGGAAGGCGGCTGCGGAAGCTGCGGGCCGGACGAAACCTGCTCCGACCAGAAGAAGGATGAAGGCGACGTGGTGGATGCCGAGTTCACAGAGGTGAAGGGCGACAAGAAATAATACTCTGGAGAGTAGGGAGTGGTGAGTGGGTAGTGGGGAAACCCGCCCCCACTTCCTACTTTCTACTCCCCACTTCCCACTCTTCAAGTTCCACCTTTCACAGCCATGAGTAAAAAAGACTATTACGAAGTCCTCGGCGTCAATCGCGACGCCTCGGATGAAGAAATCAAGAAGGCTTATCGCAAGCTGGCGATGAAGCATCACCCCGACCGCAATCCGGACAACCCTAAGGCGGAAGAACGCTTCAAGGAAGCCAAGGAAGCCTATGAATCGTTGAGCGACGGGCAA